>WBZU01002724.1_pt1 | contig 11978 bp, 11 predicted proteins | sample 5204311 | NCBI WGS metagenome assembly WBZU01 (sample SAMN12344359, study PRJNA552823) | activated sludge metagenome | biome: Activated sludge suspended growth; feature: Nitrification reactor; material: Wastewater; isolation source: activated sludge from nitrification reactor of wastewater... | reverse complement strand
AAACCTCTTCAATATCGCCGATACCCGCTCCAATCGCCCCTTCATGCGGTTGACTTGTCCGAGCAGCGCTTCGACCTTTTCAACAATGCGGCGTTGTTCGGGTAATGGAGCGATACGAATCTGCGTCGCCAGCAATACCTCCCGACTAATGCTTGCTTGTGACACATGGTTATTGCACTTTTGAGCGAAATAACCCTCCCGCCAATGATGATGCAACGCCAGCGCACAAAACTTTGGCATCAGCACATCAGTCGCACATCGAAGACGTGTCATGTGATTCGAGTATGCACGAGGTTCCTTGAACTCGTAAAGTCCGGTTTTGCCAACGAGTTCAGGGCTGTTCGTATTATTGAAGATAATATCGTCAAAGCGAATCCAGCGTTCATCGCGGTCCACTTCATTGGGATCGATATACTTCACATCGTCGAGTACAACTCGTCCCTCGATATTGACATTCATTGGCCGAAGATGCGCCACACCGCCATCGTCGCGTGAATGCTTGCCACATGCAAAACCCGTTTGCACATTCGCAATAAGGCCGGCTCCGAGGTTAACTTCAACCCACCCCTCCGGCAATTCCTCCCCGCTCACGCCCGCGCCTCCGTCTTTCCGCCATTGCCCTCCAAAAGCGCCAGCACCGCATTCAATTCCCCCACCGCCGCTTCCAATTCCCCAATCGCATCCAGCGCCAATTCGTCGGGCGGCGGCAATTCGTCCGCGTCCTCCAGCGACTCCTCCTTGAGCCACTTGAACCCGTCCAATTTGAATTCCTTCTCCCGCACCTCCCCAACGGAAAAACTACGCCACCGATCCTCCTTCGAATCGCTCGGCTTGCGCTTGCTCTTCCCATTCGGCTCCGCCCCATAACACGTCTCGAATTCGCGAAAATGCTCTGCCGTCAGCGGCCGATCCTTCTTCGTGATTTGTTCGACGTTCGTTCGCGCGTCGTAAATCCACACCTTTTCCGTCGCATACCCCTTCGAGAAAAACAGCACGTTCGCTTTTACGCCTTGCGCGTACGGCGTAAACGTTCCCCGCGGCAAACGCAGCACCGTGTGCAAGCTGCAATCCTCCGCCACGATCTTCAATACTTCGCCCGCTTGATCCGCAAACAGCACGTTGTCCGGAAGCACCACCGCCGCGCGTCCACCCGCCTTCAGCACCGTCAAGATGTGCTGCAAAAAGTTCAATTGCTTGTTGGAGGTCGAAATCGTAAAATCGTCCCGCTCCGGCGCTTGGTTCGCCCCCTTCGTCCCAAAAGGCGGATTCGTCAGAATCACATCGAATTGCTGATTCCCCGCCGGCTCGTAAATCGTATCGCCCAGCCGAATCGTCGGCTCGATTTCGTGCAAATACAGATTCATCAGCGCCAAGCGCCGCGGACGTGGAACAAGCTCCTGCCCGAAATACGTTTTGCGCCGAATGCGCTTCGCCGCGTCGCGATCCAAAACGCCTTTCGTCTCCGCCACGAGCCATTCATGCGCCTCGACGAGAAACCCGCCCGTCCCACACGCCGGATCGCAAATCGTAAAATCAGGTTTCTCGCGCGGATCGGGCCGCATGCACCGCACGATCGATTGAATCAACACGCGCGGCGTGAAGTATTGCCCCGCGCCTTTTTTTCCTTCGGATGCGGCTTTTTCCAAGAGCCCTTCATACGCCGCCGCTTTCACGTCCACGCCGAGCGTCGTCCATTCCGTTTCGTCGATCACCCCGATGAGCCGCTTCAGGTTCACCGGATTGTTGAAACGCGGCAATGCGCCGGCGTAAATATCCCCCAAAACCCCCGACGCTTTCGCCAGGTCATTCAACATTTTCACGTACGCATCGAGAAGCGCCGTACCGCTCTCATTGCGCAAAGGTCCCCAGCCGCAACCTTTGGGAAGAGCCAGGCCCCGCTCGTCGGCCATCTTCAGAAAAAGCAAATAGGTGATTTGCTCGATGTAGTCTGCGTAATCGATTCCGTCGTGACGCAGTGTATGACAAAATCCCCAGAGCTTTTGAACGACATCCGTCATGCGGCAATGGCCTCGTTGAGCGCGTGAATCAGCGGCACGAGCCGGTCGCCGAAGACTTTACGTGCCGTCGACCGCCGTCCCTTTCGGGCGAGGATGGGTACCACGGCAAAATCCTTGTCGTCAATGGAAAGATTTGTCCTGCGCGATCCAAAGCTGTCACCAATTGCATGCCCATGCCGGAGCAGGGAAGCAGGTTGGCGTTCGGTCATTCAAGTCCGCAATCAATTGAATCTCTGAGGGGCGATCCAAGCATATTCTAAAGAGCTTTCCATCGCTCGCGAAGACCAATCGGCCGTCGTGGTCCAAGTCCGCCCAAGTTGCACCGTCGAGAATGCCACTCTCGGGGCGCGCAGCCCGGACATCGATCAGCGAGGGCTTCAGGTGCTGGTAATCGAACTCCAGCTCGAGGCGGAAACGCTTGGACTTGCTCAACCGAACGAGGCGACCTTGGGTCACCGAACCATCCTCTTGAACATCCCCGGGAGTCATCAGCCTCCAACCATCGCGCACCAGGCGCAGCGGAAAGAGCTGATCGCCTGATGTGAAACAGATCGGCGTGCACCGAAGTTCTGGAGGCGGTACGTGTTTGGCGTGGGGCGGTGCGGGCGTTTCTCTCGCGGGGTTGGACCACCGGTAGTGAACCGAGTTGAGCTGGATTTCGCTCTCCGCGGCAAACAGGCCACCCCCATGATAAGTGGTTCCCCCATTCGGCCACAGCGCCAGTGCCGTAAGATAGGGAATCTTGCTGATTGCAGTCCAGGTGGCCGTGTACGAAGGATCCGGGTTGTGTAAATGGCGATCGTGCTTCGCCGCGAAATAGATCAATTTCTCGCCCGACGGGCTCAAGTCGCATTGCCTCTCGTAGATACGACCTTTGAACCAGTGTCCAGCGTCGAGTACATCGGTGGCGGTGTTCCACCTGATGAGTTGCGTCCAGTTCGCCGGACCACGCCGAAATATGACGCCGATGGGCGCGTCACGCGCGAGAATGACAAAGAGACGGCACGTCCTTCGCTTTCGAGGTTGGGGTGTTTTTTTCATGCTCGGCTTCGATTTCGATAACCTTGGCGATTCGAACAAGGCCGCCCGCCAGGCCCGCGGGCTTGAATCGCTTTGAGAAGTGCGTCGGACATGGGAATCCTAAAGACGGACGCGTTTGCTATTGGGGCTCGCCGTCAAGCGCCGTCGGACGATTCAGCAGCCGGGTCGCCGAGCAACCGGCGAATTTCGCGAAGGCGTTCTTGGGAGGCGGGATCGTCGGGGAGGTCAGCGCTCATGACTTTGGCGACAGCAATTCTAGGACGATGTCCCACTTCTCGGCGTTGCTCTCCGTGCGTTCGGGAAGCCGTTCTCGTGCAGTGAGACGGTCTATGTCCCGCGCGGTCGTAGAAGCGCCCCACGCGAGCAGCAGTTTGATCATCTCGATGTTGAGGAGACACGCGGCATAGCCGAGGGCGTTCATGCCCGTTCCGTCGCCGGGACACTCCTCGATTGACTTTGCCGCACCCGCACGCAAGAGCGTCGCGGCCATTTTCAGGTCCCCTCGCGCCACGCACGTAGCGATGGGAACATCTCCCACGTCGCTCCTCACGTTTGGGTCGGCTCCTGCAGCCAAAAGCATGAGCGCGACATCTTGGAGCCCATCCTCAATGGCAAACAGGAGCGGTGTTGCATAATGGTCCCCGGTCCAGATATTTGGGTCGGCTCCATGCCGCAGCAGCAATGCGACAGCTTCAATATTCTCAATGGCGTTATGAAGGGGTGCGCAGTCCTCATGAAGCTCGTTGGGATCGTCTCCCGCCGCAAGCAGTCGGGCGAGGGTGTCGAGGTCATGGTCCAGGATCGCACGGTGTAGTTTGTCGCTCATGGCTATAGACCTGACATCGGATGACTGGGCGCGCAATTGATTGCTTTGAGTGCTTCACACAACGAATTTCCCCTGGAGAGATCAGCGATTTGTTGGGGGTGCCCTGTGTCGGGCGAGCCCTTGAAACATTCGTCTTGGACCTTCTGGCGCGCCGCGACGCACGTGTTGACCGCTGCGATGCGTGAACGGAGCAAAGAACATGGATACTTTTCCGCAAGCGCCTTCTCTTTTGCGGTTTTGTGATGACAGGACCTGCCAGGAAATGTCTGCGGCTTTTCTGGACAAACCGCCTTCTTCGCTGCCTCCAGTCGATCCAGCTCATCGTTTTCACACGTCTGGTAGGGATGCCTCCGTGGCGGTGGTGGTGGCGGCGGTGGCGGTGGAGGTGGTGGTGGCGGAACTTGCGGCGTCGGAGCCGGCGGTGGCTGGGGTTGCGGTGTTGGACCGGGTGATTCCTTGTTGTTCTGCACGTAGATGTACACCGAGATTCCACCCACCGCGACCAAACTGACCGCAAAAATCCCCACGGCCACGAGATCCCCATAACCAGGGGCGGGTGAATCCAATTGCGAAACGGTGACGGCCACGGGCGCAGTCTTGGTCATGACGAACCTAAACGATTCTTTGACAATCTCCTGGACGCTTGCCGGCGAAACGCCATCGCCAATGAACCTTTTATCCCCAGCCGATTGCGTTTGTTCGAGCGGAACCCTCTTGACCCATCCCTGTTGCTCGGCCCGGTGCATGATCTCTTCGTAACCCACCGAATCGAGGGCCATTTGCCCCAGCTTCGTCAAAGTAGCTTCGTCAATGTCGATCAATTCCTCCAGCTTGGCCCGTACCTTGACTGTCACTGGAAGAACAACGGTGTATACGCCCGCTTCGAGGACCAATTCACTTTCGACAATGGGCACGCCCGGGATCACTTCAATGAAACGTTCGAGTGCATCTTGACTGTCTCCCGCGTGTTTGCGATTGAATTGCAGGGTCTTTACGGCATCGTGCAAAGATTGTTCGGCAATGGGCATGTCTTGCAGAGCCTTGCGGATGCAGATACCCAAATCACGAGCCGTCTCGGGAATGCCCCCGATGGTCACGCCGACTTTGTCCCCGTATTCATTCACATCGACGGTCGATTCAACAACAATTCGCCCCTTTTCCAATTGCCGCCCATCGAACTCCATGCATTCTTTGGCCCGCTCGACGGTGATATCGGGCAGGTTGGGGTGACCCATCGACCCGCCATTCTGCGTCGCCAGAACCGGACCCAGGCGACTCGAGCAGCCGTGCAGCGCAAGCACCCCTCCCAAAAAACACAAAGCGGTCACTTTGCGCAAAGTACCAAGCATATCATCGGCCTCCTTCACAATACCGTCAACGGCACACCCATCGGACGCGAAGAACACTACGCGATGCATTTGCACGTGCGCAATCCAAAGTTCCCCAGCTCGGACGGAGAATGTCCAAGAGCATCCTGAACGTGAATTGCCCCCAGTCATTCCCCCAATCCAACGGACACTCTTCCACCTCCGCAGACAAAATGGGGGTTTGGGGGCGAAGCAGTCGCCCCGTCCAGAGGGCCGAAGGACCTCTGGACTAAGGGGGCGCCTGCGCAGCCCCCATCGAAAACAAAGCTCTTCGCGGAGCGCCCTTGTTAGGGCGCGGAGCGAACGCTCAAATCAAGGCGAGCGCTTTCAATCCCGATTGCGCGCAAATCAAGGGGCTTGTAGCCAATTCTCCTGCGCGCAAATCAAGGGACCCGTAGCCAATTCTCTTGCGGGCAAATCCCGGCGAGCGCATTCAATCCCTCGTGCCCACAAATTGCCCCAATCACGCCGCAATCGCCTCGTTGAGCGCGTGAATCAATGGCACGAGCCGCTCGCCGAATACCTTCCGCGCCGTCGACCAGCCGCCCTCACGCGCGAGAATGGGCACCACAGCAAAGTCCTCCTCGTCAATGGAGAGATTTGTCACCAGATGCGCCCGTATTCGATCCAGCCAAACCTGTTGCTCCGCCGTAAACGTTTGTCCCGCACTCACCTTGGCGATAGCGCGTTCCACGCGTTGCTCCGCGGTCAAGAGCGGCTCTTTCGGATCCAGCGCATGACGTACCAATGAAAGAATATCGGCCACGGCATTGACCCCGCGCGCTTCCTGTTCGCGACGCAGATTCTCTTCCGTAAAACGCAGGCTCGTCGCCGCCAGTTTTTGCCGCAATTCGGCCAATGCCGAAGGACTCCACTCCTTCGGCCGGTCGAGCAAAATGCGAATCGCCTCGATTTTATCCGCGTTGTCGCGGACGAAAGCATCAAACGCCGAAAGATAATTCATCGCGGCGTAATTCCCGCCCGCGCTTTCCCGCAGCTCGAGCCGCGACGTGACCGTATCGACGACCCCGTACGCATTCAAAAAAACGCGCCGCGGACGAGGAAAGTTAATCAGCAAATCTTGGAAGGACTTGTCCCGCAAAAGCTTCATCGTCGACCCGAATTGCGCATTGAGCGACGCCGCCAATTCTCGCGCAAAACGCCCCAAGTCCCCGTCGGGCAAATACGCCGCGAACATCTCGCGTCCTTCGCCCGACATTTCCTTGTCGATACGCTGCAACCGCTTGACCAAGCATTTCGTGTTGTATGCCCGATCCTTGTTGTTCCAAATATCTTCAATGAGCTGCCCAATCGTGCGTGACGGTTGATCGGGCACGTCGGTCGTCATGTCGGTGGATTTTCGGAATCGTTCGAGCAACGTCCCATCGAAGCAATCGAACACCGTAAAATGCGACTTGTCCGGGTACTTTTTGCCCTTGCGCGTACCGCGGCCCATCATCTGCACGAAGAGGACGCGTGATTGCACCGGGCGCAGAAACACGATGAATTCCAGGTCGGGGATATCCACGCCGGTCGAGAGCAAGTCGACCGTCACCGCAATGCCCGGCTCGGGTCGATTGCGAAATTCGCGAATACGTTGCAAGGGGCGATCGACATCGGGACCACCCGTTATTTTCACGACGAAATGATGCCCGCGGTCAAAGACGTCACGCGCCAGCTCCACCACCTGCTGCGCGTGCGAAATCTTTGGTAAGTCATTGACGGCAAAAATGAGCGTCTTGGGAAAACGACCATATTTGGTTTCGTGCGCCAGCGCGTATTTCTTGATTTCTTCGAGGATCTTCCGGTTCGAGTCGGGAACCGTGATTTTCGCTTCGATCTCGGTCGTCTCGAAGGAGCGCTCGTCCTCCAAATGGTCGAGGCGCGAGGTGCCCGTATCCGTGTCGATGACTTCGACTTGCTCGCCTTCGCGCAAAAACACTCCATGCAAACGCACACCCGAGCGAATCGGAACGCGATCGTAATCGACCAGGTGGGCGTCCCGCACCGCTGCTTCGTATTCGTACCGAAATGCCAGATGCTCGAAATGCGCGAGCGTATGCGGCACAGGCGTGGCGGTGAGTCCAATCTGAATGGCATCGAAATGGCGCAACGTATCCCGCCAAAGCGATAAGGCGGAAGCGGTATACCCTCGATGACATTCGTCGGCGATGACGAGATCGAACGCATGAATCGGCATCGGCAACCGCGCCTCCTCTTCGTCGCCGGTTTCGTCGTTGTTCGTGAATGCCTGCGCGGCATCGCGCCCAAACAGAGCCATCGCCAAACGCTGAATCGTGCAGACATAAACGAAGGTATCGCCTGCGCGTGGGGCCATGAGGCGTTTTTCATCGAGCAGTTTTGGATCGAATGTATTGCCCTCGTCGTCTTCCAAGTCATCCTTGTGAAGGCGACTTCCATAAACTTCGTAATCCTGATCAAACTTCAGCCCACGCCCGGCGTCGAACGAACTGAATTCGCGTAAAGCTTGCACGGCTAATGCCCGACGATCGACGAGAAACAGCACGCGTCGGGCAAGACCGGCTTTGAGCAGGCGGTGGATTTGGTATACGATGGTAAACGTTTTTCCGGTCCCCGTCGCCATTGCGAGCAGCATGCGGCGTTTTCGATCGGTAATCGCCTGCTCGATGGCGACGCTCGCATCGCGTTGGTACGGCCTCAACCACGGATGATCATGCGGCAATTGCGCGAGCTTCTCACACGCCGCGTCCACGTCGCGTCCGAGCATTTCGCGCAGCGCTTCGGGCGTATGAAATTGCGCAATCGCTTGCATGCGATTCTTGGGATGCCGAGTATCTCGAAACCAGATCTCTTCGCCATTCGTGGCATAAAGAAAGGGCGCTCGAACATCGTTCGCATAAGGGTAGGGCCCCTGCGGCAACCCCGAATTGAACATTTGTGAATTCACGTCGCCGGCGACGCCTTGCCCCCCCAACCCCCGCGCATACCGTTCGGCTTGACTCAGCACATTGCGCGTATCTCGGGAGACGCGTTTGGCTTCGACAATGGCGACAATGTGCCCATCGAGCCAGAGGGCATAATCGGCGGGACCATTTGCTGTGGGCTGCTCTTCCGTTCGGCATGGATGATTCGGGACTGTTTCGCTGAGCGGCGCATAGGTCCATTTGGCAGCATCGAGGCGGGGATCGATGCGCCGTTTACGCGTCAACCATTCAGCTTCGTTGAGGGGCAGGGAAGCAGGCATCGTCGGCTCGCTGGGCTGAAATGTCCCGGAAGTCCGTGATGGTAAACACGAAGGAAGGCGGAAGGCAACGGCGTTGTTATGGTGGGACGATTTCGAGCGTTTACCGGTTTACTCCCTCCCAACACAAACTTCGCCCTCCGAGCCAACGTTTCACTCCCCGGACTCACGTTTGTCTCGCCGCGAGTCGACCCCTTTAGAATTTTCGTCACTTTCTCATGCCCGAGTGAATCAACGTTCACTCGCAGCGCTCGGTTCTTGTCTCCGCTGCGTCAAACTTTGACAAAAATGGTGGAGTTCCTCACCGCAACGAGTGAAGTGCTTTTGACTCGACACAAGTTTGCTCGAGCGTTGACTCAAACTCGAAAATATTTGTACAGTTCTTCACGGATGGAGTCTGATTTTTACCCCAAGGAGACCGCATGAGTAATCCCGTCGACATCGAAGCTCACTACAACAAGCATCTTCCTGCCGCTCAGGCGCTTGCGTCGGCGAACATTGTTACAACGCGGGTCGATTCGGACTTGGCGATTGTGAACATTGAAACGGCCATGCATGTCGTGACGGAACATGCTCAAGACATCCCTGCGCATTTTCCCAAGGTCGACTTTACCACGTTGCAGTCGTCTTTGGAATTCGCTTTGGCGTACAAATATGCGTCATTGCGGGTCGAGCAAGACGTGCCGGCGGAATCTCAGATTGCCGAAAAATTGGCGGAGGCCCGCGATCTGCGCGCCAAGCTCTTGTCGAGCGCGAAATCTTTGGCGGAAAATGGCCTTATCCCGGAAGGGGAAGTTGCCGTCATCATCGCCGGCAAAGGAGTGCGCGATCGCGCCGAAGATTGCGTCGCTCTTGCGGCTTTGTTTCGTAATCACGCGGCGGCGATTGCCGGAAAACATCCCATTACCACGGCGATGGTCGATCAAGCGGCCAATGTCGGGTCGTGGTTATTGGCGAATTTGCGCCCGACGGATGCGCCCAAAGCGCCGTCCACAGGTCCGAGCGCAACGGTGGATATTCGAAACAGGTTTGTCACGTTGCTCGTCAATGCCCACCATCAGCTGCAAGCGATTGCGCATTATTTTCATCCGACCGATTGGGAAGATCGCGTGCCGGCCCTGAGTTCTCGCCGCGTGTCGCGCAAGAAGCCGGAAGCCGCGCCCGTGCCGACGTCGACGCCGTGATACCAACGGCGAATGCCGGCGCCGGTCCCATAAGCAGTACGTGGTTCAGGATTTCCAAACCATGGTTTGTCGCGCCCTCCCCGCGGCGGGTTAAAACCCGCCGCTCTTCGTATCGGCGTTCAGATCCGCAGCGGCCATTCACGTCATGAGGTTTGGCGTTCGTCATGAATGGCGAGTTCAAATCTGATGAACGATGCCAAGTCCGCACGAAGTGCGGACTTCGTAATGTAGACGGTGGATTTTGATCCACCCCGACGGTGCGGAACGCTCGAACGGTACCAATGATGTTGTTCGTTGAGAGCGGGAATTGTTCAGGGCTGGCTTGACCTTATCCGAGAGGCGGCGATTCCGTCGCTGGTTCTCGTTCATAAAGCGCCCAGATGGTCACATGCGCATGAGGCTCCTGTTCTCCCCATTCCAGGGGGAGAAGCTTGCGAGCCAACTCGGCATCGGCGAGCGAAAGCAACCCAAATTCGTTGAGCCGCCGAGTGAGCGGCTCGAGCTGACCTTCCCAGCGTCCACAGTTGTGCAGCGACGACCATCCAGTCCTGTCGGCCAGGTCATGGCCTAGCAGCTTCCAGCCGTCGGGGACACGCCCTACGGAATCGTTGAGAAGGTCGATCGCGAGCAAGGTGTAGTAGTCATCTAGATCGTTTGGGTCGGGACTCAGCAAATATTCGAGATGCTGATCCGCAGTCTCGAGCGTGCATTCGAGATCCCCATCGTTCGGGAGGTAGCGATTCAGTCTTGAGTCGACCGAGCGAATTTCGGACACATGACCAGGCAAGTCTTGCGGCCCATCGCGAAGGAGCCAGCGCTCGTCGCCCCTGCGGAGTTTCCTGCGTACACTTATAAACATAAAAGACAAGGAAGTCCTTACTTGTCTGCCATGGGGTCATCCATCGGATGAATCGCCGGCAGCAGCGGACAACCGCATGCGGGCCCTGGTCACTGCAATGCTCCCCCATGTCGATTCGTCGACGTCAAGGGCTGGATATTCGCGCAAGGCTGGGTTCACGAGATTCTCCAATATCGAATCCATTGACCTTGCGACGGCCACTCTCAAAACCTTGCTCTCCGCCTCTGGCAGTGTGCCACCGAGTTCGAGCAACAGTGCATTGAGTGCGTCCATCGCCTCAATGCCCGCATCGCGTGCAGCTTTTGCAGCAGTGAATGAACCTAGCTTCATGGCCATGCTCTTAGTATGAACATCCTTGTGCTTCCATGCATTCTCGCATGCAACCTCGAAATCTTCCACCACCCGGTGCAGGCAATCCAGCCGGCCCCGAGCAGTGATCTATGCATTTTTCCTTTACTTCGCGACAGCGTTGAGCCTCGACCTGCTGCGCAGCAAGGAGCTGCTGCGCCGTCAATGCTCCCACGTGGATGAGCCCGACCACGAGAATTCCAAGTGCAACAAGGTCCCCCGGACCTGGAGCGGGTGAGTCCACCTGGGATGCGATACCCGCCTTGAGGGCATATTTGGTAAACAGCTTGATCAAGTCGCCTCCGTGGGCAACGGCGACTCCTTGAGCGACGAGTGCCTTCCGGGCCGGTGATAGGGCGTGTGCAACGGCCACCGTTTTGATCCAGCCGAGCTGCTCGGCACGCTTCATGATCTCCTCGTAACCAAGGCTGCCGAGGGCCATTTGGCCAAGCTTTTCGATGGTGCGTTTGTCGTCATCGATGACGTTTTGCAGCTTGGGCACGACGTTGACCGTGACGGCAAACTCGACCGCATATCCATCAGCTTCAAAGACCAATGTACTGCCGGCAATGGGCGAGCCCGGGATCAATTCGAGGTACTGAATGAGCGCATCCAGGCTGTCCATCGCGTGTTTTCGGTGGAATCGCAATGTCCGGACGGCTTCTTCAAACGGTTGTTCGGCAATGGGCATTTCGCGTAATGCATTTCGCATGCAGGCGCCAAAATCAGCAGCTTGTTGAGGAATTCCGTCAATGTCCGAGCCCTGTTTGTCTCCGTCTTCATTGACGTTGATGGTCGAACGCAGCACGATTCGCCCCGGAACCAATTGGCGGCCATAATCCGCCATGCATTCTCGGAATTGTTCCACCGAGATATCCGGAAGATTGGGGCGGTCGATCGACCCGGCACTCTGCGTTGCTTGAACCGAACCCAGTCGACTCGAGCAGCCGTGCAACCCAAACAGGGTGACCCATCCCAAACAACTCAATGCGGCAACGCTACGCAAAGAATGATGCATCGTCAGCCTCCTCGACATGGATGCGAAGAACGCTACGCGATGCCTTCAGCCGCGTGCAAGCTGAAGATGCCTTGGGTCGGACGAAGAATGTCCT
>WBZU01002721.1_pt1 | contig 11979 bp, 15 predicted proteins | sample 5204311 | NCBI WGS metagenome assembly WBZU01 (sample SAMN12344359, study PRJNA552823) | activated sludge metagenome | biome: Activated sludge suspended growth; feature: Nitrification reactor; material: Wastewater; isolation source: activated sludge from nitrification reactor of wastewater... | reverse complement strand
TAACAGGTAACAGGTAACAGGTATCAGGTATCAGTATCGCGGCTCATCGCTGAACGCGCCGTTGCGCACCCGCTGATTCCTGACTCCTGACTCCTGACTCCTGATCCCTGATCCCTGATCCCTGATCCCTGATCCCTGATCCCTGATCCCTGATCCCTGATCACAAGGTGTGCGTCGGCCGCGACGAAGCGAGCGACTCGCCCAGCACCTTCTCGATCGCCGCGCGCGCCGCGGCGCCGGTCTCGTCCTGCGTGAACTGGACGCCGATGCCCTGCGTGCGGCTGCCCTGCACGCCCTCGGGCGTGATCCAGACGACCTTCCCCTGCACGGCGATGCGGTTCGGGTCGTCCATCAGCGCGAGCAGCATGAACACCTCCTCGCCGAGCGCGTAGCTCCGCGAGGTCGGGATGAAGATGCCGCCGCCCTTGAGGAACGGCATGTAGGCCGCATACAGCGCGGCCTTCTCGCGGATGTTGAGCGACAGCACGCCCGGGCGGGCGACGCCCGCTTGCGGGACCGCGGTCTTCGGATCGGCCATCGTCAGTCGAAGAGCGCCACGTACGCGGCGACGAGCCCCTCGGCGACCAGGCGGGGCTGCAGCGGATGGGCGACGTGGGCGCGCTGGAACAGGACCGAACGATGATAGCGGCAAAGGCCGATCCTCGCCACCCGCGGGGCGAGCGCCGCGATCGCGGCGGCGCGTCCCGGCAGCCGCTGCGGCGCTCCGCCGGCAGCGACGCGCGCGAGGTCGGCCGTCCACGCGACGAGCGCGTCGAGCGCCTGCGCGAGCCGGGCCTTTCGCCCGTCCTTGCCGCCCGCCTCGATGCGCGCGCCCAGCGCGATCGGCGCGAGGCGCTCGGGCCGCGCGAGCGCGTCGAACCAGGCCTCCCGCTCGGCGCTCGCCGCGGGGTCCGCGAGGGCGAGCGCGGCGAGCGGCGCGCCGCCCGCGAGCGCGAGCGCCCCGGCCGGATCGGCGACGCCCCGCTCGCGCAGCCACGCGATCGCCTCGCCGTCGGCCGGGCGCGGCGCGTCGACCCGCAGGCAGCGGCTCGTCACCGTGGGCAGGAGCCGCCCCGGCTGGTCGGAGACGAGCAGGAGCGTCGCGCCCGGCGGCGGCTCCTCGAGCGTCTTCAGGAGCGCGTTCGACGACGGCGCGTTCATCAGCTCGGCCGGCGCGACGACGGCGATCCGCTCGCCCGCCCGATGCGCGCTCGTCTCGAGCATCGCGGTGACGCGGCGCACGCGCTCGACCCGGATCTCGTTGACCACGACCCATTCCTCGTCATCCTCGTCGTAATCGAACCGGTCGAGAATCCGGAGGTCGGGGTGAGTGCGCGCGGCGACGTAGCCGCACCCGGCGCACTGCCCGCAGGCCAGGCCATCGGGACGCGGCGACTCGCACAGCAGCGCCTGCGCGAGGTTGAGGGCAAGCGTCTTCTTGCCGAGCCCCGCCGGCCCGGCGATCAGCAGCGCGTGGTGCGCGCGATCGCGGCTGCGCAGCGTCCGCGCGAGCCACGCCGTCTGCCACGGCAGCGGCGGCGCCCAGGGTTCGGGCGCGGTCGTCCGGGCGTCGGCCTCGTCGGTCACGTCGCCGCCAGGATCGACGCGAGCTCGGCGCGCACGGCCTCCTGCGGCCGCGTCGAGTCCACGACGCGGAACCGCCCGGGCTCCGCGGCCGCACGCTCGAAGTACGCGGCGCGCACGCGCTCGGCGAACGACGCGCCCTCGCGCTCGAAGCGGTCGAGCGCGCGCCCTTCGCTGCGCGCACGCTCGAGGCGCTCGCGCGACACCGCGGTGGGCACGTCGAACAGGATCGTGAGATCGGGTTCGCAGTCGCCGTGCACCCAGCGCGCGAGCTCGGCGATGCGCGACCGGTCGACGCCGTGGCCGCCGCCCTGGTAGGCCCAGGTCGCGTCGGTGAACCGGTCGCACAGCACCCAGTCGCCGCGCTCGAGCGCAGGGCGGATCACGCGCTCGACGTGCTCGCGGCGCGCCGCGAACATGAGCAGCGTCTCGGTCACGCGGCCCATCGGCTCGTTCAGCAGGAGCCCGCGCAAGGTCTCGCCCAGCGGCGTGCCGCCCGGCTCGCGCGTCGTCACGACCACGTGCCCCGCCGCGCGGATGCGCTCGGCGAGGAACGCGACGTGCGTGCTCTTGCCGGCGCCGTCGATGCCTTCGAGGGTGATGAAGCGGCCGCGTGCGGGAACGGTCATGGCGGGAGGGCCGATGGCGATCCGCGTCCGTCGCGGCGCCCGGTCGCGACTCGCGGAGAGCTCATCGGCGCTGGTATTTTGCCACCGCGCGGTTGTGGTCCGCGAGGTTGGTGGAGAATTCGCTCGACCCGTCGCCGCGCGCGACGAAATAGAGGTACGGCGAGGCCGGCGGCTCGACGACCGCGTCGAGCGACGCCTGCGACGGCAGCGCGATCGGCGTGGGCGGGAGCCCGTCGCGCGTGTAGGTGTTGTACGGCGTGTCGGCCTCGAGGTCGCGCCTGCGCAGGTTGCCGTCGAAGCGCTCGCCCATCCCGTAGATCACCGTCGGGTCGGTCTGCAGGCGCATCCCGCGCTTCAGCCGGTTCACGAACACCGACGCGATCAGCGGGCGGTCCGCCGGCCGGCCCGTCTCCTTCTCGACGATCGACGCCAGGATCAGCGCTTCGTAGGGCGACGCGAGCGGCAGGTCGGGCGCGCGCCGCGCCCACGCCGCCGCGAGGCGGTCGGCGAGCTGGCGGTGCGCGCGCGCGAGGAGCGCGCGGTCGGGGCTCCCGGCCGCGTAGAAATAGGTGTCGGGGAAGAACTGTCCCTCGAGCGACGGGGCGTCGATGCCGAGCGCCGCCCGCAGTTCGGCGTCGGGCCGCGCGGCGAGCGTGGACGCGAGCGTCGGCTCGGAGGCGACGCGCTTCAGGAGCTCCGCCGCGGTCGAGCCCTCGACGAACGTGATCGACACCTGCGTCACGTCGCCCTGCGTCAGGCGCGCCAGCAGCGCAGGCAGGTCGAGCGGCGGCTCGAACGCGTACTGGCCCGCCTTGATCGCGCGGTCGACGCCCTTCGCGCGAGCGAGGAGCGTCAGGAGCGCGGGGTGCGCGATCACGCCGTCGGAGGCGAGATGGCGCGCGACCGAGGCGAGCGTCGCGCCGGGCCGCACCTCGAGCGTGTAGGGCGAGGCGGGAAACGCGAGCGGCCGCGCGAGCCACCAGGCGGCGAACGCGACGCCGAGGCCGGCGGCGGCCGCGAGCAGGACGGCCGCGCGGACGGCGCGGCGCAGGGCGGAGGTTCCGGGCATCGGGCGGGCGGGCGCGCCCGCGAGAGCGGCGCGACGGGCCCGGCGATTATAATCGGCGCATGCGGCAGACCCGGCTTCCGCGGCGCGGCGCGCGCGGCTTCACGCTGATCGAGATCATGGTCGTGATCGTGATCCTCGGCGTGCTGGCCGCGCTGATCGTGCCGCGCGTGCTCGACCGGCCCGACGAGGCGCGCCGCGTCGCCGCGAAGGCCGACATCGCGGCGATCGTCGGCGCGCTCAAGCTCTACCGGCTCGACAACCAGCGCTACCCGACCGGCGAGCAGGGCCTCGCGGCGCTCGTCGCGAAGCCGGAGCTGCCGCCGGTGCCGGGGAACTGGAAGCCCGGCGGCTACCTCGAGAGACTGCCCAACGATCCCTGGGGCCATCCGTACCGCTACCTGAACCCGGGGCTCAAGGGCGAGATCGACGTCTACAGCACCGGCGCCGACGGCGAGCCGGGGGGCGCCGGCAACGACGCCGACGTCGGATCGTGGGAGCCCTGACGCGCCGCGGCGCACGATCGCGGTCGCTCTTCGCGAGCGGATTCACGCTGGTCGAGATCCTCGTCGCGCTCGCGATCGTCGCAGTCGCGTCGGGCGCGGCGTGGCTCGCCTGGCGCGGCGGCGGCGACGCGCCGCTGCGCCGCGAGGCCGCGCGCTTCGCCGGCGCGATCGAGTACGCGGCGCTCCGCGCGCAGTGGCGGCACGAGGAGCTCGGCGTGAGCGCGAGCGACGCCGGCTGGCGGTTCTGGCGGCGCGACCGTGCGCGCGACGCGTGGCTGCCGGTCGACGACGACGACGCGCTGGCGCCGCGCGCGCTGCCCGGCGGCGCCCGCGTCGCGGCCGAGTCCTACGCCGGCCGCGACGTCGCCCCCGACGCCGTGATTCCGCTCCGCGCGAGCGGCCGCAACGATCCGGCGACGTTCGTGATCGCCGCGGACCGGGCGCGCCTGCGCGTCGCGACCGACCCGCTCAACCGCGTCGCCGTCGAGGCGGACAGCCCTTGAGCCGCGCGGGCGCACGCGGATTCACGCTGATCGAAATCCTGGTCGCGCTCGCGATCGTCGCGGTCGCGCTCGCCGCCGGCATGCGCGCGCTCGCGCAATCCGCCGACGGCGCGGGCACGCTCAAGGCGCGCACGCTCGCGATGTGGGTCGCGCAGAACCGTCTCGCCGAAGCGGAGTTCGCGCGGGACCTGCCGGCGACCGGAAGCCGGTCGGGCGAGGCTTCGCAGGGCGGCAGCGCGTTCGTCTGGCGCGAGAGCGTCGGCGCGACGCCCAACCCCGCGTTCCGGCGCCTCGACATCGAGGTGGCGGAGGCCGCCGCCCCCGACTACGTGCTCGCGCGCCTGGCCGGCTACGTCGCGGGAGCGTCGCGTCGATGAGCCGGGCGCGCGGCCGCGGATTCACGCTGATCGAGGTGCTGGTCGCGCTCGCGGTGCTCGCCGCGCTCGCGACCTTCGCGTGGCGCGCGACGGCATCGCTCGTCGAGGGCGAGGCGCGGCTCGCCTCGGAAGCGCGACGCTGGCAGGCGCTCGACGCGCTGTTCGCGCGGCTCGAGGCCGACGTCCGCGCCGCCGTTCCTCGCCCGGTGCGCGTTCCCGGCGGCCACGAAGGCGCGTGGATCGGCGGGCCCGATGCGAAGGGCCAGTCCGCGTTCGCGTTCACGCGCGCGGGCGGCGAGCCCGGCGAGCCCGGCGCGGAAGGCGTGCGCCTCGCCTACCGGGTGTCGGGCGAGCGCGTCGAGCTCCTCTACTGGCCCACGCTCGACCGGGGTCCGGGCGCCGAGCCGACCGCCTACACGCTCGTCGAGGGCGTCGCGCGGCTCGACCTGCGCTACGCCGACGACGAGGGCGCGTGGAGCGACCGCTGGCCGCCGCAGGGCCGCGAGGGGCTCCCGCGCGCGATCGTCGTCGGCCTCACGCTCGCCGACGGCGCGCGGCTCGAGCGCTTCGTCGTGCTGCGATGAGCGCGCATCCCCAGCGCGGCGCCGCGCTCGTGGTCGCGATGCTCGTCGCGGCGATCGCCGCGGCCGTCGCGACGACGCTCGCGGTCGACGGCACGCGCTGGCTCTCGATCGTCGAGGGCCGCCGCGACCACGCGCGCGCCGCCTCGCTCGCGACCGCCGGCGTCCTGTGGGCGCGGCAGGCGCTCGACGAGGACGCCGCGCACGGGGCGGTCGATCACCTGGGCGAGCCCTGGGCGATCGCGCTGCCGGCCACGCCGGTCGACGGCGGGACCGTGCAGGGGCGCATCGAGGATGCGCAGGCCCGGCTCAACCTGAACGCGATCGCCGGCATCGACGCGGCGTCGACGGTCGCGCGCGAGCGCCTCGCGCGACTGTTCGAGCGCCGCGGCCTCGATCCCGCGCTCGTCGACGCCGTGGCCGACTGGATCGATCCCGACGCGGTTTCGCGCGAGCGCGGCGCCGAGGATGCGGCCTACGAAGGGAGGCACGGCGTCGCCGCGAACGCGCCGATGGCGCGCTCGGGCGAGCTGGCCGCGGTGCGAGGATTCACCGCCGCCCTCGTCGCGCGCGTCGCTCCGTACGTCGTCGCGCTGCCCGCGGATGCCGGCGTCAACGTCAACACCGCTCCCGCCGACGTCCTCGCCGCCGCGCTCCCCTCGCTCGCCGCCGAGTCGATCGCCGCGATCGTCGCGGCGCGGAGCGAGCGCCCCTATGCGACGATCGCCGACTTCCGCACGCGCACCGCGCAAGGCACCGCGACGGCGGACACGACCGGGCTCTCGGTCGGCAGCCGACACTTCCTCGTGACCGTCGTCGCGCAGCAGGGCAACGCGATCGCGCGCGCGGAAGCGCTGATCGCGCGCGCCGACGGGAGGCCCTCCTCGGTGGTCTGGCAGGTGGTCGACTAGAATCCCCGCCATGACGACGCTGCGCGTCCGCCTGCCGGTGCCCTTCGAGCCCTCCGCGCCCGCCGCGTGGTGGCGCGTCGACGCGCGCGGGATCGTCATGGATCGGGGCGTGTCGACCGCGGCGGCGTGGCCCGCGGCCGACCGGATCGAGGCCGTCCTCGGTGCGCCGGACGTGCGGATCGTCGCGCTCGACCTGCCGCCGATGGGCGACGTGCGGCGCGCGGCCGCGGCGGCCTATGCGCTCGACGACCAGATCGCCGCCCCGGCGGAATCGCTGCACGTCGCGGTGAGCGCGCCGGCCGCGCCGGAAGCGCCCACGGTCGCCCGCGTCGTCGACCGCTCGACGATCGCGTGGCTCGCGGCCCGGCGTCCGGCAATCGATCGCGTCGTGGCGGAGCCCGATCTCGCGCCGGCCGACGGCGCGTGGCGCTGGTGCGTCGGCTCCGACGGCCGCGGCTTCGTGCGGCGCCCCGACGGGAGCGCGTTCCCCGCCGATGCCCCCGAAGGCGACGAGCTTCCGGCGGAGCTCGCGGCCGCGCTGGCCGCGGCCCGGCGCGAGGCCGACGCGCGCGGCGCGACGCCCCCGCGCGTCGTGGTCGACGCGGCCGTCGACGCCGCGCGGCTGCCAGTGTGGTCGGAGGCGACGGGAGCGGGCTTCGTGCGCGGCACGCCGTGGTCGCTCGAACGCGCCGCGGCTTTGGCCTGGCAGGCGGCCCCGGACCTGCGCGCGGGCCACGCCGAAGCGTCCGCAGCCCCGCGCGCGTCCCTCGCGCGTCGCTTCGCCCCGGCGCTCGCGCTGCTGCTCGCGGCGCTCGGCCTGCACGCGACGCTCACGTTCGCCGGCTGGGCGCACGACCGCTACGCCGCCTGGCGCGCCAACCGCGCGGTGATCGAGCTCGCGCGCAGCGCCGGCATCGACCCGGTTCCCGACGCGCGCGCCGCCGAAGCCGCGCTGGCGAAGCGCGCGGCCGGCGCGCTGCACGCGACGGCCCGGATGGCCCCCGACGACGCGCTTCCGCTGCTCGCCCGGGCGGCAGGCCCGCTCGCCGCGCTGCCGAGCGGCTCGGTGCGCAGGATCGGCTACGGCGACCGGCGGCTCGTCGCCGACCTGGGCGCGCTCGACGAGGCGCGCCTCGCGCGACTCGTGCGCGAGCTGCGCGCGGCCGGGCTCGCGCCGGTGGCGGCGGCGTCGAGCGGCGGCGTCCGCGTCGTCGTGAGCCTCGAATCGTGATGGACATGACGCCGCTGCGCGACCGCTACGAACGCCTCGGGCCGCGCGAGCGCCGATGGCTCGCCGCGGGCGCGATCGTCGTCGCGGCGGGGATCGCCTACGCGTTCGCCTGGCAGCCGCTCGCGAGCGACCTGCCCCGCGCGGAGCGCGAGGCCGAGCGCGCGCAGGCCCGCCTCGCGCGCGCGCGCGAAGCGGTCGCCGTCGTCGAGACGCGGACGGCGGCGCCCGCGCGCCAGCCGATCGACGCCGCCATCCGCGCGGCGCTGGCGAAGCACGGCATCGGCGCGGCCGACGCCACGCTCGACCTCGCCGGGGGACGCGTCGCGCTGACGCTGCCGTCGGCGCGCTTCGCCGCCGTCGTCGGCCTCGTCGACACGCTTTCGCGCGAGCACGCCGTCCACGTCGTCGACGCGACGCTCACCTCGCGCGTGGAGCCCGGACGCGTGCGCGCGGAACTCTCGCTCGCCCGCTGATGTCCCTGACGCTGGCGGCCTGCACGCCTTCCCCGACCCGGAACGACCGATAGCCAGGACTCCCGATGGGCCGCCTCGCCGCACTCGTGCTGTTCGGTCTCGTCATCGCGGTCGTCGTGGTGGCGCTGCAGGCGCCCGCCTCGTGGGTCGCGCACCGGATCTCGGCGGCGATCGGCGAATCGGTGCAGGTGGTCGACACGCAAGGCACCGTCTGGGACGGCCGCGGCGTCCTCACGAGCCCGGACGGCCGCTGGAAGATCCCGGTCGGCTGGCACCTCAAGGCCGCGCCGCTCGTCCGCGGCGAGGTCGAGGTCGAGCTCGCGCCGCAGGAAGGGCTCGACACGCCGCGCGGCACGCTGAGGCTCTCGCGCGGCGGCTTCGCCGCGCAGGGCGTCGTGCTCGACCTGCCGGCCACCGTGCTCGACAGCGCGTTCGCCGGGAAGGCGCCGGCGACGTTCGGCGGCGCGATCCGCGTCGTGGCGCGCGAGCTCGCGGTCGAGGGGCCGCAGGGGCGCGGCGCGATGACGCTGACCTGGGAGCGCGCGCGGCTGGCGGCGTCCGACGGCACGAGCGTCGCGCTGGGCACCGTCACCGCGACCGTCGTCCCGCGCGACGGCGCGTTCGTCGGCCGCATCGCGAACCAGGGCGGCGAAGTGGCGGTCGACGGCACGACGACGCTCTCGCGCGGGGGCGTCGCGCTCGACGCGAGGCTCGCGCCGCGCGATGGCGCGAACGAGGGCGCCGTGCGCGTGCTCCGCCAGCTCGGCCCGCCCGACCCGAACGGCGCGGTGCGCCTGCAGTGGGTGTCCGCGCGCCGGTAGCGCGGCGGGCGCGCGAGCCGGCCGCGAAGGCGCCCGCGCGCCTCGCCCCGGTCGACGCGCTGCGCGGCCTCGCGATCGTCGCGATGATCGCGTACCACTTCGCGTTCGACCTGCGACTGTTCGGGATCGCGCGCCTCGACTTCGAGCGCGGCGTCTTCTGGCTCGCGGCGCGCGCGGCGATCGTCTCGACGTTCCTCCTCCTGGTCGGCGTGTCGCTCGTGCTCGCGCGCGACGCCGGCGTGCCCGCCTCGCGGCGGTGGCGGCGGATCGCCACGATCGCGGCGTGCGCGCTCGCGGTGAGCGTCGCGAGCCGGCTCGCGTTCCCGAAGAGCTACATCTGGTTCGGCATCCTGCACGCGATCGCGGTGGCGAGCGTCGTCGCCTGGCCGTTCGCGACGAGGCCGCGCCTGGCGCTCGCCTGCGGCATCGCGGTGATCGCCGCCGGTCTCCTGTTCGCGCATCCGGCGTTCGACGCGCGCTCGCTCGCGTGGATCGGGTTTGCGACCGCGAAGCCGATCACCGAGGATTACGTGCCGCTGTTCCCGTGGCTCGGCGTCGCGCTCGTCGGCATCGCCGTCGGCGACGCGCTCGTCCGCCGCGCGTTCGCGCCGCTCGCGCCCCTCGCGCGCGCCCCCCGACCGCTCCAGTGGCTCGGACGCCACAGCCTCGCCGTCTACATGATCCACCAGCCGCTGCTGATCGGCGCGATGGCGCTCGCGCTGCGCAGGCTGCCGTGACGGCGCGCGGCCGGCGCGCCGGGCGGGTTCCGGGCGCCCGCCGCGTCGCCGAACCCTGCTATAATCCGCGGCTTGCAGGCGCGTAGCTCAGCTGGTTAGAGCACCACCTTGACATGGTGGGGGTCGTTGGTTCGAGTCCAATCGCGCCTACCATCTTCCGGTCGCGGCCCCGGTTCCGGGCGCCCGCGATCCCTCCCCCTCCCCGGCTCGTGTCGCGGCGCCTCCACGGGCACGCCGCGTCCGGCGCTACGCGGCCCAGCGCCCGGTCGCGATCGCCCGCTCCAGGCGCGCGACCTGCGGCGCGACGTCGTAGCCGTTCTGGGCGAGCCAGGCGTCGCTGTAGTAGGTGTCGAGGTAGCGGTCGCCGCCGTCGCACGCGAGCGTGACGATCGACCCCGATTCGCCCCGCGCGGCCATCTCGCAGGCGAGCTCGACCGCGCCGACGAAGTTCGTCCCGGTCGAGCCGCCGTAGCGGCGCCCGACGAGGCGCTCGACCACGCGCATCGCCGCGTACGACGCGTCGTTGGCGACGCGGATCATGCGGTCGACGACGCCCGGCTCGAACGAGGGCTCGACGCGCGGGCGGCCGATGCCCTCGATGTCGGAGCCGCCGACGGCCGTGACCGACGCGTCGCGCGTCCGATAGTAGTCGAGGAACACCGAGCGCTCCGGGTCGACGACGCACAGCTCCGTGGCGCAGCCGTGGTAGCGGATGTAGCGGCCGATCGTCGCCGACGTGCCGCCGGTGCCCGCGCCCACCACGATCCAGCGCGGCTCCGGATGGGGCTCGCCGCGCATCTGCGCGAAGATCGACTCGGCGATGTTGTTGTTGCCGCGCCAGTCGGTCGCGCGCTCCGCGTAGGTGAACTGGTCCATGTAGTGGCCGCCGGTCTCGCGCGCGAGCCGCTCGGCCTCGCCGTACACCTCGCCCGCGGCGTCGACGTAGTGGCAGCGGCCGCCGTAGAACTCGATCAGCGCGACCTTCGCGGGCGACGTGCTGCGCGGCATCACCGCGACGAACGGCAGGCCCAGCATCCGCGCGAAGTACGCCTCGGACACCGCGGTGCTGCCCGACGACGCCTCGACGATCGTCGAGCCCTCGGCGATCCAGCCGTTGCACAGCCCGTAGAGGAAGAGCGACCGCGCCAGCCGGTGCTTCAGGCTCCCGGTCGGATGGGTCGATTCGTCCTTGAGGTACAGGTGGATGCCCGGCAGCGCGGGCAGGTCGATCGCGCAGAGGTGCGTGTCGGCCGAGCGCTGGAAGTCGCGCTCGATGCGGTGGATGGATTCCCGGACCCAGGCGTTCGGCATCGTGTCGGCGCGGCGCGGGGATGGTCGGTCCGCGTCCGGCGCCGGCGAGTCTCGCATCGGGCATACTGGCGGACAAGCGCGAAGGGCCGAATCCCGGTTTCGCCGCGCACGAAGCCTTGCGCTACAGCCTGACCGACCTCAAGCTCGTCGTCGCGATCGCCGACGCCGGCAACGTCTCGCGCGGCGCGGCGCGCTGCCACCTCGCGCCCTCGTCGGCGAGCCTGCGCATCCGCCAGCTCGAGGAATCGCTGGGCACCCCGCTCTTCACGCGCGAGGCGCGCGGCGTGTCGCTCACGCGCGCCGGGCGGGTCATGCTCGAGCACTGCCGCCGCTGTCTCGCCGAGCTCGAGCAGATGCACGCCGACCTCGCCCCCTACGCGGCCGGCGTGACCTCGCAGGTGCGCCTGTTCGCCAACAGCAGCGCGATCGCGTCGTTCCTCCCCGACCCGCTGGGCGCGTTCCTCGGCGCGCACCGCGGCGTGCGCGTGTCGCTCGAGGAGCACCTGAGCGAGGACATCGTGGCGGCGGTCGCCGACGGGCGCGCCGACCTGGGCGTCGTGACCTGGGACGACGATCATCCGGACCTCGTGTTCGAGCCGTACCGGCGCGACGAGCTCGTCATCGTCGCGCCCGCGGGGCGCCGGCCGGGCGCCGGGGACGCGGTGCGCTTCGCCGATTGCCTGGGGCACCCGTTCGTCTCGCTGTGGAGCGAATCGGCGATCCACCACTTCCTCGTCGAGCGCGCCGCCGCCCTCGGCCGGACGCTGGACGTGCGCATCCAGGTCCCGGGCTTCGCCGCCGTCGTGTCGCTGGTGCGCGCGGGCGCGGGCATCGCGGTCCTGCCGCGCTCGGCGCTCCTGCCGCTGCACGGCGACGGCCTCGCGATCCTCGCGCTCGACGAGCGCTGGGCGGCACGCCGCCTCTCGCTGTGCTCGCCGCGCGACCTCGCGCGCGTCACCGACCCGGCGAAGGCGCTGCTCGGGACCCTGCGCGCGTACGCCGACGACGCCGGTGGCCCGCCGCCCGCGCTCGGCGCCCCGGCCCGGGGCCGCCGCTGACGCGCCCCCCGGGCCGGCGGTCCCCGAGCGTTCGGCGGGCGCGAATCCTCGATTCGCGCGTTCCCGTTTGCCCTCCCGGCCGGCCGATGCAAGACTCGCGGCTTGGGCGCCCTGCGGGGGCGCCACGGACGGCGTGCGGCGGAGAGGAGCGGCAGATGCAGGCGATCGATCACTGGAAGCGCGTCGAACGC
>WBZU01002720.1_pt1 | contig 11987 bp, 6 predicted proteins | sample 5204311 | NCBI WGS metagenome assembly WBZU01 (sample SAMN12344359, study PRJNA552823) | activated sludge metagenome | biome: Activated sludge suspended growth; feature: Nitrification reactor; material: Wastewater; isolation source: activated sludge from nitrification reactor of wastewater treatment... | reverse complement strand
GGCCGCCCGACCCCGGGCCAGCACCCCGCGGTCGGCCAGGCCGAACACGGCTGCCGGCTCGGCGGTCAGCTTGTGCACCGCCCGCTCGATCGGCATCACGCCACGGTCGCGGACCCAGTTCCCGAGCAGGTCGGTGCTGAAGCACGCGTCGCAGAGCTGGCTGACGTGCGCGCCGGAGTCGGCCAGCCCCAGCAGCACGCCGTCGCGGGGCAGCAGCCACTCGATGGCGTCGGGGTCGTCGTTGGCCAGCACCGACCAGAACCGGGTGCGCAGGTCGTCCTCCAGCGACAGGTCGACCAGCACGTCGAGCGGCGAGCAGCCCCGCTCCGCCGCGATGTCGAGCACGCCCTGGCCCACGAGCTCAGGGTGCCGGTCGGATTCCGCAACCGCGAGCGACGCGTAGTTGAACGGGATGAAGCCCTCGCCGTCGAGGTCGCGTCGGGCCCGTTCGCGCCACTGCGGGTCGCGGTAGGCGGCCAGGCGCTCGTCGCGACTGCGGTCCATCAGCTCCCGGAACGAGTCGCGGGTGTTGAGGGTGAACGGCTCGGCCAGGTTCATCTGGAACACCAGCGGCCGGCACGACACCTGCGGCCACACGTCGACGCCGCGGGCCCGGGCCTCGTCGTGCTCGGCGATGACCCCTTCGTGGTAGGGGAGGCCCTTGATCGTCAGCAATGCGGTCCAGGTGAACGGTCGGCCGATCTCCTGTTGGAGGTCGAAGACCTGCTGGTTGGTGAACACGCCGCCGGGCAGCAGGGCGACCACGCCCCGGCCGGCGTCGCGCAGCGGGGCCATCAGTGTCCGCAGCTCGTCGAGGTCGGCCCGACGGCTGGGCACGGGCCGGCCCCGGTCGCCGTTGTGGGTCGGCGACGCGCTGGTGGCGAAGCCGACCGCTCCCGCTGCGATCGCCTCGGCGACGGCGTCGCGCATCCGGGTCAGCTCGTCGGCGGTCGGGTCACGCTCGTAGGCGTCGTCGCCCATCGCCCACAGCCTCAGCGCGGTGTGGCCGACGTAGCAGCCGAAGTTGAGCGCCGGGCTCCGCCGCTCGACCGCGTCGAGGTACTCGCCGAAGGTCTCGAACTCGTCCCAGGGCACCCCGACGGTCAGGGTGTCCAGGCTCATGTCCTCGACGTGCTGCAGCGTCCGGGCCAGCAGCCCGACGCCGTCAGCGCCGATCGGAGCGATCGAGAACCCGCAGTTGCCGGCGACCACGGTGGTCACGCCGTGGTGCACCGACGGGGTCAGGTCCGGGTCCCAGAACACCTGCGCGTCGTAGTGGGTGTGGACATCGACGAAGCCGGGGGTCACCACCCGATCGGTGGCGTCGATCGCCTCCGCTCCGGCCGGTGCCGACACGTCGGTGCCGACCTCGGCGATCACCCCGTCGCGGACGAGCACGTCGGCGGGGAAGCCCGGCGATCCCGTTCCGTCGATGACCGTTCCACCCCTGATGACGACGTCGACCATGGGTCGGTTCTACACGACCGGTGCGTCGCCGCGGCGCCCGGGCCGCCAGCGGCACCAGGCCCGGGCCGTGTCGATCAGGACTGCCCGGGCCGTGCCGATCAGTACTGGATGAGGGCCGAGGTCGGGATGACCGGCTCGGCGTCGAGCACCACGTCGGAGAACGGCTGGTTCCACCGCTCGTACTTGGGCCGGGCGGCCTCGCGCATGCGGGTGGTCGAGTGCACCGGGTCCTTGTCGAACTCGGGGATGACCTGCGTACCGAACAGCTCGATCATCTCCAGGTTCTCCTCGTGGGTGACGCCCTCGGGCGGGAACCCGAACACCAGCTGGTCGACGCCGACCGACTGGTAGTTGTTGACCTGCTCGAGCACCTCTTCGGGGGTGCCGCACAGCATCCAGCCACCGGCGATCAGCTGGTCGAGCACCTCCTCGTCGGGGATGGAGAACGGCGGCTGCGGCCACACCGGAGCGCCCTCGCGCTTGGGCATCGTGTCGTGGTAGAGCGCAACCATCGAGTTCAGGTACCCGCGGCCGCGACTCAGAGCGATCTCGCGGGCCCGGGCCCGGTCGCTCAGGCAGATGACCGCGTTGGTCATCATGATGTTGTTGTTCTGGTACTGCCCGAGCGGCTCGGTGCAGGCCTCGGCGGCCTCCTTGTAGGCGTCGAGGCGGCCCTTCATGTCGAAGATCGGCTCGAAGTTGAACGCGATGGCGCCGAGCCCGAGCTCGCCGGCGCGGGCGAAGCTCGGCGGGTTGCCACACGCCATCCATATCGGCGGGTGACCCTTGCCGTACGGCTTGGGGAGGATGTTGTGCGGGTACGGCACCTCGAAGTGCTCGCCGTGGAACTCGTAGTCCTCCTGCTCCCACATGCGGGGGATCTCCGGCGCGACCTCCTCCCACTCCGCCTTGGTCGAGTTCTTGTCGAGGATGTTGAACGAGGCGATCTCGTGGCTCCCGGCGCCACGGCCGGTGCCCCACTCGAAGCGGTTGTTCGTGATGTGGTCCATCATCGCGGCGCGCTCGGCGGAGCGGACGGGGTGGTTGACCCGCGGCGAGATGTTCATGATCGCGGTGCCCATGTGGATCCGCTCGGTGGCATGGGCGACGTAGCCGATGACCACCTCGGGGGCCGACAGGTGGCTGTACTCGGTCAGGGCGTGGTGCTCGCCGAACCAGACGTACTTCCAGTTGTGCTTGTCGGCGTGGATGGCGAGCTCGATCTCGCGCATGAGAGCGGTGTGCTCGGACTCGCTGTCGTGGGCGGCCGGTCCGGGGACGTAGCCGTTGGAGAAGATGCCGAATTCCACGCTGGGGTCCCCCTGGGGTGAGCCGGATGTGCGTCCGTCGTCCCGTCCGAAACGAGAACGCGTTCCACTCTACGGACGCACCGGTCGAATCTCAAGCGATCGTTTGGAATTCGGCCGGCTGGTGCGACCGGTGGGCTGACGTGGCCGGCGCGTCGGGTGCAGGGCGCACCCGACGGCGACACCCCTCGAGCCCAAGCACAACCCTGGATCAGATGCGCTCGATCACGGTTGCCGAGGCCATGCCTCCGGCCGCGCACATGGCCACCGCGCCGACGGTCGCGTCGGTGCGGTCGAGCTCGTTGAGCATCGTGACGATCATGCGGGCGCCGGTGCAGCCGATCGGGTGGCCGAGCGAGCAGCCCGAACCGTTCACGTTCACACGTTCCGGGTCGAGGCCCAGGGTCTGCACCGCGGCGACGGTCACCGACGCGAAGGCCTCGTTGATCTCCCACGAGTCGACGTCGGAGATCGACACGCCCGCCTTGGCCAGGGCCTTGGGGATGGCGATCGACGGGGCGATGCCGGTCTCGGCCGGGCTCAACGACGCGGAGGCCCAGCCCCGGATGCGGGCCAGCGGGGTGAGCCCGTGGGCCGCCGCGTAGTCGCCCGACACCAGTACCAGAGCGGCCGCCGCGTCGTTGAGTCCCGACGAGTTGCCGGCGGTGGTGGTCGCGCCCTCGTCGTCGGGGTTCAGCAGCGGCAGCGACGCCAGCTTCTCCAGCGTCGAGGTGCGACGCGGGTGCTCGTCGACCTCGAACTGCGAACCGTCGGGGAGGGCGACGGGGACGATCTCGTTCTTGAACCGACCCTCGTCGATGGCCCGCACCGCGTTCATGTGGGAGCGGTAGGCCCACTCGTCGGCCTGCTCGCGGCTGACGCCGGCCAGGCGGGCGGCGTTGTCGCCGACGCCCTTGGCGGTGTTGAACGGCGGGGCGTCGGGCGTCTCGAGGTTGGCGGCGGGAAGCCAGGGCTCACCGAACTTCGCGGTCGCCGGCGCGGTCGACATCGACTCGACGCCACCCGCGGCGCCGACGTCGATCATGCCGGCCGCGATGTTTGCGGCGATCCACTGGGTGCCGGCCATGCCCGAGGCGCACCAGCGCTGGGTCGCCACCGCCGGGACGTTGGTGAGCCCGAGCTGGTTGGCGGCATAGCGGCCGACGTTGCCGCCGCCCTGCATCGACTCGCCGAAGCCGATGTCCTCGAAGTCGCCGGCGTCGATGCCCGAGCGCTCGACGGCGGCGCCGAGGGCGACCTCGGCGAGGGCGTTGGCGTCGACGCCGGCCAGCGATCCCTTGTAGGCGGTGGCGATCGGTGTGCGGGCGGCGGAGACGATGACGATGTCGGTGGGCACGGTGCGCTCCCGGGGTGCGTGGGGTGGGTCGCCCGGAACGGGCGGCGGCTCCGACACCGGATCGGATCCGCGGGGAGATGGTGTCAGCCTGACGTCCGTCACGTCGAACGCTGCCGTCGGGACGTATCAGCTCCGGCGATGTCTGAATGGACTTCGTTGACTGTGACACCGATCACCGCCATGATGACCGGAGCTGTACGACGTCGCGGAAGGGACCGCGGCCGAGGGGGAGTGATGGGCGACAAGACCGTCAAGCGGTTGTTCCTGTTCGCGTTCGCGGCGTTGGCACTGGTGTTCAGTGCCTGCACGCCGCCGGACACCGGCGGAGGTGGGTCGACCACGTCCAGCACGCTGCCGCCGACCGGCGAACCGGTGGCCATCGCCAGCGCGGCACCGACGATCGGCGACGCGCCGCTCACGGTCGACTTCGAGTCCTCGGGCTCCAGCCCCGGCACCGGGACCGGACTGACCTACTCGTGGGACTTCGGCGACGGCAGCCCGGCCGACTCCGGACCGACCGCGTCGCACACGTACTTCACCCCCGGCACCTACTCGGCCAAGCTCACCATGAGCAACTCGGCGGGCACGTCGGTCTCGTCTCCGATCACCATCACGGCCAACGTCGACCCCAACCCCAAGTACTACGTGCGTCCCACGGGCGGCACCGGCGGCGGCTGCGGTCCCAAGCTCACCCCGTGCTCGACGATCACCCAGGCGTTGGCCAACGCCTCGGCCAACGGCATCCACAGCATCCGTGTCGCCGGAGGCTCCTACGCCGAGCCCCTGTCGATCCCGTCGGGCATGACGATCACGGGTGGCTACGAGCAGGACTTCTCCGACTTCGGCGCCGACCAGGTGACCACGATCTACGGCACCGGCACGGCGATCCCGGTCACCTTCAACGGCGTGTCCAACTCGAGCATCAGCGGCGTCAGCATCCAGGGCGTGGCACGCACCAGCGGCGACGCGGTGGGCGTGCTCGTCAATGGCGGTTCAACTGGGATCGAGATCGGATCCAACGACACGCCACAGAGCGTCGTTGGAGGTGGGACCGGGCCGAATGCAACCGGAGTCTTGGTCACGGGCGGATCCTTCGCCAACGTCGTGAACACGAAGGTGAACAGCGGCACTCCGACCGGTGCAGGCTCCAGCGCTTACGGCGTCCGAGTGCTCGGGCTCTCCGTCGTCAACGTGACGCTGTCCGACGTGACCGCACAGGCCGGTGTGGCTGGTACGAGCGCTCTCTCCAGCGTTCCCGCTCAGGCCACGTCGGGTTGCGGCGGGGGTGACGGCAACGACGCCGGTGGAGCCAGCAGCCCCGGCGGTGGCGGCGGTGGCGGCGGATGCGCCTCCTACGGTGGTGGTTCCGGCGGTAGGGGCGGCGACTACTCCGGCAGCGGTGCAGGCGGCAACAACGGAGCCGGCCCGGCGGCTGGCGGCGGCGGATCCGGTGGCTGCGGCAGCCTGTTCGGCTGCGGTGACAGTGCTGGCGGCGGCGGTGCCGGCGGTGTCGGCAACGCGGGCGTGGCCGGGGCCGCGGGCTCCAATGCCCTCAGCGCAACCGACCTCTACGCACCGACCAGCGGCACGTCCGGCACGGCCGGATCCGCCGGCAGCGGCGGTGGTGGGGGCGGCGGCGGCAGCTCCGCCTCGGCCTCCGGTGGCGGCGGCGGCGGTGGGGGCGGCGGCGGCAACGGCGGCGCGGCCGGCGTCGTCGGCGGCCAGTCCGGTGGCGGCTCGTTCGGCGTCTACGCCAACGGGGCGACCGTCAACCTCAACGCCACACTCGTGACGTCCTCCGCTGGTGGTGCGGGTGGCAACGGTGCGCCCGCCGGACGCGGCGGCAATGGTGGAAACGGTGGCTACGGCGGCGTTCCATCGTGCTGCAAGGCCTCCGGTGGTGGCGGCGGCGGCGGTGGCGGTGCTGGAGGTGGCGGTGGTGGCGCCGGTGGTGGTGCCGGCGGTCCGTCCGTCGCCGTCCTGCACGTCGGCCCGGGCTCCCTCGGACTCAGCGGCAGCTCTTACACCCGGCCGGTGAGCCCGGCCGCCGGTGGCATCGGCGGCGCGGCTGCCGCTGCGGCCACCTCCGGTCTGGCCGGTTCCGGCGGCGGATGCGGCACCTTGGGTACCGGCGCCTGCCGGGGCGGCGACGGCTACAGCGCTGCCGCGGGCAAGGTCGGCCCAGCGGGGGCCAACGGCCCGTCTGGTCAGTTGGCACGGGTCATCGACGGCACCACGATCGTCGTCCCCTGAGCCGGGTCGCCTCCGCCGTGTGGGGCCGGCCGACCTCGGCCCGGCGGCGGTGAACGACAGCGGTGAACGACAGTACGGGAACACGAAGACCGGGAGCAGCGAGACCATGACGGCGATGCATCGGAGGATCAGGCGACTCGGCTCCGCCGTGGTGGCCCTGGCGATGCTCACCTCGGTCGTGGCATGCGCGCCGCCGACCTCGCCCGGGGGACCCACGCCCCAGGAGCAGTTCTGCACCATGTGGGACAAGGTGCAGGAGGCGCCGCCGACCCAGGACGAGGCCGTCCTGGTCAAGGACGACGTCGTGGCGATGGCCACCGACACCACCGTCACCGGCACCGACTGCACCGCTCCCAACGCCAAGGTCGCCCTCGACGGCGCCACCCTGGCCGAGGGTGAGGAGGTCCTCGAGAAGCAGGCTCCGAACGAGACGGCCAAGGTCGCCGCGGTCACCGGCGAGGAGATCTCCGCCGGCGAGCCGGTGCTTGACAACCTGACCGTCAGCGCCCTGTCGGCCGAGATCGGAACGTGGGGCATCCGGCTGCGGGGCAACGTCAACGTCACCCTGTCGGGCGTCACGTCGACCATCGGGTTCGTCGGCACCCTCAGCGACCTGAACAACTGGTCGATCCAGCTCTCCTCCAGCAGCTTCACCATCCCCGGCATCACGGTCAGCCCGGTCACCTTCACCGGCACGCTGTCCATGAGCTACGGGGTGGCGTCGCTCGAGCTCACCGCCAACGCGTCGAGCGTCAAGGTCGGCGACGTCTCGGTCACCGGCGCCTCGTTGAAGGTGAAGGCGTCGGAGACCACCGGCGTGTCCGCCTCGATCGCCGGCACGATCAAGGTCGGTCCCAGCACCGCGAGCGGCACCGTCGACGTCGCCTTCGACCGGGCCGGCGCCATCGTGTCGGCCAGGGCCGACATCTCGGCGCACCTGGTCGGCACCATGGCCGGCGGCAAGAAGGTCGACCTCCAGGGCCAGCTCAAGATCGACGGCAACGCCCAGCAGACCTCGCTGTCGTTCAGTGCCAGCGGCCTGGTCGGTGACCTCCAGGTCAACCAGGCCAACGGCTCGTTGACGCTGGCGACCAACAAGGCGACCTTCACCGGCGTCCTCGACGTCCAGCAGGGCGCCAACGTCGTCCGATTCAACGGCACGATCGTCTGGGACGGAATCACCGCCAGCACGCCGTACCTGCAGGTGGAGGGGGCCGGCGAGATCTCCGGAACCCTCGACGACGGATCGACCGCCTCGATCAAGGGAACGTTGTCGACCGAGATCATCGGCGGCCAGATGCGCTCGGTGGTGACCGGGGCGATCCAGGTCGGCACCCTCAAGGCCAACGGCACGGCCATCGTCGAGACCAACGGCGCGACCACCACCCTGGAGATCGACAGCCAGCTCGCCGATGCCGGCTTCGCTGCCACCCTCGACGGCTACCTGCAGATCACCGACGGCAGGGCCGAGATCGTCGAGCTCAACGCAGCTGTCGACGGCCAGGTCCACCTCGGCGACGTCACGCTCAGCGCGGCGAACCTGCACATCGCCAGCCGGTACGGATCGACGTTGGACGTGTCCTTCGACGGTCGACTCGACGTCGGTAGCCGAGCCACGCTGACCGGTTCGATCGCGGCCCAGTTCGGACCCAACGGCACGCTGCTGAGCCTGACCGGCCAGATGGGCGGATCGCTGCAGCTCGACACCTGGGGCATCGTCGACTTCAGCGGTGGCGTCGTCGCCAACCCCGAGCAGGTCACGCTGACCGGCTCCGGCGGGGTCCACCTCATCAACTTCCCGCTCGGCATCACCTTCAACGGGTCCTTCACCTCCCGCCTGGATCAGCCCACCTGGCAGCTCAACGGTTCGGGCCGGTTCCAGATCGGCTCGATCACCGTCGCCTCGGCACGGCTCAGCCTGTCGCAGACCGCCGGGATGAAGGCCACCCGTGCGGGCTTCTACCTGTCGATCATCGGCATCCCGACGTACCTCGAGGCCGACTTCTACCTGAAGTCGACCGGCGGGTGCGACAAGGTCATCCTCACCGGCGGCAGCTTCCTGGCCCGCCCGCTCGCTCGCCTGGCCCTTCCTGGAATAGTCGGCTGCCCGGTCGAGTGAGCTGATCCGACAGCGACGAGATCGGGTCGGGGTCAACGCCCCGGCCCGATCTCGGACGTGGGCGAGCGGTCAGTGGTCGTTCCAGCTCGGGAGCGTCGCGCCCGGTCCGCGTCAGACCGGGAAGCCCTGGGTCTTGGCGCTGGCGACTACCCGTCGCCAGATCGAGTCCAGCCAGGTGGTCGAGCAGTCCTGGATCTGGAACTCGGGCAGGGACCAGCGATGGACGTCGAGGTCGGGGGTCCCGCCCAGGTCCAGCACGTCGGCCAGGTTGTTGGCCGCCGCGTCACGCGGGGCCAGCGGGGGCAGGTCCCAGGCCCACTCGATCATCTTCAACACCGACGTGTGGTCGTAGAGGTCGTGGGCGACGTGGCCCCGCTTGGCCAGCGGTGACGCGACCAGACACGGGACCCGGAACCCGCGCAGGGCGGTCTGGGGCACGGCGTCGGGACCCTCGGTGGGCACGACGTGGTCGTAGAAGCCTCCCCACTCGTCGAAGTTGACGACCAGCACCGTCCGCTCCCAGTTGGGGGAGCGGGTGACCGCCTCGTAGATCTCGTGGAGGAAGGCGCACCCGGCCCGGATGTCGGACACCGGGTGGTAGTCCGCCGAGGTGCCGAACGGGGTGGGGATGAGGAATCGGGGGTCGACGAAGCTGACGTTGGGGAGCCGACCGGCAGCCGCGTCCTGCTTGAACTGCTCGACGGTGCGGGTGATGAAGAGGTGGCGCAGGCCGAGCAGCGCCGAGAACGGTGCGTCGGAGAAGTAGTAGCGGCCTTCCAGGCCGGCGTCGGAGAGCCGGTCCCAGATGGTGGGCAGGGTCGAGATCTCCAACGTGTTGGTGACCCGATCGGTTCGCCCGCAGTGGGCGAAGAACCGGTTCGGGAAGGTCGGGCCGAGGGTGGCGGCGAAGTAGTTGTCACACACGGTCCACGCGGGCGCGGCCTCGCCCCAGAACAGGAGCTGGTCCGCCTCGAAGTACCCGATCGGGAACGTGTCGGGAGCGTCCCGGAGGAAGCCGTCGACGCGGCCGTCGTTGTACTGGATGCGCCCGGCGGTGACGCTGTGGCCGGGGTCCTCCATGTCGCATGCCGCGAACTCGGTGAGTCGGTGCGTGTCGTGGGCGACGCCGTCGCCGTCGAGGAACGTGAGTCCGGCCTGACGGCCGTCGGCTCCGGGCAACCACCCCAGGAAGTGGTCGAAGGAGCGGTTCTCCATCATGACCACGACGATGTGGTCGAACCCGGCCTCGGCCGCGTTGCCCCGACGGACGACCTCGCCGGGTTGGGGCGCGCAGGCCACCGCGGTTCCGCCGAGGGCGGCGACGCCCGCCAGCGCGGCGGACCCCTGCAGGAACCGTCGTCTACCCACCGCCCCTTCGTCGACCGATGCCATCGCCAGGACCCCCTCCAGCCGTGCCGCGTCCCGCCGCGGACCTGGTCCCCACGGTACCAACCCCGTGGTTGTCGGGGCCGGGGTGAGGCCCGGGACTTCAGCGGAAGAGGGAGAGCCGGTCTGCGGAGGCGCCGGGGAGGATCCGCTCGGGGTCTCCACCGAGGACCGAGTCGACGACCTCGGCGAACACTCCTCGGACGTCGTTGGCGGTGCGGACGTCGCCGTCGTCCAGGTCGGCCAGCCCGGGCCAGTCGCCGTGGATCCCGCCTCGGACCCGGGTTCCTGCGACCAGGGCGACGCCGCCGCGGCCGTGATCGCAGCCGCCGGAGTCGTTCGTGGCGACCCGCCGGCCGAACTCGGAGACCGCCAGGACCGTGACGTCGGGGATCCCGGTGATCAGCGCGTCGATGGTGGCGTCGAGCGCGGCGGCTCGCGCCGCGAACGCACCGTCGGTCGCGCCCAGGTCGTTGTGGTCGTCCCACCCGCCCAGGTTCAGCACCGCGACCTCGGTGCCGAGATCGGAACCGAACAACTCGACCAGTTCGGCCACCCCGGGATCGGCCGACGCGCCCCGCTCGTCCGCCCCGGCTTCGCCCTCGGCGCCGTTGCCGGTCTTCTCGCGCTCTGCCTCCGATCGTGGCGGGGCTGCGGCGTCGGTTCGGGGTGGCAGGTCGGTCACCTTCTCGAGGACGTCGAAGGCCGCGGCGGCGGACGGTCCGATCGGTCCGGTGTCGTCGAGCCACAGCGACCGCAGCGTCTCGATGCTCACCGCCGCGGCGGCGGTCGTCGCCGCATCGGGGCGACCGCGTCGATCACCGCGTCGGCCGCGACGTGCCGGCATCGCCGGGCCCAACGCCAGGTCCGGGATGGCGCGTGCCGCCACGACGTCGGGGGAGCCGGCCAGGATCGCCGGCACCTGCGGCTGACCCAGCGACACACCCCGGAACGGAGCGACCGCCGATCCGGCGGTGGCGGCCAGGTGGCGACCGAGCCAGCCCGATGGCCCCTCGGTCGGTGCCCGTGAGGACGGATCGTCCGCGTGCTCGACCGCGAACTGGGCGTCGAAGTGGGAGCGGCCCGCGCCGGGGAGTCCGCACGCCGGCACGAAGGCGACGCCGCCGTCGGCGAACCGGGCTGCGGTGCGTGCCATCGACGGGTGCAGTCCGAACCCGTCGCCGACGTCGACGGTCGAGTCGGCCGCGACGGCGAGGGGGCCTCGCAGCCGGTCGAGCTCGGAGTCGCCGGTGGGGCGCAGCAGGGACAGCCCGTCCATGCCGCCGCGCAGGAACAGGACGACGAGAGGAGTGCTGGACCGGGAAGACCGGTCAGAGGTCGAGGTGGACGTCATCGCAGTTGGAACTCCGGTGAGGCGAACAGGACGGCGCGGGCCGAGCGGGGCTCGGTGACCGGGGCGAGTGCCTCGGACAAGCGGCCCGACGGGGCGATGCCGGTCACCGTCGTCACCAGCTCGTCGCCGACGAGCGGGGCGACCGCCGGATCGGCGCTCAGCACCTCGAACCCTCCGGCGGCGGCGGAGGCGAGGTTCCAACGGCCGATGACCGCTCCGGGGCCGGACCACGCTCCGGCGACCTCGGGGAAGCCGTCGGGGGCCGGCCAACCCATCGGGACCTGGCCGAGGGTCTGGAGGAGCCGACCGATCGGCCGGAGCGCCGCCTGCCACGTGGCGGGATCGGGCACGGCGATGGTGCTGCCGAGCATCGCCGCGACCAGGTCGAGCGGTCGACGGAGCTTGGCGCCCGAACCGGTCGGCAACGATCGGTCGCCGGTGCCGACCAGTGCGCCGATCCGGCGGAGCACCGGGCCGATGTCGGTGTCGGCGTCGCGGTAGATGCCGGCCAGCTCGTCGACGATCTCGTCGTCGGGGGCCACGTCGTCGGCGACGAAGCGCCGAGCGAGCTTCCAGGTGATGTGTCGACCGGTCGCCGGGTGCCGCGCCAGATGGCGCAGCAGGTCCTCGCCGTCCTGCTCGCCCGAACCCGCCGGGGTCCAACCCAGGACGTCGGCGCCGGCGGCCGGTCCGAGGTCGTGCCAGGCGGGTCGGAAGGCGAACCGGCGGGTGCCTCGCTCCAGG
>WBZU01002719.1_pt1 | contig 11988 bp, 11 predicted proteins | sample 5204311 | NCBI WGS metagenome assembly WBZU01 (sample SAMN12344359, study PRJNA552823) | activated sludge metagenome | biome: Activated sludge suspended growth; feature: Nitrification reactor; material: Wastewater; isolation source: activated sludge from nitrification reactor of wastewater... | reverse complement strand
CACGACGGATCGGTATGGAACGGATTGTAATCTTTTGAACGAATTGATGCGAGGGCGGAGGGAATCGACAGGATAGGGGGAGACAGCTCAACGAATCGGCGGCTTCTGCGTCACCTCCAGCTGTGTGCCGGTGGGGAATGCCGGACCTAATCGAACCTGGCGAGAGGGCCCGCGCAAGGTGACACGCATGACATGGCCGTCCCATTGCCAGGTCAGGGTTCCGCCGGGAACGGCCAGATTCGACACGGCCATCGGCTGCGCAAGCCAGGCCGAAGGCATGCCGGCCCCGATCACCAGGGTCGGCTTCGCCGCTGTGTCGTCGACATACGCCAACATGTCTTGCTGAAGCAGCAGGAGCAACGCCGCTGTTTCATAGTCCGGCGTGACGGCCAATTCGTTGTGCCATCCCCGCGCATATTGCCATCCATCTGCCAACTCATCCGTCAAGGATCGTGCGCTATCCCACGTATACAAACCGGGAGAGGCTTGGCGGCTCCACACGTGATGCAACGTGGCCCACACTGCTTCCGGCCGCCCCGAGCGTAAGGCATGATGGGCCCGCGCCAATTGCCCAATGACCGTGCCTTGCTCATCCGTGGGCCGATAGGTCGCAGGCGGCTGGCCCAACGGATTGCGACGAAGGGCGGACCCCACCAACGAGCGCCACGCCACCGGCGACGTCCCGCCGTCCTGGGGGCCGTCGGGGAACTGCCGGAGCCAGCTGTCCTGCAGGCTCTGGGCCTCGCTTCGCCAACGCGATGCGTCGTGACGTTTCCCGAGCCGGTCCGCGAAGTCGGCCGCGGCCAGGAGTCCGCGGTAGCTGACGGCATTCACGTAGAGCAACGGCCAGTCGTCGCCGACACGTCCCACAATCACACCGTCCCGCGCCGGTTGCGCGAGCACGGCCGTCCTGGTCTGGCGGAGGTGTTGGAAGTCATGTGGCGCCGGAACCGTGTAGGGTTCTTCGATGGTGGATCTCGCCGTCATCATCCGTTCGATCCGCCCGACCTTTCGCAAGAGATGCGGCCACAGCCATTCGTCATGCACCTTGTCGGCAATGTACCCGGCCGACTCCGTCAGCGCCCAAATCGCCAGGCCCGGCGCGTCGGCTTCGGGACCTGATCCTCCCGCGAAGTCATGTGTCGCCAGGAATTGCGAGAGAACCCGGCCGACCTGCGGGTCTCCTGCCCGCGTCAGCGCCGCCGTGATGTAGGCTCCTTGCCGATGCCAGGCGCGGTAAAACATCGCGGGGTCTCCGGGCCGCGTCTCATCGTCGACTAGACTCATCATGAGATGGGTAATCTGCGCATGCATGGAGGCCTGCACGCGCGAATCGGGCAAGACGAGGCGCGCGCGCTTCGGCGCATCCCTGTACGAGCGTTCCATCTCGACCGGCGGCTGCAGATCGGAGAGGATCACACGAATCTCGTCATCCGCGCGGGCGGAGTCTGCCGGGAAGGCGATCCGCGCATAGCCCCACCCGGTTTCTCCGCTCCACGACGCGGCAGCCGACTGCGCGGTCATCCACCCAGCCTGATTTTCATCCCCCAACGCAATTGAGATGGGGGCAGGCGTGGCAGCCACCGTCCACCGATGATTGACTGTGACCTGCCCTCCGTCGTGGCTGAGCGCCGTGACCGGTCCACCGGCCGGACCGACGCTCCGAAGAACGATCACAGGCGCGTGCGGCGTGTGGTTCTTCAGGCGCAGCTCCCAACGAGTGGCATCCAGCCGCGACCAGGTCGCCTGATAGTAGGGCGTCTTCGTCACAATGGCGGGAATAGTCGCATGGGCAGAGGAGCCGAATTCCTGCTTGATCTCGTTGAGCGGCACGGTTTGACTGATGACGACCGGCAGTCCCTTCGCATCGCAGAACCAGAGCGACACCCCGAAACTGGGCGTCTGCGGGCTGAAGTCGCCACCCGGCTCATGATAAGCCGTGCCGCCTTCGGGCGCGCCGGGTATGGCCAACGGCACATGCCCGACAGATCGGGGCCAGGGACGCGCGGGGTCCTGCTGCATCTTCGCCGTCATCAGATCGCGCTGCGGGGTGAACTGTGTCGCCGAATGGGCTGCCGCTTGAAACTGTTCCCAGTTGTTGATCGAGACACAACCCAGCAGCAGGGCCGTCAGCGTCATCACGACCCGGCGATCGGAACCGACGGCGCCGAAGGCCGCGACGGCCAGCAGCAGCGGAAGAAAGTTCAAACTGTACACAAACGTCTCTTCGCCGTAGAGCAGATGGAGTACAAATTCAAACAGCAGCAACCCTCCCAGGACCAGCCGGAACCGCAACTGCCGATCCGAGACGACCATTCGCCAGAATCCGTTCAGCAGCAAGGCCGACCACAACACCACGGCGAGACGTCCGAGCCAGCCGGCGGAACCGGGCGTGGAAAATTGGAAGGTCAGGCGGTCGCTGAGGCGGAACGCATCGGCCTTCGCCTGGGCATAGGCGTCGTCTTTCATGAAACGGACCGAGGGCGCCACCAGACTATGGAAGACGAACGACGCGGCACGATTGGAGAAGCCGCCAGCTTGAGGATGATTGATAAACGACGACTCCGCGCGATGGCCGATAAAAAATTCCGACGAGGGAAAGATAAATTTCTGCACACCCCACAGGAGCACGACCAGACAGAGCGCGTTCACGGAAATCTGAATCGCCTGCCTCCAGGGCCATCGGGCCAGACTGACCAGCAGGCCTGCCATCCAGTTGGTCACGGTGAAACTGAGCGTCAAGGCGCTGGCGGCGACGTAGGCCGCGGCGCCGAATGTCCGCTGCTCGGCACTCAGCAATAAGACAAGCGCCAGCACGATCGACCACGATCCCCAGGAATAGGAATTGGGAATCGGCAGCCAGAACAACGAGGCGGCGCTGCAGAGTCCGAGCGACGTGAACAGCACGGCATCGAAGACGCGGCAACCAAGCAGACGAAACAACAGATACAGGGTGCCGCCCCACAGGCCGGCGACCAGGCCGCTCACCAACAACACCGCGCGCAACGGGCTGACCGACAGCCCGTGCTTGACCAGGTAGACGGGCACAAACGTGATCAATGAGAACAGCGGATGTACGGACGTGCGGTAATGGTCGTCATGCACGCGAGTCATGTTCGAAATCTCGCGCAGCGTGTCCGCCTCGAACCAGAAATCCATCGATTGAAAGAGAAAGGACGGGAGGGAGCGCGCGATCAACAAGCAGCCGATCGTGACCACCAGCGTCACCAGGCCGGCGCAGACCCAATCCGCGCGATCCAACGTCGTCGGACCAGGCTGCGGCGCGGCAGGCGCCACGCTGGGAAAGGCCAAGCAGTCCGCGACAACAGATGTCTTCCTGCGCGAAAAGGGTCTGAGCAACGGCCCGGTTCTGACCATACCCATGGCAACGTGATGTCCTGATTGAAAAAATGCCGATCCCACACGCATCACCATCGACTGCGCGGAGGGATCGACGCTTTACTCGGAGGAACAGGCGCCCGAAGGTAAGTCGGACACAGCGAAGAGACGGACTCTTCATACCTAACAAAGCGAGCCGGTCAGATCAACCCCTGTGCCACGCGCGGCACAGTGCAAGGAATCGACTGACTCATGGTTGAAACGGTCAGGAATGAGGTGTGGCTACTGTGGCCACGCGCTGTGTGCGATGAGCAGGAGCAGACAGAGGCACAACACAACGAGCGCGCCGAAGCAGGAGGAGGCGATGGAACAGGCGCGATACTGCCGGAACTGCTCCCGCCGCATGTGGGGAAACCGGAGGAGACAGTAGGTGGTGACCGACGCCCCCATGCCGACAATGGCGATCAAGACCCGCGCGACGTCCATCGAATCCCCGTAGGTAGAAGCCTCGTGCCACCCTAGCGTCGAGCGCAGGCGGCGTCAAGAATCGGCGCGAAACCCGGCAGTTGTATCCGTCCCTGGCGATGTGATGAGATCGATCCATGGCCTTCGACTTCTCCATCAGGACTACGCGGCTATGCTTCCGGCCGTTCCTGACGACGGATGCGGAGACCGTGCAGTCACTGGCCGGAGCACAAGTCGTGGCGGCCGGCACCTTTCTTCCCCATCCGATGGATCGGCAGGCGGCTCAGGGATGGATTGCGGCGCGGTTGGAAGACGAGGCGGCAGGAACCGGCGTAACCGTCGCCATCACCCTGGCAGAGAGTGGCTCGCTCATCGGCTCCATCGGGATGGAACTGGTCACCGCGCATGAACAGGGGCGGTTGAGTTACTGGCTGGGGCAACCCTACTGGAACCGAGGCTACGGCACGGAAGCCGTCAGGGCATTCCTGGACTACGGCTTCACCCATTTAAAGCTGCATCGCATCTACGCGCCGCATTTCCATACGAACCCGGCTTCAGGACGAGTGTTGCAAAAAGTGGGGATGACGCACGAGGGTCGCCTGCGCGAACACTATCTTCGCTTCGGCCGGCGTATCGACGTGGAGCTCTACGGGATGCTGCGGAATGAGTGGTTCAAGAGAGGGAGCGGTGAGAAAGAGGAGACAATGACGTGAGAAGATGTACTAATGCGCCATCGCAAGGGAGTCTCTTGACTAACCCGTGCCGTGCGCTGGCTTGGATGGCGGTCACGGCCGCTCTGGCCCTCCCTGGACTTGCCCAGGCCGAGGAGGCCAGGCCCATCCATCGTTTCATCCTGGAATTTGAAACGGGCGCCGTGTGGCAGTCGAGGAATCAGATACAGATACCCGACAGCAGCGCTGGAACCCGCTTCGGTTTGACTGACATTCAAGGGAACGGCCCTGAGATACAACGGCGCGTTGAGCTCACCTGGAACATGAACCATCGGCATTCGCTCCGGTTCGTGTATGCGCCGCTCGGGTTTTCCGGGACGGGATCGTTCGGCTCCCCGGTACGTTTTGCGGGTGGCATCTTTGCCCCGGGTGTCCCCGTAGACTCCGAGTACAAGTTCGATTCGTACCGGCTCACCTATCGATATCTCATCCACGAATCGGAACGTTGGCGCTGGCGTATCGGCGCCACGGCGTTCATACGCGATGCGCGCGTGGAATTGCGCCAGCAAAGCGTGGTGGCCTCGGACAGCAATGTCGGATTCGTACCGCTGCTGAGCACAAGCCTCGAGTATGACATCGCACCCCGATGGACGGCCTTGTTCGACTTCGATGGGCTTGTCAGCACGCAAGGGCGGGCCATCGACGCGGCACTCAAAATCCGGTACGACCTGACCGACCGTTGGTTCATGACTGCAGGGTACCGGGTGTTCGAGGGCGGAGTGGACAATGATCGTTATGCTTTCGGCTGGTACAACTTCGCGCTGGCATCAGTCGGCGTGCGGTTTTAGGGCTGGGAGCGCGTCTCGATCCTCGATGCCACCTCCAAGCTGGTCGCTTGGCTGGCCGCATGGAGAGTCCAAGTCCTGACGCAGCACATGTAAGACTACGTCTCCGAATCCAGATGCTCCACCCACAGCAAGCGGTCATGAAACATGCCCTCTGCCAGTGCGTTGTAAAATTTTCTGTCGGCCGTGATCAATCGTCCATCAACGGCTTCGGCGAGGGCCAGATAGAGGCAGTCGTAGAGACTTTGCTGCGTGCTCAAAGCTAACTCGTAGGCGGCAGGAAACAGGCGATCATCTGGATGGCGTTGGAGCGGAAGATGGCGCAACTCTTTCAGGATGGCGGTGCCATCCGCACGAGTCAGTTCCTTTCGTCGAATCTTTTTAGCGATGACATTGCCGAGTTCCGTGGTCATGAACGCGGGAACGTGGAGGCGCTCGTGCAGCTGAGTCACGCGGAATGCCGCGTCAGAATGAATCTCAGGAAGAAACCATTTGATCACGACACTGGCATCCACGATATATCCGCTCACCGGTCGCGATCCTCACGAATAAGGTCAGCACTATCGGTAAATGTGCGGGAGGATTTCGCCAATTTTTTCCGAAAACCTTCGATGCGCTTCCAGGCCGCCTCATAATCAGGCACCGCTTCTTCTAAAATCATTTTCACTTCAGACTGCAAAGAACGGCCGTGTGCCTTCGCTCGCTTCTTCAACCGGAGCACGATCTTGCTGTCAAGCTGCCGAACAAGCACTTGCGCCATACATACCTCCTGCTCACATCACACTGATAGCAGAATGATAGCAGCGCCCACGTGAGCGGTCAATGGAAGGAGAGAGACAGGTCAGCAGGATACAGAGATCCTCCGCGGCAGGCAGGGAACGTCATCATGATCGCTATGCTATTGGCTGGTACGACTTCGCACTGGCATCGGTCGGCGAACGATTCTAGGGTCTGAGCAAGGCCTCAACTTCTAACGCCGCCCGTTGTCCGCTTTCGACGGCGCCATTCATGTAGCCTTGCCAGCGCAGGCTGGTATGCTCGCCGGCAAACACGATTCGCCCATGTGGCCTGGACAGCCACGCACGTTGCTCCGGATCATATCCGGGCTGAAACACCGCATAGCCCCCGCGCACGAAGGGATCGTCTTCCCAAGACACGTGCCGAGACGCTCGCAGCACGGCCTGTCCCGCCCCTAGCCACGTTAGCAGCTCCGCCACCGCCTCGGCCCCTCCTTGGGCCAGGAGTTGTTTCGTCTCATGACTCGCTGACCCGCCCGCCAGCAACGTGAGGATGCCGCCCCGCCCCCTCTGTTCTTCGTTCCCGTCCCACATTGCGCCGATGGGTAGATCCGTTCCATAGGCCAACGGCTTCCCCGGATACCGCCAGAATCGCCGATCGAACTGCGAGAGCGTTTTCGTCGCCGGTCCGTATTGCAGATCGCGATACGCCGCTCGCTGTGGCGACGGTAGCGACGGCGTGAAGGCGATTCGTCGTACCATCGTGGCAGGCAACGCCAACACCATTGCATCGGCAGTCACGTGGCTCTCTCCGTCTCGGCTACACAACGTGACCCGCACGCGGCGACCGCGCTGCGCCACGGCTCGCACGATCGTCTTGAGGTAAACCGATTCGTCTAGTCGGTCCGCGAGGGCGGTGGCAAGACGATCATTGCCGCCTGTGATGCGATAGAAATGGTCCACCGCAGAGGATTCCGTCGCCAATTGATCGACGAGGGCAAGCAGAGACAGCTGCTCAGGATCGGCCAGAAAAAACCCCCTTAGGCCCTTCAGCCGCGCGCGCAGCCGTCGATCGGCCCCGATGTCATCCAACCACTCCGCCACCGAGCAGCCAGCCAGACGCCGCGCGATCGGCCCATCCCATCGGCGCTCGTTCAACCGATGCGCCCGCACCCAAGGCTCAGCGGCTCGACCCAGTTCAGCCCATATCCCTCCAGTCGGTGAAGGCGGTTCGATCACGGGCGCACGAGCCCCCTCTCGGACATAGGCAAACCCACCACGCAGAATCGGCGAGAGGGTCAGACCCACCTCATGCACCAACCGGCGAATGGCCTCCTGATCGGCATCGATCAAATCACCGCCGGCTTCCGCATGTTGCCTGTTAAGGAATCCATCGCGCATCGTCCACACGCGCCCGCCCAGGCGATCCCGCGCTTCCACCACCGTCACGCGCGCACCGCGCTGCTGCAGATCAACCGCCGCCGTGAGGCCAGCCAGCCCCGCCCCCGCCACGATCACCGACCGGCCGCACAATGAGAGATCTTTTCCCATGACGTTCAACGATACGCGATTCAGCAACCTGGGGATAGGGTGATCTGTGTCATATTGATCCCGCGTTCCGGAATCGCTAGGCTACAACCTTAGCCACGAGGAGGTTGAGCATGGAGACCGATCCACCGAGCAGCCCTCCCTCCCCCGAACTGTTGACGTCTACGCCGGCCGCCGGTTCTTCCATGGCCGACGAGCGAAGCTTTCGTCTCAGGCTCGGCGTTTTTGCAGGTATCGTCATCATTGCGGTGATCGGCGCGTTCCTGGGGTATCCGACCTGGCAGGAATATGTCTCGCAGCAAGAAGCCAAACTTGAACTGCGTGCGTACGTCAACGCCCGCGCGCTGGGGCCGGCGGCGCTGAAGGAAGGCCAGTCGCCACGGGTACGCGAAACGATTCAGAACACAGGGCGGACGCCCGCGTACCACGATGCGATCCAGGCCTTCGTCACCGTTGCCGAATACCCATTGATCAAGTCATTCGAGCGGCTCACCTGCCCACCCGATGATTCGCAGCCGGACAAGCGGAAGTGGTTCGTGGGCAAGTTGCCGAGGCCGGAAACCGTCCGCGAGGCGCCGCTCACCGCCGATGAAGTCGCGGCGGTTCAGACGGCCAAATCGGCGCTCTACTACCATGGGACGGTCTGCTACCGGGATATCTTCCACGAACCGCACCGCACCGATTTTTGCATGTTTTGGAAATGGGACGCAGGCCGCCTGAGCCCGTCACTATCCTGCGATCAAGGCAACAAGGCAGACTAAGTAAAGATCAGCGGTGCGTGCGTATGACGGGGTTCGTGGGTGCGACACGTCCTGATTCCGCCCCTCGCTGATGAGGGTCCGGCAGGTCAAAGCACAAATACGTGGTCGACAAGGTAGCGGGAGCCCTGCTGCACCAGGACCATTTCAGCGACGTAGTCGCCAGGCGAGCCGGTAAAATGTTGCTTCCACACAATGGCGATGGAGCCAGGCCGGCGGAAGACCGCGACGAGTTCTCGCGCGCCGAACGTCCCTTTTTCCGCCTGATATTTTCGGCACACCGCCTCGAGATACTCCTTCGTCACGATCGCTTTCAACCGATCGGTAAAATCCTGGACATGCCGCGCATGGTCAATGGCCGTCGAGGCGTCCATGAGATTGTCCATGATCGGATCGGCAACCGCCAGAATTTCCGCGTCGGATTTGTTCTCTAGATCCATCGATGCCTCGCAACAATATCTATACGGGGTTGGTCTCTGTGCAAAGATACGCAGAGGAAAGGCGAAGAAGCAATCGGATCGGCCAAGGATAAGAAAGAGGAGGGCGTGGGAATGGTGATGATGGAAAATCTATCGACATGCGAAGAAACTTCATAAACGACGACAGCCCAGGCCGAGCTGCAGCCTTTCGCAACTCGGCCTGGGCTTACTGGGTCACGAACAGAGCGTTCGAGTGATTCAGCTTCCCGTTCCGGACTTCACCGGGTGCACGTCGATCACATGGCCTGATTCGTTCAATTCCGCCCGCACCTTGGCTCCGTCCTGGATGCTCGAAGGAAGGTCCTGCTTCTCCAGCTGATATTTGCGTTCGCCCTGTGCGGTCTTCAGCGTAATCTCATGCTGCAACTTGCTGATCGAGAGCACCTCGCCGGTCACGAACTTATGCTTACCCTGCGTGCCCTGCGGGTGCACTTCAAGCACCATGTTGTTCTCGTCGATCACGACCGTCACTTCATCTCCAGCCTTCGGCATCGCATGCCCATGCCGCTCGGAGCGATTTTCGTTGAGCTGATACGTCGTGCCGTTTGGCACTTTCACCACGAGTTGGCCGCCCTTGTCCACCACGACTCCCTGCAGTTCCTGATGATGGCTCTTGACGGACGCATCGGCCGCAAACGCTCCTTGGAGCGGCACTGCCAGACAGGCACACAACACGCAGACGTGCATAGTTTTCTTTCTCATGAATTCTCCTCCCTCTGGGTGGGCCAAGTGGAGGAACCATCCCTCCACGGGTTGCCTCTCCCAACCTTAGCCCCAGAATCGACCGGCTAAGACTGGCAGAACCCCTGGCGGACAGGAGGGAAATGCCCCGGACAGCCTCTTCGCGCAGCGGGTCCAGACTCAAGCGAACAGGCACCCACTCGACAAACCCGCCCGATCATCACCCAACATATCTAAGCGCAGCCCTGCAGTATCGGCTGAGTTCTTCGTGGTATTCTGTTGTCGTCAACACACGGGAGGCTGCACCATGATTTACTCCCGCATTGCATCGTTCCCATCCGCATTCCTCGTACTCTGCTGCTTTGCCATTACGATCCTCGCAGTTCCAAGCCTCGCCTCCACGACCATCTACACCTACACCAATGACGACGGTGTGCAGACCTTCACCAATGAGCTGGACTCGGTGCCGGAGAAGTATCGACCTCAACTGACGCAACGGACTTTCCAGAGTGAAGCCGCGCCTCCGCCGCCGACATCGGCCGCAGCGGCCGATCCCCCAATACGTTCAGTCGATGTGCGCACGATCACCGCCAGCGGCGAATACCGGATGGGTGATCATGACAATCGTGCCGACGCCATTCGCCTGGCGACGGAGGCCGCAAAACGAGACGCGCTTGAGCAGGTGGCCACCTATGTCGAGCGCATCACGGACGTGCGGAATCTGGATGTCACGCGGGATGATCTTCGCAGCTTCACCGCAGGTATCGTGAAGGTGCTCGATCAGGCCGTGACGACTCGACTGGAACAGGATCACGTCGTCGTCCGCGTGGACCTCACAGCGGAAGTTGAACCACAGGACGTGGTTCAAGCTATTGCCGCGCTGAGGGAGAACGACCAAGCCAGGCAGGAACTTCTCACGCTCCAGGCGGAGACCGATCGACTCCAGGCGCAAGTCGACGACACCAACCGCGCGTTGGCGGCCGCCACGACTCCGTCCGACGTGCAGCACTACACCGGCCAGCGGGAGGAGATGCTCGATCAATTGCAGGCCAACGCGCTCCTCTCACAAGCCTGGACGAGTTGGACCTATCCGACGCTAGGCTTGTATTCCTATCCCTGGTTCGGGGCACCGGGGATCAACGGTCTGTTGCTCCAGGCGCAACGTCTCGCACCGCATCATCGCCATCTCCCGCTCGCGCAACGGACCATCCCGGCGTACAACAACACCGCTCAGCTCGCTCAGCCGCCGGGCTCCACGGCACCGCGCCCCTCGCTCCAGGTCCCGCCGCTCCCGCATCTCTATCGGCATCAGGCTCCGCCGCTCCTCAATAGCCAGGGCCAGCAGGCCAAGGTCGGCGACGTGGTGGTGATCCCGACACCCAGGTCTGTTCCAACCGCCCCGCAACAGAGCGCCCAGTCGACGCCCTATAAGATCCACCCCAACCATTTCTGGCGGCCGAGCCCGCCGAATATCCAGACCATGCCGTCGGCTTCCAGTTCCAGACCGTCGGTGAGCATGGCGCCGCACGCCGCCACTGGATCGATGAGCAGCGGGGGCCACTCCCACGGCGGCGGGGGCCATCGCGGCCGCTGACGCGTAGGCGAAACACTGTCGCTCACAGGAGCAGCGTCGCTCTCTCTGCCGGTCTCGGCCGCCAGGCGTACCGCCAAATAAGAAGCGGATTGCAGGCTGATTTCAGTTATAGTGACGGCATGGCGACCCGGTCTGCTCAGCACGCAAGCCATGTCACGCCCCGCAGAAGCCGTGCCCGCCGCGCGGTGAGCTTATCCGCACTCAGCCGGTTCGTATCCTCCCGTTGGCGAAACCTTCGCGCCCTCCTCCGTGCTATAGGCAACACGCATCCTGTACTCCGGATCGTCCTTACCGTCGGACTCTTGATGGGTTGCTGGCTTGCAGCGAACTGGGCGTACCATGCCGCCCAGAAGCCGACCGAAGTCTTCTTCCCGCTCGATAACACGCTGGACAAGAGCCCGCACGAAACCTGGCGGCAATATGGCTCGCTGTTCCAAAAGCATGCGACGCCGTCCGTCGCGCCGGAACTCCTCGCCGCGCTGGCGCAGGTGGAAGGCGCCGGCAATCCAGTTGCGCGGACCTACTGGCGATGGCGCTGGTCCTGGAATCCATTTGAATGGTATCGCCCGGCCTCCAGCGCGGTGGGGATGTACCAGATGACCGACGGCACGTTCCAGTCCGCCAAGCGTTACTGCGTCCATGATCATGCCGTAGTGCAGGACGGCCCTTGGCACGACCCACGCTCTTGCTGGTTCAATAGTCTGTACAGCCGCGTGCTACCAAGTCATGCCATTGAGCTGACGGCGGCCTCCCTTGATCGAGACATCACCTCGGCCCTCGCCCTTCGCCGGGGCACGCCAGCCGTCGCGCGCCAGCGACAGGATCTCGCTGCGGTCATTCATCTGTGCGGCGCCGGGGCCGGACGGGATTT
>WBZU01001681.1_pt2 | contig 11989 bp, 9 predicted proteins | sample 5204311 | NCBI WGS metagenome assembly WBZU01 (sample SAMN12344359, study PRJNA552823) | activated sludge metagenome | biome: Activated sludge suspended growth; feature: Nitrification reactor; material: Wastewater; isolation source: activated sludge from nitrification reactor of wastewater treatment... | reverse complement strand
TTTGCAGATTCAAGGAAATTTGGACCTGGATTACTTCCCCATCCTGTTATTTGGTCTTTTAACGACTGAACATCACTGATCGGTACTTTCCAATCAAAAGAAAAAATATTTATACCAGGGAAAGGGTATAATAGCCATCCTGTTAGAACAATATTTCTTAATAACCAAGGTATCAAGATAAGCAATGAAATTAACAAGATAGGAGATAAACTTTTAATATTAATTTTTTTACGGTTTTCGAATAAAATTGCAGGTAATAATAGTAAGACAGGTATAGCGGACAATTTGACTGTTATAATATAAACTGACATTACAATTATTGGATAGTAATTAGTAATCGAATCATTTTTTTCCGAAATATTAATTTCAATATATCTCAATAAAATAAAGAAAGGAAACACTATGCAAATAAAATCTGGTGTAGGAGATGAGAGTAAAGATAAATTATTTAATAATACTATTAGAACAATACTTAATGAAAATCCTAATATATAATTTTGAAGTTTAAAAAATTTGTTTATTCTATTTAGTAGCCATATTGAAAAAAAAATGAATAAAATGAAATTAATTGAATATGCATCCTGATTCAGGATATCTTCGAAAGAAGTAGCGGCAAATAAAATAAAAATATTTGGATTAAATCCGAACCGGTTGTGTAAGTTTGCAAGTCCCGGAATAACCGGGTAGTTTTCAATCCATTCTATTGATTGTATATGATAAAGACCACTGTCATAAACAATAGGGGGATATAAAGAGTTAAAAAATCCAAACAAAATAATTACAGGATAAGTTAAAAAAAACAAGTTTTTCGGTTTAACTTCCGGAATTGAAAAAATAGTTAAATTCCTGAAATTGAATAGAAAATAAATTAAACAGATAAATGAATAGGAAAAGGATACAATACTATTTATTGGTAGATACAAGGATACTACACTAAAAATAGCATTACTGACAGCTATACCAATGAAAATTTTTTCTGTTAAACCTGTTTTGCAATTTAATGTTTTGGAAGCTATGCTCCCTGTAACATAGCTTATAAAAACCAGATACAATGCTGAAGAAATCAGACAAATCATACTGTAAGTTATAAATCAAAAATATTTAGGAAAGATAAAATCTTTCATATGTTCATTATTTCCGAACAACTCCAATAGATATTACTGATAAGCCGATCTGATTAAAAATCATTTTATCAATAATTTTAAAAATAGGTACAAAACTATTATATAATTTCATCTGCCCGGGAGGGAATGTAGAATTTTTTTGAAGTTTACCGGAAATAAACCACCCTAAAAGCCCCATTAAATTAAAATACTGTTCATGTATAATCTTAAGATCATTCTCCTGAAATAGTTTATTCAGAGTATTCTTGTTATATCTTCTATAATGCTCAAGTGATTCATCAAAAGAATTAAAAAGTGATTGGTATGCAGGAACAAGAATTATTAAGTTCCCATTTTGCCGTAGTAATTTTTTACAGTTTGAAACTGATAGATTGTCATTCTGAATATGTTCAATTACATTTAATGCGAAAACTGTGTCGAAACTATTAAACAGACTTTTGTGCTTAATATCAAACTCAGGATCAATTAAATCTACATTTTTAATTCCTGTAAGGTTTTTATTTCCTGAAAACTTTGCTTCTAATTTTTCACAATATACATCTCTTATATCAGTAAGCATTATTTCGAATTTATCTTTGAGAAAAAAAGCTGATATGTTCCCTATACCGCTCCCAATCTCTAAAATTTTACCTTTGCAATACGGTTTTATTGTTTCGTACATCCATTGATTGAATTTATCAGCACTGCTTATAACATCAAGAATATCAGCCCCTTCAGTATCAATAGTTTTAAATTCAAAAACCTCATTTGAATTTGTTTGCATAATTTTAATATTTAATAATACAATAAAGAGCTCTAAAACCGTCTTTCCAGTTTATTTTTTTGCCTTCTTTATAAGTTCTTCCATAATATGAAATACCAACTTCATAAATTCTTATATCAGCTATTTTAGCTATTTTTGCAGTAACTTCAGGTTCAAATCCGAATCTCTTTTCCTTCAGATTAATTTTCTTAATAATTTCACTTTTAAAAAGTTTATAGCACGTTTCCATATCTGTAAGATTCAGATTTGTGAATAAATTTGAGAGGAATGTTAATAATTTATTCCCTTTCGTGTGCCAGAAAAATAAAACCCTGTGAGGCTTGCCACCCATAAACCGGGAACCATAAACGACATCTGCGAAACCATCTAGTACAGGTTTCAATAAAATATTTATTTCATTCGGATCGTATTCTAAATCAGCATCTTGTACAATAATAAAATCTCCGTTTGCCTTCTCTATCCCTGTATGTATAGCTGCCCCTTTACCTTTATTAAATTCATGACTAAAGTATTTTATATCAATTTCAGGATTGGATTTCTTAAATGATAATATTATTTCCTCTGATTTATCTATAGAGCAATCAGTTCTTTAGTTATATTTTCAATTAATTCAATAGATATTACTTTTTTGATTAGAGGAAGGATTGTATTTTCTTCATTATAAACGGGAATAATTATGGATAAATTCAATGTTTTTTTTAAATTATTTACAGTATTTTTTATTTTTCAATTTAATTAGATTTGCGTTAACATTCAATTTAAAACATGATTCTTTTTATATAAAATGTGACTCCAAACTAAACCCATAAAAAAATTCATTAAATGGTAAAATAAATTATTAAGCTTTCACTGAATGAAAAAGTTTAAATATGGTAATGATTGTTTATATTTGTATAAAGTAATATTCAATTTGTAGTAGTCTCCAGTTGCCTCATAATTAAATGTTACCGTAGCAGTAGAAATCTTTTCTTTTCTTTTTTGCTACTTTTTTCTTTTCTTTTGTGAATAATGTTAGTATTGTTAATATCTTTATTCTCATTTTCATTTTATAGATAATTTTAGTATCTGTCCTGTTTTATTTTTAATGTTTTTCTGCAACTCAAATGGATTTAATTTTTTAAAGATTCTTAATAACTCTAACTTCTTTTCTTTATTTATGTCCTTTGATTCGAACATTCTTTGAAATGGTGTTTTAGGTTTATCATATCTCTTCTTTATTTTAGATCCGTGTCGTTCTTTGGATATTAATTTTACTGATGGAAGAAAATAGTTTATGAAATAATTTAAATCCCCGCGATAAAGATCATTCAGCATTTTTAACTGAAGGGGATTATACAATCTGTCATAACCGATGTATTGTCTGACTACTGTCCAGTTTTTTTCTTCGATATGAGCATTATCATTTTTATTATATGCTCTTGATCGTGTTTGATTAACCGGCTTTGCTCTATGTTTGAAATATTTTAATAATCGGTAGTTCAAAAATTCTTTTCCGTTATCACTATCAAAGCCTTTTATTTTAAATGGTATCGTAAGTTCTATTTCTCTCATTGCTTTGAAAGTATTTGCTTCTCCTTTCCCCCACACAGCTCGCAGACAATCCCACCCTGTGGCTATATCCACCATGTTTAATGTGTTTATGTATTCTCCGGCCACACTCGTTCCACAATGTGCTACTAAATCCACCTCTACAAATCCAGGTCGCTTTTCATCCCATTGATCTGTCTTTATAGGGATTAATTGACGTATTATTGAACCAGGACGTGTTGAACTTAATCCTCGCTTTTTATATTTACCTCTATAAATTTTTAATATTCTGTCTATTGTTGAAGCCGAAATTATTCTAATAAGAGCTTCATCTTCTTTGCTTAATGGTGATATCTCTTTTTTGTACCATTCTATCCATATCGGGATACAGGCTTTTAATCTCTCTGAACATATTAAATTAGTTCTTATCCACAATGTCTTTACGAAATTTATTATTCCTGGTGTCCAGTATTTCTTTTTTGGTCCGGCTCTTTTGTTAACTGGAACAATATCCATTAATGGAACTTGATTCAGCAATCTTATTGCATATTTTCTATTATAACCACAAACATTGCAAAATTCATCAAGTATCTTCTGCTTCTCTTCTTTCTCTGATTTCTTATATCTTGCATAAATTTCCTGAAGATATTCCTTTTTTGATTTTTTACTCATAAATATTTAACCGTTTTTATTTATATAACACGGTTACATTAATTATGACTCAACGACCTTCTTTTGAGTCTTCTCTGGGTTACATTAATTATGACTCAATGCGGTCTTTCTCTTATCATGACTATATAAGTTGATAATAAACACGAAAATTCCTAAATTATAAAAAAAATAATTTCTCATAAAATGAATAAAATAATTTTTAGGAACACAATAATTTTAGCGGTATTACTTTTTGCTTCTTATTCCTATGGAGGTATAAAATATTTTCAATCTACTAAATTAAATACTGATGGCTCGATAACAATGAGCATTACATACAGTGCCACATCTGCTGAAATCGCAAAAAATAAAAACTTAATTGGTAAATTTTCTTTTGACCAAAACCAATTGAAAGAATATTTCAATTTTTCTGGAGCTACCTTTTTAAAATCAAATTTACATAAAGATCCTGAAGATCCTAATAAAACAGCGGTTACAGTTGAAATAAATACTAAGAATATTTTTAAAATAATGGAGGCAAGAGTATTCAAAGATATAAAAATAGCATATCTTAAAAGTGATACTGGAATGATTTTTTCATGGTACATTCCTAATGATTATATAGTATCTAATTCAATTGACACTTATAATTTTTTTGTTACATCTGATATTGAAATCAAATCAACAAACGGATTGATGAATGATAACAAAATTAATTGGTTTATTTTTGGAAATAAACCTGACCCGCGTGGATATTATTATGTTACTACTGTTAAATCAGACGGGAAATTTGTTACTACTGAAACTAAAGATTCTAAAAACAATTCTGATTCGTCCGCTGATAAAAAGATTGGTTGCGGACTTTTCGGAATAGAATTACCTTTAATAGTTTTCTTAGGATTTGCATTTTCTAACATATCGAAGAGAAGAAAAGAATATTTAAAAAAATAATTTTCTAATTGAATGTTTTAAACCCCGTTTAATGATATATTGAACGGGGTTTTTATATTTATGGATCATTGTTTTTAATATAAAAAAGAGAACTCTGACTATAAATTTTATTGATTCTGTTTCCTTTTAATCATCAATTTTTCATATCTCTTATCAGATTTCAATTTAGTCATAAGTCAGCTTAGTATTCTTATTAAATTGTATCTTAAAATTCAGATTTTTAATTTATTCTATTCAAAAACTTAAGTAGTTCAAAATGAATCACAGATCTTTAATAAACAGAATATTTATTTTATCTTTGTTTTTAGTTTCTTTCCTGTTCTTCGGAGGAGCTGTAAAATATTTTCAGATTGCCTCCTTTAACAATAACGGTTCCGGAATCATATCACTGACTTACAGTGCAAAAACTTTGGAAGTAAAAAACAGCAACAATTTAATCGGGAATTTGCCGTTTGCTCAGGACAAAATTAATGAGTATTTTAACTCGGATGTTACAAAAGTAACCAAATCACTGGTATATAAAGACAAAACCGATACTTCACTGACTTCTGTAAATGTAGAATTAAGCATCAGCAATCTTAATAAATTGCAGAATGCAAAAGCATTCAATGATGTAGATACACGCTGGTTAAAGTCCGACACCGGGATGGTTTTCAGCTGGCTTTTTAAACCTGCACACGCGAAAACTAATTCAATTTCAGTTTATCAGATCAAAGTCGTTTTCGAAGGCGATATCAGATCTACATCAGGAGTTTTAAAAGGAAAAGAAGCTGACTGGTATGTACCGATTGAAAAAATGGATCCGAGAGGAGCTTATTTTGTGACTACTGTAAACTCTGACGGGTCTACAAATAATCCATTTTCAGCTGTAACCAATACTTCCGGTAATACAAAGGAAAGCGGGGAAAAGAAATCAGCTATTGAAACTAAGACAGAAGAAAAAAAGCCGTCAGGATGCGGTTTATTTGCTTTTGAATTCCCTGTTATCCTGTTAGGCGGTTTAGTAATTTCAAAAATATTTAAAAAAATAAGAATTTAAGTTAGCAAGTTGACCGCTTTAATCTTTGAAGATTGTTTTCCGCCACGAATTACACGAATTTACACCAATTGTATTAAAAATACATTTTCAAATTCGTGTCAATTAGTGAAATTAGTGGCAATTTCTTGTTTTCAATATTGAAGCGCTCAACTTAATTAAGTTAATAATAAAACTTCGCTTTATTTTTAAAGCATTCATTTATTTTTGTGAATACTTTTTTTATTAATGTTTCCTTTTGTGTTTGTAATTAAAAGTATAATAAATACGGATCTGTTTTAATTATTAAATAGTTTGGAATGCATTGCAGGAATGGAACACTTTTCTGATGCTTTTTACAAATGTTCTTTTTCAGGTTTTATTTATTGAAGAAATATTACTTCCGTGATTTTTGCCATAATGTATTATAAGAAAACGGCTTGCCAAACTGTTTATAAGGTTTACCTGTAGTAAATTCCCAGCTTTTCTTGTAATGGAACTCTGACATACCGTATAATTCCGGATCTTCCGCTGCTTTCAGATAAGGTATAAATTCATTAAATGTTTTTTCATTTTTGTGAAAGTATTCGGTTATTGGATTTGCCCATACCATATTAAAAGTAAATTTCCACAGACAATCTAGACAGTGAGCGGAATACCCGCCGGGTTTCAGGATTCTGTTTATATCCTTTACAATGTTTTCGAAATTTTTAATATCATCCTGAGGCACATGTTCAAGCGTGGAAATTGAAAAGACCAGGTCGAAATAATCGTCAGGTAAATCTTTATTGAAATTGCCTATGTAATCATAAATAATTTTAAAATCAGATTCTTCCGCTTCGGTCGGACCGTTTCCGATCCCTTCGAACTTATCCAGATTCCAGCATTCGTATTCATCTTTGAAATGTTTTAAAATCCTTGAATGACCTCCGCCTATATCTAATATTTTAGAACCTTTGCTGATATTGTCTTTAATAAAAGTATACATAAAAAGATCCTGATATACTTTTAAATCGCAGTCAAACGGATCAACTTCCTTTTTAAACAGTTCGGTATCGAATTTATTAAGTTTAAAATAACTGAAATGCCAGTTTTTTGAATAAGTGAAATCATTAAAGTTTTCCGGAGTGATAAATTTTAGTTGAAAGGTTTCTGACATTTTAGCAGTATTAATAATATTGTTAGATTTTAAAATATTTTTATCTTTTGATTTCATATCCGAAATTATATTTTTTGGTTCTTTACATTATAAAAATTTAATTGTATCTGACATGAATGCGAGCATAAACCGACTTAAGAGCAACCAGATCAACTTTCAGGTCGTAAGTTTTTCTTATTATTCCCTGATTCAAAATAATTTCGGAGAATATGTTCAACGAATTTCTGAACTTCAATTCACTATTTCCAGATCATTGCTCACATTTATTTTTTTGAATTTGTTAAATGGAGTTTTCGTCGGAATTTTAACAGAAATTAATAGCAGTTCAGCTAAATTAAATTAATTGTTCTGTATTATGAAATTTGTTAAGGTGAATCATTAACTCAAGTTGAATGCTTTAAGAAAGAAACAATAATTTGTGTAATTCGTGGCGAATAAATTTCTTCAAAGATCAAAGCATTGATCTCGTTACTAATCCGGAGATTCGTAACAGAGGAGAAAGTTTACATCAGAATGCGTTACTAATTCGGAGATTCTTAACTAGGGGTAAATTGTTTCTGCGAATTTCTGAGAAAAATTTCAAAGGATTACTTTAATCGCGTAGGGTTAAATTCCCCGCCGCTTGCTGCGAAAAAGTAATAAAATAAAACTTTTGAAAAACACTGATTTGTCATTCCCGCAAGCTCCTGGCGGGAATCTAATCAGCTAAAAAACCATGAATGGATCCACGACAAAAGATTTCGGGGATGACAAAGTGTAAAAGTTTTTATCACAAGTCTCAAAATAATTAATTAAGATACCTCGCTGCTTGCGGCGAGGTTATTCATAAAGAAGGTCATATAAAATAGAATGATGTAAAATTCCCAAAATCATTCATTGTAATAAAAATTTATATAACTTATCTTTATTAAATATACATTAAAGTAAAAAATATCGTGTTTCAGAGGTCAAAAAAACTTTGAAGCGCTTCTTCTCTATGATAAATTCTGATATTATCCCTCAAATACACAGTACAACAAAAAAGGACAGGAACAAATTATTAGGTAACAGATCATTTGTAATCTGGTTTACGGGACTATCAGGTTCAGGTAAATCCACACTTGCAAATAATCTTGAAGTAAAACTCCATAACAACGGAATTCTGACTTATATTCTGGACGGAGATAATATAAGAGATGGTTTGAATAAAGATCTGGGATTCAGTGAAAAAGACAGAAAAGAAAATATCCGGCGGATCGGTGAAGTTTCAAAGCTGATGATTGATTCAGGCATCATAGTTTTAACCGCTTTCATATCACCATTCCGGGAAGACAGGAAAGCAGTCAGAGAACTTCTTGGTGAAAATGAATTCCTTGAAATATATGTAAAATGCCCTGTGGAGATCTGTGAGAAAAGAGATATAAAGGGATTATATAAAAAAGCGCGAAACGGAGAAATAAAACAATTCACCGGAATTGATTCACCTTATGAAGCGCCTGCTAATCCGGAGTTCATAATAGATACTGAAAATACTCCTGCGGAAAAATCAACAGATGATCTGTATAAATTCATCAGGAAAAAATTAAGCACATAATATCAGTCTGAATGGAAAACTACAATTTAAATTATTTAAAAGAATTAGAAGCTGAATCTATATTTGTAATCAGGGAAGTAGCAGCTCAGTTTGAAAGACCTGCGCTTCTTTTTTCAGGAGGAAAAGATTCAATAATTCTTGCACATCTTTCACGGAAAGCTTTTCATCCGGCAAAGATACCTTTTCCGCTTATTCACATAGATACAGGGCACAATTTTCCTGATACGCTGACATACAGAGATGAACTGATAAAAGAACTCGGCGTCAGACTGATAGTCGGATCCGTACAGGATTCAATAGACAAAGGCAGAGCAAAGGAAGAGACAGGATACAATGCGAGCAGAAATATGCTTCAGACTGTTACACTGCTCGATACGCTTGAAGAACACAAAATTGACGCTGCCATGGGCGGAGCAAGAAGAGATGAAGAGAAAGCAAGAGCTAAGGAAAGATTTTTTTCACACAGGGATGAATTCGGTCAATGGGATCCTAAAAACCAGAGACCTGAACTCTGGAATATATTCAACGGGAAAAAAAATCAGGGTGAACATTTCAGAGTATTTCCAATAAGCAACTGGACTGAAATGGATGTCTGGAATTACATTCACATGGAAAATATTCCGCTGCCGGTACTTTATTTTACACATCAGAGATTATGTTTCAGAAGAGATGATACAATACTGGCGCATTCAGAATTCATTAAACTGAAAGAAACCGAGAACAGTGAAATTATGCAGGTCAGGTTCAGAACCATTGGTGATATGAGCTGCACAGGAGCTGTATTATCTGAAGCAAACACAGTTGAAGACATAATAAAGGAAATTTCAATCTCCCGCGTTACCGAAAGAGGCACAAGGGCTGATGACAAGCGTTCGGATTCTGCAATGGAAGACAGAAAAAAAGAAGGGTATTTTTAACTGATAAATAATCCGTAAACTTTAAATGATAGATTACAAAAAAAATGAACTGCTGAGATTTACTACTGCCGGAAGCGTAGATGACGGTAAAAGCACGCTTATCGGAAGACTTCTCTATGATTCAAAATCAATTTTTGAAGATCAGCTTGCAGCCGTAAAGAAATCAAGCGAATACAAAGGTCTGGATTATGTGGATCTTTCATTGCTTACAGACGGACTTAAGGCGGAACGTGAACAAAGTATTACGATTGATGTAGCTTACAGATATTTTTCAACGCCGAAAAGAAAATTCATAATAGCCGATACTCCCGGTCACATACAGTATACCAGGAATATGGTAACAGGAGCATCAACAGCAAATCTTGCAATTATCCTGGTAGATGCGAGACACGGAGTAGTCGAGCAGACATGCAGGCATTCTCTGATAGCTTCACTTCTGAAGATAAATCATATTATTCTTTGCATAAACAAAATGGATCTTGTTAATTATGACAGGGAAGTCTATGAAAAAATAGTAGAAGATTACAAAGCTTTTGCATCAAAGCTTCAGGTAAAGGATATTCATTTTATTCCGATAAGCGCTCTGCTCGGAGACAATGTAGTTGACAGATCGGAAAACATGAACTGGTACGAAGGATCAACCCTGCTTTATCTTTTGGAAAATATTCACATAGGAAGCGACAATAATCACATTGACTGCCGCTTTCCCGTGCAATATGTAATAAGACCACAGTCGGATCTCCATCACGATTACAGAGGATATGCAGGCAGAATTTCAGGCGGCGTATTCAAACCAGGTGATGAAGTACTGATACTGCCTTCCGGATTTACTTCGAAGATCAAATCAATTGATACTTACGAAGGTCCTGTCGAAGAAGCATTTGCCCCGATGTCTGTTACAATTACTCTTGAAGATGATATTGACATAAGCCGGGGAGATATGATAGTAAGGGCTCATAATCAGCCGGAAACAGGGCAGGACATTGACTTAATACTTTGCTGGCTGAATAACAAGCCCGTAAATCCATCAGCAAAATATCTGCTGATGCATACTACCAAGGATGCGAAGGCGATAATCAAAGAAATAAATTACAAAATAGACATCAATACACTTCACAGAATAGAAGACGACAAGGATCTGAAAATGAATGATATCGCAAGAGTAAGGATAAGGACAACTCAGCCGATTTTTTATGACAGTTACAACCGTAACAGATATACCGGTAGCCTGATACTTATAGATGAAGGTACCAAGGAAACTGTTGCGGCAGGGATGATAATATAAGATATTCGAATATTACAGAAATAAAATATTCAGGAAATTAATATTAAACAATTTTAAATGCAGGAAACAAATACAACTGAGCTCTCAGAACCGGAAATAAATAACAGCAATGGAAATACTGAACCTGAACAAAAGATCAATCCTGTCACCCGGGAAGATTTTTTACCTTTTGCATATTCCAGAAATTCACATATAAATTTTTTCCAGAATAAAAGCTGTGATATGCTTTTATACGGAAGAAGAATAGAATCCTGGGATTACGATTTAAACACTTATCAGAATTTGTATATTTACTCTTTCATAACTGATAATATTAGTGAAGGTGCCCGTATTCTTGAGATAGGAAATAAAGACGATTATATTATTAATCACTTCAAGAATCAAAGAGAGTGTTACAGAATAGAAATTCCCGGATTACTTTCCAAAAGCGCTGAAGAACTGGCTGACACACCTTTAATAAAGGACAGCCTCTGGAATATGAACAAAGGAATTCCCGAAGATTATTTTGATTTTATTTTTTCCAAATCAGGTTTTGATAATCTCACTACAGATGAGCAGGGGCATAAAAATATATTGAACAATCTCAACAAAATGCTTAAGCCGAGCGGCTATGCTTTAATTAATTTTTCAGGAAAACTTATAGAGCCGTATGTGATAACCAATCCGTTTCAATTATTTGTTTCAAAAGAGGTTAAACCCCTGACAGGAAAATATACACCGCTTACAAAATCAATTAATCATTCACTAATTTTAAATGATTCTGATTTATTTTATTTCTTTAACACGGCTAATCTCAATGACAAGACAAGGTTGATCTCTTACAATTATTTATGGCGCAAAAATACTCCTAAATTATTTACGATCACTTCAACAAAACCTAATCAGTATCTTAAAGAATCTCCGGCTTACATTTTTCATCATCTTATAAAATGCGGAGGAACATCACTGGCTGAAGCAATTCAGAACTGGTTTAAAATTGAGGTCGACAGAGTAGAATTGTCCGGAGATATCAACAGATTTATTA
>WBZU01002717.1_pt1 | contig 11991 bp, 8 predicted proteins | sample 5204311 | NCBI WGS metagenome assembly WBZU01 (sample SAMN12344359, study PRJNA552823) | activated sludge metagenome | biome: Activated sludge suspended growth; feature: Nitrification reactor; material: Wastewater; isolation source: activated sludge from nitrification reactor of wastewater treatment... | reverse complement strand
GTTCCCACGAATGTTGCGTCTCCGCCTCCGCCTCCGCCTGCGCTTCCCGATCTCGACCGACCGTTGCCGTCCGCGCGTGAGCCGCGATCGCTGCCGCGATCGGCGTTCAACGATCTTCCGGTTCCATCGGTCGCCCATGGCTCGACGCGTGTTGTGCCGATGGCGCCGTCAGCACGAGCCCCGCTCGAATCGAGTCCTTCACGAGGCGAGTCGGTCCACACGACGCGCAGTGTGGTGGATCCTGCGCCGCCTGCGCCGCGACCACCGCTCAATCCGCGTTTGTCCACGCTGACGAGCGCTCCGAGTTTGGCGGCGATCAATGCCGGTGCCGCGCAGGCACAGAAGCCCGTTCGTTCCAGTACGCCGCAGCCGCGATTTCCGGGCATGTATCAAGTTCGCGGGGCTGTGCTTCGAGCGGTCGACAAAGCCGTCATCGAGGACGCGGGACAACGGGTGCGGGATCAAATCATCGGGCAGCTGCCGCAACGATATGCCGATGACTTTCTGAACGACTCGATCAACGCGCTCGTGGCCTACGATCTCGAAGCGCTCGATGCGTACATGGAGCTTGCGGCTTCAGCTTTCGCGCACGAACCGAATCGGTGGCGAATGCTGGGTCGTTCGGCGATCGGCGGAGAACTTCACAACACGGTGCGCAGCGTCCTTCGTCCTGCGCCGGATTTGCAGATCGCGGTTCGTCGAGGGATCTCGATTTGGTCGCGGCTCTTCAGTTTCGGTTCGTGGAAAGTGGGACCATCCGCGCCGGGCCGCGTGTTGTTGCAGGTCGGCGAATTCGATCCGGCGACGGCGGCCTTGCGCATGTGGGTCGTCGGAGTCGTCGAAGAGACTGCGCGACGAGCCACGAGTTACGACGTACGGGTGAACATCGTCGCCGGTGAAGTGGCGTTTACCCCCGAATTGTCGTGTGAACTGTTCTGATTTCGGACCGGGTTTGTCTTCGTAAATCAGATTGGAGTGCAAACGATCGCATTGTTTGCACTCCAATCGAATTTGGGGTTTGGGGCGAAGGACGGCGAAGTTCGTCCGACGCTCCGGACGTTCGAAATCAGGTGGGTTTTTCCGATTGATAACAGGCTCGGCAATACACCTTTTGTCCTTCGGCCGGCTTGAAGGGCACGGTGGATGCCGCGCCGCACGCGGCGCAGGTGATGTCGGTCGAGATTCGATTTCGCGGACGTGCGGCCTCGGCATCGTTGCGGTTATTCGCGAATCGATCGCGATTGGGACGCCCTCCTCCGTACGGTCTGTCATTCTGGAACGAGGGGGCGCGGTAATTTCCATCCGTCGCGGGACGACGTGCGGCGAATCCCGGTTTCATCGACCAACCGCTGCGTGCCGGTTGCCCGGCGAAATGCGGATCCGGCATGGGACTGCGATACTCGTTGACGTCTCCGGTGCTGCGATGACCACCCCACGAGCCTGAGGGATTGGTTTGTCGCGGACCACGAGGGCCGCGCGGGGCATGATGTCCCTGGTTATCCCCGCGATTTCGTTCCTGATTCGCCGGGCGCGCACGCCAACAGGGCTTGCACATCGTGGGCTTGGTCGTGAGCCCGCGTTCTGCACGGGCAGCAGCGGTTGCGGCTGAAAAAACGAACGTCACACCGCAATTCGCACACACCAGTTCTTCGTCTTTCGGCTGCTCCATGGCTCTCGGTCGTTCCTTCGCCGGTGTTTTCGTAGTTTGCCCATCTTACCCGGGGTTTGGAGTGACGAGCACCGAAGGCGACTCGAAGTTCCAAAACGGCAACGTGGTGTCAGGGATGGGAGCAGAGTGGCATGAGCCCCGGTCGGGTCAAGAGTCCTTGATTTCTCCGTCCTGGAGAAAATCACGCGCATCCTCGAGTCACTGCGTTTTGTAGGGCTCTTGCAACCCGGTCAGACTTTGAATGCGTGCCGAGTCATGACGATGTGTCGCGTCGTGATTCGACAGTGCTACAAGGGGGGCGGTGCTACCCGTTTCATTGGAATCTGTGGGGCAATTTCCTGCATTCCGGCGATGAACGAGAACATTCGAACTACGCGATGAGCCAAGTTTCTTTGCATTTCAGTGTTGCGGACTTCGACGCCTACGCTCCTGAAAAGGCGACATCGAAGGCGTTTTCGCGTCCGCGACTCGAGGTCAAACAACGTTTCCTGTCGTGGGCGCGTCGAGTCGTCGCTCGCCTCGCCGCGCTTGGAATCAGCGTGGAAGTGCACGGTTCGGACGAGCATCCGACACTGCGCAACAAGAACCACGTCGACTGTCAGTGGGTGTTTTTCTCGCGCGACCATGAAGCGCGCGAACATCTCGATCGACTCTTGGATGCGGAACGAACGATCTCGGCCGCCATCGATGATCCAAGCCCGTTTGCTCGCCATGCCTTCCTGGCCCTCAAACTGGATTCGTTGCGGGTCGAGGTTTGTTTTGCCGTACATCCCGAAGCCAAGGTCGATGTCGACAACCTGCGGGCTCGTTTGACCGCGAACGCGGAAAAACACGACGGAGTGCACGAACTGACGGCCGAACTGACGACCGCGTTGCATGGTTTGCCCGAGGAGTTTGTCATCGGCGTCGGCGACGAACGAGTCACCGCCCACGCTGCCAGCCCCGCGGCGATCGAAGCGCTGCTCGAGCGAGCATCCGCAGGCCAAGTGCCGCTGTGGATCGGCTGGTCGGTGCCTCGCGACGTGGCGTTGGAGCATGAAGAATCCATCGGTGAACAGCTCGAAGATGCGTTGATCGCACTCGCTCCGATCTACCAGCTCGTGAGTTGGTCCCGACAAAACGATCGGATTGCGCTGGATCGGCGCCTCGAAGGGATCGAGCAGCAGCGGGCGCGGACGCATGCGGAGGTCGAAGCGCAAACGGAGAAGTGGCGCGCGGAGCAAGCTGCCGCTCGCGAGCGATCGCAATCCGAAGCTCGGGCCCGCGGCGAAGAAGCTGCACATCTTTCCGGGGTTGGTCGAAACGTACCCCGTCGTCCGTCGCTCGATTCTTTGTTCAAGCCCGGTTCGGGGCCTGCGGCAGCACGCGATTCACGTGATTCACGCGATTCACGTGAGCGACGAGAGGTTCGGGATTCCGAACCAAAGAGAGCCGTGGCTGCTGAAACCAACAAGCCGCGGGAGAAGTCCGAAACCACGCCGCGTCCTCGTCCTGTTGCTCCCGTCGCTCCCGAGGGGGCTGCCGAAGCCGCGCCCGTTCGTTCGGGAGGACAAACTCCCGCTGCGCCGTTGACGATCGAAAAAGGGACGCGTGTGCGCGTGTTGCGAGGTGCATTTGCCGACAAGGTTGGTGTCGTGAACGAGGTCGACGGCAAAGGTGCGGCGCGAGTGATGCTCGGTCTGTTGTCGGCGCGTGTTGATTTGGCCGATCTCGAAGCCGTTCACGACACTCGCGAACGCCCGGCACTTCACAGCTCTCATCGTAAGCCTGCGAGTCCCAAGGCGCGTTGATGTCGGCGCCTCGTCCTGCGAGTTATCCGGTTGGTCTTGGCGACCAATTTCGGCGCAACCTTGGGCTGTACGTCGCGGGGGCGGTGTTTCTCGCGGCGCAACAGATCCTCATGGCGCGGCGCGATTTTCTCGTGCGCGACGCGGTCAACGCGGCTGAATCGTCGCTGGCGGATGCGGCCGTTCAAGACGCGATTTACATCCTGGTCGTGAGCATCGCGGCCTTCATCGTCCGCGTCGCCTCGCGCTACACGATGTTCACCGGGGGACGCAACGTCGAGTACGAGCTGCGAGCGGCGCTTCTCGATCACTTGCACAAGCTCGGCCCGGCGTTTTTCCGCAAGATGCCGACGGGCGACATCATGAGTCGCGCGACGAGCGACTTGCAGCAAGTGCGGCTTTTGCTTGGGTTTGGCATTCTAAACGTCGTCAACGCGTTGCTCGCTTTCGGCAGCGCGATCTACGTGATGCTCAGCAACAGCGTTCGACTCACGCTTGCTTCGTTCATCACGTTTCCCATCTTGATGCTCATCACGCGTTCGTTCTCGACGCGCATGTTTCAACACATGCGCCAGAACCAAGAGGCGCTCGGCAAGATGAGCGATCGCGTGCTCGCGAGTTTGGCCGGGGTGCGTGTCGTTCGTTCGTTCGCGCTCGAAGAAACGGAACGAGCTGCGTTTGGCGTGGCAAACGATGATTACATCGACAAGAGCCTGAAGCTGGCGCGTATTCGAGGTTCGATGCAGCCCATCATGGGCTCGGTTCTCACGGTGGGAACGCTCGTGGCGTTTTTCTACGGCGGGTACCTCGTGTTCCAGCACGAGATGTCCAAAGGCGGCTTCCTGTCGTTTTATCTCGCGCTCGGGCGCTTGATTTGGCCGATGCTCGCCATTGGGTTTGTCACGTCCATTGTGCAACGCGGGCGCGCCAGTTACTCGCGGTTGCGTCAGATCTTCGACGCCGTTCCCGAGGTCGTCGACGGTCCGCTGCCGGCTCCTTCTGCGGTGAAGGGAAGGTTGCGCGTACAGAACCTTTCGTTTGCTTATGGCGAACGCAAGGTGCTCGACGGAGTTTCGTTTGACGTACCCGCAGGCAGCTCGGTCGCGATCGTCGGACGTACCGGATCGGGAAAGAGCACCGTGGCGACGTTGCTCCCGCGGCTTCTTCCAACGCCCACGGCATCCATTTTTCTTGACGAACAAGACGTGTGTGAACTTCCCGTCGAGACGGTTCGTCGCAGCATCGGATACGCGCAACAGGACGCGTTTCTCTTCTCCACGACCGTGGCGCAAAACATCGGCTACGTGCTCGAAGAGTCCGATTCGCCGGAAGCGATGACGAAGATTCGAGCTGCCGCGGCCGAAGCCGGCGTTCTCGAGGAGATTGAAGGATTGCCCGACGGTTTCGATACGGTGGTGGGTGAGCGCGGTGTGCAATTGTCCGGCGGGCAGCGCCAACGAATTGCTCTGGCGCGTGCGCTCTTGCGGGAGCCTCGCGTGCTCGTGCTCGACGATCCGTTGTCGGCTGTCGATGCGAAGACAGAAGCGGCGATCCTCGGAGCGATCGAGCGGCAAGCGGCGAAGTGCACGTTGGTGCTCATCACGCATCGAGTCGCGGCGGCGAAGCGTTGTGATCGAATCGTCGTGCTGGAGAACGGTCGCGTCGTCGAGATTGGGACCCATGACGAACTCGTTCAAACGGGCGGCGTGTACGCATCGTTTGCCGAGGAACAAGAGATCGAAGCGAAGTTGGCGGAGTTTGGCGCGGAAGATATCGCCCCGACGATGATGGAGGCGCAGGTCGCATGACGACAAACTCGCCCCCCGCGGTTCGTCCTGCCGAAGGTGCGGCAGGAAAAACTCGAGCCGAGAAAGCGCTGGCCAAGTTCCACGAAGAAGATGGGCCGCGCGAAGGCTACGATCTCGGCATGTTGCGTGCGCTTTGGCCGTTCATGCGCCCGCACGCGAGGCCGATCGTCCTTTCCGTCACGCTGCTGCTCGTCAATTCGGCGTTCACGGTGCTGTCGCCGCTCGTGACTCGGCAGGCTTTTAATGCGCTCGATTTGCCCAATGGATTCGGCACGTTCGCGACATTCGGCGCGTTGCTCCTGGGCATGAACATCGTCGAGCAAGCGCTGGCGTTCCCGCAGCTCTACTTGATGCAGCTCGCGGGTGCGCGTGCGATGGGTGATCTGCGGGCGCACGTGTTTCGCTTCATGCACACGCGCAAGCTCGCGTTTTTCGATCGCACGCCGGTGGGACGTCTCGTCACGCGCGTGACCAATGATGTCGATGCGATCAACGAGGTGTTTGCATCGGGCGCATTCAACGCGATCGGCGATCTCGTCAAACTCGTCGGGATTGTCGCGGCCATGTTGCTGCTCGACTGGCGCTTGGCGCTCATCGCATTCGTTGCGCTGCCTCCGGTCGCGTTGCTCGTCAATTGGACACGGCGCAAGTTGCGTGATGCGTTTCGGCGTATTCGATCGACGACGGCGCGAATGAACGCCTACTTGAACGAACAGATCTCCGGTATGGCGGTCGTTCAAGCGTACGCGCGTGAGGAGAAGGCGGCTTCCGAGTTTGACCGGATCAACGACGCGTATCGCCAGGCGAACAACCAATCGATCATCTTCGACGCGACGCTCGATGCGGCGATCGAGCTGGTAAACACGCTCTGTATCGCGACGATGCTTTGGTACTTCGGCGGGCGCGCGGTTCAGTCGCACGTTTCGTTCGGAACCCTGCTCGCGTTTGTCCAGTACATCGACAAGTTCTTCGTGCCGATTCGCGATTTGTCTTCGCGCTTCACGCAGCTGCAATCGGCGATGGCGGGAGCCGAGCGTATCTTCCAGCTGTTCGACAACACGGAAGAAGACGCGCCGCTGTTGAAGCCTGCGGCTGCCGTCGGTGCGTCCGATGTTGCGTTCGAGCTCGAGCACGTATCGTTTGAGTACAAAACGAATGTTCCGATCCTGAAGGATGTTTCGATTCGGGCTCGTCGAGGCGAGAAGATCGCGCTCGTGGGGGCGACGGGAGCGGGCAAGAGCACCGTGGCTTCGATTTTGCTGCGCCTTTATGAAGTGAAAGAGGGCGTGGTGAAGATCTTCGGCCGTGACGTGCAGGCGACGCCTCGTGATGAATTGCGACGCAACTTCGCGGTGGTTCCTCAGGAAGTGTTTTTGTTTCCCGGAACGATTGCGTCGAACATTGCTGCGGGGGACAAGGAAATCAATCGTGAGCGTGTGAAGCAGGCGCTCGAGCGAATCGGGGCGCTTGATTTATTCGAAAAGCGGGAAGGTGGATTGGACGCGAAAGTCCAAGAGCGCGGATCGAATTTTTCGGCCGGTGAACGACAATTGATTGCCTTTGCTCGGGCACTTTATCGCGACCCGCCCATTTTGGTGCTCGACGAAGCAACGGCGAACATCGACAGCGATACGGAATCACGATTGCAGGCGGCGGTTTGGGCGGCAATGCAAGGTCGTTCCGCGCTGATCATTGCGCATCGATTGTCGACGATTCGAGCGGTGGATCGCATCGTGGTGTTTCACAAGGGACGCGTGGTCGAGCAGGGCAGTCACGAAGTGCTCTTGGCGCAAGGCGGCGCGTATGCGCGGCTGTATCAATTGCAATTCGGTCGTCATTCGGAAACCGGCGCGGCTGCCGAATAAACGATTACGCCCCACGCATATCCGATTCCAATTCACGGACAGCGGTTTTGTAGCCGTCGGGATCGGCGGAGCGAATCTCGATGAGGGCGGCGAGACGATGCAATCGCGCTTCGGCCAAATCGCTGCGGGTGAGGGCATCACGCGCAACGTCCAATTGGCCCTGACGAACCTTCGTGGTGGCGCGTTGAATGGTTGCCGCTCCGATGACGAGCAGTAATGCGGAGACGCCGAGCAAGATGGTGACTTGTACCGCGGCATCGCTGGCAACGAGCGCTCGGAATGCGCTGATGGAGGCCAATACGACGACGCCGACGAGCAAGACGACCGTGCTGGAGATGGACAAGCGATCCATCCACGCGGCACGGGCCAATTGGCGCATGGCGAGAGCGCGCCAGAAATCGGCTTCGCGATCGAGGCGTATGCCCAGAGAAACAAGCGGATCCGCGCCGGCAATTTCGGGCAAATCGGCTTGCTCGAGCATTTCCGTGGTGAGCGACTTGGTGGGATCGTCGAGAGCTTTTTCCACGGAGCCCACGCCGGAACGCACGGCGTCGCCGACACGCCCGGCGACGGGGGCCAGACCGTTTTGGACGGCGGATCCCACTTCGCTCATGACGGCGCGAGCGGTTTTTCTTGGTTGACCTTCGGCCTGGGAGCGTTCGTCTTGACCCATGATTGGAAGCCTATTCCATGCGCCTCGGCGCGTTGGGCGGGGCTGGGGCATGACGAGAGCATAAACGAATGTGGGGGCGACGAATACTGCACATCATTTCACGATGCGCTGGACGGTCAATGCGCCGATTCCGACAAAGAGGGGCAGGCCCAAGGTCGCCGCCCATCGCGTCAAGGTGACGCGCGACCCGAGAATTCCCCATTCCATGGGTAATCGCATCAGGGAAAGCAGCGACATGGACGTCAAGTACGTCAATACCGCAGGCATTGAAGCGCCTCGATTGGCCAATGCACCGGCAATGGGCAATCCTATCGGACCTCCGCCCGGCGTGCATATTCCAGCGAGCCATGCGGTCGCGACACCTCGAATTCCGGAGCCATCGCCGAGCCAAGAAGCAATGAGGGCGGGCGAAATCAACACTTCAATGCAGCCGGCAATGACGACGGCGAGGGCAATCATGGGGACCAGGACTTTCGCTTGTTCGCCCATGGCATTTCCCAATGCCGACCACTTATTTTCTCGCGCAATGAACCCGAGCAGCGTCAAGCTCAGGATGGCGAATACGACGAGCGCGCTTTTCATGCGATTGCTCCTTCCAATACGGTGACAAACCCTCGTTCTCCGTCCACCCGAATGCGAGCTCCGGAGCGTATTTTTTGCGTCGCGCCTTCCACTGCGACGACCGCTGGAATGCCAATTTCGCGAGCAATCACGCTGCCGTGGGTCATTTGACCGCCGACTTCCATCACCAGGGCGCCGGCGTGGCCAAAGAGGGGCGTCCATCCGGGATCGGTAAATCGAGCGACGAGAATTTCTCCCGCGCCAAGATCTTCAGTAGCGGGATCGTGGACGACGCGAGCGACGCCTTCATAGAGACCTCCCGAAACGGCTGTTCCCGCCAAACTATTTTGCGGCAAATCACGTTTGAGCGGCGGAGCAATGGTCTCGCCATCACTCGTCAGGACCGATGGAGGGGTCATCTGGGCATATCGATCGCGAAGTTCGCGGCGTTTGCTGACGAGCGATTGCAACGACGGCCTTCGCCGGGCTTGCACGTCCACCAGGGCGGCTTTTATTTCGGGCAATTCGAGGAACCAGACGTCATCGGCGACATCCAATGCCCCGGCTTTTGCGAGATGTTCGCCGACTTCGATAACCACGGAGCGCAAGAGATCGATCGCCTCGATCAGGTGGAATTTGTGGTGCTCGCGGGTCCCCAACATGACTCGTAGATAATCGATGAAGGTTGCGGTCATACGCGCGATGACAAACCCCAGAGGTTTGTCTCGAGCGGCATTCACAAGTTTGTCCCGGCATTCCTCGGCACGCTGAGCCAGTGTTTGATGCTGCGCACGTAATGCTCCGCGGGGGCGATCGAGCGAGCCGGCAATACTACGCAGTGGAATACGCGGATCTTCGCGCCATCGAGGAACGCCGGGGTCGATTTCGCCGGCGCTGCGATGACCGTACGTTTTCAAGAAAGCATCCCACGCATCAAAAAACGCGGCGCACGCCTCATCGGCGCGTAGTGTCTCGAGTTTCCGGACGGAATCGTCGGATTTGAGAGCAGTTACCAACGCCGGAACATCGCGGGCCAAATCGGCAAGATCGGCCAGGGCCATGTCCATTTCGGTGGTGATATTTCCTTCCAAACCTTGGAACAAAACTCGAGAATCGATTTCGGGGGCAATCCAGTTCGTCCACGCAGGGACGATGCGGCCGGCGAGGAGAGCCGGCATCAATCGGGGGATCACGTTGGTCATGAGTGTGGCGGTCAACGTGCCGAATTCGTCGAATATGACGTCGAATCGACTCTCGACGGAGTCGGCCGTTTGGAGGCGTCCTCGAAGTTGTGAAATGGGCCGCTGGAGTTCGGCGAGGTGAACGTCGCGCACTTGTTTTGGGTCTTTGCGAATGGTGCTGACCGCTTCGCCGATGAAGCGCAGAATGATGGGAATCACAAAGGGCAGGTCGCCACGCTCGGAGGTGGGGAGAGAACGGATTTCTTCTCGGGAAGCGGCGACTTTCAATCGCTCGGCAATGGTTTCGCTCGCCGATTGCAGCACGTTCGGGATGATTTTGTTGAACGGTTGACGCGACAATGCCGGCGTCAGATCAAAATAGACGCGTTCTCCGGCATTGCGGATCAGTGTCGACAAACCCGTTTCGGGGTCGCGACGTATGGGCACGAGTCGCGCCACCATGGACGCCCCGACTCGGCTCAGGGCGGCGGTATTGACTTGCATGTGTCCGAAACTCATCAAAACGCGCCATCCCGGAGGTGATTTGCCTTCGGGCATGGGCCATAACGTCGTAATGGGGCGCGATTGTAAAAGCCAAAGACGGTTTTTCTCGACAGCCCATTCGATGTCGACCGGCAAACCGGCATTCTGTTGGGCTTTTTGGCCGAGCGAGTGCATTTGCGCCAGGATTTCAGCGCTGAGCAAACCTTTGTCGACGTTCAACGGTTTCCCATCGGTTCCCATTCGTTCGAATACCTTGCCGTCGCGAGTTCGAATGCGATAACGTTCCGGCGCTGCATGCCCGGAGACGAATGCTTCGCCCAGACCGGAGACGGCCTCGACGACGAAGATATCTCGTCGATTCGATATCGGGTCGGCTGTAAAAAGGACGCCGGCAGTATCGGCATTCACCATCCGTTGGACCACGACGGCCATGGAAACGCGAGAATCGTCGAATCCGTGGCTTCGGCGATAGATCACAGCTCGTTCGGTAAATAGCGACGCCCAACAAGCGCGCAACGATTCCATCAATTCGTGCTCGGTCTTCATGTTGAGGTACGTGTCTTGCTGCCCGGCAAACGACGCATTGGCCATGTCTTCGGCCGTGGCGCTCGAACGTACGGCCACGGGTGCGCTTTGCGTGATGGATTTCCAGGCGGCAATCACCTCATTCGTGAAAGCATTGGGAAACGTTTGGGCCTGGATGACTTCGCGCACGACACGTGCCGCTTCACGCAACGCGGGGCCTTCGTCGGCCGTTTGCACAAGGCTCACCACTCGTTGAAATTCTTCATTCGCACGGATCAACGTATCGAAGGCTCGCGTGGTGACCACAAAGCCCGGAGGTACGGGCAAATCCGCATGCAATAGAAGATGCAGCCCCGCGCTTTTTCCTCCGCATTGGGAGACATCCGCGGCGGTGGGGTGATCGAGCGAGACGAGCAATGAGGACGGGATATCGTTGTTCATGGACGCGACCTTTCAATGCATTGGCAAGACACACCATTCAAGAAGAGCTGAACAATGGTTGAAGCATCGGGAAATTCCATTCCTTCGTGGCTGCGGTGAAGCATCCAAGCGCCGAACACCTGGCCCATGAGCGAGGCGGCGAGTTGTCTGGCGGAAATGGGGCGAAATTCATTTCGATTCCGCTCGAAAAAAGCCACGAGGGAGGTGGACATGCGTTCCTCCGCATGTCGCAATCGATGTAACTCCTGCATATCCGTGGGGCTGCGCATGAGGAGAAAGCGTAAGACAAAAGGACGTTCTCGGATGCGCTCGAGCAATGCCTCGACAAACGCTTCGAGCACCTCGACGGTGGGAGCATCGCGACGAAGGATGTGGCGCAATGGTTCGACAGGGAGTGCGGCGCGGAGGACTTCGCGGACGAGCGAATCGCGATCGGCGAAGGTACGATAAAGCGTGGCCGTCGACAAACCCGCCCGAGCGGCGACGTCTTCCATCGTCAATTCGGAAATGCCTCGCTCCGTGAGAAGGGCAATGGTCGCTCGGACGAATTCTTCGCGCGCGGTACGTACACCTTCGGAGCGCAGTTGAGCGATCTCTTTGGCCAGCGCCGGATTGGCATTCAGCCGTCGGTACAATGTGGCGCGAGACAACCCCGAGGGACGGGCCAGTTGAGCCAAGGAGAAGCCCGGTCCATCACGCGACCTTAATTTGCGAGCGGCAAGGAGGATGCGTTCTTCGTCGTCGTGAGACATGGAGCAAAGGGTAGCTCGCAAGCCGTCTCAATGCGACTCTCACGGCGGCTCAATTTTTGGAGCAGTGGGCGGAGGGATGTTCAGCGGGAGGTGCTGTTTGTCTTTACGTATTGCGTCGGGTCGATGGGTTCGCCGAAATCACGCACCTCGAAGTGCACGTGCGGTCCGGTCGATTTTCCCGTCGAACCTACGGTCCCGATTTTATCGCCCTTGGCAAGCGTTTGT
>WBZU01002716.1_pt1 | contig 11997 bp, 8 predicted proteins | sample 5204311 | NCBI WGS metagenome assembly WBZU01 (sample SAMN12344359, study PRJNA552823) | activated sludge metagenome | biome: Activated sludge suspended growth; feature: Nitrification reactor; material: Wastewater; isolation source: activated sludge from nitrification reactor of wastewater treatment... | reverse complement strand
TGTAAAAGAAAAAAGAAATGCTGCACATCTTACGCAACCTGAGCTGGCACAAAAAGCAGGAGTCGGACTTCGTTTCGTAAGAGATTTGGAGCAGGGAAAAGAAACATTACGCCTGGATAAAGTGAATCAGGTTTTGCAGCTTTTTGGATTTCAGGTTGGTGCAGTACAAAGGGACAGGTGGGCAGATGAGAAGAGCTGAAATAAGGATGCATGAAGTTATCGCCGGTTTACTAACTCAGGATGAAAATGGATATAATTTTATTTATGATAAGAAGTACCTAGAAAGCGAAAATCCTGAACAGGTCAGTCTTACCTTGCCTTTAAGTGCATTAATATATAATAGTAAAGTGCTTTTTCCATTTTTTGATGGGCTGATACCCGAAGGTTGGTTACTGCATATTGCTGAAAAAAACTGGAAACTTAATTCCCGTGACAGAATGGGTTTGTTATTATCTTGTTGCAGGGATTGCATAGGTGCAGTTAGTGTTCATCCAATAATAGATGAGGGTGAAATATGAAAAGATGCTTGTACTGTTATCAGATTCTTATAAAAAATGAAATAGATTTTCATTCTGCATGCAGCAAAAAAATCTTTGGACATACAAATCCACCTGAATTGCCCTACTCCGAATCCGAAATGGAAGAACTGGCAAAGCAAGTTGTAAGAAGTCACATAACAGTTCCGGGAGTTCAGCCCAAAATTTCTTTAGATCTGCCGGCTTCTCAAAATAAAAATGGACCTGAAAGGTTTACGATAGTTGGTTTATGGGGGGGATATATCCTGAAACCTCCGGGTAAGAATTATCCGCAATTGCCGGAAGTGGAAGATCTGACAATGCACCTTGCGAATATAGCAAGGATCAACGTTGTTCCTCACAGTTTGATTCGGCTACAGTCAGGAAGTCTTGCTTACATAACCAGGAGAATTGACCGCAATAAAAAAAATATGATACATATGGAAGATATGTGCCAGCTTACTGAAAGACTGACTGAAGAAAAATACAATGGATCATATGAACAAATCGCTAAAACAATATTAAAATATTCAGTAAATCCCGGATTGGATGTAGTGAATTTTTTTGAACAATTAGTTTTTGCATTCCTTACGGGAAATGCTGATATGCATCTGAAAAATTTCTCGCTGATTAAAATGAATAGTTCAGGTTATATACTGTCACCGGCTTATGATATGGTCGCAACTATTCTCGTCAATCCGACTGATAAAGAAGAATTAGCATTGACTCTCAACGGCAAGAAAAAAAAAATAAAACGAAGTGACTTTAAATCAGCTTTTACTTCATCAAAACTTGAAGAAAGACAACAGGAAAATATATTTAAGAAAATGGAGACAGCATTAGACAAATGGATGAACTTTATTGAGATAAGCTTTTTGAGTAATGAATTTAAAAAAGCATACAAAGAACTTATTCAGGAAAGGTTTTTTATTTTAAAAAACTAAAAATTTAAGTATAGGGGAGGTCAAAATCGAACATGGTTTAATAAGTATAAGTGAATTAAGGGAATCTGTATTTATCAACAGAATAAATGATCAACAATCGGTCGGAAATATATTAAATTGATATTCTTTTTTATCTTTTTTCAATTTTCATTACTATTCACATTACTAACGATGAATAATTTCTGATTTTTGAATAAATTACATACTCCCTCATTGACATTTATCAAAATTGTTATATATTTATATATAAACGTTTTCCCTAAAACATCAAATTATTGGATACACAAACACTTTACCAAAAGACAATTCTATTCGCTGCAGAAAAACATAAAACTCAAAAAGTTCCGGGAACAGATTTAACTTATTTAGTGCATCTTAGCGATGTTGCAATGGAAATTTTAATTGCTTCGAATTATACAGCCGGTATGGATCTATCATTCGCTGTTCAGTTAGCTCTGCTGCATGATACTATTGAAGATACAGAAACAACCTTTGAAGAAATTGAAAACAATTTCGGATCAAAAGTAGCATCAGGAGTAAAAGCTCTGACCAAAGATACTTCACTGCCGAAAAGAGACAGTATGATTGACAGTTTAAACAGAATCAAACAGCAGCCGAAAGAAGTATGGGCTGTGAAACTTGCAGACCGGATAACAAATCTTCAGAAACCGCCCGGACACTGGAATAATGAAAAAAAATTAATTTATCTCAAAGAAGCTGAGTTAATTTTAAATGAATTGTCCGAAGGGAATATATTTCTGGCTGAAAGATTAAGAATTAAAATAAAAAATTATGAAGTGTTTTTTTAAATTTTTTTTGATTAATAAAAATTATGAAAGAAATTAATTTTGTAGATATTTCTTTTCCGGTAGGCGAGGAAAAAATCTATATTAAATCCGGAGAAAAATACAAAGCAGCAGTATCACACAAAGCAATAATAGATTCAAATTCAAGAAAACTTGTTTCTGTTGTATCTAATTCTTACAAACTAATTTCGAATGAAAAAGCTTTTGAATATGGAAAAAAATGTGTAAAAGAATTATTTGAAATTAATAATGAATCAGATATCATTTTGTATAATATAATTTCACCCAAAACATTTTCATTTTGTCATATTGATTTAATATGCAATAAAAGTGAGATGAAGATTATTAAGGACAATTATAAGCAATTTGTCAGAGTTACAAATAGTTATAACACCTCCTACAAACTTGGGTTTAGTATTGGGTTTTGCAGGAGTATTTGTAAAAACGGAATTATCTTCGACAAGAATTCCATTGATTTTAAATTTTCTCATATTAAAAATGTAAACACTGAAGAAATAGATTTTTTAATAAAGAAAGCAGAGTTTGAAAATTTGAAAAAAAAGTTTGTTCAGGATTTGGAATATTTAAATGGTCATAAAATTGAAAAAAAATTTGGGTTTGCTTTGTTTTGTAAAGCTCTCGATATAAAATTCAGACTGAATGGTAACAGTACAGATCGGCAAAAAAAATTAGCCAAAGAAAAATTGGATACATATCAAGATTATTTTTATAAAAAATTCGATGAATACTCAAAAGAACTTGGAGAAAATTTATATTCATTATTTAATGTAATAACTGATTTTAGTAGTAATTCAGATGAAATAAACTCATTTTTTACTAACACTTTCAATTCTAATCAGAGAAGAGCTGGACGATGGTTGTTTGATTTTATCGAGCACAAGAAAAAAGGTGAAACAATAGAAAAATATTTAGAAAATTATTTATATTTAACAAAAAATTAATTCAATTTATATGTACGACATTATAGGCGATATACACGGTCATGCAGATCATCTTGAAAAATTGCTATTAAAGCTTGGATATGAAAATGTATCAGGATACTACAAACATCCGGTACGAAAAGCAATCTTTGTCGGAGATTTTATTGACAGAGGACCAAAGATCAGGGAAACCCTGTCTATTGTAAAAAGTATGACAGACGAAAACGCAGCTTTTGCTATAATGGGTAATCATGAATTCAACTTTCTGTGCTATAAAACGGAAATTAGTCCCGGAGTATTCCTCAGACCGCATGACAAGGGAAAAAATGATAAACAGGTGGAAAAAACACTGAATGAGTTTAAAGATTTTCAAAATGAATTAGATGATTACTTAAACTGGTTCAGAAAGCTGCCTTTATTTCTTGATTTCGGAGATTTCAGAGTAGTACATGCATATTGGAATCAGGAAAACATTAAACAATTGTATAGTACAGGAGAATTTACGAACGAATTTCTTATAAACCTACATGAAAAAGAAAATAAAGTTTTGTTAAATGCAGTTGAAGAATCATTAAAAGGAAAAGAGGCTGAGATTCCTAATGGTTATTTCTTTTATGACGCAGACGAAAACGAAAGATATCATACAAGGATTAAATGGTGGAAGGATCCTTCAAAAAGTAATTATGAAGATTACTTTTTTGAAGATGTGAAAGAACTCAGAGGGAAAAAGGTTGAACTAAAAGAATCAGATTCACAAAATTTTTACAATGAAAATGAAATACCTGTATTTTTCGGTCATTACTGGCTTACCGGAGATCCACTGTTACAATCAGGAAATGTTGCGTGCTTAGATTACAGTGTGGCAGCAGTAAACAATATACTTTCCGCATACAGGTGGAATGGAGAAAAAGAATTGAAGAATGAGAATTTTGAATGGGTTTAAAATAATTCGATTTATCTATATTAAATAGCATTTCATAAAATCTTAATAGTTGCAGAGAAAATAAAATTATAATCATGATTAAAGTGTGTACAATGTTTGAGGATTGGCTTATAGAAGACGGGACTTATCCCGAACTTCATAAAGGTCAGAAAATTAAATTTAATTTAACTCTGGAAATAAAAGATAATTATAAAATATTTAAGGAACATAAGGAGACTTATTACAAACAGGAAAGTTATTCCGAATATAGTTTCTGCGGTAAGGTTCTTTCTGATAAAAATTATGTAAGTATTGGAGATAAAGATAAATTAACACTTCTGATAAATATTAAAGGAAGTAATAAAAAACCGGCAAAGGGTGATTTTATTGAAGGGACAGGAGATATTAATATTGATGTATATAGCAACTTAGTAGAGTATGAAGCTATTATAGATAAGATTTACAGGATTAAAATACCAGAACAATTTATTTCAAGAAGTACTGAAGGTATGAGTTCTCCCTGTTCTCTTACATCTGACTTTTATTCAAAAGAAAATATTGAAGAGGTGGATTTAGTGCCGGATAACTTGTATAATCAACAATCATCTTTAACTGAAGAAGTATTTTTTTATTTGCTGGATTTGAAATTTATATAAAGATGAAATAGCAAATGCTATTATTCATTCAGACAATTCGTTTTTCAATCTCTGATACATCCTGAAAGAGGAAATTGCTGTGACTAATTCGGGGTTGTTGATTTTACAGGTTGGTTTCTGATCCCTGACACTGCTTCAGGTCATTGGAACAGTCACTGAAACGAAACGGTAATTTATTTCTGTTAATGTTTTTATAACCGGATAATTCAAGAATCATTCTCAAAAAATATTTTCTCAATATATTTTTCATTTACCAGTGGACAAGTAAGTAATCAGTTTAACTGTCTGTCCTCCAGTTTAAATCTCCTCATATCAATCTTCATCTTTATTACTGATTGAGATTTCAGCATTTTACTCAGAGATTCTATTTGTTCTGAATACTGACTTTTCTCGAATTCAAATTTATTTATCATTGGATTTGTATTTATTCTGCCATGAAAATCTTCCCATATTACGCTGTAGCTGGTCTCTTCCAGTCTGACCTTGAATGGACCACAATCTCTGTCACCGCAAATGCAACCAAGGATAGTAATTCTTCCGTCATCATTCCATTCATCATGATTTTTGTAATACAATATATTACAAAGATCATCTATGCATAATTCAGAATGGTTATCGTATAATCTGCCGTCCTCGCCTGTGCATTTTAAATAATCCAGGATGTTGATTTCATTGATAAAGATACTGACATGAGCGAAGATTCCATTCTGAACTGTTGCCAGATTCAATTTAAACTCGATTTTATCCATTATGTTTTTTGTTTTTGAAAATCAGTTTTCTACATCTTCCACAGATGTTATAATAAACAACTTACTGCATAGAAATAGTAACGGAATAACTCAGTCCGGTTATAATTTCAGTGTCAGAGTAATAGTTGTATTAACCTGAACTGTGAAAAATAATGTAAAGTGATACGAGGTTTAAACTTCTGCCATGGGTTTTAAATACATTGTAGATTGATCCTGAAAAAAGAAATAATTGTGTCCCTAAACTCACTTAATTTATTGAGAAATCGAGCTTTTATGTAACTTGTGTAGAGGCACAATCTGTTAAAATTTATTACTTGTTTCACAATGAAGAAAGCGAGGCGGGGATTAATGCGGATTTTACCATAGTCCCAGTTATACCCGAAAATTCCAATCGTGTAAGAATTTTTTGATTCCATAGTTTTTTGTTTAATGAATTAATGTTTTGTTGAGATACAGGAGAAACCCTATACTATAATATATTATAATTCAATTAAAAGTCAAGTGCATAAATAGTTATTTTTTCTTCTGAAATGTTGTCCAACAATATTCACTTCTTTTAGTTATAGTTCCTACCTGCCTTGCTCTCTCCTTGCAATAAGAGAGATTCGGTAAATACATCTGTCATCATTGCAGTTTGAGTTAAGGAATACGGGTGAATGAGTTGGCTTAGTTGAAAGGTGCTGGTACTTGCAGGGTGAGGTTCCTGATCCCGGACACTGCTCCAGGTCACCGCAACAGTCACTGTAACTTTAACAGTAAAGGTTCCTGTAACTGTTTCCAAATCAAATGTATCAGTTACGAATCAGCAACAGCAACTATCACAGCTCTATCACTGGAAACAGTCGCAGAGTCTGTCACAATTGAGAATCAGTATATGATTTAGTAAGTGATATAACCGGAAGGGTGAATGGTGCTGTGACGGGTGCGGGTGAAGGAAATGTTATTGTGAAAGGGTAAGGTTCGGTTTCTGTTCAGGAACTGTTGTGGATCAGATGCCGGTACTGTGAAGGTGTAGGTGCTGTTGTTTTGGAGGTGGAGGGTTCGGGTTCTGTTCAGGGAGATGAAACAGTTACGCAGCCGGTGCAGGTAATGGTGACAGTTGTTGTTTTTGTTCACTGTGAAAAGTTCTGATTCGGTTAAGGGAGATGTAACGGTTATGCTGCCGGTGTAGGGAATTGTGTAGGGTTAGGGTTCTGTTCAAGGGGTAGAGGAGGTAAAAAAATGATGAAGTTGTGTAGGCGAACAGGTTACGGTTGTGTCGCATAAAGCGGGTACGGGTAGGGAGATTTTTAAGGTAACTGTATGTGGTTAACGTTTCTGAAAGTTAATCAGCTGGTATTATAACAATTCCGTTATATGGTTTTAAGTAATTATCATAATCTTTTCTGCCAGGGAAATTTCTCAGTTCATGGAATCGGCTGCTGATGAAGTTAATAGCAGTAGCTTTTTACATAAGCACTAAATTAATTTTTAAAATTGAATTTAAAGTGTTCGGTCCTATAAATATTATTCAAAAAGTCACTTCTAATTTAAATTCCTGTGTAAATTATTTTACTAGATTTTGATATGATCTATTTATTTAGGGTATAAATTTTTACATACTTATTCGCTGTAATGAAAGATAGGTTATCAAAGTAAGATAAGTTATCATTAGGATTAAGGAAGAACTCCCCCATACACTACTTCCTTTTTTCTTAGATTCAATTTAAATTTCAGGTTTCCAAATACAGAAAGTTATTAATCGTAAGACTTACTTTTTATTTATATTCAGATCTTTATAGATTAGAAATTTTTCAAGTCATCCTTGTAAAATTTTTCTATAGGTTTTAAAAGCCTTTATTAGATGGAGTATGGATTTTAACTTATTTATATATCTAAAATTTTTTTAGAAGTTAATTCACCTAAAGTTCAAAAAAATTAAATTGAAGCGAAAAAGTATTAATGACCGCTGCATGCACCATTCAAGTAACTCCTACTTGAACCTACAATTTTTAATTGTTCCGATAATTTGTATATACTTACTTTTCAATGTCTTTTCCACTACTAAGTGTTTTTCTCAGGAAGTTCTTTTAAGAATAATTCAGCCTCCTCCCGGACAACTGAACGCCGCTGACATTTGGAGGTTTACACTGATCAATACTACTAATAGAAATTTCAATGTTTATCTCAAGGGTCGCGCGACAGAAATAAATAAGAGCGAGCTCATTGTGTCAGGCCAAACTATCAAAATTTTGCTGAAGGCAAGGGAAACGAAAAACATGAAAGTTTCTGATCTTCCAAAACTTCCGGATATTACTTATCACACACAAAATTCTATTTACAAAACTACTCTTGAGACTCAGGGAAAATTTCCACCCGGGGAATATGAGATCTGCATTTCAGTGTTTGATGCCGACACGGTCAGGGAACTGGATAGTGATTGTTATGAACAGGGAGTTCAGGAAACCGGATTGCTTTCGCTGATATCTCCAAGTGACGAAGAGGAAATTGATTTGAAGGCTCCGATAATCTTCAGTTGGACTCCAGTGAATATGACCAGAGATTATAAGCTAAAATTAGTTGAGATGCAGAAAGGTCAGTCTCCGGTTGATGCTGTAAAAAATAATAAAGTATTTTTTGAGAGATCAGGCTTAACAACAAATATATTCCGTTATCCGGCTACAGAAAAGAAATTTGATTCATCAAAAACATATGCCTGGAAAGTTACAGTAACAGGGGCTTCCGGAGCCGTTGTCGAAAGTGAGGTCTGGAGTTTCAAGTTTAAGAAATCTAAAGTTGAAAAGGATCCTGAAAAAAATATTCCTGTGACAACCATATTGAAACCATATTATGAATTAAGTGAAGAACCAACAAATGAAATTGTCACACTTACTAATGATACTTTGAATCTACAGTTTATCAATAACTATGTATCAACGGAAAAAGTAACTTTCGGAATTTTTGATGATTCGAAAATGATAATTGTGAAAGACAGTGTGAGTCGTCTGAACAATAAATTTATGAATGGTTTAAATAGGATCTCTATACTGACAAAAAAATTCAGGCTCAAGCCTGACTATCTATACACTATTATAGTGTACTGTGTTAAAAAAAATCTTTATCTCAATTTTAAAATCAAATAGAATTTATGAAATGTAAAATTACAATTTTGTTTTCTTTGCTGCTTTTGTGTGAATCTCTTAATGCGCAGACAGGCGGACCGGGTCAGCCGGAGTTTATGCAGTTTCAGCAAGCAGGAACATCCGATCTGGTCAATCCTTCTTCAGGTTCTTTTTCATATCAGATACCTTTGTTTAGTATTGGTGGATACCCAATGAATTTAACTTATCAATCCGGGATTCAAATGGAAGATGTCGCTTCTAGTTTTGGTCTGGGATGGAATTGCAACGCAGGTAGTATTGTAAGAACAGTCAGGTCATTTGCTGATGATTTTCAGAATGATGTTATTATTAAAGAATTTTCAATGAAAGAAAACAAGACGTTCGGAGGTAAATTAGGTGTTGATTTGGAAATAGCCGGATTACCGCTTGGGTTATCTCTTGGCGCGGATTTGGGAATCTTTTATAACAACTACAAAGGGTGGGGTTTGGCGCCTTCATTAAGAGGGTCCTTGAGTGCAAATTATCAGGCTACTGAAGGTATGGGTGGCAGCGCTTCTTTGGGGCTTGGAATTTCAGTGAACTCTCAAGAAGGGGTGGATAGATATTCGAGTTACAGCGTAGGGTTAAAATTGGGTAAGGAGAAGGACGATGGCAATATGAATCTTTCATTTGGAAAGACCACCTCTGTTAACTCGATAGAAGGTAAAAAAAGTAGTATAAATTTTGGGTTAAGTTATACAAGGTATAATAATATGACAGAAAAGGGGGTTAATAAAGGAGGCAAAGTTGAGTCAAGGGGGCAATCTACACAATCCTTGCTTGGTTTTTCCTCCCGTTCCTATCTAAACAATTCATTTAAACCGGACATAGATTACCCGTATGACAACATCTCAGGTACCTTTTCAGGAACGTTTGGATTTGATGCATACTATGTCGATCCAAATTTCAGATTTACAGGATATTTTTCCATCCAGAAACTAAGAAAAAAATCGCAGGATTTTTTTGCAATGGGATCAATGTACGAAACCGAAAATAGGTTACCTAATACCCTGATGGATTTTACCCGTGAAAAAAGGTTGCCCTACTTTATTGGAGAGTCTAAAATTCTGCCAATTCCAATTAAAATGCCCGATGTGTTTAATTTAAATGCTCAGGGTCTTTCAATGACTTTTTCACTTCTAAAAAATGATGTAGGCATTGTTGGCGATGCATCTGCAATCATGAATTCAATTGGTGGTCAAATCGGGTCTGAAGTTAATTTAGGAGGAATATTTAAGGCAGGTGGCAATTTTGGCGCTACCGTTTCATCTCAGGAAAGTGGAAGATGGTCGCCACAAAATCTTTTATTGCCAATTTCAAATCTTCCTTTGGCAAATTTTAAACCACTCCAATCTCTGACGACCAATAATACTCTGTATCAACAATCCAGCTTCAAGAACCACGGAGAAATAAATAAATTTGATAATACACTCTTTAGCCAGTTAGGTGAATATGATCCCATAAGATTTGATGTTGCTAGTGAATCCGGAATTAAATTATCACTAAACAATGGTAGTACATTGAATAGTGAACTGATTAATCAGAATCAACCGGTTCGGCAAACTACTATTAATTATCTGACTTCCAAAGAAGCTACGGCTATGGGTTTGGATAAAACAATTAATTACTATAAGTTTAACAATGTGTTTCGTTCAGATCTCCGGATATCTACCGATAGAAAAGAACATCACATTTCAGAAATATCAGTTACACAGCCGGATGGAATGAAATATGTTTTTGGAATGCCTTTGTATAATATTACCCAAAAAGAAATTTCGTTTAATGTAAGTCCGGGACTAGGTGATCCAATTCTGAATTTAAACGAGGCAAAGAATTTAGTTAAGTACACAAGTACTGATAATTCAGTGGGCAACCGGAAGGGTATAGATAATTTTTTTGAATCCACTACTACACCGGCTTACGCTACACAATTCTTGATCACAGCAGTCCTTAGTCCCGACTATCGTGATATTACAAATAACGGAATCTCAGACGATGATATCGGCAATTATGTTAAGTTCAATTACTTTAAGGAGGATTTTAATTACAATTGGAGAACCCCGTTCGCTGAGTATTATGCCAGCTATAGCGCAAACAGTAAAACTGATAAAGATGATGATAGAGGGAATATCGTTTTTGGCACAAAGGAACTCGGGTACATTCATTCCATAGAATCAAAAACTGAGATAGCAGAATATTACTATAGTAAAAGGGAAGACGGTTATGGTGTAAAAGATGAAAATGGCGGAAAGAATTCGGCCATGTATTTACGCAAAGTCGATTCTATAAAAATTTTCTCCAAACATGATCGTAGATTGAACGGCAATAGCGCTGTACCTGTCAAGGTTGTTCATTTTTATTATGATTATTCATTATGCAAAAATATTGATAATGGAAATACACCTACTACCGGGAAACTAACCTTGAAAAAAGTTTCTTTTACATACGAAAATTCTCAAAAAGGAAAACTTACACCTTATGAATTTGAATATGGAAATTCAACTGGTGGTGTATTTAATCCAGACTATGATATAAGAGATGTAAACAAATGGGGGAGCTTTCAGGAAAACCCAAGCGGTGCATTTAGTGATTGTGATAATACTAATTTATCAAATATAGATTTTCCATATTCATCTCAGGATAAATCCATTATGGATCAAAATGCTTATGCCTGGAACTTGACTGACATAACTATTCCGGGAAGTGGAAAAATAAAAGTTGACTATGAAGCTAATGATTATTCTTACATTCAGAATAAGAGTGCAGGACAAATGTTTATGGTTTCAGGCTTCACTAATATTGGCGACAATGTTTTCTATGACGTAAACACTAATTACTTGACAAATAGAATTCATTTTGAATTATACGACCCGGTCAGTTCGAAAGAAGAGTTAAGACAGCTGTACATTCAGGATATTGAATCCGGATACTTGTATTATAAATTTTTAGTAAATCTAAGATCCTTTAGTACAGGTAATAGTTATGAATACGTATCCGGTTATGCCAAAATCGCCGATTACGGTTTAGCCGGAAATTTTAATGGTAAAAATTATGCTTACATCGATCTTATGCTAACAGAGATTGATGATCATAAACCAAGCAATGGTTGGTGTAATCCAATTCTAAAGAATGCTTTACAGTTTATGCGCATTAACAGGAATAAGTTAATCCATGACAATTCACCTTCTGAACCAACTGACTTAGGCTCTTTTGCGGCTCAACTAAAAAATAGTATTCATCAGCTTGCTACTCATATTACTGCATTCACTAAAGGAGTAAATAAAGACTGCATGGATAGGAGCTTGTGTAAAAATATAGATTTGA
>WBZU01002715.1_pt1 | contig 11998 bp, 10 predicted proteins | sample 5204311 | NCBI WGS metagenome assembly WBZU01 (sample SAMN12344359, study PRJNA552823) | activated sludge metagenome | biome: Activated sludge suspended growth; feature: Nitrification reactor; material: Wastewater; isolation source: activated sludge from nitrification reactor of wastewater... | reverse complement strand
CGGTTCGTTGTCCGGTGCTTACCTGGAGGGTTATCGGGATGCCGTCGACAACCTCTACCAGAAAGCCATGGCGATGGCCGCCGAGGAGCGATTGGGCGCCATGGCGACCTTTGCTGACGATGCATTATCGACCTGGGGTCTGAAAGCGACGCGCGCGATCCACTCGCCGCGTACGGGCAGCGCCATGAAAGTGGCCGTGCTCGATACCGGCATGGACCTGCAACATCCTGATTTCCGAGGGCGGCGGATCGTCACGCAGTCCTTCGTCTCGGGGGAAGCCGTCCAGGACGGGCACGGGCACGGAACCCACTGCATTGGGACCGCCTGTGGATACAAGGATGCCAGCGGCCGGCGCTACGGAATTGCCTGGAAAGCAGCCATTTACGCTGGCAAGGTCTTGAGCAATTCCGGGAGCGGGTCGAGTGCGGGCATCATCGCGGGTATGGAGTGGGCGATCAATAGCGGCTGTCAGGTCATCTCCATGTCGCTCGGCAACACCACCCCGACTCCTTCTACCGCTTACGAAACCGTGGGTCGTCGCGCGCTCCAGAAAAAATGCCTGATCGTCGCTGCGGCGGGCAACCACCGGTCTGCAGGCACCGTTGGGCAGCCAGCCAACAGCCCGTCAATCATGGCCGTCGGCGCCGTGGACAATGGGCTTCGGCTGGCATCGTTCTCGTGTGGATCGGGACCGGCTTCGGGCGCCAATGTCGATCTGGTCGCTCCAGGGGTGGCCGTCTATTCATCAACCAAGCTGCCGACACGATATGCAAGCTGGAACGGGACCAGCATGGCGACGCCGCACGTAGCCGGAGTTGCGGCCCTGTGGGCGCAGATGTCGGCGGCCAACCGTGGCGCTGCACTATGGCAGGTGCTCACCTCACGAGCGGTTCGTCTGCCGCTGCCGACGAGTGACGTCGGCAGCGGCCTGGTGCAGTCGCCGCTTCCCTGATGCGGCCAGGCAGGGTCGCTTCGCCTGATTTGCAAGCGGCCCTGCGGGTAGTCGTCATGGCCCTGATCGGCAGAGGGAAGTTCCCTTGCAGCGATGCGAGGGACTTTTTCACCCTGGCGCATGGTTTGTCAGCCGGCCATGGGAAGAAACCAGTGCGATCGTCGGCGGCCGACTTGCCGACGATCGCCTCCTTGTGTCAGGCTATGCAGGTTTACTATCGCAAGTAAGGGTATGACCGAGGGTTGGAGGGAAGTGAAATGAACGAAGAGCTGTTTGACGCCGTGATCGTCACGATTGATGACCAGCATCTGGAATCGATTCAAACAGTGGCGGATGCTCTGGTCCTCGCCGGGATGCAGGTTTCGGGCGTCTTGCCCACGGTGGGCATCATTTCCGGCAGCGTGGCGCGCGCTGCCATCGGTACGCTGAAAACCATTCGCGGTGTGGCAGAGGTCGAACTCGACCAGGAGATGCGGGCCATCGGCAGCCATCGGCAGCCATGATGCCCGGATCATGAGGGTCGCAGCCCAGGGCCTCAGCCCCCCCGTTGGCGCGACTGACCCATTTCAACCATCCGGCGCGCTTCTGCGGCGAACTGCTGTGCCTGCTCGTCGTTGGCATGGCGATCGATCGCTGACGGCGGCGTATTGATTCCTTTCTGTACCGCCGGGCGGGCGCGGATCTGTTCAAGCCAGCGTTGTAGCTGCGGCAGGTCATCGATGTCCACGCCTGACCAGCGATGCGTACGTACCCAGGCCCAGTTGGCGATGTCGGCGATCGAGTAGTCGCCGGCGAGGAACTCGTGCTCCTTGAGATGACTATCGAGCACCCGGAAAAGTCGCCTGCATTCACCCTGATAGCGATCGATCGCAGCGGTGATCTTTTCCGGAAAGTAACGGAAGAAGACGTTGGCCTGGCCCATCATCGGTCCGATCCCGCCCATCTGGAACATCAGCCACTGCACGACCCGTGAGCGGCCTTGGGTATCGTCGGGTATCAGACGGCCGGTTTTTTCCGCCAGGTAGAGCAGGATGGCGCCGGATTCGAAGACCACAAAATCGTCTTCAGCACGATCGACGATTGCGGGAATTCGACCGTTCGGATTGATGGCCAGGAACCATGGTTGTTTTTGTTCGTTATTTGACAGGTTCAGCGTGTGCATCGTGTAGGGCAGGGCGAGTTCCTCAAGGGCAATCGAGATCTTGTGCCCGTTGGGAGTTGCCGCAGTATACAGATCGATCATTTTCTTTGTGCCTCGTAAATTTCTGGGCCAGGCCAAGACCCGGTTCGGATGGCAGGCAGGCGAGCATCCACGAATCTTACAATATTCGTAACTGGCAAAGGGATGGCCCCCCCCTCTCCAACCCCTTCCACGGCCCGCGCGGCATCGCGGGCCGGTTGCGGCGGCGCGGAGCAGTGCTCCGCGAAACCCCGCCTTCGTTCCCGCGAGGGGGAAGGGGCCTATCGGTATCTCCCAACACTTTTCACGGGCCTTCCTGGCGTTCTTCCCTGGTCCGCTCCCGTTGCTTGCCGTCGTCAACCCTCCTCTGTCGGTGCAGCGCTGCCTTGGCCAGCAGGTGTGCGGTCACGGGGGCGGTGATGAACAGGAAGAACAGGATTGCCAGCTCGTGCAGGCTGATGCCGCCGTTCTCGCGGCTGGAAAAGAAGATCGCCGAAGCGAGCAGCAGCGCCCCGACGCCGAGCGTCGTCGCCTTGGTCGGGCCGTGCAGACGCGTCAGGAAATCCGGCAAGCGTGCCAGACCGATCGAACCGAGCAGGACGAACAGCGCGCCGAGGACGATCAGGGCGGCGACGGCGGCTTCGCTCAGCGGGCTCATTCGATGATGTCTCCGCGCAGCAGGAACTTGCACAGCGCGACGGTGCCGACGAAGCCGAGCAGCGCCAGCAGCAGCGCTGCCTCGAAGTAGGCGGTGCTCGCACTGCTGATGCCGAACAGCACCAGGAGCGCGATGGCGTTGATTCCCAGCGTGTCGAGCGCCAGGATGCGGTCGCTGGCGTCGGGTCCGCGCAGCAATCGATAGAGGTTGAGCGCCAGCGCCGCGCCGATCAGGACGAAGGCGATCTCGATGGCGGAATTCAGCATGCAAAGATCTCCTTGAGCGGCGACTCGTAACGCGCCTTGATCTCGCGCACCAGCGCCAGCGGATCGGGCGCATCGAGCGCATGGATCAGCAGAATCCAGCGTTGCCGGTCGACGTCGATCGACAGTGTGCCGGGGGTCAGCGAAACGACGCTGGCAAGCAGGGTGGCGACGAACGGGTCGCGCAGGTCGAGCGGTACTTCGACGAAGGCTGGCGATAGCCGGTGCAGCGGCCCGATGACCTGGCGTGCGACCCGCCAGTTGGCGGTGACGATGTCGAGCGCAAAGATACCGAGGAAACGCAGCGCCTGGCCGGGTCGCACCAGGCGCGGTGGGTCCGGCCAGAAGGGCCGGGTCAACCGTGGCACGACGATGGCCAGCAAGGCGCCGAGCAACAGCAGGCCGGCCGATGCAGCGTTGGTGATCACCGTCCATAGCAGAAAGACGGTCAGCGACAGGAAGGGCCGCGGGAACAGCCTGTCGATCATCGCGCCGCCTCGCGTAAGGAGGTCGCCATGGTCGGCCCGAGCACGCCGGCGACATACGCGCCGGGCGCCTGCAGTTGGCTGGCTGTGCGTTCGGCGTAGGCAGCCAGCGGGCGCGCGGCCATGGCCAGCAACGGTCCGGCGGCGACCAGCAGCAGCGTTGCCGTCGCTCTCTGCCAGGCGATTGCTCCGGTCGGTGGCGGTGCGGCAAGCGTCGCCGGCTTCCAGATCATCAGGCAGCCGTCGCGAGCGAGGGCGATCATGACGATGAAACCCGACGCCAGCAACACGCTCCAGATGGCCGTCCCGGCCGGGACGGCACGCAGGGTGGTCAGCAACATCAGCTTGCCGACGAAGCCGGAGAAAGGCGGCAGTCCGGCGGTGGTCGCCGCGAGAATCAGGAAGGCGACTTGCAGCCAGATCGGCAGTGGCGATCCGGAGCGGAAGTGATCGGCCGCGTCGCCACGCCGTTCGGCGATGACGCCGGCCAGCAGGAAGAAGGCGGCACCGGCCAGTGTCGAATGCACCAGGTAAAAGAACGCTGCCGCAGCGACCTGGGCGCTTGCCTGGGCCGGCGTCAGCAGCAGCGTGCCGGCGGAGAGCAGCACCAGCCAGGCGGCGAGAACGCGCAGACGGCTGGCCGTGAGGACGCCGAGCGCGGCGAAGATGACGGTGGCGATCGCCAGCGCGGTCAGCCAGTAGCCGAGCAGATCGGGGATGGCCGGCGTCAGGGCGATTGCCTGCACGCGCAGGAGGGCGACGATGCCGACCTTGGTCATGATCGCAAACAGCGCGGCGACCGGCGCGCCGGCGGCGCTATAGGTATGCGGCAGCCAGAACGACAGCGGCAACAGCCCGGCCTTGAGGACGAAGACGGCGACCAGCAGCGCAAACGCCAGCCGGGCGAGCGCCGGATCGTGCCCAGGCAGGGTCAGACGATTCGCCAGATCGGCAAGGTTGAGCGTCCCCAGCGTCCCATAGAGCAGCCCGAGGGCAATCAGGAAGAGCGCCGAGCCAATCAGATTGAGGACCACGTAACTGATCCCGGCGCGTGTCCGGGCGAGACCGCCGCCGTGTGCCAGCAGCGTGTAGGAGGCCAGCAGCATCACTTCGAAGAAGACGAAGAGGTTGAACAGGTCGCCGGTCAGGAAGGCGCCGGTCAGGCCGACCAGTTGCAGTTGAAAGAGCGGGTGGAAATGCTGTCCGCGCTCGTCGAAGCCGGCACTCGCATAGAGCAGGGCGGTGAAACCGAGGATTGCGGTGAGGAGCGTCATGCCGGCAGCGAGACGATCGACGACGAGGACGATGCCGAAGGGTGCCGGCCAGTCGCCGAGCGCGTAGGTGCGCAGCAGTCCATCGTCGGCGAGCAGCGTCAGCCAGGTGGTGACCAGGACCAGCAGGGCGGTCGCCAGCAGGCCGACGACGCGCTGGCAGGCCAGTCGATCGGCCACCATCTGCAGCAGGGCGGCGGCAAAGGGGATCAGGATCGGCAGGATCGGCGCGTGCGTGTTCATTGCCGCGCATCCTCCGTGCTAACCGCGTCGACGTGATCGCCGCTCGACTCGGCCAGACTGCGCAAGGCCAGGATCGCCAGATAGGCGGTCATCCCGAAACCGATGACGATGGCCGTCAGGACCAGCGCCTGCGGCAAGGGATCGACATAGGCGGCAGCGGCGCGGATCAACGGCGGTGCACCGACCTGCAGGCGGCCGCTGGCAAAGAGAAACAGGTTGACGGCATAGGACAGCAGCGTCAGGCCGAGGAGCACCGGAAAGGTGCGCGCGCGCAGGATCAGGAAGACGCCACAGGCGGTCAGCACGCCGACGGCGATGGCCAGCATGGCTTCCATCAGGTCGCCTCTTCGCCATCGCGGGCGCGCAGTGACAGCCGGCCGAGTCCCGAGAGGACGGTGACGACGACCGTCACAACGACGACATAGACACCGAGGTCGAAGACCATCGCCGAAGCCAGTTCGACATCGCCGAGCAGCGGCAGCGGCACGTGCCCGTGTGCGCTGGTCAGAAACGGACGGCCAAAGAGCCAACTGGCCACGCCGATGCCGGCGGCGAGCAGCAGGCCGAGGGCCAGCAAGCGAACCGGCTGTTGCGGCATGCGCGGCTGTGCGAAGGCGATGCCGTTGGCCAGATACTGCATGACTAGTGCGACGCTGGTGATCAGGCCGGCGACGAAACCGCCGCCGGGGAGGTGGTGCCCGCGCAGGAAGATATAGACTGAAACCGTCAGCGCCAGCGGCAGGAGCGGGCGCATCAGTATCGACAGAAACAGGGGATGTGCTTCCGCCGCCCAGCGCCGTCCATCCGCGTCGCGCTGTGGCGGGCTCAGGATCAGCCGGTCGAGCAGGGCCTGCGAAGCCAGCGCGACCATCGCCAGCACGGTGATTTCGCCGAGCGTGTCGAAACCGCGAAAATCGACGAGGATGACATTGACGACATTGGCACCGCCGCCGCCGGGGAGCGACTGCTGCAGATAGAAACCGGCGATCGTATCGACCGGTGCCGCCAGCATCTGCAGGGTGATCAACGCCAGGCCACCACCGGCGAGCAGCGCCAGAAGCAGATCGCGGATCAGCCGGCGGGCACTGCTCCTTGGCGCATTGCGCGGAGGCAGATAATGGAGCACCAGCAGCATCAGGACGATCGTCCCCATCTCGACGGCGAGCTGGGTCAGCGCCAGGTCGGGCGCCGACAGGCGAACGAAGGTCAGCGTCACGGTCAGTCCGACGACGCTGACCAGGATCAGCGCCAACAGCCGTTCGCGGTACAGCGCGGTGGCGCCCAGCGTACCGAGCAGCAGGACGAGCAGGGCAGCGACCGCAGCCTCGTCGACGGGCTGGGCCGCTGGCCTGACGCCGGTGTTGCCCGGTGCCGAGAAAAAGGCCCAGCCGCCGAGGAGCACGACAAAACCGAAAAGCAGGGCGCTGTAACGCTGCAGCGAACCGTTGTCGACTGCCGCCACGGTGCTGCGTGCGCCGCTGGCAAGCGCACGGTAGAAGCGCTCGAAGGACGTGCGCGGGTGCATCGGCGGCAACTGGTCCTGCCAGGCGAAGAGGGGGCGGCGCAGTGCATAGATCAGCACGCCACCGGCAAGCGCCAGCAGGCTCATCAGCACGGGCTTGTTGAAACCGTGCCAGAGTGCCAGATGGAAATCCGGCAGCGGCGCCTGCAGTGCGGCGCCGGCAGCGGCGTCGAGCAGCGGCCCGACGGTCCAGGCGGGGAAAACGCCGACCAGCAGGCAGAGCACGACGAGGAGTTCGATCGGTGCGCGCATCCAGTGTGGCGGTTCGTGCGGCTGGCGTGGCAGGTCGACCGGTTCGCCATTGAAGAACACGTCGTGGACGAAGCGCGAGGAATAGGCGACGGCGAGCATCCCGGCGATCGTCGCGAGCAGGGGCAATGCCCAGCCGAGTGGTTCGAACTGCGGGTAACTGACGGTTTCGGCAAAGAACATTTCCTTGCTGAGGAAGCCGTTGAGCAGCGGCACGCCGGCCATCGAAGCGGCGGCGATGATCGCCAGCGTTGCGGTGATCGGCATCACGCGGAACATGCCGTTCACGCGGCGCATGTCGCGCGTGCCGCATTCGTGGTCGATGACGCCGGCGGCCATGAACAGCGAGGCCTTGAAGATCGCGTGGTTGATCAGGTGAAAGAGGCCGGCGACAACCGAGAGCGGCGTGTCGAGACCGAACAGCAATGTGATCAGGCCGAGATGGCTGATCGTCGAATAGGCGAGCAGCCCCTTGATGTCGTTGCGGAAAAGCGCCGTTGCCGCGGCGTAGACGAGGGTGATCGCGCCGGTGCCGCCGACCAGCCAGAACCACCCATCACTGCTGCCGAGCGCCGGGTAGAGGCGGGCGAGCAGGAAGACACCGGCTTTCACCATCGTCGCCGAGTGCAGGTAGGCCGAGACCGGCGTCGGTGCCGCCATCGCGCTCGGCAGCCAGAAGTGGAAAGGAAACTGCGCCGACTTGGTGAACGCGCCGAGCAGGATCAGGATCAGCATCGGCGTGTAGAGGGCGTGTGCGCGGATGCGCTCGCCGGCAGCCAAGATGACGGTCAGTTCAAAGCTGCCGGCGATCTGGCCGAGGAGCAGAATGCCGGCGAGCAGCGCCAGACCGCCACCACCGGTCACCGCCAGCGCCATGCGGGCGCCGATTCGCGATTCATGCTTGTCGCTGCGGTAAGCAACGAGCAGGAACGACGACAGGCTGGTGAGCTCCCAGAAGATCAGCAACAGAATCAGGTTCTCGGCGAGCACGACACCGAGCATCGCCGCCATGAACAGCAGCAGGATCGAATAGAAACGGCCGAGGCGATCGCTCGTCGGCAGGTACCAGGCGGCATAGAGCACGACGAGCAGGCCGATGCCCAGGATCAGCAGGCAGAACAGCAGGCCGAGACCATCGAGGCGCAGGCTGAGGTCGAGCCCGTAGGCGGGTAGCCAGGCCAGGCGGGCGACTTCGCGATGACCGGCCAGAGCGGCTGGTGCCAGTGGCAACAGCAGGCCCAGGCACATCGCCATCACGGTTGCCGCCGCTACGGCCGCACTGGTCCGCCCGTAGCGCTGCAGCAGCAGTGGCAGGGGAAAGGCAGCAAAGGCCGTCGCCGGGATGGCCGCAAGCAGCAGGTTCGAGTTCACAGGCGCTTTGGCGAAAAGTGGGGGAGCGGGTTCGCAAGGGGTTCCGGAGGCACGATGATTGTTGCCAGAACCGATCAGGCCGCCATCACGAATCCACCATAGCCTAACGGTCATGACTTTCATGACCGGGGTACCTGGAAAATGTCATGACCGTTAGCCAGTCTAGTCAAACCAGAAAAAGCCAGCAAGGTATTTCGCGGACAAGGAAGTACAGGCCCGGAGCGAAGCACACTCCCGGCCTGCCTCCCGGTCGACCCCGGCCGCGCGACGCGTCCCCGCATCCGTGTGATTCCAGATCGAGGTATCGACCCGGATCATGCCGACTCATTTTCACTTGTGTCGCGATGGCCATGGCCGCAGAATAGCGATACGCCGCTAGATTCAGTGGCGACAATAAAATAACCCATCGTATTGGAGGAGACCATGAAAAGAGAACCATCGCTTGCCTGGCTGTTGACCATGCTGACAGCGGCCCTCGCCGCTCCGGTGCATGCCGACGTGAATGTCGGGGTCACCGTGTCCGCTACCGGGCCGGCGGCTTCGCTGGGCATTCCCGAGAAGAACACCCTGACGCTGGCGCCGACGACCATCGCCGGGCAGAAGATCAACTACATCGTTCTCGACGATGCCTCGGATACCACCACGGCAGTCAAAAACACGCGCAAACTGATCGCCGAGAACAAGGTCGACGTGGTCATCGGCTCGACAACCACGCCGAATTCATTGGCCATGATCGACGTCGCCGCCGAAGCCCAGACACCGATGATCAGCATGGCCGCGGGAACACGCATCATCGAGCCCATGGACGCCAAACGTGCCTGGGTGTTCAAGGTGCCGCAGAGCGACGCGCAGATGGCGACGGCGATCGTCGAGCACATGACCAACAACCATGTCCGGACAGTCGCTTATGTCGGGTTTGCCAATGCTTATGGCGAGGGCTGGTGGAACGAGTTCTCGAAGATTGCCGAGGTGCGCAAGATCCAGATCGTGGCCAACGAACGCTTCAATCCCACCGATACCTCGGTCACCGGTCAGGTGCTCAAGATCCTGGCTGCGAAACCGGATGCGGTGCTGGTGGGCGGCTCCGGGACACCGGCTGCCTTACCACAGAAGGCGCTCAAGGAAAAGGGTTACAAGGGAATCATGTATCAGACCCACGGCGCGGCCAACGCAGACTTCCTGCGGGTTTGCGGCAAGGATTGCGACGGCACCTTCATGCCGACCGGTCCGGTACTGGTCGCGGCTCAGTTGCCCGACAGCAATCCGATCAAGAAGGTGGCGCTGGAATACGTCAACAAATATGAGGCAGCCTACGGCAAGGGATCGGTATCGGCTTTCGGTGCCTACGCCTGGGACGCTACGATGCTGCTCGGCAATGCCATTCCGGAAGCACTGAAGAAGGGTCAGCCGGGAACGCCGGAGTTCCGCAAGGCTCTGCGCGACGCCATCGAGAGCACGAAAAACCTCACCGTCACACATGGCGTATTCAACATGAGTCCGCAGGATCACCTCGGCTTCGACCAGCGCGCACGGGTGATGGTCAGGATCGACGGGGGTGGCTGGAAACTTGTCCAGTAAAAAGGAAGGCTGCAAACCGGCATCTGGGTACGACAACCCGCAGGGCTTGCCGGCCTTGCCGGTAAGCATGGGCAGCGTCCCGGTGTGACGACGCCTGCTCGCCTGTTCCCCGGCAGCCGGACTTGCGGCCGCCGGGGGATCGACTGGAGAAGTGCTGATGGACATGCAAATTGCCTTGCTGCTTGGGCAGGACGGTCTGACCAACGGCGCCATTTACGCGCTGCTGGCGCTGGCGCTGGTCCTGGTTTTTGCCGTGACGCGAGTGATTTTCATCCCGCAAGGCGAGTTCGTCGCCTTTGGCGCCCTGACCCTGGTCAGTCTGCAGGCCGGCAAGCTGCCCGGAACCCTCTGGCTGTTGCTGGCCCTGGGCACGCTGATCGCCTTGATCGATGGCGCTCTGGCGCTGCGCAACCGTCAGTTCAGGCGGGGCCTGTGGATTGTGTCGGTCTATTGCGTGTTTCCGCTGCTGCTCGCCGGTACCCTGTTCGCCATTCCCGCAGCCACTCTGCCATTACCGGTGCAGGTGGGTCTTGCGCTGATGCTGGTCGTACCGCTCGGGCCGATGATCTATCGCCTAGCCTTCCAGCCGATTGCCGAAGCCTCGGTGCTGGTCCTGCTGATCGTTTCAGTGGCGGTGCACGTGACCCTGATGGGCATCGGACTACTGTTCTTCGGCGCCGAAGGGTCGCGCACCCTGCCGTTTTCCGAGGTCAGTTTCTCGTTCGGCGATGCCCTCCTGCAGGGGCAGGCGATCCTGGTCGTGGTGACCAGCGTGCTGCTGATCATGGCCCTGTATTTCTTTTTCGAGCGGACGATTTACGGCAAGGCGCTGCGCGCCACGGCGATGAACCGCACCGGCGCGCGGCTGATGGGCATTTCCGGAACCCTGGCCGGCATGCTGTCGTTTACCCTGGCAGCGGCAATCGGCGCATTCTCCGGCATCCTGATTTCACCCATCACGACGATCTATTATGACTCAGGTTTCCTGATCGGCCTCAAGGGGTTTGTCGGGGCGATCATCGGCGGTCTGGCGAGTTATCCGGTTGCCGCCGCCGGCGCCATCCTGGTCGGCCTGCTCGAATCGTATTCGTCCTTCTGGGCCAGTGCTTTCAAAGAAGTCATCGTGTTCACGCTGATCATTCCGGTGCTGCTCTGGCGCTCGCTGAAAACGCACCACGTGGAGGAGGAATGAAGCACGCTGCGCACACCACGACCGTCCTGCTGCTGTTCATCGCCGCCCTGGCGTTGGCACCGCTACTGCTGCCCGAGTTCTACATCACGCTGCTCAACTACATCGGGCTTTACGCGATTGTTGCCCTCGGGCTGGTCCTGCTCACCGGCGTGGGCGGTCTGACTTCGTTTGGCCAGGCGGCGTTCGTCGGCCTGGGCGCCTATACGGCGGCTTACCTGACGACCGTGCACGGGGTCTCGCCATGGTTGACGCTACCGGCCGGTCTGCTGGCCACTGCGCTGATCGCCCTGTCGATCGGTATTGTAACCTTGCGGCTATCCGGACACTTCCTGCCGTTGGGGACGATCGCCTGGGGGATCAGCCTCTACTATCTCTTCGGGAACCTCGAAGCGCTTGGGGGTCACACCGGCATCAGCGGCATTCCGTCTTTGCAAATCCTGGACCTGGAAATCAAATCCGGGCGCGCGTTCTTCTATCTGATCTGGGTGGTCTTGCTGGTTTTCGTCCTTGCCACGCGCAACCTGCTCGACTCGCGCGAGGGGCGCGCCATCCGCGCCTTGCGCGGCGGTTCGCTGATGGCCGAAGCCATGGGGGTCAACACGCCGCGTGCGAAAATCGTCATCTTTACCATCGCTGCGCTCTACGCCAGTGTTTCCGGCTGGCTCTATGCACACCTGCAACGCTTCGTCAATCCGACCCCTTTCTCGCTGACACAAGGCATCGAATATCTGTTCATGGGGGTGGTCGGCGGCATCGCGCATGTCTGGGGGGCGATCATTGGGGCAGGATTGATCACCATTCTCAAACAATGGTTGCAGGACTGGTTGCCGAAACTGCTTGGTCAGAGCGGCAACTTCGAAGTCATCGTTTTCGGACTGCTGATGATCTTCGTGCTCCATCGCGCGCGCGACGGGGTGTGGCCGATCATCACCCGCTGGTGGCCACAGCAATCGACGCAGGCCAGGGAGGTGGTCGAGGCTGCGCCGCTGGCGCGCCGCCCATTGCCGAAACCCGGCTCGTTGCTGCTCGAAATC
>WBZU01001684.1_pt1 | contig 12012 bp, 10 predicted proteins | sample 5204311 | NCBI WGS metagenome assembly WBZU01 (sample SAMN12344359, study PRJNA552823) | activated sludge metagenome | biome: Activated sludge suspended growth; feature: Nitrification reactor; material: Wastewater; isolation source: activated sludge from nitrification reactor of wastewater... | reverse complement strand
ACGAGCAGCGTGACGATCGTGCACTTCAAGGGGGGCAAGGTCGGCAAATGTGCGGCGATCGTGGACTGCCTGCAGCCTTACTATTTCCACACCCACCTCGTGGGCAGCCAGGGCAGTCTGCTGGATGACAAGTTCCACTCCATGAAGCTGAAAACTGACAAGGGCGGCTGGTCGAAGCTCAACATGAAGATGCTCGACAGCGGCGATGTGAGCGATCATCCCTATCAGACGCAGTTCCAGGCGTTCTTTGACGCACTGGACAAAGGCAAGGACATGCCGCTGACGAGCTTTAAGGAATCGCTGAAGAGCTTTGAAGTGATCTTCGCCGCCGACAAGAGCGCTGCGCAGGGCGGCAAGCTGGTGAAGGTGGGATAAGATCCGAATTGCGGCGATCGCTCAGCGCACCGGCGGTGAGCGATCTGCCAGTCTCCAATCGCGCAGCTATGTCGGTGACGCAGCAGCCGTGGCGGGATCTTTGTCGGACACGATACGGAAACCGCGGGCGGGTGTTCCTTCGGCGGGATCTTTGGGAATGCGCCGGAGTGTGAGGATGTCTGGCGAGAGCTTCTGGCCAAAGTGCCCGCCACGCAGCACCGGCACCACGGCACCGGGAACATCAGGGTCGTCGCCCGTAGTCCATTCCTGCACATTGCCCGCCATGCCGTGCACGCCGAAGGGATTGCTGACATCGCCATCCGGTTTGTTCACTGGAGACCAAAGGTTGTAGCCGTCGATGATGCCCGCGCCAGCACCGCCGCTGGCGTCATAGTCGTCTCCCAGGTTGGCAGCTTTTGCCTGGGCGTCATTCCCCCAGGGGTAGAGGTGTCCGGTGGTGCCGCGCGCGGCCTTCTCCCATTCCTGCTCGCTGGGGAGGCGGCAGTTTTTCCAGCGTGCATAAGCCACGGCGTCCCAGTAGTCCACGCCCGAGACCGGTGTATCCAGCGTGATCGTTTGCTTGTTGAACTGGCCATGATTGATGGCGGCAGCGTGCAGGCCCTGCCAGTCGTCGGGCTGGTGGGTGGTCTTGTTTTCGGGCTGATGCGGATCGTCGAAGGCGGTCGGAGATCCTGATGACAATGCCTTCAGGAAAGCCGCATACTGGCCGATGGTGACTTCATACTTGCCGATCCAGAATTCGCGCAAATCCTGCCGTTGATTCTTCTGGTAGATAAAGGGGCCTGCCGGGATGTGGACGAACTCCTCCTTGATGGCATCTTCGCTGCTCTCCGAATCAGCCGGGTTGCTGCCGCCTGAAATCATGCCGAGCCACGCCACGACGCCGAGCACAATGAGTCCGACGATCAGCACAGGCAGCCGGCTTGCAGGCGGCGGCGCGACCGCGATGTCTTCGTGGGCGGCGCGGTCGATGAGGCTGCGCTCGCTCATGTCATCCCGGATGTCGGCCAGTTTTGCTTCCAGGCGTTCCCAGTCGAATTGTTCGGCGGTGAGCGATTGCAAGAGGCCTTTTGCTTTCCCTTGTGAGACAAAGGGCTGGAGCATGTCCAGCAACGATTGCACATCCGCCTGTTGATCGCGCGGAAGGGCGGTGGCGGGGCGGAAGACGTTGACGATGCTGGCCTGGTTCTCGTCATCGACGAAGATGTCGCGGGCGTTGATCGTGCGGTAGCTGCAGCCGCGCTCCAGCGCGTAAGTCATGGCGTTGGACACGCGATAAAGCACATCGACTAGCACGCGCTCGCTGAGCTGGCCGCCGGATGCGGCGATGTCCTGGAGGGATTTGCCCGGCGGCATCTCGCGGGTGTAAAACAGCCAGCCATTAGCCTCTCCGGCTTCGTAGAGTGGTGCGATGTAGGGATGCGAAAGGCTGGCTTTGACACGCTCGCGATCTTTGAACTGACGCACTGCCTCGGGGTCATTCAGCAGATGCGGCTTCAGCAGCACGAGTGCCACCGGGCGCTGCACGAGGTGCTGAAGCGCGCGATAGGTCTCCGCCTCGGGTTCCGAGTAGAGCAGCTGGATGATTTGATACTGATCCAGCATCGCGCCCGGAGGCATCAGCGGTTGAAACTCCTCGGGCGGGGGCTGTTCGGGCTCTGCAGGAGCTGCGCCCATGGCATCATTGACTTGCTGCAGGAACTCTTCGTCCGAAGCGGTTTGCGGGACTGGTGTCCGGCCTCCCATCTCCGCTTCATAGCCGCTGAGATCGTAGCGCGTGGTGTAGAGGGTGCGCATTTCGGGAAGCCGCGCGAGGACGGCTTCACTTAGATCAAAGCCAAAATGGCCGTCATCGAGTATGACTTCGGTGACGAGCAGATCGATGGTGCTGGCTTTCTGCGCCTCCGCCACAGCACTTTCGGCGGAGGCGGCTTCCAGGACTTCATGTCCCTGCGCAGCGAGCAGGGCGGCTCTGGCGGTTCGAGTATCGGCGTTTTCGTCAACGAGAAGGATGACCATCGGGGGATCTGAGGGGAATCGGCTAGCGTGCCGGTGAGAGAGCAGGGGATGTGCCCGCTGCGGGTGGCGGGTTGCCGGCAGCCAGCAGTTCACGCGGTGCAGCCGCGGAGCCGGCGAGACGGTTCAGGTAATAGAGTTTAACCACGTAGCCGTAAAACTGGCGGCGACCGATGCTGGCGATCTCCTGCGGGGTGAGTTCGGGCATGTGATACACGACTTTGACGACTTCCTCGCCAGTCTTGAATTGATTGAATGGAGGGTCGTAGGAGTAGACGGGCTTATCGGACTGGGTGGGCTCCACACGCTGATCGTCAACTTTGTCATAAAAGAAGACGTCGAGCTGGAGTTTGTCCTGATCGATTACCGCCCCTGGCACCGAGCGCAGCGGCACTTTCAAAATGACGGTTTCGCCTTTTCCGGCAGCCGGGTCGCGTCCTAGCAGGCAGGTGCCAATAGTGATGGGACCGCCGGCGTTTTGCGCACCGAAAGCCGCGGAAAGCCCGTCTGGCGGGGGGGCAGCAGGTGGCGTCACGGGCGGCAGCACGCCCGGGCTGGGGGCACTGCTGGCCGGCGAGACGCCCGCAGGGGCGCTCGTCTGGGAGAGTCGAGTCCAGATGGCGTTGGCCTTGTCCGTTTGGCCGAGCTTGCCCAGTGTGATGGCGCGCTGGCGCAAGACGATGGGGTTGTCCGGAAGGATCAAATCGGCGCGGTCGAGGGCTTTCAGGGCACCTTCGTCATTGCCCAGGTCACGGGATTGCACCGCGACTTCGATCAAACTGTCCACCTCTGGCTTCCCGGTGGAGGGAATGCTGGGCGCAGGTGGGGGGGAGGGAGCACGCGAGACTGGATTTGACGATTGAGGCGGTGGCGTGAAAGGCACGGACCGAGCAGTGCCGGGCGCTGTGCGGGCGGCCGTCCCGGGCAGCGGCGGCAATGGAGGCAAAGCGCCAGCGGTGAGCGGGCTGACGGGTGCAGAAGTTCCGGGCAGCGGCGGCAGGCCGGAGGGCACATTCAGTGACCTGATGGTCGGAGGCGTGGGTTGTGCGGCAGGAGGCGGCCCGCCCAGCGCGGCCAGGACCTGCGGATCGTCCAGGGCCTGTGCGGTCCGGTGGTTTAGCCAGAACGCGTGGCCGAGCAGGACCAGTTGCAACGCCGCCAGACCGCAAAGAACCAGCAGCGCGACATGGCTTGCCGCGCTGCGATCTGCACGAAGGATGGCGTCGGGTTTGGCCATAATGGTGGGCGACGGCAGGAGATCGTAGGGAGATCGCGATCAGGTGTCAATCTCCCTCCGAGATTGCCCAAACAGTTTGCATGCGTTTTGCCACAAAGCTGGACTTTGAGCCGGGGTGAGGGCAAAATGGCCGCTCCCGGATGCTGGACCATAAAACCTTACGGCGGATCATCAAATGCTGGACCTTTATCAAGGTCTCCATCGGCGTTTTGTCCTTCGCCGGAGCCTGGTGGGCCATCAATACGATTGTTGAGCACAGCAGGCGCAAGCCCATGGACGAGAACCCGTCCTTCGCTGCGATGGCTGGAACCGGCCCGAACACCACTCGCACCGTCACCTCCGAGACGCCAAAGCTTCGTCCGGACCCGGCGACCCGAAGCGCGGAAGCAGAAGCGATGCTTGCCCGAATCAATGGCGCATCCGCGCCTCCTGCGGCGGCAAACGAACCCGCCGCACCGCCAGCATCCGCAGCCACCAGCACGGCTGAAGTGCAGCCGCAACCGGTGAAGCCTGTGGTGGTGGCCGCTTCGATCCCCCGTGCGAACACCGACACCGCAGTGTCCCAGACGGGGAGCAGTGCCTTTGAAGCGAAATCGGACAACAAGAACCCGGCGGGCTCCGATCTGCCCGTCAGCATCCAGCCGCTGGATGCGGATGCGCTTGAAGTCACTCAGGCGCGTGCCGTGCTGGATCGCTACCAATCGGCGAAAGGCTGGTGGGATCGCATGCGCATGGTCCGCGCACCCGGTGTGATCGCGTCTTTGGCCCATCATCATTACGACCTGCTGCAACTCACCGATCCACCGCTCGATCGGTTTCTCGGTGCCGTGCGCTTCGATGTCGGGGACGAGTCCTTTGTGCAGCTTACTTTTTTGAGCGATGCGCGCTTCAGTCACACCGTGCGCGCCAATTTTCTGCTGCCCGCGCACGGTGACCCGCAGCTCGACTGGGAGTCCTTCGCCGCCTACAGCGAAATCAAATGGACTGAACTGCTCAAGACCAAGCCTGCGAAGGCCGTGCTGCTCCGCGGTTATGTGGCTTTGGACGACTACTACAACTTCGAGTTCTCGGATCGAAAGAAGTTCGTCTGCGCGAAAATTACCAGCCCTGACGGGCTCGAATCGGTGTTCGGCTATGCGGAGAGGAACACCGGCACGGCTGACACGCTGGAGCGGATCACAGCGAAGTTTGCCGTCATGCCTTTCGACGGCCCGCTGCCTGTAGCCACGGTCCCGGTGACGTTGAAACTGGAGTTCTTAAAAGATTCGCAGGCAGACAAGTGCGCGCGCATCGCCCAGGTGATCGCCAACCGATGGGTCCTCACCGAGGCCGAACAGGCGGAAGTGCTGAAGTAATTGCGAGTGAATTCGAGCAAATTGTGCTGGCGCGGGGTCAAAGCGGCATCGACAAAGCGCCACAGTTGAGTTATTCACACCGTCTCATGTTCTCGTTCTCTGGAGCCCGCTCACGCTACCCGCTTGCCGTCTTGCTGCTTTGCATCATGGCCTTTGGTTCCGCTGCGCGTGCGAACTGGCTGGTGTTCGAATTGCGCTTCACAGTGGAACCCGATGCCAGCATCAATTTTGCTCCCTACACCGGTGCCTATGTGATCGCACCGATCGATGGCGGGACCACCAGCTACGTGTTCACGACTGAAGTCGATGGACGCTTCTACAGCGTGGCGCACAACAGCGGCCGCTACTTCATCGCAGCCGGAAGTCAGGGGCGTCGCGCGGTGCTCTCCGCCGTGGCCCAGAACGGCAGCGGCATGGGCATGTATCTGGCCAGCGGCGCATTGAACAGCACCTTCCCATACTTTGTGAATGGTGCGCGGAAGGCCGCGATCGTCCCCACTGACCTCGCCGGACAACTCATGGCGGCTGACGACGAAAGCACCGCTGTGAAACCCGGTGACGATGGCAGCATCGGCATGGCAGGTTCGGCTGCGATCAAAGGCACGCTGCGGCTGGATTTGTCCCGCATCCTCAATCAAAAGCCGATGACCATGCTCGATGCGATCGAATCCATCACGGCGCTGCTGGAGAAGTATGCCTATCTGCCGGATGGAACCGTCGCCGCGCCCGCCACCGCAGATGCGCCCCAACCGGAGCCGCAGCCCTCCGCGCCGCCAGCCGAGACCACCGAGACCAGTCTGTTCCCGGCGGGCAGCAAAGAAGAAATGGAACGGCAGTTGAAGCTTCAAAACGCGCCATGATGAATGCCCGTCAGTTGATGGTGAAGGCCATGGAGGGTGCCGGTGCGCACGGTATGGCCCTGCCAACGGTCAGTCCCACCGCATCCATGGTTCACACGCTGCTGGACACTGGTTCGCTGGATGAGGAAACGTTCCTGCATCAGATCGCGGACGGAGTGGCTCTGCAGTGGGAGCCCACGCCTCTCCCTGACTCCGTGGATGCGCCGGAACTGAAACGGCTTCTGCCCGCCCGCGTCGCACTCAAGCACCGCCTGCTGCCGCTACGCATTCTGCAAGAGGAAGGTTCGCCCGCCAAAAAGCTGCTGATCACTACGTGTGATCCTTTCGATCTGATCGCGAGACAGGCCGTGGCGCGTGAGGTGGATGTGCCCGTGCGCTGGAGCGTGTCACCCCGCAAGCGTCTGCTTACCGCGCTGCGCGACTTTTACGGAGTCGGTGCGGACGTGTTTGAAGAGATCCTCAAAGGTCGCGAAGTGGATGCCGCCGAACTCGATCAGCGCGATGAAGCCAACGTCATCGATGCCGTGGACGATGAAGAAGCGACGGTGGTGAAGTTCGTGAACCAGATCATCCGCGAAGCACTGGAGCAGCACGCCACGGATATTCACGTGGAGCCCATGGAGGACACGCTGCGCCTGCGGTATCGCATCGATGGACGCCTGCGTGAGCTGCCTGTGCCGGAGAACATCAAGGCTCTGCAGCAATCCGTGCTCGCCCGTCTCAAAGTCATGGCCAAGCTCGATATCGCCGAGCGCCGCCTCCCTCAGGATGGACGCATCAACTTGCAGATCGGCAGCCAGTTCATCGACGTGCGTGTGGCCACCATCCCCAGTGTGGAAGGCGAAAGCATCAGCCTGCGTCTGCTCGGTCAGGAGAAATTCACGCTCGACCGCCTCCGCCTCGAGCCCGACATGAGGCGTGAGGTCGAGACCCTGCTGAAGAAGCCCAATGGCATCGTCCTGATCACCGGCCCTACTGGTTCGGGTAAATCGACGTCGCTCTACACGTTCCTTAGCCAGCTCAATACCGAGCACCGCCGCATCGTCACCATCGAAGATCCCGTGGAGCACAAGCTGCCCGGCGTGGTGCAGATCGCGGTCAAGCCTGAGATCAATCTCACCTTCGCCGCTGGTTTGCGTTCCATTCTGCGTGGCGATCCAAACGTCGTGATGGTCGGAGAAATGCGTGACGTGGAAACGGCTGAGATCGCCATCCGCGCCGCTCTGACCGGTCACCTGGTGTTCAGCACGCTGCATACCAATGATGCTTTGGGCGGCATCATGCGCTTGGTGGACATGGGCGTGGAGCCGTTCCTCGTCGCGTCATCCGTGCGGGCATTCTTTGCCCAGCGGCTTGTTCGCACCCTGTGCAACGAATGCCGCCTGGTCGATCCCAAAGGCGAAGAGCGAATCCGTGAGATGGGTCATACCGGTGCATTGACCGGCACCATATACACCGCTCGCGAGGGCGGTTGCGAGGCCTGCCGGCACACCGGTTATCGCGGGCGGATGTCCATCTACGAACTCATCCGTGTCACGGCCGCTCTTGGTGAGTTGATCACCCATCGTGCCAGTCATGCCCAGCTGCTGCAGCAGGCGCTCAAAGACGGCTACCGGCCGATGCGCGAGTATGGCATTCGCAAGATTTTCGCGGGGCTCACCACCATTGAAGAAGTGCTCAGCGTCACCGTGACCGAGGGCTGATCGCGCCAAACGCGGCGTTTGCACGTGCAATGTGTCCGCCCCTGTGTGAGAAGGGGCGGCCTCTCCCATGCCAGACGACTCGCCAGACACCGCTCCCCCATCCGCCGCGCCCACGACGTGGCTGCTTCGCATCCCCCTGGTATTCGCGGATCTCGTGCCCGATGTCTTGTTGGCACTGGATGCCACCCTCAAAAAGCACATCTCCACCGAGTATTACTGGGTGCTGCTGCGGAATGCCGCCGTGCTTCGCCGATCACCAGCCATGGCATTCGTGAGCTGGCACATGCCGCTCGATCATGCGTGGCCGGTGAACCCGGGCAAGATGGAGGGGTTCGTCGAGAAGGCCGTGCACTCGCTCGTCACCAAGTTTGCGGGCAGACAGCCTCAAGGAGCGTTCGTCGGCACGCTGAACACCCGGGCGATCGATCAATACTTCAGGAAACTGGCGTCGAATCTTCGAGGCCGGATGTTGCAAGTCATGCCTCCCATGTCTGTGGATTTGCCCGAGGATCAGGCCCCGGGCAGCCCGTCACTGTTTGCGCTTGTCGGTCGGGAGGGAATCTACGCCGGTGTGATCTCGCCACGGCAGTCGGGTGGATTCTATCCTGGTGGATCGAAGTTCATCAAAACCAGCAATGATGATTCGATAAGCCGGGCCGGTGCAAAGATCGCCGAGGCGTTGCACATCCTGAGTTTGTATCGCCCCATCCCGCCAGAGGGCGCACGCTGGCTGGACCTGGGGGCGGCGCCCGGAGGCATTACCGCGGAACTCCTTCAGCGGCACTATCGCGTGACGGCGGTTGATTCCGCGCCGCTGGATGAGCGCCTGTTAAAGCGCCCGTTGCTGACGTTCTTTGAAACCTCGCTGATCGATTTCAAACCATCCATCCGCGCTCAGTATGATGCGGTGGTGTGCGATCTGAACAATGATCCTGCCACCGCGATCGGCCACGTGGCGCGCCTGTCAACCAATGTGAAGGCCGGCGGGATCGTGGTGTTCGTGCTCAAGCTTGCAGGTGCCGAGGCCTATGATGCCATTTTAAGTCTTCTCAGCACGACGATCGAGTCCGCGCGGGCCGCATCGCTGCACGTGATTGCGGTAAAGCACCTCACTTACAATCGCCATGAATTGACGATCTTCTTGGAGAAGAAGAGCTGACGCAAACAGGCCCGGGCGACCGCAGGCCTGCCGAAGCAGTTCATGCGTTGGCAGTGCTCAGCTTGCCATCGATGAGGCGAAAACTGCCACGCGAATTCGCGTTTTGCAGCAGCTCAGGCAGGCAGTCATCCGGAAAGCTTTGATAGCATACCGGCCGCACAAACCGGTAGATGCTGCTGGTGCCGATGCTCGTAAAGAAACTGTGCGTCGCTGCGGGATACGGTCCTCCGTGATGCATCGATGGGCACACTTCAATGCCTGTGCCGAAGCCGTTGAAAATGATGCGCCCGACCTTGCGCTCCAGGATGCGCACAAGATCGGCATGCTCCCGCAAATCCTCTGGTGTGCCATGGATCGCTGCGGTGAGCTGGCCTTCCAGACTGCGCGCGAACCGCAGCAGATCTTCTTTTGAACCGCAACGCGTGATGATGCTGCACGGACCGAATACCTCATGCCGGAGCGAATCGTTCTTTTCTAACGTAGCGATATCCGTGGTGAAGATCATGCACTCCGCCTGAGTGGCCTCCGCGCTCGCTGCGGCAGCGGATTTGCCAGCGACTGTGATGCCGCCGATTTTGCCAAAGGCATCGGTGCCCTGGCAGTAGGCGCTGCGAATGCCTGGATGCAGCATGGTTTGCGGGGCGATCTTTGCGGCAGCATCTGCCGCGCTCTGCACGAAAACATCCAGCTCCGCGCTCTGAACGCCGAGCACCACCGCCGGATTCGTGCAGAACTGGCCGACGCCCATGGTGACCGAGCCGACATACGCTTCACCCATCTGCTGAGCCCGCTGCTTCAGAGCGCCGGGCAGCACAAACACCGGGTTCACACTGCCCATCTCCGCGTAGAATGGAATCGGAACCGGACGGTTCGCGGCGATGTCATACAGGGCACGCCCGCCTTTGAGCGAACCGGTGAATGCGACAGCATTCGTCAGCGGATGCTTCACCAGTGCCGCGCCCATTTCATTCGTTTTGCCATGCAACAACGAGAACGCGCCTGCTGGCAGACCCGCTTCTGCGAGCGCCGCATACACAGCGCTGGCGAGCATCTCGCACGTGCCGGGATGCGCGGGATGACCTTTCACTACCACAGGACAGCCGGCCGCCAGGGCACAAACCGTGTCTGTGCCCACCACGCCGATGGCGAAAGGGAAATTGCTCGCACCAAACACGACCACGGGTCCGATCGGCTGCAACACGCGACGCACATCCGGCTTCGGCACCGGCTGGCGATCAGGCAGCGCGTGATCGATGCTCGCCTCCGACCATGAGCCATCCCGCAGCAGATTGGCAAAGAGTTTGCACTGCCCTGTTGCACGACCGCGCTCGCCTGTCAGGCGGGCCATCGGCAGTGCGGTTTCAGCATGCGCACGCTCCAGCAGCGCATCGCCAAGGGCCATGATTTTGTCCGCCAGCAGATCGAGGAACTGCGCGCGCTGGTCGTAGCCGGCCGCGCGGAGCGGATCGAACGCCGCTTCGGCAGCTTGCAAGGCCGCATCGACCTGGGCCGCGGACGCATCCGCAAACGATGTGTCCAGCGCCGCCGAAGTGGCGGGGTTGATGGCCTGAAAAACCGGGCCTTCGTGAGCGATGCGTTGTCCGGCGATGAGGTGTTGTCCGTGCAGTGTCATGTCGGACTAGTCGTGGCGACGGATGCGGCCCTGGCAAGATGAACCTTTGGGCGATCAACTCACCACGCATGGCAGCATCATCGCGTCCTTCATGCCATGGAGGATCTTCTTGTCCGAAGGGCACACCGTGGCCAGCACGCCGCCGAGCACCGTCTCATCCGTGCCCTCTGGCACAAAGTAATAGGGGCAAAGCCGCACACGCGCCTGCATGTTCATTACGATGCCGGCAGCGTCATCCCACACCGGATGGTTCACCACACGCGCGCGATGAAACCGCTGCAAGATGAACGGATTCTGAGGAAACCTGGCCAGCGCCATGTCGATCGCCTCCGCCCACGCCGGCTGCGAGAGATCATGCCCGATAAACACTCCGCGCGAGCCCCACCCATCCGGCGAGAAGCCACTGATCTTCAGCACCAGCTCACGCGCGCGCACACCGAAGTGCTTCAGTTCCTCCCAGGAATGCACATCCAGCCCAGGCCACACCGCATGCGGCGGCAGTTTGACCGGATCGAACACCCAGCCCTGCGGAATGCATTGCCGCAGCAGCTCGAAGTGATCAGGCCGCAAAGCCTTGCGCCACCAGTCTTCCAGCTGCGGCGTCCAAAACAGAGCAAGCCAGAGCTTTTCTTCGAGGAAGGCTTTGATGGGAGGGGAGAACGCCGTCTCCGCATCGATCACCGATCGGAGCCATTGGTCGCTGCCGGCAATGTTTGGCAAATCGAACAGCTCGAAGAAGCGATACCAGCATTTCGATTTGAGATCTGCGGTTGTGATCTCACCCGTGCGGTAAACACTCCGGCCTGTGTTCTCCGCCAGCCATCGCATTTCAGGTTCGTAGTCACCACTCTCGGGCGAGATCAGGATGTCGGAGGAGGGGAATGCACGGACAAACCCGTCTAGCATGCCATTGGGGCCGCCGATGATGGGCGGTCCGAGTTCCGCATACGCCCGGCCCAGCCACGCCGTGAGACCGATGCCACCCGGCACGGTATCGAGTTCGGCGATGGACACACCCGCCTCGGTGAGCATGAGATCTGGACGGATGACCGCAGGCAGCCTCGCTCGTTGGGTTTCGCAGCGTCCAGCGGCGATGACGTTCGGTGGTTTACCTTGGTCCAGCAGTCTGGACACCCACTCCGGCGCATGCCCGGCGGCGCTAGCGAGATAGAGATCATTCGCAGCCCGTTGAAAGGCTCGGAGCGCCGGTCCCAGTCTGGTAAGAATCCGGACCGTGCCCTCTGACAGGCTGAAGGCGTCTGGCGACAGTTTCCAATCCCGGTCAATCAGGAGGCCTCCGGCAGGCATTGCTCCACGCAGATGCATGATTTTCCCGGCTGCATTGGATTGAGATAGAGGCATGGACGGTGGCTTGGAGGCGAAAGGGAAGCCGGTCGTTGGCATAGTCCGAGTGCTCGCCTTTGCCAGTGACTTGTCCGAATTCCATCACGCACACGAATTGAACGGCCCTCACTGAGCTGAGGGTTGAACAAAGTGTGTTTGGCGGATAACCAATGCGCATGACCGCGCGCGCCATCCTTTCCATCGTGCCCGGCTTTGCCGCGGTGCTGCTGCTGTCTGCCTGCACGACCGTGCTCACGCTCGATTACCGCCCGGATGCTGCGCGCGGTTTCCGCGGTCCGGCGGTGTTTG
>WBZU01002710.1_pt1 | contig 12013 bp, 12 predicted proteins | sample 5204311 | NCBI WGS metagenome assembly WBZU01 (sample SAMN12344359, study PRJNA552823) | activated sludge metagenome | biome: Activated sludge suspended growth; feature: Nitrification reactor; material: Wastewater; isolation source: activated sludge from nitrification reactor of wastewater... | reverse complement strand
TGCAATTACGCTGAAATTAACTTCACTTTTATCAGGGTACAAAACTGTCAGATTACCTGACAGCATATTGTCACCAATTAAATTTCCGTTAAATTTCAACGTTACATTTTTTCCGTCTATAAACCCATCTGATAAAAACTGTACATTGACAACCTTCATTGCAATCATTCTTCTGTCATCTGTGACTGCAGTATAACTGCTGTTTCCGGCGGAATAAATTTTCATTACTTCGCTGTCTATCTTTCCGTCGCTGAAAATAATTGTTTCATTAAAAACAACCGGCATTCTGTCAGCATCCGATGGCGTAATTTCAGATGCTGTTCCTTTGAATATATTTCCGTCAAGACTGACTTCAGCTCCCTGAGCAAAACTCATGGAAGCAGCAAGCAGTAAAGCATATAACAATTTAATTTTCATTTGAAATATTTTTAATTACATAAAATCATTTGGTAAAACAGCAGTAAGCATTACAATTCTCTTTTTAAAGCTTCTTTTTCAATCTCAAGCTGTTTTATTCTCCTGTCAAGATTATCAAGCTCTTCCGGCATTGAATCTATTTCTATTCTAAGCTTGGCAGCTGATTCATCTATAAGATCTATTGCTTTATCCGGAAGGAATCTGTCTGAGATATATCTGTCTGACAGCTGAGCAGCTGCTACTATTGCACCATCAGTAATCCTTACACCGTGATGCACTTCATATTTTTCTTTAAGCCCTCTCAAAATCGAAACCGTATCCTCAATGTCAGGCTCACCTACGAAGACAGGCTGGAATCTTCTTTCCAGTGCAGGATCCTTTTCAATGTATTTTCTGTACTCATCTAAAGTTGTTGCTCCTATAGTCCGCAGATCCCCTCTTGCCAGTGCAGGCTTTAACATATTAGATGCATCGACAGAACCCTGTGATGCTCCTGCACCAACGACTGTATGCAGCTCATCTATAAATAAAATTATTTCTCCGTTCGATTCTTCCACTTCCTTAAGAACTGCTTTAAGCCTTTCTTCAAACTGTCCTCTGAACTGTGCTCCGGCTACAAGTGAACCCATATCAAGCGCAATGATCTGCTTGCTTTTCAGGCTGTCAGGAACATCTCCTGAAATTATTCTGTGTGCAAGACCTTCTGCAATGGCAGTTTTACCTACTCCCGGTTCACCTATCAGAACCGGATTATTTTTTGTTCTTCTGGATAATACCTGAAGTACTCTTCTGATCTCATCTTCTCTTCCTATTACCGGATCAAGCTTGCCTTTCTTTGCCAGATCATTCAGATTTTTTCCATACTTCTGAAGAGACTGATATGTATCTTCAGGATTCTGACCTGTCACCCTGTTAGATCCTCTTACTTCTTTCAAAGCTTTGAGAATATTGTTTTTTGTGACACCCTGAGATTTTAAAAGTTCAGCTACAGCAGACCTTTTTGAATCTGAAAGACCCAGAAGCATATGTTCCGCAGATACATATTCATCTTTTAGTGAAGCAGCTTCCTTAAATGCATTTTCCAAGACTTCATTTGTTTCACGTGATAAAGACTGTCCGGAACTTGAACCTGATACCTTAGGTAATTTTTCAAGCAGTTCTCCTACTTTTATTTTCATCAGATCCTTATTTGCTCCAAGCTTTTGTAATGTCGAACTGACTATTCCTTCCGGATCCTGAATCAAAGCTGCAAATAAATGTTCTGGTTCTACCAGCTGATTTGAATAATTTGATGCTATCTCCTGAGCACTCTGAAGAGCTTCCTGGGATTTAATCGTGAGTTTGTTGAAATTTACTGCCATAAATTAATTTATTTATAATTTTTGTTCAGGAAACGTGTATGGAATTTTGTTATTCGGAAAACTTATATAGTGCTAAAAATAATTTCTAATATTTATTTTCCGGTATTTAAGACCTTGTTAAGGTATTTCCTGTTTGTAATTTTCTATTTTTTTGTTCTGCAGTAATATGATGAATTTCATTTTAATTTTAAATTCTATTTTCATCATTCACCATTCAGGACTCATTACTTATTAACTACAACTTAAAAGTAATAATACATATTTTCAGAAAATAAAAAGCCGGATTGAACGAAAAGCTTTACAACAAATGCAGAAGCAGGAATCTTAAGATAAATCACGCCGCTGAAGTGGGTGTCTATCTGCCGGAAACATCGAACATTCTTAAATTTATAGAGGATGGAATTAGAGCAACACTTGTAGAAGCAGACCCTGAGTATGTTTTGAAAATCAAAGAATACTTCAGAGCATTCAGCAATGTTACTATTTTTCCTTTTGCAGTATGGGACAGAAGCGGTTTTATAAAACTGAACAAAGCCGAATCTTCTACATTTGCAGAGGAACTTATCTCATCACCGGCAATTGTGAATGATAAATATATTTCAGATTCAGATAAAAAGATCACTGTCGAGGCAAAGACATTTGATGAAATAGATGACGGAACAATAGATCTCCTGTCAGTGGATATAGAAGGCGGAGAATGGTATGTAATAAAGCATTTAGTCAGCAAGCCTGATGTTATTTCAATTGAGACTCACTGGAAAAATTATTCAAATCCCTTTTTAAATGAGATAAGCAGCTGGATGGAAAATAATAATTACAGTATCTGGTATATAGATAAATCCGACACTGTATATTATAAGAATAGTTTATTTGAGCTTAGTCCTTTTGAAAAAATTGAAAATAAGTTTAAAGGCAGATGACTAAAGGCTCTATTATTATTTCTGTTTACAATAATATCAGAAATCTTGATCTGATCTTTAATGCTCTTACCATTCAGTCTTTCAAAGATTTTGAGGTCATTGTATCGGATGACGGCTCGGGTGAAGAGATGAATAAATTTATATCCGGATGGAAACAGAAAAATTCCCTGTCAATCAGACATGTGTGGCAGGAAGACAGTGGTTTCAGAAAGAATAAGATCCTAAATGAAAGCATCAGAAAATCAGGTTCAGATTATCTGATCTTCATAGACGGTGACTGCATTCCGCATTCAGAATTCATTGAAGCTCATATTTCTAACATGGAAAATAATACTGCGCTTTTTGGAAGAAGAGTTTATCTGGGGGAAGATCTTTCATCGTCTTTATCAGCTGATAATATTCTCAGTAAGAATTATGAAAAGTTTAATCTTAACTTAATAAAAGAAAGTCTGACAAAAAAAGAAAAAGGAAGCTACAATGCAGAAGAAGGAATTATCATAAAGAATAAGACCGTAAGGAAGCTCATATTGAAAGAAGATGTAGGTATACTCGGATCTAATTTTTCTCTTCAAAAAAGTCTGATTGAAAAAATAAACGGATTTGATGAGAATTTTATCGGACCCGGATACGGGGAAGATACTGATATAGAAAGAAGACTGCGGATCTTCGGTGCAAAAATAAAATCCATTCGTAATCTTGCTGTGCAGTATCATCTGTATCACAGGAAGACGATAGAATCATCCGCCAACAGGGATTATTATAATATGATCAAAGATGATAGAAATTATTTTTGCATAAACGGTCTGATCCGAAAGTGACTATCCTTAATTCACTAAAAGTAATACAGAATATATAAAGCACATTAAAACAAAAATTTTAACAAAGAAGATTGAGTAAAATAACTGCGCTTATAATCTGTAAAAACGAAGAAAAGAATATTGAAGAATGCATTAACAGTTTATTGTGGTGTGATGAAATAATTCTGATAGACAGCTTCAGTGAAGATGATACAGTCACAATTGCAAAAAAATTTAAATGCAGTATTATTCAGAATGCGTGGAATGGTTTCGCGGAACAGAGAAGATTTGCTTTATCACAGGCAAATACTGAATGGATACTTTCGCTCGATGCAGACGAGAGATGTACGGTAGCTCTTCAGAATGAGATACATACTTTACTGGCAGGCAATGATGTTCCCGAAAACGGATTTGAAATTCCAAGGAAAAGTTTTTTTCTGAACAAATGGATCAAACACGGAGGATGGTATCCAAATTATCAGCTCAGGTTTTTCAGAAAAGAATCTGCAGGCGTATCTGACAGGTTGGTTCACGAGAGCTATACAGTCGAAGGGAAAACAGGCAGGCTGAATAATGACATTCTGCATTTTACGGTCACTTCAGTAAAAGATTATATGAATAAGATCAATAATTATTCTGATCTGTCAGCGCTTGAAAAAGTTAACAGAAAAAAAATAGGATATTTCGATCTTCTTGTATCTCCTCAGATAGCTTTCTTACAGCAGTATGTATTAAAAGGGAACTTTCTTGACGGAGCAGAAGGACTGATGGTATCAAGATTCCATATGATCACAAAACTATTGAATAATATGAAGATCCGTGAGCTGCAAACTAAAAATTATCAGAAACTGTAAATGAGTTTATTCAGAAGAATATTTAAATATGTACAGCCATATACAAAGCAATTAGTGCTTGCGAATATTTTTACAATACTGGTTGTGATCTTCAGTCTGCTTTCTGTATTAATGCTGTTCCCTTTCATTGATCTGCTTTTTAATGATGCTCCTAAAACAGTTTCTGAAAAGACAATTACTTCCATCTTTGATCTCAAGGATATCATCACAGTATATTTTGCTCGTATAGTTTCGGATTACGATAAACTGGATGTTCTTAAATACTTATGCATTCTTATACTCATAACTTTTTTTCTTAAAAATCTTTTTACTTACCTTCAGACTTACTTTATGTCAGTTGTGGAACAGGGGATATTAAAAGATCTAAGGTTTGATCTGTATAAGCATTATCTTGAACTGCCTCTGAGCTTCTTTACTGATGAGAGAAAAGGAAATCTTATTTCAAGGATCATCAATGATGTTCAGATCGTAAAGGATTCACTTATCGCAGTTGTCAACAGTCTTTTCAGGGATCCTCCTTCTTTGATCGTTTACTCGGTAGTATTATTTATGTTCAACTGGAAGCTTACACTCATAATATTTCTGCTTGCACCAGTCAGCGCTATTATTCTAAGCAAAGTAGGCAATTCTTTAAAAAGGAGCAGCACCAAGTCGCAGGAAAAAATATCAGATATCACATCTACACTTGATGAAACTCTCGGAGCTATAAGAGTTGTAAAAGCTTTCGGAATGGAGGACTATGAAAGGAATAAATTTAAAAGAGAAAACGAAACATACTTTGACCTTCTTGTAAGACTTTCACGAAAGAGAGCTCTCGGCTCCCCTATCTCCGAATTCATCGGTGTCATTACGATTGTAATAATCTTATATTTTTTCGGCGCTGATATCATAAAAGGTCAGAGCGATATGACACCCGGTGCTTTCATATTTTATCTTGCAATATTTTTTCAGATGATGCCTTCGCTTAAGCTGTTCGGACAGATGTTCAACAGTTATAAAGAAGGTACTGCTGCAGCTGAGCGCGTATTCGGATTACTGGATACCGAAGCAACGATCGTAAATTCTCCGGATGCAGTAATCCTGACGGACTTCGTAAACAATATTGAATTCAAAGATGCTTCTTTTAAATATGAAAAGAGCGAATATATTTTAAAAAATATAAATCTTAATATTGAAAAAGGAAAAATCATTGCGATAGTAGGTCCCAGCGGAGCAGGCAAATCAACCCTGGTGGATCTTATTCCGAGATTCTATGATCTGACTTCGGGAAATTTATTTATTGACGGAAATGATATCAGAAAAGTAAATATTGAATCTCTTAGGAAGCTGATGGGAATAGTGACTCAGGAAACAATTCTGTTCAATGATACAATAAGACATAATATAGCTTACGGTGAAAATGATATTCCCATGGAACAGATAATTGAAGCATCAAAAGCCGCTAATGCACACAGGTTCATCGAAACAATTGAAAGCGGTTATGATACAATTATCGGTGACAGAGGAGTGAAGCTTTCCGGTGGTGAAAGACAAAGGTTATCTATAGCAAGAGCGATATTAAAAAATCCCCCTGTACTTATACTGGATGAAGCAACTTCCTCACTTGATACTGAGTCCGAAATTCTTGTACAGCAGGCAATAGAAAGACTAATGCATGGAAGGACTTCAATAGTGATTGCTCACAGACTTTCTACAATTCAGAATGCAGATATGATAGTAGTATTGGAAAAAGGAATAATAGCAGAAACCGGTACACACTCTCAGCTGATAAATACAAGCGGGCTTTATAAAAAATTATATAATCTCCAGTTCAGACATCAGGAATCTCTAGTATGAGATCCCGAAGAAATAATTCTGAGTATTTGAACTAAAGTAAACTTAATCATCTTTGATTTCCGGGACATATCAATGAAAGTATCAGGATTTACAATTATCAGAAACGGCATTTACTATGCTTACCCTTTCAAAGAGGCAATACTTTCAATACTTCCTCTTTGTGATGAGATGATTGTAAATGTTGGATTAAGTGATGATGAAACACTGAACAGTGTGAAGTCAATGTATGATTCAAATAAAAAGATAAAGATCATTGAAAGCGAATGGGATATGGATCTGAAAAACGGACTTGTTCTTTCTGCTGAGACAAACAGAGCATTAAAGGAATGTAAAGGAGACTGGTGCTTTTATATTCAAAGTGATGAAGTTCTTCACGAGAAGTTCTATGAAATTGTAAAGAAAGAAATGTCAGATAATTTATCTGATAAAAATATTGAAGGACTCAGATTCAGGTATAAGCATTTTTACGGGAGCTATGATTACTATCAGGACAATTACAGGAACTGGTACATAAGGGAAGTCAGGATAATTAAAAACAGGGATAATATTGTATCCTGGGGAGATGCTATGGATTTCAGGCACCCGGACGGCTCTAAGATAAGATCAAAAAATATTGATGCGGAAATTTATCATTACGGATGGGTAAGACCACCTGATACTCTTATAAAGAAGAGAAGTGATTTCGAGAAACTTTACAATGAGAATGAAGTTGCCGAGAAAAATATCTCCAGATTTCAGAATTATGACGATCTTGGTAATTTAAAAAGATTTACTGATAAGCATCCCGGAGTTATGAATGAAAGAATTTCATTAAGCAGCTGGGATTTCGATCCGAAAATAGATAAGCAAAGACCGGACTGGATGAGAAAAATAAGCATACTGATGCAGCCTTTCACAAAAAGAGTAATTAAGAAAAAAGAAAAATAATTTTTAAATAAATGAACCGGCAGGAAATATCATCCCGTCTTGACAAAGTAATTCTTCTTTTACTTACAATTCAGGTATCTTTTGTAAGTCTGTCTATTGCAGTATCTTCAATAGCTTTCGGTGGCTGGCTAGGATTGTGGCTCATAAAAATTATATTAAACGGAAATATCAATTTTGATAGAATATTATTCTCTGAAATAAAAGCAATAAATATATTTATACTTCTGTATGTTTTCTTTGAGATACTCTCCAGATTTTTTGCTGTTTATCCGGAAGGGGCATTCACCAATCTAAAGCGGCTGCTTCTCTTTTTAATATTTTTTGTTTCAATAATAGAAATCTCCGATAAAAAAACATTATTCAGGATACTGATTGTTAATTTAGTAATGATCTCTTTAATTTCTATAGCAGAGCTGGCACAGTATACAATTAAATTCAGTGAACTGATCAGCAAAATGTCATTTTCCGAAATCCGGATCGATTACTTTAACTATCCGCTCACTACAGCTGAAATAAAGATGATGAGCATGCTTTCTGTGTTCCCTCTTCTGTTCATTAAAGATAAAATTTTATTTGACAAAAAATATATTGTAATTCTGCTTATACCTGTTTTCATTTCCATGATCCTCACACAGTCCAGAAATGTTCTGCTGGCAACCTTCATATGTTTCGTTATATCCGGCATTGTATTGAACAAAAAATTTCTTTTGTCAATGTTCGCGATATTAGTTATGTCATATTTTATACTGCCGTCAAGTTATATAGAAAGAGTAAAAAGTATTGCTGACATTAATCATCCCAGTAATGCTTCCAGACTGAATATGTGGTCTGTCGGATTAAGAATGTTTTCGGATCATCCTTTTACCGGCATTGCAGATTCACATATACTTGAGATTTATGAGACATATAAAAACCCGGAATTTCAGAGTGAAGGAGTTCATCTTCACAATAATTTTATAATGATTCTTGCAACTACCGGAATATTCGGATTCCTTTCATATATGCTAATGTTCATTCTGATTTTTTTAAAGCAGATAAAATATTTTCGGAATGAAAATAACGATACTGATAAAATGCTTATACTAGGCAGTATTCTCGTAATGATCTCATTTCAGATCTCAGGGATATTTGAATGGAGTTTCGGTGATCATGAAGTAATGACAGTTTTCTTTTTTTTGATTGCTGTTCCGTTTGTAATTTTTAAATTAAATAATATTAAAGAGATCAATTAAAAAATTAATTTATCTATAAATATTTTCTCAAATAATGTGTAAAAGAATTATTTACTTTATCTTACTTTTTTTTATTCAAACCGGCTTATCATATTCTTCGGACCCGGACAAGCTGAAGCCCGGATTTGATCCGGCAGAATACAGGCAGCTGCTGGAAATATCGCATCGCCAGTCAGATACTCCCTGGACATCAGCAAACGTTTCACTTCCTTATCCTGAAGGCTGCAAAATGGTTTACAGATCTGATTCAGCAGGACTTGATAACCGCTGGGACCTTTGGATAAGGGAAGACAGCATAGGTATAATCAGCATACGCGGAACTACTTTATCTGCAGATTCATGGGCTGAGGATTTTTATTCTTCAATGGTTCCGGCTAAAGGTTCGATTATAACAGGCAATAAAAATATATTTATTTACAAGCTTGCAGAATCAGAAAAGGCAAACGTGCATACAGGCTGGCTTCTTGGTCTTGCCTTTCTTTCTGAATCCATAACAGAAAAAATTAATGAGTATCATTCAAACGGTATAAAAGAATTTTTAATAATGGGACATAGTCAGGGAGGTGCTATAGCTTATCTGCTCACTTCATATCTTCATTATCTTGATAAAGGAAGAATTCCTGATGACGTGAAATTCAAAACTTACTGCAGCGCTCCTCCCAAACCCGGAAATCTTTTTTACTCTTATGATTTTGATTTTATCAGCCGCGGAGGATGGGCATTAAGAGTTTCAAATACTGAAGACTGGGTTCCGCAATGTCCTTTATCCGTGCAGACTGTAAACGATTTCAGTACGGTTAATCCCTACTCTGAAAAGGATTCACTCGTTGTAAAAATGAATTTCATACAAAAGATAATTTTCGATTATATTGTCGGAAGGCTTAACAGCAATCTGAATGACTGCAAAGACCTGCTTAATGAATATTTCGGAAAAATGATCTATGATCATTCCATTAAAAAATATCTTCCGGATTTTCCTGAACCAATATATACGGGAGATTTTTATTTCTATCCCTGCGGTGTGCCCGTGGTTTTAATGAAGCAAAACGGATATGATGATTTCATCAGAACTGAAACTAAGATTCCTGAACTATTTAAGAATCACATGATCCCGGCTTATTTTTTTCTGCTAGATAAGATTTATTTCGGGAATCAGTAATGTCAAACAAAATTTTTTAAATTAAATCATTATACGATATAGATAAATATCCGATCCCGCTTTATTGAATTTCAATCATTAATTCCTCTGTTATAAATGAATATCAATAAAAATTTTTAATAAGTATATTTTATAAAAACATAAATCATAAATGAACGAAGATAAAAACAAGCAATTATTCTTTTCCCTCATCTACAGCTTTCAAATGCAGACAATGATGCAGCTCGGCAAACTTGCTAATCCCGTAACTGGCACTATTGAGAAAGAACTTGACGGTGCACAGGTAACCATCGATATGCTCGATATGCTGAAAGCAAAGACTAAAGGAAATTCATCCGAAGATGAAATCAGATTTTTAGATCAGGTCATTGCAGATCTTAAGCTGAACTATGTAGAGGAAAGGGATAATGAAAGTAAAGCTTCACAGAGTACAGAAAAAGCAGAAGAAAAAAAACCGGAAGCTGAAACAGCCGAACTGTCTGATGAGGTGAAAGAAGAAAAACCTGATGAAGGAAAAAAGTGATTTAACTTTAGGGATATTCGGAAATACCAGTAAAGAAGAAGTTTCAGTTTTATTGTCCGGGATCATTAAGTTTCTTGAATCCGGAAACATAAAATTTCTTGCTGATGAAAGTCTTACCGGTATATTCCGAGGAAAGTCAAAAAAGAATTTTACTTCTCAGTCTGAAATTCTGAAGAGATCAGATATTATATTATCACTCGGAGGTGACGGTACATTTCTTAATACTGCAAGAATTGTCGGTAATACTAATATCCCTATTCTAGGTATCAATTTAGGCAGACTCGGGTTTTTTTCCGAAGTCAGTCCTGATGAAATTAAGGAATTCATTCCAAAGCTGCTGAATAATAAATTCCGGATCACAGAAGAGGTTATTATTAAATCAGTAACTGAATCAAAGAAAGTTCTTTTCGCATTGAATGACATTGTAATAGACAAGAACAACTCAGTAAGGATGCTGGAGATTGAAACCTTTTACAATGATGAAAAAGTAGTTAGGATCATATCTGACGGCATCATAATTTCTACTCCCGCAGGTTCTACAGGATATTCGCTGTCATGTAACGGACCGATCGTCAATCCGGACAGCAAAGTATTTATCATAACTCCTATCTCGCCTCATACTTTAAACGTCAGACCTATTATCGTACCTGATGACGGCATTATAAAAATAAAGATCCATAAAGAAGGCCGCGCAAGAATATCAGCCGACGGTCAGGCAATTCTCAACATTCACTTCCCGACAGAAATAATAATTTCCAAGGCAGATTATAAGATCAAAGTAATTAAAAAACTCCATTCGACCTACTTTAAGACTTTAAAACATAAGCTGTTCTGGAATGTTGATAAGAGATACAGTTAGCAGTTAACAATTAACAGTTAAAAAGTTAAGAAGTTAGTAGTTTACAAATAATTGTTCATAGATTATTATTTACTATTATTAGCACATTGAACTTTGAACTTTGAACTTTGCTCAGTACGGTATCCCGTCAGCGGCAGGTGGTTTTGTTTTTCCAATAAATCCTATCAGAACAAGAACCGTGATCAGATATGGGAGCATCTGAATGAACTGTGACGGAATATTTGTTCCTGATACCTGAAGTGTGATTTCAAGCGCTTCGAAAGCTGAAAACATAAGACACGCAAAAAAGATATTCACAGGTTTCCATTTACCTATGATCATAGCAGCAAGTGCTATGTAACCTCTGCCGGCGATCATTCCGTCACTGTATGAATTCTGACTTGAGGCAAGCCATATTCCTGCCAGTGAACTAAGAAATCCGCTGATCATAATTCCATACAGCTTATATCTCCTCACGTTTATGCCAAGACTTTCTGCAGCCCATGGATTTTCTCCAGAAGATCTTAGCCGCAGTCCGAACTTGGTTTTGTATAGAATAAACCCTGATAGAAAAATCAGTATGAAACAGAAAATAGTTATGTAATCAGAAAAGATTATGTTAAGGAAAGGAACAGATTCAAATAAATTCAGATCAGGCAATCCTTCAAATCTTTCAGTATTACTTGAGCTTTTGAAAATATAGACCATAAGGAATTTAGTAATTCCCGCTATGAGAAGATTAAATCCTACTCCGGTTACGATCTGATTGATCTTCAGCTTTACGGTAAACAAAGCGAAGAGAACACTGAAGATCAGATTAATCAGGACAGATAGTATAAAGCCGTATGTTACATTTCCGGTCACAATTGAAAAAAGTGCAAAACTGAAAGCTGAAAGATTCATGAATCCTTCTATCGAAATATTTATTACACCTCCTCTTTCGGAAAAATTAGCAGCGCTTGCACCAAGATAAAAAGGTGTCATCAGTCTTAATACCTGCGCAAGAAATGTAAAAGATATAATTGAAGTAACTATCTCCATCTGAAATATCCGTTATTTAATATTACTAACTTTGTACATTTTATTATTACAAATCAACCATTAAACCAATTAACCAATTAACCAATTAACTAATTAACCAATCTTCTT
>WBZU01002709.1_pt1 | contig 12013 bp, 9 predicted proteins | sample 5204311 | NCBI WGS metagenome assembly WBZU01 (sample SAMN12344359, study PRJNA552823) | activated sludge metagenome | biome: Activated sludge suspended growth; feature: Nitrification reactor; material: Wastewater; isolation source: activated sludge from nitrification reactor of wastewater treatment... | reverse complement strand
TTCGAGTGGGCAACTGGGCAGCCAAGTGGTGATGTCGATAGCGATCGAGCGGGCAACTGGGCAGCCAAGTGGTGATGCGGATTGCGATGGATGCTTGACGCGTTGCCGTATCCCTGATGCTCTCGCCGCATGAACAAGCATCACCTGATTGCATGGTTTCGATTCTTGTTTTGCCTTTTCATCGTTGGCGAGAGTTCGGCATGCGCGCCGTATCTGACGAAAAAAGATTTGCATGCAATGAACCCCGGCGCGGAGATCATTGACGTTTGCGTACGTACGCCGACGGTGCATCCCAGTGCAACGGCGTGGGCATATCATGCTCAACGCGATAAGACGGTGTCCGAAGTGGACCGCGGGGCATTCGAGAAATTCGCTCCCGAGGCGGATACGTTTTACTGGTACGATCCGATGGCGCCGAGTGATTCGCCGCAGCGATTGCCGTGGCCGTATCATCACTTGCAATGCTCGACGCAAAGTGGCCCGGCTCCGGAATTACCTAAAAAACTGGGCCGGATTGAACTTACGTACGAGGCGCGAGAAGCGCTGGTGTCCATCTTGACGCAGCAATGCGCGCCGGCGCCGGAAGCGTCGCAAGCGTCTGTCGCGGTCAATAAACAATTTTTGGCCCAACCGGGGACGCCGATTTCGGTGTCCATCATGAATCGGAAAACGTTTACATCCGAGCATGTCGAAGAGGTGACAAAGACGCTGAAAGACGTATTGCGAGGTAAAGTCAATGATTTGATCGAATACGGTCCGCTGGGGCCATCCGCGGTGAAAAGCATGGTGCCTTTGGAGTTGCGGCTGAGTGCGCCCAAAACAACCGTGCAACCGATTGATAGCCCCGGAGCGCAATTCGTGGGCGGGTTCATTTCCGAGGTCCCCGCGGCGACGGTCCCGGGCGGCGCGCTCGTCACCGATGCATTGATTTCGACGGGGACTGTGCCCGAAGGAACACGCGAAGCTCGTCTGGGCAAGGCCCTTGCCGACATCGGTGTGGGCGCGGGACAAACCTTCATTGGGGTGGACGGGGCGATCCTCGGTGCCGGAGCGACCTTGACGGGCGGCGGTGCCGTCGTTGGCGCACCGCTCTGCGTGGGCAGCGTCGCACTGGCGACGAATGGCGCCGCTACATTTTGCAATGGCACCAAGAATCTGATTATCGTGCTTTACCACTGGAACGACGGTACGGTCACCGCGGAAGCGGTACCTCCATCGCAACCGTCCGCTTCGACTGGTCCGCAACAATCGAGCCCGCAAAGTGCTCCACCGCAGCCCGCGCCCGCGGCAAAGCCGCCTCCCGAGACACCGCCGCCGGCGGCGAAACCGGCGCCGAAGCCGGGCAAACCCGCAGGTAAACCTCCATCAACTGGACAAACGGCCACGCAGGTGGCAACACAGGTGGCAAAACGCTGCCGTGTCATCACCTTCCAAAGCGCAAACACGACGACGTATACCCGATGCACAGGGCAGATGCATCATGCGATATCGGCGAAGATTCACAGGGCGTTGGAAGGACACCCAAATCTCAAGGGGGTCTACACGGCCCGCGACGATCGGTTTGTCACGCAAGCCATCGACGACGCTGCGCACAAGGGCTACCAGACGTGGCACCGCAAGCTGGACGAGCAGGTTGCCAACTGGATCAAGGCCGAACGCGGTGCTACGCCCAAGGACTTTGAAGCCTACCTTCGCAACCTCTACCAAGAAAAACGACTCCTGGATATTTTTCCGAATGGGCTTTAGGAGCAAGTGACATGCGATTCTATGTACTTGGTGATTTGCGAATCAAGGACCGAACTTACGATGCCTCGGTGGTCCCTTTAAAACCACATCATCAAGGGATAGCACCTGCGTGCCCGCTTTGTGGTTCGTACGTCGGGATGCTTCCTTGGCTGCTCCCCTATCATGCGGAGATCACCGTTTACGGGAGTAAATTGGGGGATATGGCAGAGTCGGTCGGAGATAGCTGGTTGGTGTCTGGTCGGTTTCGCGATGCGTGGGAGATGGAAGGACTTCGGGGCATTAACGAGTTTTCCCCCTTGACTCGCTTGCGCGTAAGACCCACCCGCTTGGGACGCCCACCGCCAACCTACTTCCATATTGCTCCGCATTATTTCGGCACGAAAATCGATTTCGAACGGAGCTTGATCGATTACTCGCGCGGAGGAGACTGCCCACGTTGTCATGCGGGCATAATCGACTGCATCCGGCGGATCATCATCGACGAATCCTCCTGGACCGGCGAAGATTTCTTCTTTGCGTGGGGCGTGAGTCCCTTGATCGTCACCGATCGTGTTCGCGAAATGCGCGACAAGTACGAATTGACGAACATGAACATGACCCCCGTCGAGGAATACCTATGGGATCCACTCCATCAGTGGACTCCATTCTGTCAATATCCATTCGGCAGCTACGACCTCGCCAACCCCACCGGCGAACCCAACGGGAGCCGTTGAACGGCGCTTGGGTCACCTTCACCGCCGCGCTTTGCACCACTTTCGATACGCTTCGAGCCGCTCTTTCATTGCGGCCTCGTCGATTCCCGCCTCGGCGAATGACCGATCGACGCTGTAATTCGATCGCGTACGCGCGGCGTGTTCGCGGGGCATGTTCGCCGGCGGCTCGCGCCCGAGGCCCTCGCGATACACGCGTTCAATGGTGCCGGGCAAATCCTTTACGTATTCGTCGAAGCGTACGACGCAACGATTCGGTCCATCCTGACGCTCGAACCATTCCATTTCGGTTTCGCAATAGTCGATTTCGCGCGTGCAGAGGTATTCGGTGATCCACGCCCAAGGAAAAGGCGGGCAGGGCGCGACCGTGCCTTGGCAACGCAAGAAATTGAGCAAACTTTGCAATCGTTTTTCCGGGACGCGAATCATCGTCAGAAACCGAGCATCGGGATAACGTCGCGCGAGTTCGGGGACGGCGTGCAAGAAATGGCCTTTGATCAGCAGCTGCGGCAGTTTGCCCTGGGCATCCGGCCCGGCATGCAACAACGTCTTGCGGCCGATCGCATCGATAAAGCGCAGGAAATCATCCGCCCATAATTCTCGGCAATCGTCGTGCACGCGATCGAGACAAAATTCTTCCATGAATGCCTTGGGACTCGCCGACAAGAGTAGTTCTCCCCAATGAAACGTCGCCCAATACATCATTTCAAACGTATCCGTCCGTCGCAGGTCGACTTCGTGCCGTTCGTGATGTTCCGGAGGTAATACGTCATGGCTGAGTTTCTCGAGGAAATCTTTGGGCAACAATCGTTCGAGCCACGGTCCAAAACGCCAGGACCAGAGGTACGGAATAGTGACTTGCAGCGTATTGGGGCTGCTGATGCGCGGGTCGTCTTCGAGATAGCGGGCGAGCTGCGTGCTTCCGCTGCGCGCGGCGCTGATTTCAAAAATGGGTTCGACGATTTGAACTTGTCGCAATTTGCGCCCCCAGACGACTTCGTCCCATAACCAGGCCAAACCCCAAACTCCATCCGAACATGCGCGGCGGATCAATTCGAGGAAAAGCGAGATCCGCATGAGGAACGTGGGGCCGTGCGGATCGCGGTCGAAGAGAACCATCCGCAAGCCACGAGCGTATCGCGCATTCGACGGAACGATCGGGGGACGTTGCCAAAAGAGGCGCAGAACCAGATACATGGGCCAAAAAGGCAAACTGAGGACGAAGGTGACGACGAGCTGCAGACATCGACGGAGCAAGATGGCGACTTGTTGGGGGAAGCTCCACGCGCGGACGGGTTCGTTGCGAATGAAGGCGGGGTGGGAGAAGGCCGGGTCGAACATGGTGAGGGTCTTGTACCGCAAATCGGGTTTATGCAATGACCAAGGATGGCCACCCGTTGCCCTCGTTTTGGCCGGCGGGCATGGGGCGGATGGATCAGGCGGCGCCCAGGGCGGGGTCGATCAAACGCCGCATTGAATCCGTGTAGGGTCAAACCGCTTGACATTCGCGGGGGGTATCGTGGCTGATTTGTAATGGTGAAACATACCGCTTTCCATTTCCCGAAGCTCATACCGCTCGAAATTCCCGCTCATCACGCAAAACGAGTCGATGCTCCGTCGACCGTACCTCGGCCTGACAATATTCGCCCTCGCATGTGACGCTGCGTTGCGTACTCCGAATCCATGATGATTCGGATGCAAGGTTTGCCGCAGGGATGCAATCTATTCGCCCCGCCGGCGGATTGTCGGTCGCCTCGATGTTCGCGCGAATGCCGATAAATCGGTTAAAAATAGGCGAATCGCGAAGGGTCGACGCGAAATTCAAGGTATACGCGGCGTCGTTCACGTACGACCCGTTGACCATTCGATGCATCGGCGCAGGTCAAAGGTTTGTCGTAATTAGCCATTGGTTCATGCGCACGTCTGGCACGGACGATGCTAGCGCCAAACTCCGCACACCCGTACGAGGGAGGTTGTCATGCCGGGACCGGCTATCCACCATATCATTGCGGAGCGGTACTTGCAGGATGTCTTGCAGGTGAAATACAATGACCGAAGGAGTGCTGCATTTTGGGCCAAAATGTCGGGGCCGGCGATGCAACCGGTTTACTTGCTGGGTGCTCAAGGTCCCGATTTTCTTTTTTTCAACATGAATGACTGGCCGCAGGGCGGCGCGGTCAAAACGGTGGCGCAGGTTTATTGGGAGGTCAATGATTTCCTCGAGGATTTGGTCGAGAAGGTCAAGAGCCTGATTCCGCCGGAGTTATGGCAAGCCATCGATACGCTCGAAGCGCTCGCCGACACCGCCGTCGAACGTTCGGCGACGTTATCTGAAATCGCGGCGTTGGCTGGTGATGTGCAGAAGAATATCGACGCCATCAAGCTGGTCATCGAGACCAAGATTGAGGAGTATGTCACCGATTCGGCCGACCTTTTTAATCTGATCAAGCATCCGCAGCACCATGGCCAGGATTTCCCCGAATGGTGGTGGTTCGATACGCTGCACCTTCGGCGGAGTGGGCGGTTTGTCAGTCGCCTCTTGAAGGATTCGTCGCACGGAACGTTGCAACGGGCTTACGCGCTCGGGTATATGACGCATTATGCAGCCGACGCCGTCGGGCATCCTTTCGTGAATATCGTTGCCGGCGGGCCTTATCGAACGCATGCGCAGCGGCACAAGGTCAGTGAAAATCATCAAGATGTCTGGGCGTACGCGCAATACAAAAAGGGCGAGCTCATTACGAGTGATCTGGCCGCTCAATACGTCGTCAATGGCAATCCGAAGAAACTGCCCCGCGCGCTCACATCGTTCATCATTTCGACCATTCGCCGCGTATATTACGAGGGCGACGCGCCGCTGTACGGTAAAGACATTACCGAAGAGGACTTGAACGTCGCTTATCGCACGTGGTTGGGTTGGTTCCGAGGGGCGACGAATGACGCCGGATTGCCCTTGCCGCAGCCGTATTCGCTCACGGCGGAAATCGCGGAGGCTTGGGAAAAGTTCGTCGATAACGTCGGAGATATTGCGGATCTCGTCGGTCAGGGTTTGTCCGGAGGCGGTGGGCTTTTGGGATTTTTGCAGGCGCTTGCGGCATTGATTGCGGGGCCCATTCTGCTCGCCGCGGCGCTGGTCGATTTCCTTGCGGGCGAAGTGACGACGCTTGCCGCCGCTCCCATGCGGTTCTTTTTATCGCTGACCTACCAGGCGCTTTATGACGCCTACCAGAACCTGCGCAAAGGGCTGGTGATGAACGGCTTTACGTTCCCGAAAATCAGCGATCTGAATGATCCTTTCACGCGTCACATGCTCGATACCGGCGTAGCCGATAAGTTCGGGCACAATGCGTCGAGCTTGCGCGGGGCGGGAGCATATCCCGCGTCGAAATTCAAAATGGCCGGTTTGGACAATGAAAGTCACCTGGTTTATCCGTGGCCGACGTTATCCTCCGGCGAACCCGATCCGTGTGTGGGTGCGGCGAATCCTTATTACGCGGCGCGTGCGTCGTGGTACATCGACGATCCCAAGAATGCCTTCGACAGCGATCAGTACGAATATTTTCGTGCGTTCGCCGAAGCGGGGACGAGCGGCGTTTCGGAAGCGGCGGTGAAGTCCAAGTTCTCCGAATTCGCCAAACGAGCGAGGCTGGGGGGACTTGGAAATGCAATGGCCTTCAGCGATGCGCTGTATGGCGAGTTTCTACGAAAAGGCGCGGATACGCAGTTCATTGATCTGAACTTGGATTCGGATCGAGGATATGCCTTCAAGAGCTGGAGAAAAGTCGTGGACAGCTCGTTCTTGAACAGCCCGATCAATGACGTGGCCAAAGTAAACGTCGCAATCGAGGACGACAAACAGGTTCCCGACGTTCAGGACGATATCCTTTACCCCGACTGGAGCGTACGATGATCGACAAGGCCTACATCAAGCAAATGCGGGCCGCTGCGAAGCGGGACGCAACGGAGTTCAATTCGGACGAACGCAACCTGGCGCTCCTGCGCAAAGACGATCAAGGCAAGGAGCCGCCTTATCAGGGGACGACGTTCCTCTTTATTCGAGGATTCGAAGGAGATACGGGCGATCGTCCGATTCCTGCGGGGCAAGTCTTTTGGGTCAGTCCGGATGTCGAATTGTTCGACGCCGGTGGTGTGCGTGTGCCGACGAGTACGATTCGTGCGGGGGAGGCGTACACGATCGAGGTTGTCGTGACCAACTCGGGCGATCGGGATTGTCACAGCTGTTCGGTCGAGCTATTTCTCACGAATCCGGCGCTTGGTTTTCAAGTCGCCACGGCGACGGTATTGGGGACGCAGCTCGCGTTCGTGCCGCGAATGTCGACGGCGGCGGTGCGGTTTGCATTTACCGCAACGACCGAAATGGTCGGACATCGTTGCTTGTTCGCTCGGGTCGCCAGTTTCATTACGAATGATCTGCCGAGCGATTGGAGCGGTTTGAATGCGAACCTCGATCGGCACCTGGGCCAGCAAAACCTCGATATCGTTCAACAAGGAACGACCTACAACTTCAATGTCCACTTGCCGGTGCAGCTGAAGGGGAAAAACCTGGCTCTGACGATGAAGCCGAATCCTGCGCTGGCACCACAAATTCGTTTGCCGGTCATCGGTCGGTATCTCGTCGCGGAGCGTCCGATCGCCGCCGCATTCGAAATCAAGCGCCCCGTTGTTCGACCTCCGGATCCGGTACGTGGTCGACCGCGAAGGGGTACGGCATTGACGAAAGAGGCCTTGGACCATTGGACGCTGAAGTCCGACGCGGATGTCGAAGCGATGCAAATGGCCATTCCAAACCTCGGATTGCAGCCCAATGAAATGGTGCCCATGGAGCTGAGGCTTTCGGATCCGGCATCGGGTAACGTCATCGGTGGGATCACGCTCTTGGTTGTCGGCTGACGTAACCCGCAGACGCTCTCGGGCTGAAACGCTTTTGGTTTCGAGAGCAAACGATTGTTTGTCCAAACCTACCGCGCAGGTCGACGTCGATGAGGATTGCTATTCATTCGTCGCCGTGATACGCCGCCTTTTGTCATGGCGACCAAGCGTTCGACAGCGTCCACGAAAAAAACGCCGGCGGTTCGAGCAACGAAGGCCAAAGCCGCTCCCGCGGAACCTTCCGAGAAGAAGGCGCGCCCGGCCAAACCCGCCAAAGAATCCAGCGGCTCATTGACGCCCGTTCGTCAGTGGCCGTTTGTCGATGACATTTCCGTCGAAGAAGATATTCTCTTCAATGCTTGGTGGGACGAACTTCCCCCGCACGTGACGGGAAACCATCCCGATTGGTTGGCCCGCGTGGGGGCATCGGCATTTCGTCGCGGTGATTTTGCGCAAGCGGTCGAATCCTGGTCGCGGATCCCCGATTCCTACAAGCTCGCCGAACCGATCAAAATGTGGCGCGCATTGGCGCTCGTTCGAGGTATCGATAACGCCGACGATCCGAAGGATCGAGACATTCTCGAACAAGCATTGGCGCTCGTGCCTGCATCGAGTCACCTGGCGGGTGAGATTCTTTGTGCATTGGGCCGGGTGGCCGAGGGGTTGGCGGCGATTGAGGCATTACGCAAGGACTATCCGCAAACCGAATGGCGATTGTTGCGGCAAGTTTTGTGGCTCGTGCGTACGGGCAAACCCGCCGATGCCGGGCGACGCATTGACAAGCGGCTCGAACTGATCGCGCGCTTCGAGGAGGAATTACGCGTCGAGGCGGCATTGGCTTGGACTGCCGCGGGAAAACCCAAGTCGGCAATGCCGCATATCGAAGCGTTGAAGGTTTCATTGCCCGGGTTGGTCCGGTACATTCAAGGCCACAAGGCGGTCGGACCGTGGCCGCATGATTTCGAATCGCTTGCCAATGATCCGCGGCTCGCCGAGCTGAATGTTTGGTTTTTGGACGTGGACGCCGCAGAGGAAGCTCATAAAGCTTTGGAGACGGGTCCGACGGCGCCGATGGGCGTGCTTCCCGGACCGGCGATGTGGGACGCTCTGCGCGATGGAGCCGATTACAAAGTCGTGGCCGAGGTTCTGCTGCGATGTTCGCGCACGGCGTACATGGGAGCGTCGCGCGGGTGGTTGCTTGTGCATCCCGACAAACCGGGGCGTATTCGGCTCTGCTTGAATGGCAAAATCCCGGCGTATTTGTGGCCGGAAGCCAATGCGGATTTCGACGGCATCGTTTCGCTCGTGGCTCCATATCGGCGCAGATTGGCCAACGATGAGGCGCGTGGGTATCACTTGTCGCGTTCCGTTCGGCGTTACGTCGGGTATGGCGCGGGTGTACCCAGTCCGTATTCGGGTGAATTGGAAGAGCTGGGATTTCATACGTTCAGCCGCGTCGCGACGATGTCGCCATTTCTCGAGAGTTACGGGTGGGGCAGCGCGCACGTGGAAGATCCGCACCGAAACTTTGTCGATCGCGGGCGAATGGATGGATTGCTCGCGCTGCGTCGGACATCGGGCATGGACGACCAACGCGTATTGTCCGAATCGTATCGAACGATGCACAGCCGGTCGATTTTCACGTTGGAACACCATCACTCGGGGTTTTTGATCGATATCAAATACCGCCCGAATCCTCATCCGGGTTCCGTGGCGGCGATCAATGCGCGGTTCAAGACGTCGTTTCCGGAAGACCTGCCGCTCGATTGCGTCGGTCTGTTGATGCATTTCGAGGGGGCTCCTTCCGCGGACGAGCTGATGAAATCAATCGGGCCCGATTTGCCGCAGGATCAATGGTGGAAATTGCACGCGATTGCGGCGTTGATCCATGAGAGCCTGCAATTCGATGAATGGTTGACCTCGTTGCCGGATGTTTTTGCGCAGGAGGTCATTGCGCTCGCGTGGAATTACGGTCGTATGGGGTTTTTGCTTCCACGGGCGCTCGGTAAGCCTGATTTACGCCAACCTCTTCAAGGCGGCCCGTTTGTCTCGGCGCTCGTGCCCGAAGGGGTGGAGACTGGCGACGAAGACGACGACGAAGGCGACGAAGACGAGGACGAGGACGAATCATGACGAACGCATGGGTTGCCTTGGGGGCTTGGTCGAGCGGCAAGAAGCTCGAATCGTTGGCCGTGGAACGCGGATGGTTGCCGCTCGGGCCTTGGCCTTGGCGATTTCAAGCCGGAAAATCGCGTGGATTTACGACGCCGGACGGGGTCGAGGTGCATTGCATCGAGCAAACGGTGCTTGGGGCGTGGGTTCTTTTCGTGCAAGCGGAAAACGATGCATTGTTTCAGGACCTCGTGCGGCGGCTCGAATTGACCACCGTGGACGAACTCGAAAAGGCGTGGTCGGCGGCGACGGAACCGGCGGCAAAGATTCGCGCGCTCTTGGATCTCGCCGCAGCGCAATCGATGAATGGCGGTACGGTCATTAGGGCGTACGAAGCGGCGGTGCGCAAGGCGCTCGATGACGCGGATCCTGTCGTGCGTCTCGCGGCGATTCGGTCGTTGGCGATTGCGCCGATGAGTCTTGGAAAAACCGTGCTCGAAGGGCGGGATGACCCGGACAATCCCAAGATTCACGATTGGTATGCGCTGTTTGCGAATGCGTCGGCGCAGGAGTGAGAGCGAGCGGAGTTATTTGGCGAATTCGCCCGTGAAGGTACCGGAAACGGGCTCACCGTCTTTGGTCCCCGCGGCATCGAAGCGGATCTTGCCGTGAATGAGCCCTCCGAGCGGCGCGAGATCATTGGTTTGCGGGTTGACGATATCGAGAAAATAGCCAAACCCTTGTTGCCAATCGAAGGGGATATCGACACCCGTCTTGTACACTTCGGTGTCCACGAACAGGACGAGCGTACGGAGTTTTCCATCCGGGAATGCGGCGACCAATTGCACCCAAGGTCCCACCCCCATTTTGCCTTCCGTCGTTAGGCCCGCCGCCGAACCCACCATTGCAGCGGCGGTCGGCATCGCCCCGAGAGGCGCAACGAAGTCCATGGTCCCTTGACCAGTGGCAAAAGGATTCATTTGGTTTGTCGAGCCCCATGTCGTGGAGAACGTCCCGCTAACGGAGCCTTCCGTCGTTTGGCAGGGCGAACCGCTCAGCGGGTAAGGCCAATCCTTGGGCATGGCGAGTTCTTTTTCGACGACGGCCCGACGACCCATGATGAAATCACGCACCGACATATACCCGGTATCGATGAAGGCCGCTTGTTCGGCGGATACGAGCGGCTTCATTTGCGCGATCATTTGATCGGCGCGAGCCGTCAGTTTGTCTTCTTTCCAGGCGTTGGCCAAAACATCTTTCATGGCGGCGATGTATTTCGCGCGGGTTGCGGGCACTTCGTACAGGCGATGCGGAACGGCGCCGTTGGCCGATACCGATTGCGGTCGATCGGAGGGACTAAACGGATCGCTTGCGTCGAAGGTCATGTCTTGGCCCCACGGGATGAAAAACATTTTTCCCGACGTTGGATCATGATAAACCAAATGGTTGTTATTGTCGTTGGTGTATCCGTCCCATGATCCAATCAATGATTCTACGGCCCAATAATGGTAGAAATGCTCGAGGTCGAGCACGGCGCCGAGTTTCGCCTCGAGCTCCGCGTCGGTGGCGGTCAAGGCGTTCGTGACGGCGTCGAGGTCGCTGCGATCGGGATCGGTGATATTCGACTTTTTCTCGTACGTAGCCATCCAACCCGGGCGAAAATCGCTCAATTGCCCCTCGTAGAGATTGCCCGTGTCGTCTTGGAAAAACCTGCGCAGCATCGGATCTCCGATACCCTCGACGTTCACATAAATGCCCAGGTCTTTTCCGTTGACGGTGACATGCGCGAGATTGCATCGTGGCGCGGCCACGCCGGCTTCGCGAAAAACTTGATAAGCCAAACATTGCTTGACCGTCGATACGTCTTGCACCGCATTGTTCAGCGTCAGTTTCTCCACGCCCGAGAATGCTTGGTTGGGGACGTATTGATCGAAATCGATCTTGATCGACGGTTTTGAGAGGCTTGCCGAGCCAAAAAAACCCTTCTTTCGCACGCCGACGTTGGAAAACGTTTGTCCGTTGACCGTCACGTTTGCCGAGACATACTCGTACACGCTCGTGATGGGCCCGTCTTGACAATTGGCCCCGACGAGCTCGTCGACGGCATTCATTTGATAACGCAGTTTGTCCCAATCCGCCGCGGGTAATTCAATCGATACTTCGAGCACCTTTGATTCGTCGTATACGGCATTCGATAGATCGGGCGTCGGAGCGGGCGGCGTGGGCGTCGTTTCGCCACAACCCGCCAAGGCGAGCGCGGTCAGGAGCTGGATACTCAATGAAGTTGCACGATGCATGAAGTTTCCTCCGAAATGACAAGGTGGAAGCGTCATCGTCGACCATCGCTGGGAAACGACCGAGTGTCAATCCTCTTTTCGGGACCGGAGGCGTCATTCGATTTTCTTTGCTCTTCCAATGAAAACTCGTCTCGTGGTATCGTGGTTCCCATGAAGCTTCGTCGATGGTTCTGCGTGGGGATGTTGGGCTTCTTCTCCGCGTTATCCATGCCTGTGCGGGCGGATGTCGCGCCCATACCCGAGCGGCCGGTCGATTGG
>WBZU01002708.1_pt1 | contig 12014 bp, 4 predicted proteins | sample 5204311 | NCBI WGS metagenome assembly WBZU01 (sample SAMN12344359, study PRJNA552823) | activated sludge metagenome | biome: Activated sludge suspended growth; feature: Nitrification reactor; material: Wastewater; isolation source: activated sludge from nitrification reactor of wastewater treatment... | reverse complement strand
CCACATGGGTATGTAAGAGGAAGGACACCAAGACGTGTATAATAATAATAATTTTTCATTATTAAATAAAAATAAAATAGTGAATTTAAATAATAAATTCAATAAATTCAATAAATTCAATAAATTCAATAAATTTAAAAATAATAATAGGTTAGAACGATATAATAAATATTATAGGCCTAAAAAAATTATTTTACCACGTATGCCGCTTACAGATAAGTTTAAAAAACAATTTTATTTTAAGCAATTAGCTACATTATGTGAGTTAAAATATACTAATAAAAATTTATATAAAAAAGGTACAAAAAGATTATGTTTAAATATAAAAAATAGATTACAAATTTCACGAAAGTTTCGTCGTTTAAATAAGGTATTAAATTTAAAAAGTAAAAAAATAAAATTTCCATTATTTTTAAATAATAAAGCACGTTTAAGAAAAATATATAAACGCGCTTTTAATAAAGGATATTTAAATTCATTAAAATATAATAATGATGTTAAGTATGCTAATTCCAATAAAATTTTTAATGATAGAAATATTTTAAATAAAAAATTATTACAATATGTTAATTTATTAAATGGAAATATTAAACGTGTATTAACTTATTTTAATATTATAAAATTAACAAAAAAAAAATATGTTGATAGTAAAGGTAATTTAAAACGAATTACAAAAATAAAAAAAGTTATACCAAGTAAATATTTATGGAAATCTTTAAAAAATTATAATTATGAGTTAAATTATGAGTTTAATAAAATATTAGATAATAATAAATTTTTAAATAATATAGATATTAAAAAAAATGTAAAAATATTATATAAATTTTTTAAAAATGAATTTAATCGTAAATATAAAAATCAATATTATGTAAAATATGATTATAATATTTTAAAATTTAAAACATATAAGTGAGATTTAAAATTAAACTACTTTAAAGATTTTAATTATTTAAATTTATATATTTTAAATAAAAATTATTATAAATTATTTAATTATTCTTATTATTTTAATTATTATTGAAATATCGCGTATAATATATTTAATAAATATAAATATTTTATTCAATATAAAAATGATTATGGTTTATTAAATATAAATTATGAATCTAATAATAAATTATTTTTTAATTTATTATATACTAATAATAATAATAATTTTAATTTAATAAATCCGTTTAAACAATATAAAAAAAAATTAAATTTTTGAAATGAAGTTTTAGTAAATCAACAAATGTGGTCTCCACATGTATTGTATCATTGGGTTTTAGGGTTATTAAAATTTTGTACGAGTAGAAATTTAAAAGTAAATTTTCAATATAATCAAATAAGTGGTTTTAAACAGTTTAAAAATAATATAAAAAGTCTTTATAATTTAAAAGGGCAAACATTAAATAATAAAAATGTAAATTATCAAGTACCTAAATATTGAAAATTTTTAATTAAATTTTTTAAAAATATATTCTCTTTTAAAAAAAGTATTAAAAATAAAATATCTATATTTACTACATATTATTTGAAAAAATATATATATATATTTAAGTTAATTAAACAACATTTAGTAATATTATTTAATGTATTTAATTTTATGTATTTTCGAAAAAGTTTTAATTTAAATGCTTTTGCTTCTAAATTACGTTTATATATATATATTTTTTTTAATCGTATTTTTGCTAAATCTTCTTTAATAAATCAATTATATAAAAATAATAATAATGAGCCACATAATTATTTGCCTTTTACTAAAGAACAAAAAGTAGAAGATAAGCAATTAAATGATGGTTTTTTAACTAGTTTTAAATCATTTATGAAGTTATTATATATTAGGAAAAATATGATGGTAAAAAATTTAAAACAAAAACCAAAAATGAATTATATTTTAAAATTAAGTAAAATACATGGGTTTTTTAATCAGTATTTTACTTGATTTAAGTATAATTATAAATGAGATAAAAATTATTATAGTAAACGACGTGCTTCTATATTTAGGTATAAAAAAAAATATACAAGTTTTAGACGTGCTTTAAAGCATAATAGTAAAAGATGTAAAAGGATACTGTTAAATTATACTCCTTTGGCATATTTAAAAAATTTTGAGTATTTTTATACTCAATATAGATATTGAAATGATTCTTATAATACATTGGAGAAACGTATTGAAAAAAATAAAAGAAATGAAAAAAATAATAAAAAAAAAAAAAATGATATTAAGCGTCAAGAATGAAATTTAAAAGCTTCAAAAAAATTAAAATTTATAGAAAAAAAAAAAAATTACTATTTAACGTTTGTTCTTTTTTTAGAAAAATATTTTGTAACTTTAGTAAGGAAACCAGATATTATAAAAAAATATAAAAGGGTTAGAAATCGTAAATATAATTTTTATTATTTTAAGCGTATAGATAAAAAAGAGGAGCGTAAACGTAAAGGGATTGATTTTAAAAATTATACAAGAAATGATTTTTTTAATCTTATTAAATATTTAAAATTAAATAAAAGATCTTTTAAGCCATTTTATGAATTACATAATTTAAGTTATTACAAATGGCATGATAGGTTAAAGGAAGTGTTTAAAAATAAAAATAAAATATTTAATGGGAATATTAATGAGTATGCTTTAATATATGATGCTAAGTTTCATACAAATACTTCAATATATGATATTTGATTTAAAAAAAATCAAAAACAAAAACAAAAACAAAAACAAAAACAAAAACAAAAAAATCAAAAAAACATTTTAAATAGCGTTAGTCGTTTTAGTGTATTAAAAAAAAATATAAAAAGTATATATATACCTACCCCTGTTGCCCATGTATTGGATAAAAATATAAGGGGAAAAAATATACCTACCCCTGTTGCTTATGTATTAGAGAAAAATATAAAAGGTATTCCTCTTGTACGCGATATAAAAGTTATACCTTTACCTTATTCTGTTTTATTTCAAAAGTATATAAATTATCTTAAAGCTGGTAAAATGCGTAATTTACATACTAGAAAAAAATATAGAGAAGCCGCTAGGAAAGCTAGATGAATTCAAAATCAAAAAAAATTCCGTAAATAAAATATGAGTTGATTATCTCTTTATATTAAAAGGAAAGCATTTAAACGTAAAAATTTATTAGATGCATTATCACGTAATAAATTAAAAATAAAACAACAAAACGAATTAAGAGAAGATCAAAAATTTGTTTCTTTTTTTAGATGTTCAATGTTACCTTCTCGATTAATTACAAAATTTGATATATTAATAGAAAATACCGAAGAGGAATTAGAAACTGGTAAATTTCGTAAATTTTTAACGCCTGCCAATAGAAAAAAAGTTAAAAATTTAATGCGTGGTTTTTATCTTATATTATTTGTTATATTTTATATGTATAGTATATCTCAACAATTATTTTTAAGTAAAAAAAATATTTATACTGTAAAAACTTTTGATTATTTAAATAAACATAATTTTAATTATTATTTTTCTAAAATAAAAATATTTCAAGATTTTATAAAAACATATGTTTTAGACCAGCAGTATAATAAAACATATATTTATTATTTTAATTTATATTTATTTTATCAATTAAAATATTTTGAGGTCCTTTTAAATTTTGAAGATTATAAATATGAATTAGATAAAATTTTAAGACCTGATTGAAATATAGAAGAAAATTATCCAAGATTTTATAAACCTAGTGCAAAAGAAAAAAAACCAGCTCGTATGTCTACTGATTTTTATGATTATATAAAAAGAAAAAATCGTGTAAGGGTAATTACAAAGTATTCTTTACGGTCGAAACGTGTTAATGAAATTTGAAATATAGTAGCAAAAGGGCCTGATAATGAAGATTTAATTAAAGAGAAAAGGGATTTAAAAAATAAAAAAAAACATTTAGTACGTCATGATAATTTATATTTTTTTTATATTATTTATGAATTTGGTTTAAAAATACATGATAAATTATTAGCAAATTATTTTAATTATGATTTTTTTGGTAAAGTAAAAATTTTTCAAAAAATAGAAAAAAAAGATTTTAATTTAAAAAATGAAATAAAAATTTTATCATCCCCTTATATTTTTTTATCAGAATCAGATAAAGATTTAAATGAAGTAAATGAAAATAATATTGAGAATTTTGAATTTAATACGCAGTCTTATTTAATTAATATAAAATATTATCGTATAAAAATGCCTTTTTTATTTTTTTTATTATATACAACATATTCAATTTTTCATAGGAGAGCTCGTTATAATTTATATGTTAGAGGTGATTTATTTTTTCAAGAACATTTTAGTAAAATGTATTATTTTTTATGAATAAATGCTGGTAATGGTCGTATTTCTCAAAATCCATATTATCCTTTATATCAAGGCCAAAAGTTGCATACTTATTATTTTTTATCAAATCATGTTGAGTTTAAATGATTTAATAATTGATTTACGTTTTATTATTGTTATTATTCAAAATTAGCAAATATTTTTTTTGTACAAAATGCGCATTCTAAATCTTTATTTTATTTATTATTAAGCAACAGTTTTGTATTAAATCTAATAGATAAAAAAAATTTAATAGAATATTTTTATGAAAAAAGTTATTTTCGTACACAATATTTATATGAGTTATATAATGGTTATTATTTATTTATGGAAAAAATGGTTACTAAGTTCGATAAGCTTTTTGCTTTTGCTCATTTTTCATATTTTAAGTATGAATCAATGATGAAAAATGTTTATTTGGTACCGTATGATAAAAGATATTTAATGAATTATTTAACAAAAAAAACAGCCTTAATAAATTATTTTAATATAATAATTGATACGAATTATATAAATTTTTATTTTTTAAATGATTTTTTTAACTTAAAAAAAGATACTATTTTAAATCAAACAATTAAATCTTTAAATTTTTATAATAAAATGTTTAGAATTATATTTTTAGTATTAGACCCTTTTTTTTTTAAACATTTTTATAAAAAATGTTTTCCAAGACAAGTAACAAAACTTGTTAAATGTGTTGATTATATAATAGGCGCTTTATTATCAGTTAATTTTATATATGAATTTGAATATGAACATGAATTATCTGAGTCTGAAACAGAACCAGAAGATTTAAATAAATTTATTAATGTAGAATTTAATGTTCCAAAGTTCAGTTTTTTAATGTATTATTTATATTGAAGAATTGATACAAGTAATATGTTTGTTTTCAATTTTGCATATTCTAATTATATCTTACAAACAAATGTTGCAATTAATTCAATTTATAAACAAAGGTTTAAAGATTTAGCTTTACAAATGAATTTTTTATTAAAAAAAAATAAAGTATCACATATTTATAGAGATAAATATTATTATACAATGGATATATTAAAAAGTCATTATTTAGAGTTATTGTTGTATAATATGGAGTATATCCTTCTTTTTTTTTTTTTAAATTTAAATAAGTATTCAAAATTATTATTAAATTTAAAAATAAATCCATTTATGAAATTTGTATATTCTACGTTAATTTATCGATATTATATATATAATATCTGATTGGAATCCCGTTATTATGATGATTGATTTAATAGTTGGGATAAACGAATATTCTGAATATATAAAAGTTTTTGAAGCCATGAGGGGCAAAAATTTTATAGTAAACCCTTTGAAATAATATAATCATGATAATTTCTTATTCTATACAAACAAATATACAAAAAATAAAAATAAAAACTAGAAAGTTATTCGATGTAATCTTTCAATGTATTGAACATAAAATAAAAAATTATAATATTAAAGTACGTTTAATTAATTACTGTATTTTTACAATAATTCTACCATCAAGTGCAGTTTCTAGTGCTTTAGAAATTTTTGGTTTTGATCCTAGAATACTAGGTTGTTGTTTGTGTTTATCTGCAGCGTGATTTCATGCGTTATTAGCTGCAGCTCAATTTGGTAAAGAATTATATAGACGAAAAGGTTTAGAAATAGTTCCTGTATATGATGAAAATGGTAAAGTAATTGGTACTGATGTTGTACCTTTGATAAAAAGAGAGATTGATCCTGATGTTGTAATAGAAAAACCTATTATTAAAATGCATCTTATAGTACCGCCGGAGTATGAATCTGACGAACGTGTTTGTATTTCCTATGATTCTTATTATTGAAATGCAGTAAAAGCAGTAGTTTTAATAGGTTTAGCTATTTTAATAAAAGATTGATAAGATTTAATTAATATATTAATTATTGTTTAAAATTTTTTAAATTATGAAAAAAAATAGATTACAATTAAAAGTGGTTAATAACACTAAAAGTTTTTTTTTTTTAGTATGTAGATTTTATGAATATATGTTAGTTTTTTTAAAACGTAATTATTTTAATTCTTTTACAAAGGGGTTGATTAATAAAAATATAAAATTAAATTTTTTAAAAAATTGGAAAAAAAAAATAAATTTAAAAGATTATGTAAATGTGCATTTTTTAAATATGAAAAATAATATTAAAGATGATATTTATGGTTTAGATAAAATTTTTTTTAAAAATAAAAAATGAAAATATAAAAAAAGAGCCATTCGTTCACGCAGTTATTTAATCAGGTTTATAAAAAAAATTATACCTAAAATGTGTGAAATTTTTAAAAAAACATTTTCTTTTAAATATGGTAAAAAATTTTTAAATTATTTTTGACGTTGATTAAAAGGTATGTATAGAAATTCATCAAAAAAAATGTATAGCATTAATAATTTACTTTTATACGTTTATGAAATTTATTGATTATTAGATTATTTTAATAAATTAAAATTCAATTTATTACAGTTAATTTATAATTTAAAAATAAAATTAAATTATAATTTATTTTATTTTATTTTTAAACATAATAAAATAAATAATGATTTTTTAAAATTTTTTAAAAATCTTTTTAATGCTAAACGTTATTTTTTATTTTATGTAAAACAATTATTACAGCATAAGAATATTATTTTTTATTATTTTAATAATTTTAGATGTAAATTAAATACGTTTTTAATGAATAAATTACAACAAAATAAAAATTATTTTAGTTATAGTTTTAAATTTAAAAATTTATCATTATTAAATAATAATAAAATACATTTTAATATATTAAATAATTTTAATATCGTACATTTATTTAATAATATTATTTATAAATTTTTTTTTTATTTAAATAATTGTTGAATAAATTTATATTTTAATTACAGTAATACAACTTTATATAATATGTTAAAAAAAAAATATATAAATTTATTAAATTTTTATACAAGTTATTATGATGGGAGACGTCGAAAAGTTAGAAAATTACATTATGTAAGTTATTTTAGATGTAATAAATATTTTTTATATTTTAAACATAATAATCAAAATTTCCTTTTATAATTCTACTATGCGTTATACCCGTTCTCGTATTTATTATCAAAAGTATTTTAAATTTAATAATAAATATAGATATAGGTATAAACATAGTAGAAGTAAAAATAAATATAGATATAAAAATTATAATACTAGTCAATTAGTTTTATTTTCTAATTTAATGTTTATTCGTTTTTTATTTAAATTTTTATTTTCTTTAAATATAAAAACATATAAATTATATTGATATAATGTTTTAATTTATTTATATGTCTTTATAGAAAATCAGTTTAGTTTTATAAATGTAAGAGTTTTTAATAAGGGTAAAAATTCATTACAATTTATTGAAAAAAAAAATTTATATTATATATATATGTATATATATAATATTATAAGTTATTATAAGAAGTATCCTTTTCATTATTTTAATTTAAAATTTTTTATTAATATTTTTCATAATTTATTAGTTGTATTAAATATGCAAACTTCGTATGACTTTTTATTAAGTGAAACTTTTATTAAAATAATATCGATAGGGACTTGGTCATTTTTGGCAATGTTTTTAATGAATAAACAATATAAACAATATAAACAATATAAAATAAATAAAAATAATTTTAATAAATTTTTTTATTGAAATGATTTTTATGATTATGTTAATTGGGAAGGTTTGTTTAGGCATTTAAAGTATAGTAAATATGGTGGGTATAATAATTATAAAAAATTAAAATTATGAATTCATTTAAATAAAAATTTAAATAAAAAGTATGAACTAGTTTACAATTCTACGTTAAATAAATTTATGTATAAATATAATTTATATTATTATTCTTTATTAAATGATGATGGTGAAAATTTAAAATTTGAAAATATAAAAAAAAAAAAAATATTTAAACATTTTAATTTTAATAATAAACAAAATACTTTGTATAATTTATTTTTAAAAGAATCTTTGGATGATTATTCTCCGTTTTTTAATAAAGAGTTACCTTTACCTATTTTAAATTTAAATGGATCTACAAATAAAAAAGAATTTAATGAATTTTGTCGTTCAATTAGTTATGATTACATTGCAACTAAATTTAATTTTAATAGTAAAAAAAGTTCATTATCTTATTTATCTGAATCTGAATTATTTAAAGTTTATTCTAATTTTTATAAAGATACTTTAAGTAAAACAAGAAGTGCAATAAATATTAATATAAATAATCCACTTATAATTCCCTCGATACCTTATAAAGTTTTTAAAAAAGAGCTTAATTTTAATGCTTTTTTTGAAGAATTAGATAAAGAAAAAAATTTAAATGTTTGTTCTTTATCTGATTTATTAAATTTAATTAAAAGTGCTTTTTATTTAATTTGTGAATCTGATGATATTTTATGTGAAAACATGGATTATTATGATGAAGATTCAATAAAAAAGGATAAAAAAGATTTAAAATATTATAATAATGATTTACAATTATTTATGTGGTTAAATAAAAAAGCCGTTCATGATGAAAATTTATTAAATTTTTTAGATGAATTTAAAAAGCATTGTAAAACACAAAGGGGTCCTTTATATGTAGATTCATCAATTTTTGATATTAATTTAATTTCTGAAAATGAATATGAGCCATTAAATCCTATGCAGCTTTTAGATTTATTTATTCATAAAAATTTTTTTTATTTAGATTATTTTAATATATTAGTAAATGAGCAATGTTATTCTTTATGTTATTTAATTTTTTTATATAAAGTACGTAAACATGCTATTGAGTTTGAAACTTATGTTGAACAATATAGTAAAAAAACGTTTAATCAATATGCTAATGTTCTTTATAATTATAATTTACATGTTAATAAATGAGTTAATCAATTAGAATATATTTCTAAGTTAAATATAAAATATAATATTAATTCCTATTTATTTTATGAAAATATTAATAATAATGATTTTTTATTTAGTGTAAAAAATAAAAAAATTAATTTTAAATTATTAAATGTAAAAAATATAAAAAATATAAAGAAATTAAATTTTAAAAATGATTATAAAAAATTACAATTTAGTTGAGATAAATTTAATATGCATTTTAAAAACTATTTTAATAATAGTGAATATCATAATATAAAATTAGAACAGCCTAAAAGTTTTGAAGAATATTATTACGATTTAGATAAAGATTCTATTGCATTTTTAAAAAATGAAATATTAGAGTTAGAAAATTGTGTTACAGTATTTTTAAAATATTATCATTTTAATGATAAAGAAACAGATAATACTAAAATATTAATAAATTTTGAAGATTTAAATTTTTACTTATATAATATACCTGGTTTTGAGTTTGCTCGTGAAGATACAGAACTATTTCATTTATTAAAAGAATATGATTTATTTGAATTTGATATAAATAAACATAGTTATGAAAATAGTAAACAAGCTTTAATTAGTGCGAGTATAATGTTTTTTCATTATGTTATAAAAAATTTTAAAAATTTAAAAACATTAATTGCATCTATTCCTAATGAACATTTATTATTTAATGAACTTGATTTTTTTTATCAAAATTTTGATTATTCAATGCATGAAAATAGGGTGGATTTTATATCACATTTAAATAATTTTTTACCTGTTTTTAAATCTATAATTACACATAAAGATAAAAATATTGTAGATACATTAAATTTTTTTATGATGCATTTAAAATATTTAGAAGATGCTTTAGAAAAGTTTCCATTTGAGAAAATTTATGATACCACAATAATGTTATCCGAAAAAGATTTAATTAATTTAGATATGGATTTCCATCATATAATGGATATTTGAAGATATGTTTTAAATTTTCTTACAGAAACTCGTCATACTTTTGTATGTTATATAGATTTATTAAGGTATGATAAAATAAAAGAGTTTTTTGATTTTCCAATGTTTCAACAAAGCACATCTTTTTTATTATTAAAAAAAAATGTGTATGGTTTATTAAAACAATTAATAATAGAAGAACGTTTATATGATCATTTATATAATATTTCTGTATTTTATTATAAGATTTATAATAAACCGAATATGTATTTAAGAAGGGATGTATTAATAGCAAATGGTGTATTACCTGCTTTATATTATTTAGATGTTGATGATTTACAATATATTTTTTCTATAGAAGACCAAAATCCATTATTATTTATTGAATTATATAATTCAAAACAACGTTATTTAAACTCGGAGTTATGGACACCTGATATTAATTTTGAATTTTTATTAAATTCTATAATTAATTTAAATGAAAGAGACCTTGAATTTAATGATGCAGAATTAAAAAATTTTTATGATATTCATAAAAAACGTGATTTAATATTATATGATTTAACTATGAATGATGTTAAACGTTTATCTCTGTTTATTAAAGAACATAATGATAAATCATTTAATCAATTGAATATAGAAGAATCTTTATCTATTATTTTTAAACAAAATTCTTTAGAGTTTATTGAGCAAGAAAATTTTTATAAAAAAATAATAATTATTTCATCCAATTTTAATTTCGATAAAAAACCAAAACAAAAAAAGTTAGATTCAACTAATCTTAGAGATGTTATTGATTCTGAAATGAATATAGATATATTAAAATTAGAAAAACGAAATTCAAAAATTAATGAAATAAAAAATAAAATAAATAATAAATTATTTAATGAATATGATTATACAATATATAATTATACATTAGATTATAATATAATTTTATTTGAACATATGGATATTAATACAATTGCATTATGAAAAAAAAAAGTTGAATATTTTCCTAAGTCAAATTTTAGGACTTTTTTATTAGATAAATGTTATGTTAATTATAAAGATTATGAGCTTTATACTGATAGTGAAATACCAGAATTATCTAAATCTTTAAATTATTTAAATTATTTAATAAATTTTTACGAATCTATTCTTAAATTAAATGAATTATCTGAATTTACATTAGATAAAATTAATGATTTTATAATAAATGATTCTTTTAATTTATTAAAGCATGGTGATAAAGAGGATATAAATAAAAATTTTTCATTTAATTATATTTCATTATTTTTTAAAAGTTTAAAAAAAAGTCAAATTGAAGAAAATTGAAAATTATTATTAAATAAAAATTATAATAATAAAAATTTATTTGCTTATTTTAAAGGGTATCATTATTTGAATGGGTTAACTCAATTTTTTTTTAATGTAGATCAATTACCAAGTTTATTACATTCTATATATTATTCAAATTTTAATTATGTTAAAGAAGATTTTTACGATTTAACGGTTGATAATTCGATAGATACTTTATATTCAATATTTCAATTTTTAAATATAAATATATTAAAAGTAAATTATATGTTTAAAACTTTAACTTATTTTAAAACTATATTAAATGATGTTTATTTAAATTATTTTGGTGTTGTTAATATTACTAATAATATTCAAATTTTTAATGAATTAAAAAAATTATTAATTAATGAAATGGATAATGTTATGTATTTAGATTTAATAAATATTTTATTATATGTAAAAGATCCCATTTATTTATATAATATTTTAAATGTAGATTTAAAATTATATTTAGATAGATTATTAGAGATTTATGATATTTTACGTAATCCCGATGTTAATATAAATATATATAATGATGTTATAAAATTGTCTATGTTTAATAAAAATAAAAAAAAA
>WBZU01002707.1_pt1 | contig 12015 bp, 10 predicted proteins | sample 5204311 | NCBI WGS metagenome assembly WBZU01 (sample SAMN12344359, study PRJNA552823) | activated sludge metagenome | biome: Activated sludge suspended growth; feature: Nitrification reactor; material: Wastewater; isolation source: activated sludge from nitrification reactor of wastewater... | reverse complement strand
ATAAACAATTTAGGCTGGTCGATTTGATTATTTGATTATTCTGGCTACTGAAGTGATCGGCTTCAATATTATAATATTGCTTGAAAAGTCAATTGTCGTCTCAAAATTTTCAAGGAATCTGATACCGATGATTCCGAAATAATTTTCTGTTCTACTTGAATTGTAAAGTTTTAATGAGACAATGTGATTTTCAAATATTTCGACGTCTTGAAAATGTATAATTTCAGGTACTAACACATTGATATTCTTCAAACTTGAAGATGTTTTGTAAGAGCTTTCATCGAGTTTCATTCGTTTTGATCTCTCCAGAAATTGCTCCACTTCTGAGTGGTTAGAATTCAGATAGAATGCATTTGCTGCGCCAAGATCCAGTAAGAAATTTCCGGATAGTTTTTCTGCCATTCCACAGGAATCGAAAATCTCCAACTTTCCATGTATAAACAATCCTTTGGTGTCGGAATCAGGTTGCATTTTCCAAATACACGAACTTGCATCAGGTGTAATGTCTCCGCCGACTTCCAAACTTAGATTTTGTAAATTAATTTTTATAACTTGTCCCAGTTCTTTAATTGGAAAAATCATATCGTATTCCTTCCATTCAGGAATAAGGCTTAAATCCACCACTACTGCATTCAAGAATATTTTTTTTCCATTTACATGAATACTATCATTTATCAATGAGATGATTTGGTGTCGCTTTTGTTCAGCCCAAAGGACAATGGAGTTTTGCTGATTTGGTTCTTTGAATGTTACCAGGTCAGCCAGATGCTGATCTGCGAAGTGCTTGTCAATCACCACAGTAGGAAATCCCGATTCCAGGAATACCCGAGTATTTGAGGATCCGGCAACTAGCCAGGTAGAAATCAGATGTCCGGATTCTACTTCTAGAGGAAATTTGATTTGTGCTGCCAGTGCCAGGCAGTTTAAAAAAAAATGTTGAGCAAAAGACCTCGGAGCATGATTGCTGTCAAAAATTTATTAAAGCCAAATTAATGAATTCCCAATTTTGATCGCAAGATTGCATTTTCAAACATCATTCCATCTTTAAAGGTGTATTGGATGGTCTTGATGTTCCGTATATTATCGAGTGGATTTTTTTCCAGAACAATTAAATTCGCGGATTTACCTTCTTCGATTGTCCCATTTTTATTTAATTCCTCAAAGAACAGAGATGGATTTATTGTAGCAGATTGCAATATTGTGAAATTATCAATTCCTGCCTGACTCCAAAGGGTCATCTCTTCATATAAGTTGAATCCATCCATTTGAAAAAGATTACCGGCATCTCCACCGATGAGAAGTGGGCATTTGTACTGATAAAGATTTTTTAGAATATTGATTTTCTTTTGATAAGTAGGCAGGTATTTATTTTTCTGATCAATGATAGCATCGTTCCCTCCGGCTTTATTGATATTTGTCAGATAATCTTGTTCATACTGATCCAGAGTATTTTTAGGGATCATTGAATAAGTAAATCTTTGTTTATATTCATTAGGATACATTAAATCGTAAGCCATAATATCCCAATCTATGGTAGGGCAGTTGAAGATATTATTAGCTTTTGTTTGTTGAGCAGCCAAGGCGATTTTGTCATCAGGCAACTGTGTGTATCCACCCAGATGTTCGATACTTTTAAAATTAGAATTCAAGACTTTATCGAAATCTATTGGAATTGCCTTGCTAAATTGCCTATAAATAGGGTAATGACCGCAAACTATCACTCTATATTTTTTTGAGGAATTCATTAAATGTTGGTATGTACTGTCGTTGGATAAGCTGAATAATTTGACAAATTTATAGTTTGACGTTTTTAAAGCGCTCATCAAACTATCAGCGGATTCTTGTGAATACGAATTTTCTCGACGGATGATATAGCTCAAATAAAGTTCAGGGGCAGCAGTAATGTGATTGTCAGTTACTTTTTTCGTAAGCTCATTTTGAGCTGATTTACTATCCATAACACGAATACCGGTGACGCCCGCTGCCAGGTAGTAGAGCAACTGATCTTCCAGCTCATTTTCCGTTTTCAAATGAACGTGCATATCCACCAATCCAGGCATAATATATTTTCCTTTTAGTGATAGTATCTTAACTTTTTGCTTTCTCTTTGGCTTGATTTTCTGTGCAATTTTAGTGATTTTGCCATCCAGTATGAATACGTCTTGATTGTATCTGATCAGTGAATCAGACATAGTGATGACGTTTACATGTTGAAGTAATATTGATTGACCGAATACTTCATTTGAACAAATAGAAAATGCAAACAGAGTTAGAAATGCTTTGATTTGCGTTGTGTTGAAATTTTCTTTGAAACGGTATTGAAATGAATACTTATTGAACATGGACAAATTTACTTTTTTGGATATTCCAGCATATGTTTTTGCAATTATTTAACATCGGTTTAGTTTCCAGTTGGTCTCTATCACTTGAGATGTGATTTATACATATTATAAAATAATTTAATATATTTGCAGGATGAATTGGCAAGAGTTAAAGACATCTTTCTTACAATATCTCCGCTGGGAGCGAAACTTATCTGTAAACAGCATTGAAGCCTATGCTGACGATTTGGATAAGCTCATATTATTCGCAGAAGGTAGTCAGCCACTTCTTCACGCTAACCAAGTAGAAAGTCAACATATCGAGAGCTTTCTTGCCGGATTGTGCGATGAGAAAAGCAGTATTAAATCACAGGCGCGAATATTGTCAGGAATTCGAGCATTCTTTCGTTATTTATTGATAGAAGATCTGGTTTCAATGGATCCTACCGAATTGATTAAAGGACCTAAACTTGCCCAGAAATTACCTGACGTGTTGAGTGTAGAAGATATCTCTGCGATGATTGCCACAATAGACCTTTCAGAGCCTTTGGGACATCGGGACAGAGCTTTGGTTGAAACTTTATATGCATGCGGGCTTCGGGTGAGTGAGTTGAGTGGCTTGTTGTGTTCCTGTATTTACGAGGAGCAGAATGTCATCAGGGTCATTGGAAAAGGGGATAAAGAGCGATTGGTTCCCATAGGCGGAGAGGCATTACAGCATATCAACTATTATCGCAATCATGTGCGTTGTCAATTGCCGGTTGTTAAAGGTCATAGTGATTATTTGTTTTTGAATTATCAGGGCAGAAAAATTTCCAGAGTGAGCATTTTTAAGATCATTAAAAAACTGGTTGCCTCAGCAGGAATCCGGAAGTCTATCAGTCCACATTCATTAAGACATTCTTTTGCCACTCATCTGGTAGAGGGAGGAGCCCATCTCCGAGCTGTCCAAGAGATGCTAGGGCATCAATCCATCACCACGACTGAAATTTATACACATTTAGATACTCAATACCTTAGAGAAGAAATTGATCGGTTTCATCCTATGAAAAGGAAGTTCAAAATTTAGTTTTTTTCTTCTATGTTTTTCTTTTTCTTCTTCAGTTTGGACAAATCCAAGTCTAGCTGATAATTCACACCACTGACAACTGCAGGGAAATAAAAAAATAAATTTTCGAATTCGAGGAAACTAAATACTTCGATAAAATGATGTTTTGCGAATTCGAAACTGCTGCTTATCCCCAATCTGAGTAATTCAAATTGGACGGATCTATGTTGCCATTGGTTTCTCAATTCTATAGTAGGGCCAATATATATTTTTTTCTTCCAGATCGGAAATAAGCATTCGGATTCTAATGCTGTATAGTAATTCGCTTCCTGAAAAAAAGTTGAGCTATATTCATTGAGTTTGTTTTCAAAAAAAAATGCAGCTTTTGATTTGAATTTTGCTTGGTTAAATTTGTCTTTGAAAGAAGTGGCTAAACTATATCTGGTTTTGTCCCTTTTGTTGTTTGTAGTAAATCGTCCTGCTATCTGAGCGTTCCAAGATTTATTGAGACGGCGTGTCAGAGAAATATCACTGACCCACGAAGCATTGTGGAAGAGAGTGGGATCACTACGATTTTCTAAATTAAATCCGGTCTGCCAGCTTTTATCCAATTTGACATCGATGCCTGCTCCCAACCAGATCTCCTGACTCGAACCTAATTCTGATTGGCCAAATAGTACGGAACAGAAGCAAAGTGACTGAAAAATCAGAAGTGACTTAATCTTCGTCATCATCTTCAACTACTTCTTGTCTAAGGTCTTTATCGGTACCAGGATAAAATATTCGAATTCTTGCATTGTTCTTGATCAAATCATACCTCTCAACTTTAACGCGGCTGATTTGCAATCCCGTCTTTGATATCAGATCTTTAATTAATTCATTTTTTTTGTCCGGATGGAGGAGATGCATTTGGTCATATATCACGATCCTTTCTGCTTCTGTGTTTGGAATGTGTTTTCTGTCGAGTATGGATACCATGCTTAATATTATCCCGTTCGAAAGTACAATTTCATATAAATGTGCATTGTAATCCGTCAAGCTGTTGATCGTCCCCAGAGCTACGCTGGCAAACAAATATCCCATTTCTCTAATGGGCACCGTTACTGTACGATAACGTAGTATACTGAATACAGCAAAGAGGCCAAATGCTATACCAACTTTCATTTTTGTGTTATTCAACAAATAGCATATCAAAAAAATCAACACATTGAACATAAAAAATGTGAATTCATAATCGCGATTTCTGTATTTAATATAATAGATAAATCTAACCAGTAAGAAAATGGCGATTATATCAATTCCAAAGCGAAGCATAAAATCAGAGAATTCACCATCATTGATGTTGGTTATCTCATTGATGTTGGTTGGATCTTGTAAAGCGCTTGTATCCATTTTGGAATTATTCTTTGGTGACCTTAAAATCTTTGAGCTCTACACTTTCTCTAACTGAGCTAATCTTAACTTTTTGAATAAATACTTCTTGGTTTAATGCACAGCCATCACAGTATGAATATGTAAAAACCGTATAATCCCCTTTGTACAATTCTCTGAATGCGTAACTTCCATCATATGAAGTCACCACTTCATCATCTACAGTAATGTGATCGCCGTAAGAAATATATACTTTATGCGCACCAATGTAACCGGAATCTGCCACTTGCTGGAGTTTGTTCAAATTGTATGCATAGACTTTTCCATGAATTTTAGCAAGTCCACCTTCACCTTCCTCTTTAGCACAGGAACTAAGACTCTGGAGGATAATAATTGCAATTGATGCGAGTAGGGGAGCCCGGAAGTACTTATTTGTTGTCGTTTTTAATCTTGGCATATTATATTTCTGTCTGGTTATCATACTATGATTCAGTAGATAAAGCATTTTTCAGCTTTATTGTACTCCCGAAAGGTAAGAATATTTTGGTGTTCGATATCTTATTCGCTCAAAATTGCAGCTTTAGTACAGGTATATAAAATCGGGTTTGCTCACCAATTTAATATTGTTGTAGAAGTTTGACTTTACCGTCAGGAAAATTTCAAAGGATCTGGGATTGTTTCCGGGAAAAGTATAAGCGGGATAAAACGAAAATCTGGCATCCAGAATCTGATAAGAGTATTGATTGTGGCGCAAACGAAATCCTGTACTGATTGCACTGTGGAATTGGCTATGCAAATCTTTGGATTGATTTAAAAGCAACATCTGAGCGCTTAATAGGGGAGCTATTTTGAGCTGCAGAAATGACTTTTTGATATTGAAAAAAGATTCCACTCTCAGCACAAATCTATTATTGCCGGTGAAGCCATTTGATTTATAGTGCAACAAGGCATTTTCACCGGATACACTGAGCAAAGGGTAAAGTGACTCATCATGTAGTCCTGAGTAAATTAAAGTAAAAAAATGTCGTATTGCCACTTTATTTAAATCCGTTTTTCGTGGCGAATACAAAATACTGCATGATTTGAGAATGTCAACCCAAGTCTTTTGTTCAAAATATGCACCCATCTTAAAGCTGAAATCTAGATACTGATCCCTGCCAGGAGCGCCGATATATTGAGTTTCTAAACCCAAGTAATTGGAGTTGTTTTCCTGTCTTAATCCCCAGGCGTAACCTCCCCGGATATTAAATCCTAGTTCTATATCTTCTACCCTTCCCAAATCAAACAAATAATCATATCGATCAAATTTTCGCTTGAAGAAATTGACTTGAGAAAATACGGTGTATAGATTCAATAACAAATGTTCATTCTGAGGATTGATATAATCCGGACGTGTAAAAAATCTTCTGTTGATATTGCGCAAAGCAAACAGAAAATTCCATTGATTTGGTTTTGTAACCTTCCTTTTCATAAATGGATTGTGCCATCCAATCCAGGAATCCATACTAAACGTCCCATATTTAAACAGAGAATCGAATTCGACGAGATTTCGATAATTTGCATTGGATTGGATGTTGATTGTGAATGAACCCTGCCATTTGAAATACGTGCTGATGAAAGGTCGTTCTGCGCCGACAGTGAGACTATTTGCAGTCCTTCCACCTCCCGTAGTCGATTTGTCAGAACTCGAAAGTTTGAATTTGTAATCCACATAATTTGCATTCGGATTTCTAAGCGTAAAATCTACACTTGGCGCATATTCTATCTTTGAGAACTTATCGTGGTATACCGCAATTCCCAGGGCATTTGTACTCCCGTAGAGATTATTTTCAAGTAGAGAAATATCATATTTTTCTGGAGAATTGAATTGCAAATTAGGGACAATCGAAATGCCATCTGTTGCAAAAATGTCCAGATTGGCTTTTCGTTCAGAACTATCTGTGACATCAATAGAATAAACTAATTCAGTCAGGAAGGAATTGGATCTCATGATTCTCTCCCATTCTTCGAATTGGTAGGCATCAACAATGATTTTTTCTTCTACAATTTTGTACTCCTCCAATCTCTCTACACTTGAATTTCTATGTACTGCGCGGTTGATAAAATTGTAAGTTTTTACAAGTGCTCGAACGACTTTAGGGTCTGCATCTCTTAATTTAACTTGTTCAAATCCATTGTGCACCGTAATATTTTCGATTGTAAATCCCTCGAATTGTTTAAAATATTCATAACGATTAAATCGAAAACCCTCATAATACTGGGCCTGGGACTGTAAGTGAAAAGCAATACAGAAAACAGCCAGTATTAATCGCCTTGACTTCATGATTGTTATGTTCGAATATAGCCCGGCCAATGTATAGGAAGTTGTTGTTTAGATTCAATCAGTTAACATGAGAGATTGCCAATCAGTCAACTTTTGCAGCATCGAATTTAAGTCATCGATTGGGATTCTTTTTTGTTCTAGATTATCCCGATCCCTGATGGTTACTTGATTGTCTTCCAAACTGTCGAAATCAACAGTAATGCAATATGGTGTACCGATAGCATCTTGCCTTCTGTATCGTCGACCGATGGCATCCTTGTCATCATATGTGCAACTGCAAACAGTCCTCAGATTTTTCTCTATTTTTTTTGCGAGTTCAACGAGTTCGGGCTTATTGCGTACAAGAGGAAGGACGGCACATTTTATGGGAGCAAGCAGAGGATGGAGCTTCAAAACTGTCCTTATAGATTCACCACCTTCAGCATCCGGTACCTTCTCTTCGCAATAAGATTCGCATAGCATCGCAAGGAACATTCTGTCGCAACCGATAGAAGTTTCGACGACAAAAGGAACATAACTTTCGTTTAATTCCGTATCAAAGTACTGTAATTTTTTGCCTGATAATTCCTGATGACTCTTCAAATCAAAATCTGTTCTGGAGTGGATTCCTTCTAATTCTTTAAATCCAAAAGGAAATTCAAATTGAATATCTACTGCAGCATTTGCATAATGAGCCAGATTTTCGTGATTGTGAAATTTTAATCTGTTGTCTGGAGTCCCAAGTTTGGTGTGCCAAGACATTCTATATTTTTTCCAATATTCAAAGTATTGCATTTCTTCACCCGGCCGTACAAAAAACTGCATTTCCATTTGTTCAAATTCCCTCATCCTAAAAATAAACTGGCGCGCTACGATTTCATTTCGAAATGCTTTCCCTATTTGGGCTATACCAAAGGGTATTTTTTGGCGAGTGGTTTTTTGTACATTGAGAAAATTGACAAAAATACCTTGTGCAGTCTCAGGCCTGAGATAAAGTTTGCCCTCTTCACCTGCAATGTTACCTAGTTGGGTGTGAAACATGAGGTTGAATTGTCTGACCTCTGTCCAATTTCTTGAGCCGCTGTCCGGATCGGCAATTTCAAGCTCTTCGATGATTGTTTTTAGAGCCGGCATATCATTGCCTGTCATTGCTGAAGCCAATTTGTGTCTAAACAGATCTGCTTTCTCCTGATAAGCCAGAACTCGAGCATTTGTAGTTCGGTAAAGTGCTTCATTGAACTCCTGACCAAATTTTGTTTTAGCTTTTTCTACCTCTTTGTCCGCTTTTGCCTGGATTTTGTCGATAGCATCTTCGATCAGAACATCAGCTCGGTACCTTTTTTTGCTATCCTTGTTGTCTACAAGCGGATCATTGAAAGCATCAACGTGACCGGATGCTTTCCAGGTTTTAGGGTGCATAAAGATTGCAGAATCCAGCCCAACGATGTTATCATGCATTTGAACCATGGATTTCCACCAATAAGTCTTGATATTGTTTTTGAGTTCTACTCCGTAGGGACCATAGTCATAGACTGCACTGAGTCCATCGTAAATTTCTGAGGAGGGATAGATAAAGCCGTACTCCTTACTATGGCTGATTATTTTTTTGAACAGATCTTCTTGAGGAGTAAACATAATACATTTGGATTTTAATGATAAAGATCGGGATTTATTTATGAAACAAAACAGGCTTGTCAATTTGACAGGCCTGCAAGTTTATATTTTAATTTTTATATTTGAGTAAATCAAACTCTTACAAGCAGACTGACTTCGTTTGCAAGCACCTCCACAAATCCATTGATTATACCAAATTTGTGTTTTGTCCCTTGAAGGTCAGTGAGTTGGATTTCTCCTTCTTCCAAGGCAGATAGGATGGGAGCGTGACGATCCAGAATTTCGAAGCCTCCTGAGGCACCGGGAACCTTAACTGACTTAGCTTCGCCTTCAAAAAGACATTTTTCCGGAGTGAGAATAATAACCTTCATTCAGCTTGTTTTGATGATTACAAATATTAAGCCTGAGCTTCGGCCATGAGTTTTTTACCTTTTTCTATTGCATCGTCAATAGTTCCAACGAGATTGAAGGCTGCTTCAGGATACTCATCTACCTCGCCGTCCATGATCATGTTGAAACCTCGGATGGTCTCTTCGATTGGTACAAGAACACCCTTGATACCAGTAAACTGCTCGGCAACGTGGAATGGTTGGGAGAGGAATCTCTGAACACGACGAGCGCGGTGCACCACCAACTTGTCGTCTTCAGAAAGTTCTTCCATACCGAGAATCGCAATGATGTCCAGCAATTCATTGTATCGCTGAAGTATATTTTTTACCCTTTGTGCCGTATTGTAGTGCAAATCACCGATGATATGCGGGTCAAGAATTCTAGATGTGGAATCCAGTGGATCTACCGCAGGATAGATACCTAATGACGCAATTTTTCTACTCAATACTGTAGTTGCATCCAAATGCGCAAATGTGGTTGCTGGAGCCGGGTCAGTCAAGTCATCTGCGGGAACATATACCGCTTGGACTGAGGTGATAGAGCCTCTTTTGGTTGAGGTAATTCTTTCTTGCATGAGACCCATTTCTGTAGCAAGTGTAGGCTGATAACCCACAGCTGAAGGCATCCTTCCCAATAAAGCCGATACTTCGGAACCAGCTTGAGTAAATCGGAAGATATTGTCAATGAAGAAAAGGATGTCTTTACCACCTGCCGGATCTTCAAGATCACCATCCCTGAAGTATTCAGCAACTGTCAAACCTGAAAGGGCTACTCTGGCACGAGCTCCGGGTGGTTCATTCATCTGACCGAAGATAAATGTCGCTTTTGATTCCAACAAACCTTGTTTGTCAACAGCGCTTAAATCCCAGCCACCTTCTTCCATAGAATGTTTGAATTTATCACCGTAACGGATAATTCCCGCTTCTATCATTTCACGGAGCAAGTCATTACCTTCACGAGTTCTCTCGCCCACACCGGCGAATACTGACAAACCTCCATATCCCTTAGCGATATTGTTGATCAGCTCCTGAATCAAAACCGTCTTACCTACTCCCGCGCCACCAAACAATCCGATCTTTCCTCCTTTGGAATATGGCTCTATCAAGTCGATCACTTTAATCCCAGTGAAAAGGACTTCAGTTTCTGTGGAAAGGTCTTCGTAGGTAGGTGGTTTTTTATGAATGGAATATGTATTCTTTTTGCTGACAGTACCCAAGCCGTCGATTGCTTCTCCTACTACATTGAACAATCGGCCCTTGATTTCTTCTCCAACAGGCATACTGATGGTTTCATTCAAGTCAATTACTTGCATACCTCTTGACAGACCATCGGTGGAGTCCATCGCGATTGCGCGAACGCTGTCTTCACCTAAATGTTGCTGAACCTCGAGGATGAGGTCTTCACGACCATCGCGCTTGATGCACAATGCATTGTAAATTTCAGGTAATTTAGATCCTTCCTGAGCAAAAGAAACGTCCACTACAGGACCGATGATTTGACTGATTTTACCATAATTTGCCATAGTACGAGATATAAGGTTTTATATGCGGCGCAAAGTTAAGTCAGTTGGGATGTAATACCAAATATTAATAAAGCTAAATCACTAGAATAAAACATCAAGTTTTTTTACTTACGAAAAATTATAAATGAAGTATATTGCAATCAAAATAGCTATAAATTAAAGTATTTTCAAAATATTGTTTTTCTTGCTTGCGGTTAATATAATTTGCAATACTGTTAATAGTTTGTTATGCCAAATCAGATCAAAAGAATAAACCATAAATATTCAAACATTTCTGCATCTTGCCCGGCATTCATTTTGGTGCCTTTGTGTTTATCCTGCACAATGAGTATTCAGGTATTTTGCGTTTCATCTTATAAATTTCGGAGTTGCAAAAATTAACAGCACTCCATACCCATTTGAGTTTATGAAGCAGCTGCCACTAGACCCAATTTGCATCATAGGAAGCGGAGTAGCCGGTGTAACGGCTGCGCTGGAACTGCGAAAACGATCTGACCACAGTATCGTAATTGTTTCGTCTGAATCTCCCGATTATTTTTCGAGACCCGCGTTGATGTATGTTTTTATGGGTCACATGAGATGGTCGGACATCGTGATACATCGGAACCAATTTTTTATTCAAAATGGAATAGAATTTATTCATGATGCATTGATTTCTGTAGATTTTGATAGGCATGAGATCACTTTAAAAAGTAATAAAACTTTGCGATATAACAGCTTGATTATTGCAACAGGGTCCCTCCCTAAATCGCTCTCCTGGGTTCCTTCCTCCAGTACTAATATAGGATCATTTTATGATCAATATGACTTGCAATATTTGTTGAATAATTCCCACAAAATAAATAATGCAGTAATCATAGGAGGTGGACTCATTGGTGTCGAGATCGCAGAAATGCTTAGAAGTAAAGGCTTAAAAGTGACTATTATCATCCGCGAGAAATCTTATTGGTCTTCAGTACTTTGTTATGAAGAGAGTGAGATGATTCACAAATATCTTGAGAATGAATGCGGTGTGAAAATTTATCCTGAATGCGAAATTGCAAAGGCAAATCTGGATGGAGACTTAAATGTATACGAGCTAGAGGATACAATTGGGAGAAAACATCCCTGTGATTATGTAGGAATAACAGTTGGCGTAATTCCAAACGTACATATTTTTTTAAACACTGCTCTGGAGATTAATCGAGGTATTTTAGTTGATGAATATTTTAAAACCAATATAGAAAATGTATATGCCATCGGTGATTGTGCAGAGTTGAAATTCCCGAGTCAAGGCCGAAAGCAGATAGAAGCAGTCTGGTATGTTGCAAGGAAAATGGGGGAGCATCTTGCAGTAAATCTCAGCTCAAATCCGAAGCCTTATCAACAAGATTTGTGGTATAATTCGGCGAAATTCTTTCATGTCCTCTATCATGTTTATGGCTTTGTCCCATCTATAATTTCATCA
>WBZU01002703.1_pt1 | contig 12032 bp, 11 predicted proteins | sample 5204311 | NCBI WGS metagenome assembly WBZU01 (sample SAMN12344359, study PRJNA552823) | activated sludge metagenome | biome: Activated sludge suspended growth; feature: Nitrification reactor; material: Wastewater; isolation source: activated sludge from nitrification reactor of wastewater... | reverse complement strand
CCCGACAACCAGAAGCAATTCGCCAGATCACTGGCCGAGGTCGGGGCCACCGTCATCGGCATCGGCGAGCGGTCCAAGGAATCGCTCGACGACGACGTCAAGGGATGGCTCACCCACTACGAGCAGGTCGGCTCGGTGGTGGACGAGGGCGCGCTGTTCGATGCGGTCCGGCGCGTCCAGGGGATGGTGTGGGTCGATCGCCTGGAAGCCACGGTCGAGGCCCACATCATGCCGGCGGCGCGCGTCCGCGAGGCCTGCCACATCCCGGGCACCTCGGAACGGACGGCGTTCCTGTGCCGTGACAAGCCAGCGATGAAGGAGGCCCTGCGCGCCGCAGGGGTCCGCTGCGCCCAGTCCACCGGCGCCACGTCGGCCGCCGAGGTGTGGTCGTTCGCCGCCCAGGTGGGCTACCCGCTGATCCTCAAGCCGGCGGCTGGCGCCGGCGCCGCCGGGGCGACACGTGTGAACGCCGCCGACGAGCTGGCCGAGGCGATCAGTCGCAGCGGCGTCGATCACGGCGTGGCCATCGCCGTGGAGGAGTACGTGGAGGGGCACGAGGGCTTCTACGACACCATCTCGATCGACGGCCGGGTGGCGATGGACTTCGTCACCCACTACTACCCGAACGTCCTCGAGGCGATGCGGACCCGGTGGATCTCCCCGCAGTTCATCACCACCAACCGCATCGGCGAGCCGGGATACGACGAGTTGAAGGCCATGGGCCAGGCGGTGGTCACGGCCCTCGGCATCGGCACCTCGGCCACGCACATGGAATGGTTCGTCGGGCCGAAGGGTCTGTACTTCAGCGAGATCGGCTGCCGCCCGCCGGGCGTGCGCTGTTGGGACCTGTACTCGGCCGGCAACGACCTCGACATCTACCGCGAGTGGGCCAACGCCATCGTCCACGGGCACGTGGCGACCCAGCCGTCCCGGCGCATGGCGGCGGGGATCATCGCCCTGCGTCCTGACCGCGACGGATACATCTCCGGATACAGCGGGCTCGACGACGCCCAGACCCGTTTCGGGGAGTGGGTGCTCGACGCTCACCTCCCACCTCAGGGCACGCCCACCCAGCCGGTCGAGGCGGGGTACATGGCGAACGCCTGGGTGCGGATGCGTCACCCCGACTTCGACCATCTGCGCGGCATGCTCGACGACGTCGGGCGCACCGTGCAGGTGCACGCATGATCCCCGGCATCCCCACCATCTCCCACGCCGGACTGCCCGCGTGGGTCACGCCCGAGGAGCTGGACCGGCGCACGGCGCACGGCGATCACTTCCCGCTCGTCGACCACGACATCTGCGTGTTCGCCTTCCGCGGTGAGGTCGTCAGCGTTCGCCTCGAGCACTTCGGCACCGGGTTGCCCCACGATCTGCACTACCGCCGGTTGGGCCACAGCGACTGGTGGGTGCTCCCGCTGCGGATGCCCGCCGAGACCCGCCTGGAGTACAAGGTCGAGACGATCAGCAGCTACGGCACGCGCTTGGGCGACGATCCGCTCAACCCGCATGGCGCCGAGCATCCCTTCGGGGCCAACTCGGTGTGCACCGCCAGCGGGTACCACCAGCCGGGGTGGTCGGAGCGCCGTGACGGAGTGGAGCGCGGCAGGATCGTGGAGTACTACGACCACAGCGAGGCCCTCGGCCGGCGAGCCACGGCCGGGATCTACCTGCCGAACGGGTTCGAGCTTCACCGTGACCACCGCTACCCGCTGCTGGTCATGCTCGACGGCGACGACTACGTGAACTATGCCGGCGCCCAGACGGTGCTGGACAACCTGATCGCCGATCGGCAGATCCCGCCGATGGTCGTGGCCTTCAGCCGGCCGGGCGAGCGGCTGACCGAGTACGCCGACGATCCCCGCCACCATCGCTATCTCGTCGACGAGCTGGTCCCGGCGTTGGAGCGCGACCTGCCGGTGGGCGGCACGCCGGCGCTGCGTTGCCTGATGGGGTGCAGCTTCGGCGGCGTGGCCACGCTGTCGGCCGCGGTCTACGCGCCCGGCTACTTCGGCCGGCTGCTCCTGCAGTCGGGTTCGTTCGCAGGCGCCGGCGAGGGGTGCTGGGAGCGCCCCGAACGGCTGTGGTGGCCGGTCAAGGACTTCGTCGCCCGCTACCTGCAGCACCCCACCTGGGTGACCGAACGGATGGTCGTCACGTGCGGCGCGTTCGAATCACTGATCTGTGAGAACCGCGGGATGCTGGAGGTCCTGCGACGAACGGGGATGGATGTTCGCATGGTGATCCAGCTCGACGGGCACAACTGGGTGTGCTGGCGTGACAGCCTCGGGCTGGCATTGCCCTGGCTGTTCCCGCACGCCGGATAAGTTGCCTGCACCATGGACGTCACCCGCCGGATCGGTTTGTCGCTCGGAGCAGACCTGTGCTGGCCGATCTGCTTCGAGGAGATCCTCCGCCGTCTCGACCTGGCGATCACGATCGGGTCGGACACGGTGCGCTTCGACGTCGACCGGGTGGTGATCGAGCCGTTCGACCTGCGCCAGACCACCACCTACGACCTGGTCGTCGACCGCCTGACGCACTGGTACACCACCAGCCGGGAGTGGATCAAGAAGGCCGTGCTGATGGACGGGCTGTACGTGTTCAACAACCCGTGGGCCATCCAGTCCATGGAGAAGCACACCTCGTACTGCGCGATGATCCGTCTCGGCATGCCCATCCCGGAGACGTGGATCGTGCCACCCAAGGCGTACGAGCCGCAGCCCGATCTGCAGGTCACGCTGGAGCGTTACGCCAGGATGTTCCAGCTCGACGAGGTGGGCCGCCAGGTGGGCTTCCCGCTGTTCGCCAAGCCGTTCGACGGTGGCGGATGGGCCGGGGTCAGCCGGGTCAACGACCAGGACGCCCTGCGCCGGGTGTACGACGACAGTGGAACGTACTTGTTGCATCTGCAACAAGCGGTGGAGCCTCATGACCTGTTCATCCGCTGCATCGGCTTCGGGCCACAGACACGCCTGGTGCGCTACGACCCGTCGGCGCCGTTGCACGACCGGTACACCACCGACGACGGAGCGGTTCCGCAGGATCAACGCCAGCAACTGATCGACACCACGCTGACGATCAACTCGTTCTTCGGCTGGGAGTTCAACTCCTGCGAGGCTCTCCGCCAGGGATCCACGTGGTATCCGATCGACTTCGCCAACGCCTGCCCCGACTCCCAGGTGACCTCGCTGCACTACCACTTCCCGTGGCTGGTGGCGGCGAACCTGCGCTGGTCGCTGTTCTGCGCCGGCACCAAGCGGCCGATGCGGATCACTCCGGACTGGTCGCCGTACTTCGCCATCGCCGACAGCGCCATGCCCTATGCCGACAAGCTCACCGCCTACGCGGCCATCGCCAGGGAACGATTCCAGACCGACGAGTTCGAGGCCTTCTGCGCCGAGCACCTCGGCCACCTCGACCAGGTGGTGTGGGACTTCTTCGCCGACCCGGTTGCCAATGGCGCGGTACGCCAGAAGGTCGCCGCCCTGTTCCCGGCCCACGAGGTGGACCAGTTCACCGAGCTGTTCTGGGCGCGCATCCAGCGGTGGCGGGCCGAGAACCCGCCCACGACCCGATGATCCGGGTGCTCACGGCTCGGCCTGGCCGGCATGTCTAAGGTCTCCACATCGTGGTACTCCGCCCGCGTCGAACGGGACGTGCGCCTGACTCGCTGGGGTGAGATGGGCCGGCCGGTGCTGGTCTTCCCCACCGCCGGGGGCGATTCGGAGGAGATCGAGCGATGGCACCTCGTCGGCGCCTGCGCCGGGCTGCTGGCCGCCGGGCGGATCAAGATCTACTCCGTCGACAGCGTCGACGGGCGGGTCCTCATCGACCACGAGGGTGACAGCCTGCGCCAGGCCTACATCCAGCGGCAGTTCTTCCAGTACATCCGCCACGAGGTGGTCCCGGCGGTGCGCGCCGATTGCGCCAGCGACGGTGTCGAGCTGATCGCCGCCGGCGCGTCGATCGGGGCGTTCAACGCCCTCGGGTGCATCACCCAGTTCCCCGACGTGTTCGGCGCCGCCGTGTGCATGAGCGGCACGTTCGACCTGGCCAGGTTCTACGACGGCCCGCTCGGCGACGACTTCTACGCCTCATCGGCCGTGCACCTCATCCCGTACCTGTCCGGCTGGCCTCTCGACGCCCTGCGCCGCCGGTTCGTGATCCTGGCCAGCGGTGAGGGCGAGCACGAGGACATCGGCGAGTCGTGGCATGCGGCGCACGTGCTGGGCAGCGCCGGGGTGCCCAACCGGGTGGATCCGTGGGGGCCGCACTGGGCCCACGACTGGCCGCTGTGGCGGGCGATGCTGCCCGGGTACCTCGGCGAACTGTGCTGACGCCCCCGCTACGGTGAGGGGATGCCTTGGGGAGACCAATCCGCCGACACCAAGCTTCACGGGACCTCGATCGCCGACAGCGTGCTGGACACCATCGGGCACACCCCGCTCGTGCGCCTGAAGCGGATCAGCGAGGTCCACGGCATCTCCTGCGTGCTGGCCATGAAAATGGAGACCACCAACCCGGGCGGGTCGTCGAAGGACCGCCCAGCGCTGGAGATGATCCTGGCCGCCGAACGCGACGGGCTGCTGCGGCCCGGCGGCACCATCGTCGAGCCCACCAGCGGGAACACCGGCGTCGGCCTGGCCATCGTCGCCGCCCAGCGGGGCTACGACTGCGTGTTCGTGATGACCGACAAGGTGGCCCCGGAGAAGGTCAGCCTGCTGCGGGCCTACGGCGCCGAGGTCGTCGTCTGCCCGGTGGCCGTCGCCCCCGACGACCCGCAGAGCTACTACAGCGTGGCCGAGCGGCTCACCGCCGAGCGCAACGCCTTCCGCCCCAACCAGTACGCCAACCCGAACAACCCGCTGTCCCACCAGCTCACCACCGGCCCGGAGCTGTGGGAGCAGACCGGGGGGCGGATCACTCACTTCGTGGCCGGCGCCGGGACCTGTGGCACGATCACCGGCACGGCTCGCTATCTGAAGTCGATGAACCCGGCCATCCAGGTGATCGCCGCCGACCCGGACGCCTCGGTGTTCAGCGGCGGCGCCGGCCGGCCGTATCTGGTGGAGGGCGTCGGCGAGGACTTCTTCCCCGCGGCGTGGGATCCGTCGGTGTACGACGGGGTCATCCCGATCAGTGACGAGCAGAGCTTCCTCACCGCCCGCGAGGTCAGCCAGGTCGAGGGCATCCTGATCGGCGGGTCAGGTGGGCTGGCGGTGGCTGCGGCCATCCAGGTGGCCCGCAGCGCGGCGCCAACCGACATCGTGGCCGTCCTCAACCCCGACAGCGGGCGTGGGTACCTGTCGCGGGTCTTCGACGACCGGTGGATGGCCAACTACGGCTTTCTCCAGGAGTGCTCCGAGTGCGTCGCCGCTGTGCTGGCGTCGAGTCGCTCGACCCCGTCGCTGCTGTACGTCAACCCGGGCGACACCGTCCGTGCCGCCGTGGACCTGATGCAGGCCAACGGGGTCAGCCAGCTGCCGGTGTGCAAGAACACCCCGCCCTTCGCCGCTGCCGAAGTGGCCGGGTCGGTGGACGAGTTGCATCTGCTGGCGGCCATCGCCGCCGACCCTGCCACCCTGGACGCCCCGGTGGAGACGGTGATGGGCGCGCCCTTGCCCACCATCGGCGCCGGCCAGACGATGGAGTTGGCCGTCAGCAAACTGGCCAGCACACCGGCGCTGCTGGTGCTGTCGGGCGGGCGCCCGCTCAGTGTGCTGACCCGCAGCGACCTGCTGCGCTTCTTCGAGGAGGCCGCCAATGGGTGAGACCGAGCAGCAGGAGGGGTGGTCGTTCGAGACCAGGGCCATCCACGTCGGCCAGGACCCCGACCCGGCCACGGGCGCGGTGGTCACGCCCATCTCGCTGAGCACCACGTTCCGCCAGTCGGCCGTCGGCCAGCACCAGGGCTACGAGTACAGCCGCAGCGGCAACCCGACACGCGCCGCGCTGGAGACCTGCGTGGCCTCGCTCGAAGGGGCAGCCCACGGCCTGTCCTTCGCCAGCGGCCTGGCCGCCGAGGACAACGTGCTACGCCTGCTCGCCCCGGGGCAGCGCGTCCTGCTGGGCAACGACGCCTATGGCGGGACGTTCCGGCTGATCTCCAAGGTGCACACCGGGCTGGCATGGAGCGCGGTCGACCTTCTCGACCTTGACACCCTGGCGGCTCAATGGCCCGCCGACACCGCCATGGTGTGGCTGGAGACCCCCACCAATCCGCTGCTGCGCTGCGTGGACATCGAGGCGGTGTCCGACCTGGCCCACCGCCGCGGCGCCCTGGTGTGCGTGGACAACACCTTCGCCACCCCAGCCCTGCAACGCCCGCTGGCCCTCGGCGCCGACGTGGTCGTGCACTCGGCCACCAAGTACCTGGGCGGGCACAGCGACGTGGTGGGCGGGTTCCTGGCCCTCGCCGACAGCACCCTGGCCGAGCGGCTGCGCTTCACCCAGAACGCGGCCGGTGCGGTGCCGGCGCCGTTCGACTGCTACCTCACACTGCGCGGCGTCAAGACCCTCGCCCTGCGGATGGAACGGCACTGCCACAACGCCCGGGCGGTGGTGGATCTGCTGATCGGCCACCCCGCCGTGGAGCGGGTGTACTACCCGCAGCTGCCCGACCATCCCGGCCACGCCGCGGCGGCCAAGCAGATGACCGACTTCGGCGGGATGGTCAGCTTCACCGTGCGCGGCGGCATGGACCGAGCCCTCGACGTGGCCGCCCGCACCACGCTGTTCACCCTGGCCGAGTCGCTGGGGGCGGTGGAGAGCCTGATCGAGCACCCCGGGCGGATGACCCATGCGTCGGCCGCCGGTTCACCCCTCGAGGTCCCCGACAACCTGATCCGCTTGTCGGTGGGCATCGAGCACGCCGCCGATCTGGTCGCCGACCTGGCCCAGGCCCTCGGCTGATCAGAACAGGGCGATCTGGGCGTTGGCCGGCGGGGTCCGCGGGATCCCGCTCCACGGGACGTAGTGGTCCATGAACACCCACGTGCGCCGGTGGATGGCCGATGGGCCGTGGGCCAGCAGCCCGGCGCGGTGGACGTGACACGGGTAGCCCTTGTTGCCCTCGAAGGCCCACAGCGGGTAGTGCTCGGCCATCCGGCGCATGAACCGGTCGCGGTGCACCTTGGCCAGCACGCTCGCGGCGGCGACGGAGAGGCAGGTCCGATCGGCCTTGACCCGCATCTCCACCTGCGCCACGGCGTCGCCGACGAAGTTCCACGAGCCGTCCACGACCGCGACGTCGGGGCGCACGCTCAGCGCGTCGATGGCCCGCCGGGCGGCCAGACGCTGGGCATCGGCCATCCCCAACTCGTCGCACTCGCCCTGTGAGGCCTCCCCCACGGCCCAGGTCGTGCACCACCCGGCGATGCGGTCGAAGAGGCGCTCACGGCCGGCTTCGGTCAGCACCTTGCTGTCACGCACGCCGTTGACCCGCTTGCCAACGGGGAGCACCGCGGCGCCGACGACGAGGGGTCCGGCCCACGCCCCGCGCCCCACCTCGTCAATGCCCACGATGACCGCGTGCCCGGCGGCCAACAGCTCTCGTTCGAGCGTGCGCGTCGGCGGGCGGCGGGCCGCGGCGACCATCAGCGCAGCGTCAGCCGGGCGGGGCCGTCGCCAACCTCGCCGATGACGGTGAAGCCGTCCAGGTCACCCACCGCGGCGGGGGCCACGGCGGCCAGCAATCCGCCAGAGGTCTGCGGATCCATGCACAACGCCTCGCCGGCCGGATCGGCGCTGGACAGGAGGCGCCCGGCCACGTAGTCACGGTTGCGCGGGTCGCCGCCGGTTCGCACACCGCTGGCCGCCGCGTGGCGCGCCCCCGGATACGCGGGCAGCGCCGCGCTGTCGATCATGAGATGCGCCGCGCTGCGCTCGGCCATCTCCCACCCGTGCCCGGCCAGGCCGTAGCCCGTGACGTCGGTGACGGCGTGGACACAAGCGCCAAGCGAGCCGAGCGCTTCTGCGGCCGAACGGTTCAGCCGGCGCATCCCGGCGATGGCCGCGGCGCGGTCGGCATCGGCGCCACCGGCCAGCACCAGGCCGGTGCCGAGCGGTTTGCCCAGCACGAGCAGATCTCCGGGGCGGGCGCCACCCTTGCGGAACACGCGGTCCGGGTGAACGAGGCCCTGCACGGCCAGACCGAAGATCGGCTCCGGGTTGCGGATCGTGTGCCCGCCGGCCACGGAACCACCGGCTTCGGCGACCACCGCTGCGGCGGCCTCGAAGATGGTGGCGATGGCGTGGCGCGGGAAGTGCTCGGGGAAGGCGGCGATGTTCACGGCGATCGTCACCCGGCCCCCCATGGCGAACACGTCGCTGCAGGCGTTGGCCGCGGCAATCGCCCCGAAGTCCGCCGGGTCGTCCACCAGTGGTGGGAAGAAGTCAGTGGTGGAGACGAGGGCCAGGTCGTCGGTGAGCCGGTAGATGGCGGCGTCGTCGAACGGGGCCAGGCCGACGAGGAGGGACGGATCGGCGCCACCGGGCAGCTCGTCCACCAGCCCGGCCAGCAGCGAGGCGCCCCACTTGGCGGCACACCCGCCGCAGGACGTCCACTCCGTGAGTCGGAGCTGCTCGACGGCTTCGGTCACGACAGCCAGGCTACGGGGCGGCCGGCAGCTCCACGACCGAGGAGTGCTGGGAGGGCGACATGGCAGTCACACATCGCCCGGGGCCGGCCACAGCGCCTCGCCGCGTGCCAGGGTGCTCGACCAGCCGGGGGCCGCGGCCGACGTGAGGGTGACCGGCCCGCCGGTGATCTCCCACAGCACGGCCGGGCGGGCGCCATGCCAGCGGATGCCGAACGACACGCTGGCTGCGTCGACGGCTACGCCGTGGGCTTCCAGCGGGACCCCGAGCCAGTCCCGGGCGAAGCCCGACGGGAACAGCGTGGCATCGTCGGCAACCAGGCGTTGCTCGGTCCACGGCACGCCAAGCACGCCGTCGGGGCGGTCCGCCGGCGCCGCCGCCCACGATCTGGCCCGGACCGCGCGGCGCAGGTCGTCGACAGCTCGTGACTCGTCGACGGTGGCGAGGGCCAGGCGAGCGCCGCGCAGTGCGGCACGCACCGACCAGTCCGTCCGCCCCGACCGCAGAAGCCGTTCCACACCCGCGGCGATCTCCACCGGGTCCACTCGATCGGTCAGGCCCATCCGGGCCACCTCACCGGCGGCCACCAGCACGGACTCGTCGTCGGCGCCCGGCGAGTCGAGGGCCACGTCACAGCGCCGGGCGACGACGTCGTCGGCCGCGCCGGGGTCGGCCAGGGTGAGCCGCGAGGCTCGCTCGGCGAGGGTGCGCCAGCCGTTGATCACCGGTTCCACCGCGGGCGCCGGCCCGCCTGGCGGCGGCGGCGACCCGCGATGGGCCACACCGACCACGGCACTCGCCGCGTGGCCCACCGGCAGCACCACCGAGCCGGCGGGGAGCTCGATCCCCTCGATCGGCACGTCCGTCGGCGGGCGCGGCAGCCACAGGTCGCCGCGGGAGAAGGCCACGGCGATGGGCAGCGGCGAGTCGTTGCGGACCATCACGTAGGTCATCCCGCCGCGGTCGGCGCTGCACCACGCGGTGTGGACGACGGAGCCGCCGGGGACGCGCAGCTTGGTTTCGACCACGGGGGCGCCGCCCACCCGGCGCTGGCGGGTGCTGGTCTCCCGCGCCGGGTGGCGCCAGCCATCGTCGGCGGCGACGAACCAGGCCAGCGGCGGCGCACCGGGGACCTCGACGTCTCCCCACGGCGTCACCCGGCCACGCCAAGCCTGGCCGAGGGTGCCGATCATGGTCATCTGCGCGGGTCCCTACACATCGCAGCGAGCGTAGGTGCCTACGATGCTCGGCGTGGACTCCGCCGTGGTCGTGCCGATCAAGGCGTTCCATGCCGCCAAGGCCCGCCTCGCCGCAGCTCTTGGCGCCCAGGAGCGGGCCGCGCTGGCACGGCGGATGGCCGCCACCGTGCTGGCCGCCGGCGCCCCGCTCGACCGCTTCGTGGTCTGCGACGACGACGAGGTCGCCGAGTTCGCCGTGGCCAACCACGCCAAGGTGCTGTGGATGCCCGACCGCGGGTTGAACGGCGCGGTCGAAGCGGGCGTGGCCGAGGTGGGCGACGCCGGCTACGACCATGTCGTGGTCGCCCACAGCGACCTGCCGCTGGCGACCCGCCTGCCCCGGCTCGCCACCGCGGGCACCGTCACCCTGGTGCCCGACCGCCACGGTGACGGGACCAACGTGATCGCCCTCCCCACCGATCTGGCGTTCCCGTTCCAGTACGGGCCGGCCAGCTTCCGCCACCATTCGGCACGCGCCGCCGACCTCGGCGTCGACCTGCGGGTCGTGCGTGACCCCCGACTGGCGCTCGACGTCGACCGGCCCGATGATCTCCGCCACCCGCTGCTGGATGGTTGGATCGGGCGATGAACGCCAACACTCCTGGCCAGCCGCCTGCCGGACCGGTGACCGTCAGCAGCCGGATGCCCACCCCGTCGTCGGCGCTGGCCATCGGCGCCCACCCCGACGACGTCGAGTTCGGCGCCGGGGCGACACTGTCCGCGTGGGCTCGCCAGGGGTGCGTGGTCCATCACCTGATCTGCACCGACGGGTCGAAGGGAACCTGGGACCCGCAGGCCGACCTCGACGCGTTGCGCCGGGTCCGCCGTGACGAGCAGCGCGCCGCATCGGTGGCCCTCGCCGGAGATGCGGCCGGGTCGGTGTTCTTCCTGGACTACGTCGACGGTGAGCTGGCCAGCGGGATCGACGAGCGGCGGCGGGTGGCCGAGGTGATCCGCCGGGTCCGCCCGGCGGTGGTCCTCGGCCATGACCCGTGGAAGCGGTACCGCCTGCACCCCGACCATCGCCACGCCGGCCTCCTGGCGTGCGATGGCATCGTTGCCGCCCGCGACCCGCACTTCTTCGCCGATCTGGGGTTGGCGCCACATCGGCCCGAGGCCCTGTTGCTGTTCGAGGCCGACGAGATCAACCACCTCGAACCGGCCGACGAGGCCGACATCGACCGCAAGCTCGCCGCTCTGCACGCCCATGCCAGCCAGTTCGAGAGCACGATGCACGCCACCGACGACGCCGGATTGGTCGCCTTCGACCGCCGGATCCGTGAGGCCCTCGAGTCGCTGGGGGCTGCGCACGGGATGGCCGCTGCCGAGGCCTTTCACCTCATGACGGACCTGTAGCCGGGGAACCAGTTGGCGGGCGGCCGGCGCCCGGGCCGCCGGCGAACGCTTGGGCGATCGACATCCACTGGACGGCGTCCCCGGTGACGTGCAGCGCGGTGTCGGCGATGTTGCGCCGCTGGGTGACCACCAGGCAGAAGTCCAACGCCGGACCGGTGACCCGGTCGGGCCCCGGCTCGCCCCAGGTCCACACCTCACCTGCGGGACCGTCGAGGTCGACGAACACCGGGTCGCCGGGGACCTCCAGGCCATGGAGCATGTAGCTGAACGGCCGGGCATGGACGCCGATGTGGGCCACGTGGCGCAGACGGGCGGTGGCGCTGAGCTCCGCGCCGAGTGCGTCGGCGATGTCCACGCCGTGGGCCCACGTTTCCATCAGCCGCGCCGTGAGGCATGAGCGCGCCGACATCGCCGGCCCGTACCAGGGCACCCGCGCTTTCGGGTCGACGCCGACCGCCGCATCGAGGAGTCGCTGGCGATCGGTCCGCCAGTGATCGAGGAGCGCGGCGCCGGTCATCGCCCTGGCCGGCTCGACGGAGATCTCCGTCGTGCGCCCCGTGGCCAGGAGCGTGGCGGCTTCGGCCAGGAAGGCATCGGGGTCGGTGAGCGCCTGCGCGGCGCGCTGGTCGAAGAACCACAGGTGGCTGATCTGATCGGCGATGTCCCAGCCTGGCGCGGGCGTCGGCGTGCGCCAGACCTGCTCGTCCAGGGTGGCGACCAGCGCCTCGAGGTCGGCGTGTTCCGCAGCGAGGTCCTCACAGAGGGTGATCATCGGCCGACCTTACCGCTGGCTGCCGGCGACCCGGCCGCGGACGCGACGAACGGGGGCCGAAGCCC
>WBZU01002702.1_pt1 | contig 12034 bp, 7 predicted proteins | sample 5204311 | NCBI WGS metagenome assembly WBZU01 (sample SAMN12344359, study PRJNA552823) | activated sludge metagenome | biome: Activated sludge suspended growth; feature: Nitrification reactor; material: Wastewater; isolation source: activated sludge from nitrification reactor of wastewater treatment... | reverse complement strand
GTGGTAGCGCGCGCGTTCGAGATTGAAGCTGCCCTCGCCTTCGCCATCACCGATGCCAGTGCCGATGGCGGTGATCATGGTCTGGATTTCTTTGTTGGCCAGAGCCTTGTCCAGACGCGCTTTCTCGACGTTGATCAACTTGCCGCGCAGAGGCAGAATCGCCTGGTTCTTGCGGTTGCGTCCGACCTTGGCGGAGCCGCCTGCGGAGTCGCCCTCAACAATAAACAATTCAGAGCGCGCAGGATCGCGCTCGGTGCAATCGGCGAGCTTGCCGGGCAGGCCGCGTCCGCTGAGCGCGTCCTTGCGCACAGTCTCACGGGCCTTGCGTGCGGCTTCACGGGCGCGTGCGGCAGTGATGATCTTGTCGATGATTTTGCGAGCGATCTGCGGGTTCTCATCGAGATACGTGTTCAGTGCGTCATAGACGAGGCTGTTCACGATGCCTTCGACTTCGACGTTCATGAGCTTCACCTTCGTCTGTGCGTTGAAGCTCGGCTTCGGGTGCTTGATGCTCAGCACGCAGACGAGACCTTCACGGCAGTCGTCCCCGGAGATGGGCGGATCTTTATCCTTCTGAAGGTTGTTGGCCTTCGCGTAGTTGTTGATCGCGCGAGTCAGCGCGTTCTTGAAGCCGGTCAAATGCGTGCCGCCATCGGGATTCGGGATGGCATTGGTGAAACACAGCGTTTGCTCGTTGTAGCCGTCGTTCCACTGCATCACGCAGTCCACGAACATGAACTTCTTCTTCTCATCGACCTCGAATTCGCGGCGACCGCTGAGGGCGATGGGCTTGTCATTCACCACCTCCTTGTTTTCGCAGAGCTGTTTCACAAATTCGGCGACGCCGTCCTTGTAATAGAGCGTCTCCGTGCGCGCAGATTCGGCGCGCTCATCGGTGAGCGTGATCTTGATGCCGGGGTTCAGGAAGGCCAGTTCGCGCAACCTCTTCGACAGGAGATCGAAACTGAACTGCGTCGTAATGGTAAAGATCGTGGCGTCGGGGAAGAAGGTGATCTTCGTGCCCGTGCGTTTGGGATCCTCGAGAGCGCCCAGCACGTGCAGCGGAATGGTGGTCTTGCCGCGCTCGAAGCCGATGGCGTTGATTTTGCCATCCCGATACACCTCGCATTTGAACCAGTCAGAAAGCGCGTTCACGCACTTGGCCCCGACGCCATGCAGACCGCCTGAGAACTCATAGGCACCATCGCCGAACTTGCCCCCGGCATGCAGGTTGGTGAGCACGAGCTCGACGGTGGGGATGCCCTCTTTCGGATGCATTTCCACGGGAATGCCGCGCCCATCGTCTTCGACGCTGAGCGAGCCATCCGCGTGGATATTGATCCAGACGTGCTTGCAGTAGCCGGCAAGGAATTCATCGATCGAGTTATCAACGACTTCGAACACGCAGTGGTGAAGACCGCGCTCATCGGTGAATCCGATATACATACCGGGCCTTTCGCGCACCGCCTGGAGGCCCTCCAGCTTGCGAATTTGGGAGGCGTCATACGCCTGTTCGGAAGATACGGCGGTGCTAAAATCTGGGGTCTTGGTGTCGTCCGACATGATGGGTCTGAGAGGGCGGAAATCGGTCCTTTGTGCGATGCGAACAACGCGTCTCAAAAGGCCATGTTTGAAGGTAGAGAGATGCGTGTGCGCGCCAAGATTTTCTTGGGTTTCACCACAGTTTTTTACGACCGAGATTCACGACTTTTTGTGTTGCTTTGAGCCAGTTTCTTTACCGTCCATTGCGCGCTCCCGCCGGCATCTACATCGAGGCCGGGCCATCCCCATTTCCGAATGCCTTTGATGCGAGGGCCACCCCCTCAACGGCAGCCAAAACAAAGCCCGCTCCATCGAAGACGGAGCGGGCCGCGAGAAAGGAAAAATGCCCGACTTACTTGCTGCCTTCCTTCGCAGCGCCAGCAGGAGCAGGCGGTGCTGCGGCAGGCTTGGCCGCGGCATCAGGAGCAGCAGCGCCATCGGCCGGCTTGGCGTCGTCGATTGACTCGGTAATCGGACGCTGCACATCGGGCGTCATCAGCCACTTCGTCGTATCTTTTTCATCCTGGACAAAGGAGAGGAAGAACAGCTCGCTCAGCCGCTGCTTCATGACGACCTGCGAGGTGCGCACCACGACGTGGACGGTCTTGCCATCCCCCTCGCCCACGACCCCGAGAATGGTGATCTTGAGCGACTCGCGCTTCTCCTTCAGCACTTCCGGAGTGATGCTGTTATCATAGAAGCTGACGCGATCGTGAATGTAAAACTGCTCGACGCTCAGGTCCTCGAGTTCCTTCAGGCTCTTCACTCCCAGTCTGGCAAGCATGGCGCTCTCCTGCGTCATGGTGGGGGCGGCTTTGATGATTGCGATGGTCTCGCGCTTCTTGCGCTCAATCGATGCGGGACGCACGAGCTTCACTGCTTCCGCCCAGTTCTGCTCGGCAACGAGGTGCATGTATTTCTGGGCAACGTCCACCGCCGGGTGATTGGCGGGCAAGTTCTCGGCGCGGACCGGCAAGTGGATTGCGATGCTGAGTGCGAGGAGGGCGAGGAACGGACGCATGTGAACCTGAACGAGGAAGCGGGTTGGTTTTTTTCCGACGGAACTGAGTCCTTACTGAGGCGGGAGGGGGCGTCAAACGGGAAGCCTGCGTAGTTGACAATTCGCCAGTTGCCCTGCTCTCTACCGGAGTCCCCCACTCTTCCGCATGCCCCTCTACGATCGCGACTACATGCGCCCAGATAATCGCCCCGGCCGGCCGCCCTGGTTTGTGCGCTGGACGGTGTTGCACTGGATCATCGCGACGAATGTCGCGGTGTTCTGCCTGCAGCACCTCATGCCGGGTATGTTGACCACGGCGCTGCCAGACGGGCGGACGGTGGAACTCGGCGGAGTGAGCATCAAGGCACTGCAAGACTGGCAAATATGGACTTTGTTCACCTACATGTTCGTGCATGCGAATCTGCTCCATCTGGTGGGCAACATGCTGCTGATCGGATTTGTCGGCGCGCGAGTCTTGGCGCTGCTGGGAGTGCGCCCGTTCATGCTCATCTACTTCCTGTCAGGGCTCGTGGGTGCTGCGGCGCAACTGATCGTGCAGGGATCTGTGCAGGGCGCGGCGGACGTGCCGATCATCGGTGCCTCCGCCTGCGGGTTTGGTCTGTTTCTTGCCTTCGCCGCGCTGCTGCCCTCCGAGCGGGTGACGACGATGATCTACTTCATCATTCCGGTCACAGCCCGCCTTTGGACGCTTGCCTTGGTGCTCGTGGGCGTAGAACTGGTGCTCGGAGTCTCCGCCCTCACCTGGGATGCGGCAAGATCGCTGTGGGGCGGGCTTGCCTACTTCGCTCACCTCGGCGGTGCTTTCACCGGCTGGTATTTCGTCCGTCTGCTCGGTTACGGCGGCAATCCAATGACCTATGAGCGGCTTTGGCGAGAGCGAAGGCTCACGCAGCGCACCCCGGTCAAACGGGCGGTGGCGCGTGTCCGGAGAGATCGCGCCACCCCGGAGATCGATTCCGAATCCACACGGCGGCGGCGCACGGAGCCTGGTCGGCCCGAGCATCCAGCGATGGAAGAGGTCAATGCGATCCTCGACAAAATGAATCGCAATGGCATCAGCAGCCTCAGCGAGGATGACCGTCGCGTGCTGGATCGCGCCAGCCGCGAACTCGGGCAACGTGAAGCCAGCGGCGACCGTCAATGATGATCAGGCCCAGCGCACGCCTGCTTCTCTGGCTTTGCATCGCAACCGGCCTGGCGGTGGACGTGATCAGCAATCAGGGACCGGTGAGCAAGGTTCTGCGTGAGTGGTCCCAGCGGCCAAAAGTTGTTGCCATCGTCAATCAGACCCGCATCACCGAAACATCCCTCGCTGAGCGCCTGCGGGAGCGCATTTGGCGGCGTGGCGAGGACTGGTCCCGGCTCTCCGACTCCGAACGCCATGCGGCACGAGCCGCAGTTCTGAATGACCGCATTGATGAAGTGCTCCTGGTAGCCGCATCGCCAGCTGCGCCGGATGCGGCCAATCTGCACTCGGCACTTGACGAATTGCATCACTTTCAGCTCATGCTCGGCTGGGAGGCCGGACGTTTCGAACGGGCGCTGCGATCACAGGGCGGGACTGAGTCAGACTTCATTCAGTCGATCCGGCAACAACTCCAGCGAGGAACCTGGCTGCACGAATGCAAGATGCCGGGCGATGAGAATGAGCCGGACGCCGATGCTTGGATCGCCAGCCACCCGGGCGTGCGAGACGTTCCGAACCGCTATCATGCTGCGCACATTTTCTTGTCCGGATTCGAAAAAGATAAGGCTGATCGCGCCGAGGAGATGGCGGCAGTGGCAAACGATCTGAACACAGGCAAAGAAACCTTTGCCGCCCTCGCCGCACGGCACTCCGAAGACGAGCGCACCAAACACCGCGGCGGCGATCTGGGCTGGTTCACGGTCTCGCGCATGCCAGCGGACTTCATGGCGGCGGTGCAATCGTTGCGACCTGGACTAACCAGCGGTGTAGTTCGCACCCGGCTCGGCTGGCATCTCATTCGTTTGATTGAAACGACTGGAGCCGCAAAAGCACCCGACGAAAATATCCTTCCCGAAGTCGCAGCCCTGCTGGACCAGGTGCGGCGACAAGCCGCCGTCACCCGGTCTCTGGCTGCCCTGCGCGAGCACGCGAGAATTCATATCGATGACATGGCACTGGTGAAGCTGGCTCCCGCCCCGTTCCCTTTCGCAGAACCCTGAGCCAGGACGAAAGGCAAAAAATCAGCGTTGAGCATTGCCAGTATTAACTGGTCTATTCTACGCTCGATTCATCTGACATGAAAAGACTCCGCCGCTTCCTCAAAGGTTCCCCGCTGCACTTCGCCCGTTTCGATCGCGATGAAGGGATGGCCTACGGCCCAGGCAACACAGCCAGCCCGGCATCCGGCGGCGGCTGCGTGGGGCTGCTGTTGCGAAATCCACGCCTGCTCATCGGGCTGCTCGTGGCCGCCGTCGCCGTGTTCAAATACTTTGGCGGCACCACTTCCTACACGAATCCATTCACAGGCCGCATGCAGCATCTCGCTTCCGAAATGGACACCCCCGAAGAAGAGATCGCCATGGGATTGCAATCCGCTCCGGGCATGATTCGGGAAATGGGCGGCGAGGTCAATCCACGTGACCCGAACGCACAAATGGTTCAACGGGTGGGCCAGAAAATCATCAACAGCACGGCGGTCAAAGAAACGCCTTACAAGTTTCAGTTTCACCTGCTGGCTGATCGCGAAGTTATCAACGCCTTCGCACTCCCCGGCGGCCAGATCTTCATCACGTCGCGGCTGCTGGAACTGCTGGAGTCCGAAGACCAGCTCGCGGGAGTGCTCGGGCACGAGATCGGGCATGTGGTGGGCCGCCATTCCACGGAGCAGATGGCAAAGACCGATCTCCTTCAGGGACTGGCGCGCGGTGCGGGTGTCCTCATGAGCGACGGACAAAGCCAGGGCTCCGCGCAGATGGCCGCGTCCATCGCCAACCTCATCGGTATGAAATATGGCCGCGATGACGAGACCGAAGCGGACTCACTTGGTGTGAAGTTCCTCATCGAGGTGGGCTACAATCCCGAAGCGATGATCGGCGTGATGGAGATCCTGAAGAACAACGCCGGAGGCGGGCATCAGCCAGAGATCATGAGCACCCATCCTGATCCAGGGAATCGTATCGAGCACATCCGCGCGGAGATCGCGAAGTATCGGAGGTAGCGCCGGGGGCGGCGCGCTCGAAACATCCTCGTTAAACAACACGGGCGTTGCAGGCCGAACGATCTGGCGCATTGCTTCCGATCTCCATCTCAACTCCCGCCCGCTCCCTTTGAAATCTGCGCTCAAACTCCACGACACGCTAACCAGGACCGAACGCACGCTGACTCCCATCGATGGCGGGACGCTGCGCTTTTACTGCTGCGGCCCCACGGTGTATGGGCCTGCACATATCGGAAACTTCCGCACCTTCGTCGCCCAGGATGTGTTCCGTCGTGTCGTCGAACTCGCTGGCACGCCCACCCTGCATGTGCGGAATCTCACGGACGTGGATGACAAGACCATCCGCGACTCGATGAAGGCCGGGCAGACGCTCACCGAATTCACCCGGCACTGGACGGAGAAATTCCACGCCGACTGCGCTGCACTGAACCTGCTGCCCCCACACATCGAGCCAAGCGCAGTGGCGCATATCCCGCACCAGATCCGGATGATTGAAACCCTGCTCGCGCGCGGCCACGCCTACGTGGCGGCCGATGGCAGCATCTACTTCCGCGTATCCAGCTTCGCGGACTACGGCAAGCTCAGCCACCTGGAGGATCGCGAACTGCGGCTGGGTGCGAGTGCCTCCGCGTCCGTTACGGACAGTGATGAATACACACGGGATTCGCTCACGGACTTCGCGCTATGGAAAGCCCGGAAGCCGGAGGACGGTCCAAATTTCTGGGCCAGCCCCTGGGGTGAAGGTCGTCCGGGCTGGCACCTGGAGTGCAGCGCCATGATCCGCGAATACCTCGGTGAGGATTTCGATCTGCATAGCGGCGGCGTGGATTTGATCTTCCCCCACCACGAAAACGAGATTGCGCAGAGCTGCTGCAGCACGCACGGCAAATTCGCGGCGCACTGGTTTCACATCACGCATCTCACCGTGGACGGCGCGAAGATGAGCAAGAGCCTGGGCAATCTCTACACGCTGGATGATTTGAAACAGAAAGGCTTCACTGCCGCGGAGGTGCGCTATGTCCTGATCAGCGGCCACTATCGCACGCCGCTGAACTTTACCTTGCACAGCCTCGACGCCGCGCGCAGCGCGCTGGAGAAGCTCTCGCGCCACGAGCAATCCCTGCGCACGAAGGCAGGCCAGATGGCGGCTCCAGCGCGCGAGCGACTCATCGCGGACGCCAGCCCCGGCATCTTCGCGGACGCCAGCCCCGGCATCTTCGCGGATGCCTGGAAGTGCCTGCTCGATGACCTAAATGTCCCGGGTGCGCTCGGCGCGATCTTCTCCGTCATCAAACAGGCCGATCAGTCCTCTTCCGACGCCGCCACGGCGCACGCACACTGGCTGTCCTTGCACTTCCTGCTCGAAGCCATCGGCCTTGTTTTGCCTCCGCCAAAAAGTGAAGTGTCCGCGGATGTGCCGCCTGACATCCAGGCACTGGCAGAACAGCGCTGGACGGCGAAACAGTCCAAGGACTGGGCTGCAGCGGACGCATTGCGGAAGGAACTGGACGCGCGCGGCTGGATCATCAAAGACAACAAGGACGGTTTCACCATCCTGCCAAAGTAATCATGCCGCCTGACGCTGTGCTGTATCGCGACACGTTGCTCGACAACGTGATTCCGTTCTGGCTCCAGCACGGCATCGATCGCGAGCATGGGGGCATCATGACCTGCGTGGATCGCGATGGCAGCATCATCGACACCGACAAAAGCGTCTGGTTTCAGGGCCGCGCCGGCTGGATGTTCGCCACGCTCTACAACACGATCGAGCCCCGCCCTGAATGGCTGGAGGCTGCGCGTTCCTGCGTGGAATTCAGCCGTGCCCACTGTTCGTCACCTGGCGGAAAGATGTATTTCAGTGTCACGCGCGAGGGCCGTGCGCTGCGGATGCGTCGGTATGTTTTCAGTGAAGCATTCGCAGCCATCTCGTATGCCGCATACGCCCGCGCGACGGGCGATGACCGCTCACACAACGATGCCTTGAGCTGCTTTGATCTCTATTTGCACCACAGCTTCACGCCCGGAATGATGCCGCCCAAGTTCGAGCCCTCGCGTTCGATGAAAGGCATTGGTGCTCTAATGATCGCCATCGTCACCGCGCAGGAACTAAGGGATAACATCGGCGATGTCTGCGTGCGTGAGCGCACCTGCACCGAGTGGATCGACCGGTGCATTCGGGAGATCGAGCGGGACTTCTTCAAGCCGGAACACGGAGCCGTGCTGGAGTGCGTCGCTCCAGACGGCGGCATCATCGATCATCACGAAGGCCGGACCTTGAATCCAGGGCATGCGATCGAATGTGCGTGGTTCATCATGCACGAAGGCAGCCTCCGCCGCGACCGGCAGCTTGTTGATCTCGGCGTGCGCATGCTGGATTGCATGTGGCAACGCGGCTGGGACACGGTGCACGGCGGCCTGCTCTACTTCACGGACTTGTTTGACGGGCCGGTGCAGGAATACTGGCACGACATGAAATTCTGGTGGCCGCACAATGAAACCATCATCGCCACGCTGCTGGCGGCGAAGCTCACGGGGGAGGCCCGCTATGAAGCCTTGCATCGGCAAGTGCACGATTGGAGCTTCAAACATTTCCAGGACACCGAACACGGCGAGTGGTTCGGCTACCTGCACCGGGACGGGCGCATTTCATCGCGCGCCAAAGGCACGATGTATAAAGGGCCGTTCCATCTGCCACGCATGCTTTGGTATTGCTGGCGGCTTCTCGACCCCGCGTTTCCCAGCATGAATCGTCCGCCGGAGCCTGCCCCCCCATGAACCTGCATTCACTTCGATCGTTCTCGCTGACTGTGATCAGCTTCGTCGCACTTCATGGCGCACAGGCAGCGCTCACTGTTCCTGCGTTCACAGCCTACCTCGACCCTGATCCGAATGGCATGCCCGTCAGCAAGGAGAAAGGCATCTCCGACTGGAAGAACACCGACCAGCATGTGCTCTGGTTTGGCCAGATCAATACGCCCGGCAAGCTGGCCGCAACGGTGACACTGATTGCTACCAAAGGTTCCCGGCTCCAGCTCACGATCAACGGCCAAAAGCATGCAGCCAAAGTCGAAGCCGGTGTGGCGGACTTCGGCAGCTTCGACATCGCATCGCCTGGCTGGGTCAAGTTTGACCTATCGATCCTGGAGGGGTTCGCAAAAACCGTGACTTCACTCAATCTCGACGGCGCGGCGGTGGCAGCTGCGCACTTCAATCTCGAGCCCAGGCGAAACGCCGCATCCGTGCACCTGTTCTATCCGACACCGAAGGATGCTCGCATTGCTTTGTTCTACAACGAAGTGACAGCCATCGATGACCCAGTGGCCACCTACTACATGGCCTGCGGATTCTCGCGCGGCTACTTTGGCATGCAGGTGAATTCACCCACCGAGCGTCGCATCATCTTCTCGGTTTGGGATTCGGGAAAGGGTCAGGAAGCCAAAGACCGGTCCCGTGTGGCGGAGGAAGATCAAACGCAACTCATGGCAAAGGGTGATGGCGTGGAAGCCAGCGTGTTTGGCAATGAAGGCACCGGCGGGCATTCGCATCTGGTCTACGATTGGAAGACGGGACAGCCGCAGAAATTCGTCGTGCAGGCCAAAGCCGAGGGCACGCACACGACCTACAGCGGGTGGTGGTTTCATCCGGACAAAAGGGCGTGGATGCTGATCGCCAGTTTTCGTGCTCCTAAAGATGGCGGGCTGTTGCGCGGCCTGTATTCGTTCAGCGAGAACTTCGGCGGCAGCAACGGCCACCTCCGGCGCAAAGCCTTGTTTGGCCCGCAGTGGATCGCGAGCCCCGAAGGAGAGTGGACCGAAATCACATCAGCCACATTCTCCCATGATGCCACGGGCAAAGCAGCGCGCCTGGATCGCTTCATGGGAGTAGAAGATGGAAAATTCTTCCTCTCGCACGGAGGCTTTGTGGATGGATTCACCAGCGGCGGCGAGGCATTCCACCGACCGCCGACCACGCGGCCCACGATCGATCTACCACCACGGTAATCAACGCTGCGCCGCTGATTTGGCCGGGCGGAGCATTTCCACCAAAGAGGTGACATGCTCCCAGCGGCGAATCATCACATCGAGCATGAAGAGCAGCACCAGCGCCATGATCGCATGCGGCCACAGTTCCACGTATTGCAGGGCACCATTGGCTGCGAGCGGAGGTGACTGGCCTTCCTTCAAAACGCTGCCTCCGGTGATGCGCGCAGCCTCTGCCAGCACTGCCTCATTCACCGTGCCAAGGCTGGCTTCGCTGCCGATGTTTCGAACCAGACCAGCCGACACCATCTCCGCTCCCGATTGTGCGCGCACTAGATACAACCCCGCGCGATCAGGACGGAAACGGCCCTCATAGAGACCGGGACCGCTCTGGGCCAGATTGATGCTGGCGACTGGCTTCACGGGCGCGCCGAGCGAGTCCGCCGAAACGAAGAACACCTCCGCATTCACCACGGCGCTGTTGGTGCGCGTGCCTGCGTCATCGAGCATGTCCACAGTGACCCGCGCCTCATCACCGCGCAGTTCCGTGCGAATGTCCATCCGCTGCCCCTGTGGCGCGCGCGCCGTCTCTCGCAGCACCTGCCCCCAGAAACGTCCGAAACCGCTCCATCGCCCCAGCCAGAGAGATGCCCAGCGGCTCTTTGCATCGCTAGTGAAGGCAGTCGTCTTGCCCAGCCCGTAACGCCAGTGAGCCAACAGCACATCTCCCGTGTCGGTGACCAGCGGCACCTGCGCCGTCGCTTTGCGCGTCGTCTTCACGTAGCCCAGCAACGACGGCACGGCCTTCCAGTCATCGAACCCGGCCAGCATCGGGTGCTTCTCCCGCGCCTGCGCAAAGAACGCCTCCTCACGAATCATGCGCCCCGTGTGCATCAGCGTGTCCTGGGTAAAGATGCGCGTCAGCCCGGCGGAATCGAGCGTGGTATAAGCCTGCCCGCCACCCGCGGAAGCGATAGCCTGGAGCAGCCCCACGTGTGAGCCCTCACCGATCGCGACAGTCGAAATCGTAATCCCATCCGCGCGACACTGGGCAGCCATCGCTTCATAGCCTGAGCCGGAGGTCTCGCCGTCCGTGAGAATGATCATGTGCTTGATGCGAGCCTTCGCGCGCTGCAGCTGCTCGCGCGCGATGCGCAGAGCAGGCTCCAAATTGGTGCCGCCGCCGGAACTCAGTCCGGCGATCTGCCCGGCCACCGCCACCGTCGAGGTGACCCGCGACACCGGCAGAACCACATGCGCATCCGAATCGAAGGCGAACACGCCGATGTTGTCGTTGTGACCGAGCACCTCCGCGGCCGCCACGGCGGCGCTCTTGGCGGTTTCCAGTTTCTCGCCTGCCATCGAACCGCTGCGATCGAGCACGAGCGCCAGCGCACTGCTTTGCTTTTCCTCGTCGTCAGGGCTCTTCATGCGCACGGGCAGCAGTTCCTCCACAGGCGTGCGGTAGTAGCCGCCCACGCCAAAACTTTGCGCGCCACCGATCATGACAAAGCCCCCGCCCAGCTTGTCCACGTAGTCACGCATCGCATTCATCGTGCTCTCGCCGAGCAGCCGCGCGGGCACGTCACTGACGATGATGCCATCGTAGCCGGCCAGCTCCTGCAGCGTGCCCGGAATGCTTCCCGGTCCGCGAAGTTCCAGCTGAATGCCCTCCCGCTCCATGGCCTGCACCAGGTAGCGCCCTTCGGCAGAATCGCCCTCGCAGTAGAGCAGACGGAGACGGCCGCGAACATCGACGATGGCCAGCGCGTCATTGTTGCCTGGAATCGAATCGCCCGCGAAGCCCGCAAGCACGGCGCGATACTTGTAGGTGTTCCGAAGCGGCGGCGCACGGGTGAACACCTCCTGCCGCGTTTCGCCCGGCTTCAATGTCAGAGCGCGCTGCTCGACCTCCACGCCGTTTTCAAACAAGCGCAGCGTGCCTGTGCCCTCGAGCGTGGAATCGATCGTCGCCGTGAGTTTGAGTGAGGCACCTTCGTGCAAACGCGCATGGGAGGCGGCCAGATCACGCACGCGAACGTCCGGCTTCTGCGGACCCGCCACGGGCAACGCGTGCAGGCGCACACCCGTCACCGCAGCCTGCCGCGCCGCCTCCGCGAGACTGCCGCGCGTTTCATGACCATCAGAGATCAGCACGATGCTGCGACTGGTGCCGGCAGGGAACAGTCCGCGCGCATAATCCACTGCAGCAGCCAGATCAGTCTGTGCGCCGTGGGCGCGCTGCCAGGCCGTGCGAGTCTCATCGAAGCGCGCGCCGGGCATCAGCGCCGGTTCGTCACCTGCGG
>WBZU01002701.1_pt1 | contig 12041 bp, 7 predicted proteins | sample 5204311 | NCBI WGS metagenome assembly WBZU01 (sample SAMN12344359, study PRJNA552823) | activated sludge metagenome | biome: Activated sludge suspended growth; feature: Nitrification reactor; material: Wastewater; isolation source: activated sludge from nitrification reactor of wastewater treatment... | reverse complement strand
CCACAGGTACATGTGGCCGCGGTAGAGCCAGTTGGTGGCGCCGGCCTCCTCGTCGACCACGGCGTTGACCCGCCCGGAGCCGGGGTCGACGAACACCTCGCGGTAGAGCACGGGGGCCTCGGCGCCGGCCTCGAGCTCGGCGTCGGTGGGCTGGGGGGCGGCGGTGTCGGGGATGGACAGGCCGACCTCGTAGACGCCGTTGCCGTTGCGGGGCAGGCTCACGTTGTAGGAGGTGGTGCCGTCGGGCCGGCCGTCCATGGCGGCGGCCAGGGCGGCGGCGGGGCCGACGTCGCCGTCGGTGTGGTGGTAGCGCTCCGAGTGCAGCCAGCCCTCGTAGCGGTCGTTGAACACCAGCCAGAACCCGGTGATCGAGATGACCACGAGCCACGCCAGGAGCACGAAGGACACCCAGCGGTGGAGCTTGACGAGGACCCGACGGGGGGCCATGGCCACCCGACGGACGAGGCCGCGGCGGCGGCGACCGGCGGTGGGGGCGGGGGTGGGCTCGGCGCCGCCGGCCTCCGAGGCTGGAGCGTCCAGCACGGCGACCGCGCCGGGCTCGACGAGGTCGGGTCCGGGGCCCGGCTCGGCCGGGGGATCCATCGTGTCGGTCATGGCGGGCCTCCCGTCGGGCGCTGAACAGCCGGCGAACGGTAAGCGCGCCTATCTGCCCGGTGCAAGAAGCCTGATCACCGGACGACGGGCCGGGGTCCCAGGAGGTTCCCAGGAACCCCGGACCCGATGCTCAGGCCCGGGGTCGAAGGTGGCGCCGACCCTCACGGAACCAGGAGCCACACCATGTCCGACCAGCGCACCATCGACCCGGCCAGCTCGGCCCTCGTGATCGACGAGACGGGCCACGACGACCACGACCACGACGAGCACGACCGCGGCCTCCAGCACGACCTCGCGACGATGGGCGCCTCCGCCGCCTCCGCCGCCGGGGCGATCCGAAGCCGGGTGGCCGACGGCCTCGCCACCAAGGTCGACCGCCGCCGCCTCCTGGGCATCGCCGGCGGCGGGGCCGCCGCCCTGGCCCTCGCCGCCTGCATCCCGGTGACCGGCGGTGGCTACGCCGCCATCAACGAGGAGACCGAGGGCCCCTACCCGGGCGACGGCTCCAACGGCCCGAACGTCCTGACCACCAGCGGGGTGGTGCGCCGCGACCTCAAGAGCAGCTTCGGTTCGTTCTCGGGCAGCGCGACCGGGGTGCCGCTCACCCTGCGGATGCGGGCCACCGACGTGAGCGACGGCGGCAACCCCAAGGCCGGCCTGGCGATCTACGCCTGGCACTGCGATTCCCAGGGGCGCTACTCGCTCTACTCGAACGGTGTCACCGACCAGAACTGGCTGCGGGGCGTGCAGGTGACCGACGCCAACGGCTGGGTCCGCTTCGACACGATCTGGCCCGGTTGCTACGACGGCCGCTGGCCCCACATCCACTTCGAGGTGTACCCCAGCGCGGCCAAGGCCACCAGCGCCGCCAACAAGCTCCGGACGTCCCAGATCGCCATGCCCGCCGCCCAGAGCAAGGCGGTCTACGCCACCTCGAACTACCCGAGCAGCGCCGCCAACCTCGCCAAGACCTCGCTCTCGACCGACGGCGTCTTCCGCGACGGCTGGACGCACCAGCTCGCCGAGGTTAGCGGCAGCGTGACCAACGGCTACACCGCCGTCCTCACCTTCGCCGTTCCGTAGCGGCCGGCGGCCCGACCGGTAGGTTCCGGCGATGCCGGGGGCGCAGGACGGGTCGGTGATCGAGGTGCTGGCGGGGCGGACCGGCGTGGTCCTGGCGGTGGGCGACGACGGTCGGCTCCACCAGATCGCCTTCGGCGCCGACGTCGCCGGCCGGCGGCCCGAGCTGCCGGTCGGGCTCCACCCGCTGGCCCATCCGACCTTCGGCGAGGAGGTGGGACGGGAGGCGGCGCTGCGGATCACCCACGCCGACGGCGCCACCTCCACCCGCCTGCGGTTCGAGGCGGTCGAGCGCGAGCCCCACGAACACGGCGAGGTGGTGCGGGTCCACCTGCGGGATCGGGTCGCCCCGGTGTCGGTCACCCTCGGGTACCGGACCTGGCCGGCCACCCACGTGCTCGAGCAGTGGGTCGAGGTGGCCGACGACGGCGACGCCGAGCTCGTGCTGCACCGGTTCGCATCGAGCGCGCCGGCCCTCGGCGGCGCCGACCCGCGCCTCACCCACTGGGGTGGCGGCTGGGCGGGGGAGTGGCGGCCGGTCACCGAACCGCTGCGGCGGGGGACCAAGACGGTGGCGTCGTTCGGCGGGGTGCGGCCGTCGTTGCACCTCTCCCCGGTGGTCCTGGTCGAGCCGGACGGGCCGGCGTCGGAGACCGAGGGCCTCGTCGGGGCCTGTGCGCTGGCGTGGGGCGGCGACGCCCGCGTCGACGCCGAGGTGACCACCCACGCCCAGCAGCGGCTGGTGGTCGGGGTCCAGCACGTCGGCGCCGAGCGGCGGCTCGGGCCGGGGGAGCGGTTCGTGACACCGTCGGCGTGCTGGACCTGGTCGGCGGCGGGCCGGGGTCCGGCCAGCCGGGCGCTGCACGACCACGTGCGGCGCCACGTCGTGCGCGACGGGCTCGGGATTCGGGCGACGGTGGCCAACACCTGGGAGGCGGTGTTCTTCGACCTGAGCACCGACGGGCTCGTCGAGCTGGTCGACCGGGCTGCCGACCTCGGCGCCGAGCTGTTCCTGCTCGACGACGGCTGGTTCGGCGGTCGGTACCCGCGCGACGACGACACGACCTCGCTCGGCGACTGGGACGTCGATCGGTCGAAGCTGGCCGCCGGCCTGGACCCGGTGATCGAGCGGACGCTGGCCCGCGGCCTGCGGTTCGGGCTGTGGGTGGAGCCCGAGATGGTCAACCCGGCGTCGGAGCTCCACGACGCCCACCCCGACTGGGCGATCGGCGAGCCGGGCCGCGAGGCGCGCACCGAACGCCACCAGCTCGTGCTCGACGTCCTCCGGCCCGAGGTGGCGGCCCACGTGGCCGGCGCGGTGCACCGCGTCCTCGACGCCCACCCCGGCATCAGCTACCTGAAGTGGGACGCCAACCGGGACCTCACCGAGCCCGGGTCGCCGGCGCTGCCGGTCGATCGCCAGAGCCACCTGCCGATCGACCGGGTGCGGGCCACCGAGGCGATCTTCCGGGAGGTGGCCGAGCGCCACCCCGACGTCGAGCTGATGGCGTGCGCCTCCGGCGGGGGCCGCAGCGACCTCGGCACGCTGCGCTGGTTCCACGAGCTGTGGACCTCCGACAACACCGATCCGGTCGACCGGGTCCGGCTCCAGTGGGGCGCCTCCCACCTGCTGCCGGCGTCGGTGCTCGGCGCCCACGTCACCCGGTGGGGCGGTCGGCCGATCGCCTTCGGCGCCGCGGTGGCGCTCAGCGGGCGCTTCGGGTTCGACCTCGACCTTCGGACGCTGACCGACGACGAGGCGGCAACCCTCGCCGACGCCGCCGCCACCGCCCGCCTGGTGCGGGACCTCGTCCAGCAGGGCGACCTCCACCGCCTGGTCGACCCGGTCGGCCGGGACCGGGGGGCGCTGGCCTACGTCGACCCGAACGGCGGGCGGGCGGTGGCCTTCGCCTTCCGCCTTCCCGACGGCGACCCCGGCCCGACCGATGCGGTGGCGCTGCCGTTCGTCCCCGACGGCGCGGGGGTCGACGCGATCGATCGCACGCCCCGGCCCCGCGGCGAGGCCGATCGGGCGTGGCGCCCGCTGGCCGGGCCCCGCCTGGCCTGGCCGGTCGAGCCGGCCCCGTCGGCGACGGTCGTCGAGCTGCGCTGGGGCTGAGCGAGCTCAGGCCTGGAGCATCGGGCCCATGCCGGCGATGACCTCGTCGATGGGCAGCGGCCGTCCGAACAGGTACCCCTGGGCCCGGGTGATGCCGAGCTCGCGGACCACGTCTCGCTGGGCCTCGGTCTCCACGCCCTCGGCCACCACCTCGAGGCCGAGGCGGTTGGCCATCGTGACCACGGCGTCGGCGATGATCCGGGTGTCGGGGTCGTCGAGCAGGCGCTGGGTGTAGGTGGTGTCGAGCTTGAGGATGTCGATCGGGTACCGGCGGAGGTAGCCGAGCGACGAGTACCCGCTGCCGAAGTCGTCCAGGGCGAGCGAGACGCCGTGGTCGCGCAGGGTGCGCAGCGTGACGTCGATGTCCTCGCGGGGATCGATGAGCACCGACTCGGTCAGCTCGAGCACGAGGCGATCGGGCGCCACCCCCGCCGCCTCGGCGGCGTCGAGCACCACCTGCGGGAAGCGCGGGTCGAGGAGCTGGTGGCCGGACACGTTGACCGCCATCCGCAGCGCGGCGTCGGCGCCGACCGCGGCCTGGACGCGGGCGAGGTCGGCCGCCGCGGTGCAGACGGCCCAGGCGCCGAGCGGCAGGATCAGGCTGGACTCCTCGGCGACGCGGATGAACTCGTCGGGGGTGGCCAGCTCCCAGCGTGCCAGCGCCTCGAACCCGGTGACCGCCCCGCCGTCGAGGTCGATCACCGGCTGGTGGGCGAGCCAGAGCGACCCCTCGTCGAGGGCGAGGTGGAGCGAGGCCTCGAGCACGAAGCGGCGGGTGACCGCCTGGCGCATCGTGTCATCGAAGCGGGCCACCTGGGCCCGGCCCCGCCGCTTGGCGACGTACATGGCGGCGTCGGCGTCGCGGATGGCCGACTCCGCGTCGAGGTCGGCGCGGGGGTGGACCGCCACCCCGATGCTGGCGGTGACCCGGGCGTTGCTGCCGGGGACCCGGACCGAGGCGACCTGGTCGAGCAGGGCGGCGGCGAGGCGGTCGACCGCGGCGTCGTCGAGGCGGCGGCCGTCGAGGACATCGGCCACGACGACGAACTCGTCGCCGCCGAACCGAGCCACCAGGCCGGGGCTGCCGGCGGCCAGCCGGGCGCCGACCTCGACCAGCAGTTGGTCGCCGGCGGAGTGGCCGAGCCCGTCGTTGACGATCTTCAGGTTGTCGAGGTCGATGAAGGAGACGGCGACGAGGTCCGCGGGGCTGGATCCCGGCCCGCCGGAGGCGGCCACGCGGTCGAGGTGCTCGGTGAGGGCGAGGCGGTTGGGCAGGTCGGTCAGGTGGTCGCACCGGGCCTGGGCGGCCAGCTCGGCCTGGCGCGCCCGGTCCTCGGTGATGTCTCGCATGATCAGGCCCCAGGACACGACGTCGCCGTCGCCCTCGGCCACCGGGCTGATCGTCAGCTCCATCGTCCGGTCCCCGATCGAGCGGGGGACGCGGACCTCGCCGGTCCAGGACTCGAGCACGTCGAGGCGGGGCAGGATCTCGTCCTCCATGACCCCGAGCAGCTCGGGCGTCATCACCTCGAACAGGTCGTTGCCGGTCAGGTCGCCGCCGAGCAGCTCCTTGGCCGCGGTGTTGGTGTAGAGCAGGCCCACGCCGAGCTGGCCGACCATCACCACGTGGTCGATCTCGTCGAGCACCCGGGCCAGGCGATCGTGGGCGCGGCGGGTGGCCTCCTCGGCCTGTTCGGCCTCGACCTGGGCCTGGACGTCGCGGACGTCGGAGATCACCGTGCGCGCCCCCCGCTCGTCGAGGAGGGTCCACGAGGTGATCTCCGCCCACCACCAGGTGCCGTCGGCGCGGTGCAGCCGGAGGCGGATCGGCGCCAGGGGGCCGTCGTCGGCGGCGAGGCGGCGCCACTGGGCGACGGCGGCGGCTCGATCCTCGGGGTGGGCGAGATCGAGCACCGGCGTGCCGAGCACGGTGTCGAGCGGGCGGCCGAGGACGTCTTCGAGGTTGTGGGTGGCGGTCAGGATGCGACCGTCGACGTCGAGGCGGAGCCGGAAGCTCGAGGTGCCGTGGAACCACGACCGCGCCTCCAGCTCGGTCTGCTCGGCGTCGATGGGGCCGTCGGCCTCGTGGAGGACGAGCACCACCGTGCCCACGCCCTCGATCCCGACGAGGTCGATCAGGGTGGCCTCGTACCAGCCGGGTTCGATGCCGTCGGCGAACGGGTGGACGGCGCGGATCGTGACCTGGGCGACCCGCAGCGGCCCGTGGCAGGCCCGCAGCCACGCCTGGTGGACGAGCAGGTGGTGGTCGGGATCGACGTAGGTGAGGGGGTGGTCCTCGATCGTCACCCAGCGGCAGGTGGGCCCGAGGCGCTCGACGAGGATCGGCGAGGGCTCGGCACCAGCGGGACCGAGGCAGGTGGCGTACGAGCCCGGCGGCACGTTGCGGAGCGTGGTGAACGCCACGTCCATCCGCCGCGCCGGATCGTGGAGCGTGGACACGGCCTGGTCGGGCGGGGGTCCGGGGGACGCGGGCGGGGGTGTCTCCATCGGTTGCGCCGCCGTCGGAGGGGTCAGGCCCCCGCCAAGCGGGCGACCACCGGGGCCATCGGCTCCATGGCGTCCTCCTGCACGACCACGTAGCTGGCGTCCCAGCGGTCTCGGCGGGCTTCGACCGCCTCGACGATCTCGTCGACCGTGCCGATCAGGGCGTGGGGGAAGTCGTCGAGCACCTCGGGCGTCAACCCGAAGAGCGGGGCGAACTGCTCGAGGACGCTCTGGCGGTCGTCGGTGACGATGCAGGCGAACAGCAGCAGGTTGACCTCGACGTCGGGGTAGCGATCGCCGGCGGCGTCACGGACCCAGGCCAGCTTCTGGTCGGTCAGGTCCGCGGTGCCGCTGCGTGCGGCCTCGGCGTCGATGGCCCCCGACGGGATGGTGGGGTTCACGCCGACGATGTCCGCGTGGCGACCGGCGATGGTGAGCATCCGCTTGAGCCCGCCGCCGACCAGGATCGGCGGCCGCGGGGACTGGACCGGCTTGGGCAGGCCCTGGTGGGCGGTGATGCGGTAGTGCTCGCCCTCGAAGGTGAGCGGATCCGGGCCGAGCAGGCCGGTCAGCACGGCCAGGCCCTCCTCGAAGCGGTCCACCCGGGTGGCGGGCGGGTCGTAGGCGATGCCGGACTCCTCGTAGTCGGAGCGCATCCAGCCGGCGCCGAGGCCGATCTCGAGCCGGCCGTCGGTCAGCACGTCCACCGTGGCCAGCTCCTTGGCCAGCACCAGCGGGTGCTTGTAGTCGTTGTCGTGCACCAGCGTGCCGACCCGCAGGTCGGTGGTGGCGGCCGCCGCGGCCACCAGCGCCGGGACCGGGGCCAGCTGGTCCCCGAAGTGGTCCGGCATGAACAGGGTGGCGTAGCCGAGCTCCTCGGCCCGGCGGGCCTTGGCCGCCCACTCGGCGGCGGAGGCGGCGCCGGCGATCTGCACCCCGAAGCGGAACGGGCGGGGGTGCGTCATCAGATGGCTCCAAGGGGTGGCGGGACGGGCGAGGCTACCGCCCGGCACCGGGGGGCGCCTGGGGACGGTGCGGAAGGGAACGGTACGCTGCTCCGGCCGTGACCTACCTGAGCCGTCTGGCCCGATTCACCGCCGTCATGGCCGCCCTGGTGGCCGTGATCGCCGGGTCGCTCGCCCTGATCGGGCCGCAGGTGGCCAAGCTCGTCAGCGCCCACCGGTCCGACCACGAGCAGATCACCCTCGAGCCCCTCGCGGAGCGGTCGTACCTGTACGACGCCGCCGGGAACCTCCAGGGCACGATGACCGACAGCGACGACCCCCAGAACCGCACCAAGGTCACCCTCGACCAGATCCCGGCCACGGTGCGGGACTCGGTCATCGCCGCCGAGGACGCGAACTTCTACCACCACACCGGGATCAACGTCCGCTCGATCCTGCGGGCGGTGGACGCCAACCTCGAGAGCGGCGAGGTCAGCCAGGGCGGCTCCACGATCACCCAGCAGGTGGTCAAGAACTCGCTGGTGGGCAACGAGCAGGACCTCAGCCGCAAGCTCCGCGAGGCGTTCCTCGCCGTCGAGCTCGAGAAGCAGATGTCCAAGGACGAGATCCTCGAGTACTACCTGAACAGCGTGTACTTCGGCGGCGGCGCCTACGGCGTGCAGGCGGCCTCGGAGTACTACTTCGACAAGGACGTCGGCGACCTCAACTGGTCCGAGGGGGCGCTGCTCGCCGCGCTGATCCGGAGCCCGAACTACTACAACCCGTTCAAGAACCCCGACGTCGCCCGCGAGCGTCGCTCGATCGTGTTCAAGCGGCTGGTCACCACCGGCAAGCTCACCCAGGCCGAGGCCGACTTCAGCGAGGGCATCGCCCTGCCGACGGTGCCCCACAAGCCGGCGCCGCCGTACGACTACTTCGTCGAGGAGGTCAAGCAGCAGCTCCTCGACGACCCCCGGTTCGGCCTCGGCGCCACCGAGGAGGCCCGCTACCGGGCGGTGTTCACCGGCGGCATCAAGGTCTTCACCACGCTCGATCCCGCTCTCCAGGCCACCGCGATCCAGGCCCGCAACGAGACGCTGCCGAAGAACAAGGGCGACGCCACCTTCGACATCACCGACCCCCGCACCGGCCAGCTCACCTTCGGCACCGAGGCGATGGCCACCGTCGAGCCCTCCAGCGGCGCGGTGCGGGCGATGGTCGGCGGCCCCGGCTTCGAGAAGTGGCAGTTCAACCTCGCCACCGAGCGGGACCCGGGCCGCCAGCCGGGGTCGACGATGAAGACCTTCGTGCTGGCCACGCTGTTCGAGGAGGGCTACGTCCCCTCCGACACGCTGCCGAGCACCGGGAGCTGCTCGTTCAAGTTCCCCGGCTCCCGCGAGATCTCCACCTACACCGGGCGGGGCGGCACGATCACCTCGATGACCCAGGCGTCGTCGAACTGCGGGTTCATGCGCCTCGGCCAGGTGGCCGGCATCCCCGAGGTGGCGGCGCTGGCCAACTCGGTCGGGATCAAGAGCCAGCTCAACCTGCTCGACCAGGACGGCAACCCGACCGCCCCGCCGAACAACCTCCCGCTCGGCACGATGGGCGTGTCGCCGCTCGACATGGCCTCGGCCTACGCCACCTTCGCCAACGACGGCGTCTACAACGAGCCGTACCTCGTCGAGCGCATCGAGGACTCCGACGGCAAGGTCCTGTACCAGCACGCCGCCGCCCCGGTCCCGGCGGTCGAGCCCCAGACCGCCCGCCTGGTCACCCAGGTGCTGCGGGCCAACGTCATCGGCGGCACCGGCAAGAACGCCCAGATCGCCTCGGGCCAGCCGGCGGCGGGCAAGACCGGCACCACCAACGACTCCACCGACGTGTGGTTCGTGGGCTACACGCCCGAGTACGCCACGGCGATCTGGATGGGCGCCCCGATCGGCTCGATCAGCCTGGCCAACGCGGGCATGGCCGGCGCCACCGGCGGCCGCTACCCGGCGGCCACCTGGGGGCGGTACTACTCGCTGATCTACGCCAACCGCCCGTCGGTGCCGTTCCTCGAGGCCGAGACCACCCGCCGGGGCAAGGCGATCGGCAAGGTCCCGAACCTGATCGGCGGCGGCGGCGGGTCCTCCACGTCGTCTCGGCGGCCCCGGCCCTCCACCGGCGGAGGCGGCGGAGGGGGCGGCACCACCGCCAACACCGCCCCGGCCACGACGCCGGCCACGACCCCCGCCACCGCCCCGCCGATCCAGCTCGGGGGCTGACGCGTGGCCGACCCCGGCGCGCTGGCCGTCCGCCGATCTGCGTAGGTTTGACGGCCGTGACCGCGTTCGACGTCCTCCTCGAGGTGCAGGCCCACGACACCCGCCTCGACCAGCTCCAGCACCAGCTCGACGCCCTGCCGGCCCGGGCCGAGCGCGACGCCGCCCGCGAGGCGTTGGCCGCCGCCGAGGACCACGTGGTGGCCGAGACCGAGGTGCACGACGACCTCGGCCGCCGCCAGCAGCGCCTCGACGACGAGATCGAGACGGTCAAGGCCAAGCGGGCCGGCGTCGAGGCCCGGCTCTACGGCACCGGCAACGCCAGCGCCCGCGAGCTCCAGGACCTCCAGGACGACAGCGAGTCCCTGGCTCGGCGGATCCGCCAGCTGGAGGACCAGGAGATCGAGATCATGGAGGCGCTCGAGCCGGTCGACGCCAACCTGGCCGAGCTCACCGCCACCCGCAACGCCCGCCGCACCGTGCTCGAGGACGCCGAGCGGGCGCTGACCGCGGCGGAGGCCGAGCTGGCCGTCGCCCTCGACGCCGAGCGGGCCGAGCGGGAGGCCACCGCCGCCGGCGTGGACGCCGCCCTGCTGGCTGAATACGACGCCCTGCGCCGCGGGCGGGGCGGGATCGCCGTGTCCCGCTTGGTCGGCAGCCAGTGCGGGGCCTGCCACCTGACGCTCAGCGCGGTCGAGGTGGCCCGGATCCGCAAGCACCCCGACGAGGTCACCCACTGCGAGGAGTGCGGCCGGCTCCTCGTGCCCTGAGCGCCCGGTGCTGATCTGGTTCGCCGTCGGCGCGGCGGTGCTGGTGGTGCTGGTGTTCCAGAGCCCGGCGGTCGACGTGCGCACCGTCGCCCTCGGCGCGGTGCTGCCGGTGGGCGAGGCGGCCCTCGGCGGCCCTCGGGTCCTGCACTCGGTGGTCGGCGCGGTGGCGGTGCTGGTGGTGGTGATGCTGGCCACCCGGGGCCGTCGCCTCCTGCGTCGCCGCCTGCTCGGCATCCCGATCGGCCTTCTGGCCCACCTGATCCTCGACGGCTCGTTCACCCGGACCCGCTCGTTCTGGTGGCCCCTGGCCGGGCGGTCCTTCGCCCACGGCCAGGTCCCCGAGGTCAGCCACCTCGCGGTGTCGCTCCTGTTGGAGGTGGCGGGGGTGGCGCTGGCGGCGTGGGCCTACCGCCGCTTCGGCCTCGCCGACCCGGCGCGGCGCCGCCGCCTGCTCGACGACGGCCGGATCGAGACCTGAGCCGACCGCACGGATCGGAGCCGTCGCCGTCGGCGACCCGCGGTGCTCAGAGCATGCGGAGGCCGGGCGTGCCGGCGACGATCTCCGCGGTGGCGTCGATGCGGGCGCCGGAGGTGGCCTTGGCGATCGTGTCGACCATCACCCACTCGGCCCGCCAGCGCTCGGGCGTGACCGTCGCCCGCACGTAGCCATGGTCGGCGAGGTTGGAGTAGGCGAGGCCCATGGCCGACAGGTCGAAGGAGGCGCCGACCGCGGCGGCGAGGCTCTCCGAGGAGATCGCGGGGCCGACGAGCTCGTGGGCGACCACGGTGCCCGTGGTCCCGGCGTCGGGGAGGCGCAGGTCGGCGGCGCCGGCCACGTGGATGTCGCCGGTGAGCACGACGACGTTCTGGACGCCGAGGTCGGCGATGTCCTGGAGGAGGCGGGCCCGGGCCGCCGGGTAGCCGTCCCACTGATCGACGTTGAGCACGACGTCGCCGATCAGCAGTGCCTTCATCACCGTCTGCTGGGCCAGCACGGTCCAGGTGCCATCGGCGGCGGCGAGGCGATCGGCGAGCCAGCGCTCCTGGTCGGCGCCGAGCATCGTGCGATCCGGCTCCAGGCGCTCGGGGCAGGCGGCGGCGTCGACCACGATCTCGTCGCCGCAGGTCTGGTCGGAGCGGTACTGGCGTCCGTCGAGCACGAGAAACGTCGCCAGCGAGCCGAAGCGCAGCTCCCGGTAGACCTGCAACGAGCCGTCGGCCGCCGGCGGGTCGGTGCGGATCGGGTGGTGCTCCCAGAAGGCCTGGTACGCCGCCCGGCGGCGGGCGGCGAAGGCGGCCTGGTCCGCCGGCCGCTCGGCGATGGACGCGGCGTAGTTGTTCTCGACCTCGTGGTCGTCCCACGTGATCACCCACGGGGCTGCGGCCTGGGCCGCCTGGAGCTTGGGATCGCGCTGGTAGCTGGCGTAGAGGAGGCGGTAGTCGGCCAGGGTGGCCGGTTCCTCGTCGAGCGCCACCGCCAGGTCCCCGTCGCCGCCGGGGTACTCGTAGATGTAGTCGCCGAGGTGGAACACGAGGTCGACCTCGTCGGCGGCGAGGTGGTCGAACGCGGTCCAGAACCCGCCCTGGCGCCGCTGGCAGGACACGAAGGCCAGGCGGAGCGCCTCGGCGGGGGCGCCGGCGGCCGGCGTGGTGCGGGTGCGGCCGATCGGCGACACGTGGTCGCCGACGCGGAAGCGGTACCGGTACCAGCGGTCGGCGTCGAGGCCGTCGGCCACCACGT
>WBZU01002698.1_pt1 | contig 12055 bp, 9 predicted proteins | sample 5204311 | NCBI WGS metagenome assembly WBZU01 (sample SAMN12344359, study PRJNA552823) | activated sludge metagenome | biome: Activated sludge suspended growth; feature: Nitrification reactor; material: Wastewater; isolation source: activated sludge from nitrification reactor of wastewater treatment... | reverse complement strand
GGCCATCGGGACAATCGTAAATGACGAAAGCACGCTTTGAAGAAAAGGCAGCTCGACTTCGAGACTGTGTTCTTTCGCATGCGCCGCCGCGTTGTGCATCAAGCCAAGGCGCGAACATGCCTCGACGTCCACTTCGATCCGACCAAGCGGCGTATCGAACGCCGTCGCTTCGGGCAACACGAGCCCCGATACGTACACGCGATGGGCCGGTCCGAGCAGTACGACGCGACGAACCCGATCCCGCGACCCGGACAAACACGCGTACGCGCTCGCTGCGATCGGGCCTGAATACACGTACCCCGCGTGTGGAACGACGAGCGCCTTGGGGGCGCGATCCGAACGCACGACATGAGCCGCATCGAGCATCGTCGAGATGTCGGTGGCAAGTCGTCGAGGATCACCCGGATAGAACGTACCTGCGACCGCAGGAGGCCGTACACGCTGCATCGCCCCGATTGTAACTCGAAAATGTGACGTTGCCGGGCGAGAAGTTTCGAGCACCGACATCGTCGCCGGCTGCTCCATGCGCGTCGCTCGACGCTGTGGCACATTGCTTCGAGAACTCATGAGCGACGACCAGCAAAACCCGGCGGCGGCGGATTCCTCCGACAAACCAACGTCCGACAAACCGTCCTCCGACGAACCCGGCATGCACGCCGCTGCAGATGCGGACAAACCCCGGGCGCCGTCCGAAACGACCGCCGACGTCGAGGCCCAAAGCACTGCCACCGATTCGCAGCCGCAACCGGCCGACTCGGCGATGGCGAAGCCCCCAGTGCCGCCGATGGCGCCGATTCCGGAGGTCGTCGTGCCGCCCATGGCCGAAATACCCGCCGTGGTCGTTCCACCGCTCGATCCGGCAAGAAAAACCCCGGCCGCCGCGCCATCGGAAGCTCGGGTCGAAGCCGCTGCGACCGAGACGAAAACCCCGTGGACTCCGCCCATTCCGCCGGAAACGTACCCCGTTCCGAATCCCCCCGCGGACTACGCGATCCCCGCAGCTCCCGCGGATTATCCCGCACCCGGCGCAGCCCCCGAATACCCCGCGCCGAGCGCTTTGCCGGACTATCCCGTCCCGAATCCACCTGCCGATTATCCCGTCCCGAATCCACCTGCCGACTATCCCGTCCCCGCGCCGCCTGTCGCGTGACGGGTGATGTGACAGGACAAACTCTCCGAGACCTTCGCGAGCAACTCGATCCCCCTCACGCTCCAATCTTTCGCTACACTGGGCACGCACATGGTTACGACACCTGTTTTTCCTTCGCTCGAAGTCGGTGATGCTGGTCTTTCGGCCCTGGCGCGAGGCGTCATCGGTTCGGAAATCCTCAAAATTGCCGGTGAAATTCGGGCGCTCAAGGCCAAAGGCGCACAGATCTGCAACTTGACCGTGGGCGATTTCGACCCCGCCTACTTCCCCATTCCGCCCGAACTCTGTGACGGCACTCGAGCCGCTTTGACGGAAGGCCACACGAATTATCCGCCCTCGGACGGCGTGCTCGTGCTGCGTGAAGCGCTGGTTCGTTATTACGAACGCGAGCTCGGTATTCGTTATCCGGTCGAATCGGTGCTGGTCGCCGGAGGAGCTCGGCCGCTTCTTTACGGCGCCTATAAAACGCTGATCGATCCCGGTGATGTCGCGGTGTATCCGGTGCCGTCGTGGAACAACAACCACTACGCGTATTTGTCCGGAGCCAAGCCCGTCGAGTTACCGGTATCGGCCAAGACAAACTTCTTCCCCACAGCCGACGACTTCCGCCCGCATATCCGCAGCGCGCGTTTGTTGCTCATCAATTCGCCGCTCAACCCGACCGGCACGGTGATTGACCAAGACGAACTGCGCCGCATCTCCGAACTGGTTGTCGAGGAAAACCAACGACGTGCAGCGGAAGGAAGTCGCCCGGTGTACCTCGTGTACGATCAGGTGTACTGGATGCTCACGCACGGCGATGCAAAGCACGTGACACCGATCACGCTGGTTCCGGAGATCGCGCCCTACACGTTGTTGCTCGATGCGCTCTCCAAGTCGTTCTGTGCGACGGGACTACGCGTCGGTTGGGGCTTCATGCCTCCCGCGGTTCGTCGGCGCATGGCGGATGTTTTGGGTCACGTCGGCGCGTGGGCTCCGAAGCCGGAACAAGTCGCCACCGCCGCGCTGCTCGATGCTCCCGCGACGATGCACGCGTTCCTTTCGGCGTCCAAGGCCAAGGTGAAAGAGCGTCTCGACGCGCTGTACGCGGGGTTTGTCGCCATGAAACGCGACGGGTTCACGGTCGACGCGATCGCCCCCCAAGGAGCGATTTACCTGTCCGCGAAGTTCGATTGGATTGGACAAACCATTCGCGGACGAACCATCCGCACGAACGAGGACATCCGCAGGCTTCTCCTGGAAGAAGCCGGTTTGGCCATCGTGCCCTTCCAAGCCTTCGGCCTGCGTGAAGACACGGGCTGGTTCCGCTTGAGCATCGGGGCTGTGTCGATGGAGGACATCAACGCCGCATTTCCGCGCTTGCGCGCCCTGACGAACGGCTGACGCGTCTCGTTAGTCGGGACAAACACTTCGTCAAACCGCGTCGATTCAACGGGACAAACGTCATGGATTCGGAGGCACGACGCTGAACGCTTCGAGCGCGATCTCCTTGACCAAGTGAACGCTGCCGGTGCACTTGGCCACGCCTTCGCACGTTTCGATCGGCACATCCGCCATCACGTCGACCTTCAAGGTCCCCTTCCCCGCGGGCGCATCCGTCGGCAAACGGATGAACAACGAGGCTCCGTCGACGCGCAAACCGACCTCCGCGGTGAGCACGAGGTTTGGATCGTCATACACGAAATCCACGCTCGAAAGTTTGGGATCGATCGTGTCTGTCGCGACAGACCAATCGAATGACGTCTCGACACCACCTTGCAGAGGCAAGGCCGGGTCGGTCAGAGTCAAGGATCGTTCCAGGACAAGCCCCGTCGCGACGACCGTGATGGTCTTGGTGTCGTCGTCCGCGACAAACTTCGTCGATGCGGCTCCGAAATCCGCGGCCGCGATGTTTCGACGAAACGTCGGTTCCCCGCAAATCCACGTTTTTCCCGACGGCTGCTTCCCACCCTGAATGAACACATCCATCGGTTTGGCATCGACCGTGGCGCCAATGTCGTCCCGCATCGTCGGACACTGACCATCCTTCGGCTGAAGAACGAGCTGCGATCGAGGCAGGTTGGTGAACTCGACGCTGACATGAGCCGCGACGGGAGCAAAGTCCGTCAACGTCACGTTGTCGTCGAAGAAGTCGTCGATCCAGGTACAGCCCGTGGCCAACGCACCAAAAATCGTGACGAGGGTGAAGGATTGGAATTGGCGGGAAAGTAGACGGGACGGCATCTTGAAGTCCGTGGGCAAACTGTGTACCGCGAGTGGACAAACTGCACGAACTCGGTAATTGGGCCAAGTTGACGCAGTGTGCGCAAATGTCATTTCGCGCCTGGAGGCACTTTGGGCGTATCTTTCGCCCATCGGCGTACCTGCTGGTGCGTTGCGCCGTACGCGGTGCATGCGGCAGAAAATCCGCATGTGGCCGAAAATCCGCAGCAACCTGCGCACCCCACGCGCAGGTCGACGTCCCTTGATCGGTATGACGGTCAGCGTGACGCGTTATGCGCGTGGATATCGTGCCTGGCGACAATTCGTTGCCGAGCCCGTGTTTCGGCGATCTCCGACGGGGTTTTTCCGGACGCGCGAGCCTCTTCGAGAACTTCGCGAGCCGTATTTCCAAGCTGATCGATGAGCGGCGTTGGATCGGCCAAGCCCATGACGGATCTCCCGATTCCATCAATGACGGCTCCCGCGGATGCAATGGGATCGGGCACGTGAAGCACACCGCGTCGAGCAAGCACGAGCGCAACGTCGGAGGAAGCCAGCGCATTGTTCGCACCTCCGCACACCGCCCAAGCGTGCATCGAACGAGCGACATCGTCGGTGATGACCCCGCCGATCGCGCACGGTGCGAGGACATCGACTCGTTCCTGGAGAATGTTTTGAGCACCAACGACTCGCGCCGTGGGTATTTCCGCGGCCACACGAGCCGCTCGTTCTTCGTCGACGTCGGCGATGACCACACGCATCCCGGCGGCGGCAAGGATCCGCGCCGTGCTTGCTCCAATGCTGCCGGCACCTTGTATGCCCACGACCAGGGTCGCCGGATCGACGCTGCGTACGGCAGCGCAAGCTTCGATGCACCTGAGAATGCCGCGACCAACGGCGGCGGCGAGGTTGCGTTCGTCGGTGTGCACGTACCGAGACGAACCAGCCATCGCTTGCAGGTCGGCTGCGGTCGTTCCGAGGTCTCCGGCGGTCCGAAAAAGTCCGCCCAGCTCTTCGACGATTTGGCCCAGACGAACGAACGCGGCTTCCCGTTGCAAGCCGTCATGAAGCAGCACCACCGCTTTGCCTCCGCCGGCATCGAGCCCCGCGATGGCACACTTGAGCGTCATGGCGCGAGCCAGCCGCAATGCATCGGCCAGCGCGTCGTGGGTCGTCGGATAACGAATCGTGCGCACACCGCCTGCCGCGGGACCAAGTGTCGTGTCGTCGATCGCGATGAACGCTCGCAGGCCCGAACGTTCATCGGCGACCAGGATCACCCGAGGACCACCGGCCGAGGCGATGACTGAAAAATAGTCTTCCATACGTGCATTTTCGACCATTCGATCGCCTGCTTCCGCGGCGAATCGATCGCGTGAATCGTTCTGATCACAGGAAGCTTCGGATCCAGAACAACTTCGTGTAGGCTTGGACCGGGGTTTGCAACTTGCAACTTGCAACTGCAAAAGGAAAACACCAACGAGCTTAGGACGAGTACGCTTCGCTTCCCGCGTGAAGTAAGGATGTGTGAATGAAGGCTGGTCAGCTGGTCACGCCGACGCTGCGACTTACCCGCCTCCTTGGCAAAGGAGGAATGGGGAGCGTTTGGCTTGCCGACCACCTGACGCTCGGCTCGCAAGTCGCGATCAAGTTCATGGCGATCGCGAACCTCGATGACGAGCTGCTGTTGCAGCGATTTCGCACGGAAGCGAAAGCAGCGGCGCAGATCAAACATCCGCACGTGGCTCAAGTGTTTGACCACGGCGTCACGGAAGACGGCGTTCCGTACATCGTGATGGAGTACCTCGAGGGCGAGGATCTCAAGCACACGATCCGCAAGAGCGGACCACTTCCACTATTGGATGTCGCCCGAATCATCACGCAAGCGGCGAAGGCACTCGGACGTGCGCACACGCTTGGGATCGTTCATCGCGACATCAAGCCGGACAACATTTTCTTGTGCAACATCGACGGCGAAATCTTCGTCAAACTGCTCGATTTCGGCGTGGCCAAGATCGATCAAGGTTCGACGATGGAGGGCGCCACGACGACCGGTTCGATGATGGGCACGCCGCTCTACATGAGTCCCGAGCAGTTGCTCAGCGCAAGAACGGTCAGTCACAAGTCGGATCTCTGGTCCCTCGCCGTGGTTGCTTATTTCGCGCTCACCGGCCGCGTACCCTTTGGAGGTGAAACGATTGGTTCGCTCTCCGTAGCGGTACATCTGGGTGTTTTCCCCGCCCCGAGCACGGTTCGTCCGGACCTACCCGCCGCGGTGGACGCGTGGTTTGCCCGGATGCTCAAGCGCGATCCGGCCGAACGTTACGATTCCGCCAAAGAGATGGCGGATGCGTTCGAAGCTGCGGCGCATGGTCGAGCACCGATGCTCTCGCTCACGACGTCGGGCGTGGGTACGTTGCCCGGACCAACCTCTTCACCGGCACCGGTGAGCATGCCGATTCCGAGCTACGCGCCGGTGTTGTCGCAATCGACGCCTTCCACGACGGATTCGCAAAACATCGTGGCGCTGCCGCAACCCACGTTCGCGGGCACCGCGTCGGATGCCGGGAAACGGACGAACGCCTCGAAGAAGCAGTTGATTGTCGCTGCGGTTGCCGCAGGTGGCGCCGTGCTTTTCGTCGTCCTGCTCGTCATCGCGTTTTCGGGCGGATCGGATGATTCAAAAGACAAACCCGAGCTCGCCGCGCAACCGGACAAACCCGTCGCTCAAGCGACGTCGGCGTCGCCTGTTCCCCCGCCCGCGTCGACGTCCGCCGCGCCCGTGCAATCCACGATGGTGACTGTGTCCACGCAAGATGCCCCCACTTCGACGAAGAAAGTGGAGAAGACAACGCGAGTCGTGACGCCTCCCCCGCCGCCCCCTGTGACCACCAAGACGACCAAGAACAAAGACACCATCGGTTTTTGAAGCACGTTTCCATGCATTCAACGAAGAAGCGAATCGGGGCAATGGTTGGCGCGAGCGTCGTCGCGTTTACCTTGACCACAATTGCGCACGCGCAGCCGAAACAACCTTCCGCCGCAGCCAAAGACACAGCGCGCACGCTCTTGCTCGATTGTCGCGCCAAGACGGCAAAGAAGGACCTCGAAGGCGCCTTGAAGTCTTGCGAAGGCGCGCATTCGATCATGGGAGTTCCAACGACCGGTCTCGAACTGGCGAAGGTCAAAGAGGCGATGGGGCGCCTCGTCGAAGCTCGTGAAACCGCGCTCGAAGTCGTTCGTTTCGACAACTCGGGCAACAACACCGCCTTCTCGGACGCTCAAGCCGAAGCCAACAAACTCTCGCACGATCTGGAAAAACGCATCCCGTCGCTCGTCATCACGGTGTCGGGTTTGCCTTCGGGAAAGACGGCTCGTGTCGTCGTCGATTCGGATGAAGTCCCGGCCGCCGCTCTTTCGCTCCCGTTCCGAGTCAATCCCGGCGATCACACGATCGTCGCTTCGGCGCCCGATCTTCCCGACGCAACGCGCACCGTCTCGGTCAAGGAAGGACAATCGATTCCGGTCGAGTTTGACCTGGCCGCATCGTCGTCACAGGACAAACCATCTCCGGGACGAAACATCCCCACGTGGGCCTGGATCGTCGGCGGTGTTGGCCTCGTCGGAGCCGCGGGGGCCGTTTATTTCGGCATCGACTTTGCGGACACGAAAGATCGCGTCGATCGCGATTGTCCAAACGATCAATGCAACGCGACGTATACGACCGAGGAGGCCAAGGCCCTCCAATCGCATTGGAACCAAGCGCTTGGTTTGACCGTCGCGTCGGGCGCGATCGGTGCCGCGTGTCTCGGCGCGGCGATCTACGGCTTTGCTTCCGCTCCCAAGAAGGACGCCGCAACCGCCACACGTATCGTTCCGTGGATTGGAAGAGACGTGAGCGGCATCGTCTTCAGCGGTTCGTTCTGACGCACCGCTTGACGATTGACGGCTTCGATTCGCTTGCTCTGCTCCGCACGTTGACCGGTCTCCTGGCGACACGGCTTGTGATAGAGTCGTTCCTCCGTGTTGCTCTCGCGTTTACGCCTCGTGTCGCTCGGTCCCTTTGCGGACTTGATGATTCCTTTGTGCGACGAAGACGGCGTTCCCAAACCGATCGTCGTACTTTTCGGAACCGAAGGGATTGGCAAGACAACCATTCTCTCGGCGATCGCCACGACGCGGCCGGGACATACGATTGCTCAGCATCAGCCTTGGAAAACCGATGCTTCCGCCGATGGTCCGCCGTTTGTCGTAACGGAATGGCAGCTCGGCGATGACGATCCGAACCGCCCCCATCCGCTCAGAGTCGCCAGTCCCAATGCTCGCCTGGACGAACGTGATGACGAAGCTCTTTTGCGTCGAAGGGAACAGACGCTCTTCGATCGACGAGCGGGAGAACGTGGGTTTGTCTTGGTACCCATCTCGGGGGCCCGGTGGTTTTCACGTACGGCCGTGATGCTCACGTCGCCGGAACGAACGTTGTTGCGCTACGACGTGCGCTCGACGGTGAATTTCGAAGACGCGACGCGCACGGACTTGGCCCGAGAAACCAAGCAGATTTTGTCGTATGCCTGCATCGCCGCCGCGCTCAGTCGTGAAGGTTCGGGCGGGCCGCGACTCGAGCTGCCGCGCCTCGAACGGGCTTTACGAGGCACGTTGACCGAGCTGCTCGAAGCGGACGGTTATGCATTTCTGGGCGTCGATCCTGTGCGTCTCGAGCCGGTGTTTCGTGATCCGGAAGAACGTCGGGTCGAGTTTGACGACCTTCCGCGCAGCTTGCGGCACGTGGTCGCCTTCGGTGCGCTCGTCGTGCGTGCGCTCGCCGCAGCGTGCCTCGATCGCGATCCGCGCGAGAGCGAAGGAGTCGTGCTGCTGGATGACCTCGAGAGCGAACAGCCGCTGTTTCGGCAGCGTACGCTCGTCAATCGACTTCATCGCGCGCTGCCTCGCGTGCAGTGGATCATCACGACGAGTTCCCCCGATGTGGCGCTCGGATGTCCACCATCTTCGCTCATTGCGTTGCGTCGTCGTCCCGGCGGAGCGGCGATCGATTTGCATGAAGGTGTCGACGCGGTGCTGCACTAAGACGCCCGTTCGCGGGGCATCGATGGTACGATTGAGAAGCTTGTTCACCCAGCGGACAGGCCCCTTCTACCATGCTTGACAAACCTGTTTGTCCCGGCCGTTCAACGCGAACCGGTCGAACCGTCTCCACCCTTTTGGCATCGGTCGTCATCGCGATCTTCGGAGCGATGCCGGGCTGCTCGCTCGGAAACATTGCGGCCGACCCTTGCAAAAACAACGACGAGTGCGTCTTGACAATCGGTCCGATGAGCCAATGCACGAACGGGTATTGCACCGATCCTCCGGCGTGTAAGACCGGGCATGATTGTCGCAAGCTCGCGGGCGGAGGGGCGTGCGTGGAAGGTTTTTGCGTGTCGACATTTCCGACGCATCCGCAATGCACGTCGCTCCACGAGCCGGCCGATCTCTTGGATAAGCGTTTGGCCGGACCGGGCGCGCCGCTGGTCATTGGAAGTATTTATTCGTTGAGCGAGCTCAAGGACCAGGTGCTGGCCGAATCCGTTCGACTCGCCGTGGATGAAATCAACAACCAAGGGGGCGGAATGAACCGCAACAAAAACCTTGGCGTCGTGGTTTGCGACAATGGCGGACCGGGAAACAAGGCTGTCGATGCGGAGCGAAAAACCCTGACGAACAACGCGGTGGATTACCTGGCGGGCACGCTGGGCGTTCCTTATATCGTCGGTCCGTTGTCTTCGGCGGATTCATTGAACGTCGTGGGACGAATCCTTGAGAAGGGTTATCCGACGGTCGTGATTTCAGCGTCATCGACGAGCCCAACGTTGACGGACTTCGACGACGCGCTCAACAATGGGAAACCGGGGTTGTTTTGGCGTACGTGTCCCAGCGACGTATTGCAAGGTGAAGTCATGGCCGTCGAGGTGATCGCCAAGGATCCTGCGGTCACGAAGGTTGCGGTCGTGTACAGCAACGATGCGTACGGCCAAGGTTTGTCCGCTGTATTTCGCGACAATTACGGCCTGATGAATTCCAAACTCTTTCCGGTCAACGATCAGCAATTTGACGATCCCAGCTTCATGACCTCGTTGGCCACCGACGTAAATGCGTACGCGCCAAACGGAGTTTTGGTGATCACGGTCCGCGCTGGAAATACGATTGCGGTGGTCAAGTCGCTGGCCGATACGATGGCCGGCAATGCGAAGTTTTTCTTTACCGACGGGGCGAAAGATGCGACCGCGATGTTCGATCCCGCATTACCCGCCAAAGTTCAAAGCATCATTGGTGCGTCCCAAGGAACTGCTCCGGCCAGCCCGTTTGGCGCGGTCTATGAAACGTTCCGGGCCAACTTCAATGCGAAGTTTCAACGCGATCCCGCGGACTTTTCATTCACCGCTCACGCGTACGACGCCACGTACATCGGCGCGTACGGGGTCATCTGGGCGTCACGCGACAATGACAATTACGACGGCAACAATGTCGCCGACGGGATGTTGCAACTTTCGTCGGGCATGGCGGTGAACATCAGTTTCAGCGATTGGGGGACGGGAAAAACCACCCTCGTCTCGGGTATGCCCATCAACGTCAAGGGCGCATCCGGCGAATTGCAATTTAATCCCGATACCGGCGAAGCCCCGGGAAACATTGAAATTTGGGCGGCATCCGGCGGCATGTTCACGACGGTTGGAACCATTACCCCGTAAAACCCACACGAACCAAACCCATGCGTATTGTTGCGATTCGTTCTCCCGGCGGCCCCGAAGTTCTCGAAATACGCGACGTCCCGCAAATACAGCCGCCGTACGGGCACGTGCGCGTGCGTGTATCTCATGCGGGCGTGAATCGAGCGGATTTGCTCCAACGAGCAGGGCACTACCCGCCCCCGGAGAACATTCCCGCCGATATTCCGGGACTTGAATATGCGGGCACGATCGATGCGCTCGGCGAAGGCGCAACCCGCTTCAAAGGCGGCGAACGCGTTTATGGGCTCGTCGGCGGAGCGGCGTATGCCGAATATATCGTCGTCCACGAACGCGAAGTGGCCGTGGCTCCGACAAACCTGAGCGACGAAGTTGTCGCTGCGGCCCCGGAAGCGTTTGTCACGGCGTATGACGCTCTCGTCACGCGCGGTCGATTGCAGCCGGGCGAAACGGTGCTCGTTCATGCCGCCGGAAGCGGCGTGGGCACGGCGGGCGTGCAAATTGCTCGCGCACTTGGATGCACCGTTATCGGAACGAGCCGCACACCGGACAAACTCGAGCGCTGCAAATCGCTCGGACTGGATCACGGGATTGTCGTGACAGACACCAAGTTTGCCGACGCCATCCGCGGCTGCACGAACGGCCGCGGAGTCGACGTCGTGCTGGATCTCGTCGGCGGCGCTTACGTTGCGGAATCCGTCGCCGCCGCGGCCAAACGAGCTCGCATCGTCGTCGTCGGTTTGACCGGGGGAGCGAGCACGAAGCTCGACCTCGGTTCGTTGCTGGTCAAACGATTGGAGATCATCGGCACCGTGTTGCGGTCCAGACCGATCGAAGAAAAAATCGACGCCGCACGAATGCTCGAACGAACGATGACCCCATGGCTCGAACGTGGCGTGGTCAAACCCGTGGTCGATCGCATTTTTCCTTTGGGCGAAGCCGCCGAAGCGCATAAGTATGTCGCGTCAAACGCGTCGTTCGGCAAGGTACTCTTGGACGTGCGAGCGTGAACGAAACGCTGCAAATCCGGCCGAATTGCGCCCGTTGCAAACCAAACTTGACAAGCCCGTCGTGACTCGTTAGTGGTTCGAGTCGATGTTCGAGATGGCAGCAGCGTTGGATTTCGATGCCGTGTTCGGGGCTCTCCCGACGCATGGTGTCGCGTCTGCTGCCGACGTTGCGACGCTGTGTTGTTGTTGCTGTACCTGGGACCGGTGGGATGCCCCCGGTCGTACGGCGATCCGTCGCGCGTAACGATCGTTGAAGCTCCCGCCGGTCCACCTGGGTCGGCGGCGTCGTAGCTCGAAGCATAGTTCTTAAGCGACAAACCCGCCACCCAACGAGGTCGGCGGGCGCGTATGGTTCACGGTCTCCGATTTCGTTGCGAGTGGCGCTCGAGGAGACCGAAATGCGTGCCATTCCTTCGTTTCAGCATAAAGCAGTCAAAAGCCGACACGTTTCTCCGTACAAACGAGTTTTTCTCGGTGCTTCGTTGGGCCTGACCTTGCTCGGCTTACCGAATGTCGGTCGAGCGGAATCCAAGGCCTCCGATAAGGAGCCGATTCGGGTGACGGCGGCGCCGGGCAAAGGGTTGACCGTCGACGCGGGAAAGCTGTTTTCGCTCAATCTGCGGAGTCGAATTCAGCTCCGTTATCAGCTCAATGTGCCGACGCCCGACGATCAAGGCGAACGAGATCTGCAACAATCGGTGAACATCGGCACGGCACGCCTTTGGTTGTCCGGGCACATCCTGACGCCAAAGCTGAATTACATGACGCAATTGGCCGTTGCGGGACGCGATTTTCGCGATGACACGCGGTCGCCCATATTCGACGCGTATCTTGATTGGAAACTGCATCGAGATTTCAGCATTCGGGCAGGTCAATATTTCGTGCCTTTCGATCGCTTGCGTACGGTGCGTGAATTCGCCTTGCAAATGGCAGATCGCCCCGCACCGGTC
>WBZU01002697.1_pt1 | contig 12057 bp, 7 predicted proteins | sample 5204311 | NCBI WGS metagenome assembly WBZU01 (sample SAMN12344359, study PRJNA552823) | activated sludge metagenome | biome: Activated sludge suspended growth; feature: Nitrification reactor; material: Wastewater; isolation source: activated sludge from nitrification reactor of wastewater treatment... | reverse complement strand
GTCGTGGACGTCGACCCGTCGATGAAGGCGAAGGCGAACATGCCCCGGATCAACTCGAGTGTCCGATCGACCCCATCCTCCTGGAGCGACGCCATGAGGACCTCGGTGTCAGACGTTCCGACGAATCGTCTGCCACGGCGCTCTAGATCCGCCCGAATCTCGCGGTAGTTGTAGATCTCGCCGTTGTAGACCAGCACGTCCTGCCCGCTCACGAATGGCTGGTCCCCGGCGCTTGTCAGATCGAGAAGGCTCAAGCGGGTGTGAGCGACGCCGAGGCCGTCACCTGTCCAGACTCCAGATGCATCCGGGCCGCGATGAGCTAGCGCAGCAGCCATCTCCGACAGCCCACAAGGGTCGACCCACGCACCCGGCGGACCGAGGATCCCAGCGATTCCGCACATCACACCAGGCCCTTCCACCCGATTCGATACACACTGCCCACGCTGACCAGCACTTGCAGCCTCCTCAGGGTACCGACTTCTCTGCAGAACTCCCCACCTGACCGAGGAGCGCGACACGCCAGCGGGCGCCGATACCCTGCTGAGGTGAGAGACGATCCATTGCGCGTGTGGGCCGGGTCGCTGCCCGAGATCGACGTGACCAACCGCACCGCCCGCCTCGCGTTGAACCCCATCGTCCGGGCACGGTTGGACGATCGACTGGCTCCAGAGGAACATCGGCGCCGATACGGCACACTCACTATCTGCTACGACATCGTCGAGGACGCTCGAGACGCGGAGGTCGCTGTCTTCCCGACCGTGTTCGAACAAGCTGCTCCGGAGACCTTCCAGGCCTTTCTCCACGCCGCCGAGTCCAACGGTCTGCGCACCCTGGTCTTCTCGGGTCACGACCTCGAGCCGGTGATGCCCTCAGAGTCGATCATCCTGTTGCACCCTGGACCCACCCGCGGGGCTCAACCGAAGGCAGAAGTACTTGCTCTGCCCTACCTCTTCACCGACCGCGCCAGCCCGGACGAGGTGCGCCCCGATGGACCACGACCATCGGTCGCGTTCTGCGGACAGGGCGCCACCCGCACCTCGACCCGTGCCGGCCAGATGCTCGTCCGAGCTGCCCACCGACTGTCGAACCGTATCCGCCCGAGGGTGATCGCACCCCCGCTGGCAGGACACGTTGGGCTTCGAGCGACCGCCCTGAGGCTGCTGCACCAAGACCCCGGAGTGGACGATCACTTCGTGATCCGAGATCAGTATCGTGCCGGCGCCGCGAGTGACACCGACCGCGAACGAACCCAGGCCGACTTCGACGACAACCTCCGCTCGTCCATGTATGCGCTGTGCGTCCGCGGCACCGGCAACTTCTCGGCCAGGTTCTACGAGGCGCTCAGCTTCGGCCGGGTCCCGCTCTTCGTCGACACCCGCTGCGTCTTACCGTTCGAGGATCTGATCGACTGGAGAGCCCGGACGGTCTGGATCGACTCCAGCGAGATCAACTCGATCGGGAAGCGCCTCGTCGATGCCCACCAGTCGGTCCTCGACGATCCGGACCGTTCCCGCGAATCGCTTCGTGGATTGTGGGAGGACTACCTCACCTCTGACGGGTACTTCACCCATCTTCCCGAGGTGATCCGCCAGAAGCTGTGACGTCGAGGGGCTGAGGTGTTGCGGCACCTACTCGAGTGAGTTCACGCACCGCTCCGGCCCACCACCCGAGGCCGTAGGCGATGTGCATGGTGGATGTCGCCGCTGCGACCACGCCCGCTGACACCTCCGGACTGGCTCCACGTGCTGCTGCGGCCGAAGAAGCAGCAACGGCGCCCGCGTAGGGCCCGAGCACCGCGAGGACCGGCCACGGGGAACGTCGCACCAGAGACGCCGCCGCAGCGATCCCCGTCGCGGCCACGAAGGCCGCCGGCACCAGGTGACGGGCCGATGGAACCGTCCGATGCTTTCGCATCACCCGGACCTTGTAGAAGCCGTACCCGTGGTACTGCTTCCACAGCCCTTCGAGGGTGCCTCGACTGAAGTAGGTAGAACGGATCGACGGGTCCATCCAGATCCGCCCGCCGCTGCGAGTGAGGCGGAGGTTCAGCTCGTCGTCCTGGTTCCGGACGAACGACTCGTCGAACCAGCCGATCTGGTCGAACACGCCGCGGCGGTACGCTCCGAACGCGAGTGTGTCGACGAAGCCGGGCTCGCTCGACGTGCGGAACGCGACGCCGCCGACCCCGAACCGGCTGCTCTGGGCAGCGGCGATCGCACGAGCGACGCCGGTCTCACCGATCGTCTCCATCGGTCCACCTACACACTCAGCCCCGGTCAACTCCAGCGCAGCCAGACAACGTTGTAGATAGTCCGGCGCGATCACACAATGACCATCGACACGGACGATGACATCACCGGTTGCACGGGCGAGACCCCGGTTCATCGACACCGGGACGATCCGCTTCGGGTTGTCGATCACCTCGACGCCGATGTGCGACCCGGCAGCGATCGTCTCGACCCGACTGGCGGTGTCGTCGTCGGAATGGCCGTCGACGACGATCACCTCGGCGGGCTGGACCCCCACCTGACCCAACACCGCTCCGAGGCTCCGTTCGATGAACGACCCCTCGTTGCGGACCGGCATGATCACCGAGACCGTCGGCACGCCCCGACCCTTGGTACCGACTGCGCCTGACAGCGGCTGCTCCTGCCTGATCGAAGGCGCCGGTGTCAGCACCGACATTATGTGCGAGCGCAGGACAGGGACCCGTGCCAGCACCGAGTAGACCGGCCCCGGTCGAGCGGCCACACGACGCGACAACTGAGGAACGACCGTGCATGAGCGCGACGATCTGGTCCACCCGCTGAACCACCGGTCCAGGCGGCGTGCGGTCACGGGCCGAACAGCTGGGTTGCCGGGACTGGGAACCCGCATGTCGTACACGATCGCAGAACCCCCGGGAGCGAGGACGCTCCGCACTTCCCGCTGGATCGAGTCAACGACAAGATCGTCACTCACCGAGCTCAACACGGTGAACATGACGACGAGGTCGAACGAACCTGATCGGAACGGCAAGGCTGTGCCAGAGCCCTCACACACCGCCTGGCCGTTGGCGTGAGCTTCGGCGAGGCGCTCACTCAGGAGATCGATGCCGACGATGTTCTCGGCGGACAACCCGGCCGAGATCAGCTCTGCCTTCAAGTCGCCCCGACCACATCCCAGGTCGAGCACCCTGAGACCCGCAAGCGACCTTCCTTTGGCTGCAGCGTCGACGGCATCCGACAGCAGCTCAGCTCGTTCAGCGAGGATCGCAGCGTCGCGGGTCCAGCGGGCGCTTCGTCCCGTTCGCTCATACGCGGCGTAGACATCTCGCACCCGATCGATCTCGCTCATCACCCTCGTTCAGCTCTCGTGCTCCGGCCGGCGACCCGCCAGTAGTATGCCGAACGGTGCTCACGCAGCGGTCAACACCATCCACGGGATCGCCGTCGAACGACCAAGTATTCACGACGAAGGTGTTCGGTGCCGTCACGATCGTGGCCATCATCGTCGCGCACACGGCGATCGGCGTCGGCGGCGCGATCAGCTCCCACGTCGCGACCGCTCATGCTGTCCTCACGGTGGCCATCTCCGTTCCGATCATGGTCTTCTCCAAGCGGCCGACCTGGATCGTCGCTGCGGCTGCGTACGGAGGCGTTTGCGACGTCTTCTGGCGCATGACCCGGTCGAGCGCCCCGTGGGAGGTCTCCAAGTACCTGCTGGCCCTGGGCGCAGTCGTGCTGCTCATCAGGTACGTGCGCGACTGGCGTCATGGCGCCGTCCCGATCGCCCTGTTGCTCATGCTCACCCCGGGGATCCTGCACTCGGCACTGGTCGAAGGAATCGGGTTCGCCCGAGAGAACGCCTCGGGCTACGAGATGGGCCTGATCTCTTTCGCACTCGCGGCGCTCGCGTTCCGCCACCTGATCGCAGACCGTGTGGACGCGTGGAACCTGGGGTGGATCGTCCTCGGCCCGCTTGTCGCAGCTCTCGGGGTCACGACCCATTCCCTGCTGACCAACCCCGACATCGAGTTCGGATCGGAGTCCAGCTTCGCTGCAACGGGCGGCTACGGCCCCAACCAGGTGTCCTCGGTCCTCGGTCTGATCGCGCTGATCTGCGTGCTCCTCGCCTTCCTGCCATGGGCTCGGCGGCACTGGCCGATCCTTGCTGGGCTCGGGATGTGGTCGCTCTGGGCAACCTTCCTGACGTTCTCGAGGGGCGGCATCTACAGTCTCGTGGTGGCCGGAGCAGGCATGCTGCTGGTTGGCGTCACCAAGAGAGGCGCCCGAGCCAGGAGCGTCATCTTGCTCGCCGTTGGCGCTGCCGCCGTCAGCGTGGTGTTCGCTTCCGCGAACGACTTCGCCGGGAACTTCCTCGAGGGCCGCTACCAAGACCGACAGACAGCTGGGCGTTCCACGATCGCGGAACTCGACCTCGAAGTGTTCGGCGCACATCCGGTCCTGGGAGTCGGGACCGGCCGAGCTGATCAATATCGCGGTGAGGGACGCCTGGCGACCGCGGCAGCTCACACCGAGTTCACCAGGGTGCTCGCGGAGCACGGCATTCCAGGCTTGATCGCGTTGGCACTTCTCGCTGCGATGCTCGTCGAGGGGTACCGCTGGGGACTCTCGTACTGGAACCGTCTGATGGTGGTCGCTCTCAGCCTGTGGGCCCTCACCACCATGCTGCACGCGGCAACCCGCATCGGCGCCGTCTCGGTCATGTTGGCCCTGACACAACTGAGGGTCTCCGATGAGGTGCGATCGGGTTCCTAGCGGCCCACCCATGCGGTCACTTGCGAAGCCTGCCTTGGCCGACATGAATCAGATCTGACGGTTCCAGTCTCTCGCCGCCATCTCCCTCACGCGTTCGAGGTACGTCGCGAAGCTGAACCGGTCGATGCCCGCGATCGCCTCGGCCCTGAGTCGTTCTCCGTCGACGGTGAGTGCCGCCTGAACCGCGTCCACCCAGGAGCCCCCTGGCGGCACGACCACAGAGCCGCCTGTCGCGGTCAGCACCTGGCCGATGCTCGACACTCCCGAGGCGACGGGAACACACCCGAAAGCCATCGCCTCGGCCAGCACCTTCGGAAAGCCCTCGGATGCTGTCGTCGGCAACAGCATCACGTGGGCTCGAGCGAGGAACCCTTCGAGTTCGTCACGACGCAGCCAACCATGCAGCCGAATCGACCCCGACGGATCCTGAGCGCACCGATCCTCAACCCATGGGCGCAAAGGTCCGTCCCCGATCAGGTCGATGGAAACGTCCACACCGCGCCGGCGGAGCTCCAGCACCGTGTCGACGGCCACGTCGGCGCCCTTCGGCTTCTCCAGGCGCCCCGAGAACACGATGCGCCACGGCGGGCCCTGCGGCTTCGTGGCGGCCGCGTTACGACCCCGCTCGATCTCCGCTGCGGTCAGCGTCGGATTGTCGAATGCGTGAACCCACGCCGGCTGACCCGGCCACTGCCCGTTGACCGTGACGCTTGCACGGGACAGGCCTCGACGCAGCCACCACCGCTGGAGGCGATACGACACGGCGTCTGGCCCGTCCGGGCACCAGTTACCGGCGTACTTGACCCACCGGTCACGCGGCGAACGCCGAGTGCTGAGAGCGAGCAGCGCAATCATCGAGATCCCCGCGGGACACCGCACATGTGCCACGTCGGCACGCCGGAGCTCACGACTGATCGTCCACCACCAGCGAGGCACCTCGACCAACGCGCCGAGCTTGCCACTCACCCCGTCGCCACCCGCCGCACGCACCGGGACGTAGCGGATGTTCGCTGCCGTCCGCTCCAACGCCATCCCTGCCGGTGGGCCAGCATGCAGCGGTGCCACGTGAACGAGCTCAGAGGCGAGGGTCGCCAGGTGATCGAGCTCCCGCGTCGTCGCACCGAAGCTGACGATCGTGCCGTCGTCTCGACGCCAGTGCTCGGTGTGGGACACGACCACGATCCTGGGCTTCGCTCCCACCGCGACTCGGTCGAGAACCTCGCCGTAGCGACGGACCCGATGGGACCACGACCCTTCAGACCGGGCCGTGCGCTCGGCTGCCTGGCCCATGCGGCACCGGCGATCCGGGTCGCCGAGCATTTCGCCGATCGCTCCGGCGACTCCAGCTGGGCTGCCGTCGACGACCACGCCGGTCTCGCCGTCGACCACCGCCTCCGCCGCGCCCGTCCCAGAGGTGACAACTGCAGGGACACCCGAGAGCGCCGCCTCGATCACGGCGATCCCGTAGCCCTCGACGTCGCCTCCGTGCGTAGCCGTGCTCGTCATAGCGAAGAGATCGGCCGCTGCGTGGGCCGCGACGACTTCGTCCGCTTCGAGTTGGCCCAGGACGCGAAGATGCGCTGCGACACCCAGTCGAGTGGCCTCCTCGACGAGCCGATCGGCCTCGGTCGGGCGGCCCACCAGGACGTAGACGAGGTGCGGGAACTTCTCAACCAAGGCGGGCAGGGCCCGCACGACCAACTGCTGTCCCTTGCGTTCGGTCACGTTGCCCACCGTCAACAGCATCGGGGCCGAACCGATGCCATGGGACTCCCGGAAGCGTCCCCGGCGTTGCTGATCTGGCTCAAAGCGGCCGGCCTCAGCGCCGTTGGGGATCACCTCGACCTGACGGGAAACGCCAAGATCACCGAGGAGCCCCGCGGTGAACTCGCTGACGGCGATCACGTCGTCCGCAGACTCGAACGCCCGCCGGGTGAGTCGTCGCTTCCATCCGGACCATCCGAGCTCCGTTCCGTGCGCGACCGCCACCAGCGGCACCCCGGCACGGCGAGCGATCGGAGCGGTCAACCACAGGACCCGTCCGCCGGACCCGAGGATGACATCCGGTCGGTGCGCCAGAACTGCTGCCCGGATCGAGCGGGCCCGGGCCACTGCGGTTCTGAGGGGATCGGGGCCATCGGGCAGCCGCTCAACCGGAACCGGGCTGGCTTCGTTGAAAGCCCGCCAGGTCGGCTCATCGACGTAGTGCTGGCTACCGAGAACCCTCACCGATCTGCCCTGCGCGTCAAGCTCCTTGGCCACGGCATACGCGTGGGTTCCTATCCCCCCTGGCCCCGGCGGAAGCTCGCTGGCGATCACCAGCACACGCCTCGCCGCGCCGACGTCCCCAGGCGCGGCGTTCACTGGTCGTCACCGCCGGAGTGTTCGAGGGTCGGAGTGGGCGGGCGAGCGGCGTACAGGTCGGCTGCCGCCTGGTCCGCGTCACGCAGGCGCCGCCAGGTCCAGGGCAGCAGCACCAACTGCACGACTGCCCGCTGGATGCGCCGCCAGCTGCTGCCCTCACCGCTCAGAACGGACAGCAGGGCGATCCGACGGCCCTCCGCTCGCTGCTCATCAGTGAAGTACTTGCGACCCAGGTAGAGCTCGGTCACAGACGGCAGGTTGCGCTCCGTCAGAGATCGACGCGCGCTGGCGCGGGTCGTGGTGCGGGCGCCATGGGTCCTGAGCCCACCGACCGGAGCGTGGTGGTGGAACACCTCGACGTCGGGGTCGTACACGAGTTGCGCACCAGAGAGGTGCAGGCGCATGCCCAGGTCGTGATCAGCGCGCGACCCACGGTCGAACGCGGGGTCGAACATCCCCGATCGTTCGAGCGCGGATCGTCGCAGCAACGTGTTGTTAGTCGGGAACACGTCGCTGACCCGTCGGTGCCGGAACCCGACCGGGGGTGGACCAGCAGTCGCGTCGTCGACCGCTCCACTGCTGGCGTCGATACCTGGACGGAGTCGGGCGAGATGGTCGGCGATCAGCGTCGGCGGCACGTCGTCGTCGTCGTCGATGAACAGGAGGGTGTCGCCGGACGCGAGACTGATAGCAGCGTTGCGCGCTGTGCTCTGACCCGGCTCCGGAATCTCGACCACGGCGACCGGGAGCCCGGGTGCCACCTCGGTCAGGTCGTGACGACGGGTCCCGACCGGTGTCTGGTCCACGATGATCACGTCGCGCGGGGCGACGGTCTGGCTCTGCAGCTGCCCGAGAAGCGGGACCAGGTACGGGTACCGGTCGACGGTCGGTAGGACGACGGTGACCGTCCGGTCGACGTCGGCTGGGTCCGTCACCGCGGCGACCGGTCGGTACTCGGGTGACGGGATCCTGGTCTCCCGGCGGAGCTGACGTGCCAGCCGTGGAAGATCCAGTACTCCGGCCTCTCTGCGCGCCAAGGTGCGCTGCAACGCCCAACCAGCCCACATGCGTCCCCGTTGTCGGGTGACCAAACGGACGGCATCGTCGATCGAGGGCGGGTCATCCTCGGTGGCACCGGCCGGGACGAGCGCTGGAACGTGACGCACGAGCGCGCCACCGCGAATCCAACGAAGGCCGGCGTCCAGCCCCGCGCCTACGAGCGTCCCGAAGCCCGGATCGGGTCCGCCGAGCTGATCGAGGACCGCGGTGCGCACCAGGGTGGCCCGCAGCGACACGCGCCACGAGGTGACCTCGATCGTCGGATCGACTCGCGCCGAGAACATCGAGAGCGGGTCGATCGTGTCCCACATCCGCGGCTGCCCGTCGAGACCCAGAGCAACACCGGCATGCCATACGTCCGCCGGACCGTCGAGGAGTCGGGCGACGAGACCCTCTTCCGGCGCGGGGAACTCGGCATCGATGACCAGCACAGCCGCTGCGCCGCCGTGAGCTGCACCGCTCTGAGCAGCACGAGCCATCGCGTCGGCAACCGCCGGCGGAGTCGCCGCCACGGTCTCAAACACCGCTTCACCCACCGGCCGCACGTTGACCCGACGTGGGATACGCGCCTCGATCGTCTGGCTTCCCGAACGGGTCACGAGTCAGCCGGCGACGAGGACGCTCCCAGAGCACGGAAGTGCTCGATCGTCCGGAGCAGACCGTCGTCGAGCCCGACCTCGGGCTTCCAGCCGAGCAGCTCGGTGGCCCTGGTGATGTCGGGTCGGCGGCGGGTCGGATCGTGCTCTGGCAACGGCCGATGATCGATCGACGAGTCCGAGCCGACCAGCTCGATGACCCGTTGCGCCAGGAACGCGACCGTGTGCTCGACCGGGTTGCCAAGGTTCACCGGCTCGTTCACGTCGGAGTCCAACAGAGCGACGATCCCTCGGGCGAGGTCATCTACATAGCAGTAGCTGCGAGTCTGGAGCCCATCTCCGTAGACCGTCAGAGGCTCGCCTCTCAGTGCCTGCTGCACGAAGTTGGAGACCACCCGGCCGTCATCGGGACGCATGCGGGGTCCGTAGGTGTTGAAGATGCGGACGATGCGCGTGTCCAGCCCCGTCGCACGGTGGAACGTGTTGGTCGCCGCCTCGCCGAATCGCTTCGACTCGTCGTAGCAAGCACGTACGCCTCGCAGGTGCACGTTGCCGGTGTAGGACTCGTGCTGCGGGTGTACGTGCGGGTCGCCGTACACTTCGCTGCTCGACGCGAACAGGAACGAAGCGCCGTGCCGCTGTGCAAGCTCGAGCACGTTCATAATGCCGATGCCACCGACACGCAGGATCTCCAGCGGGATGGACTCGAAGTGCCGCGGCGACGCCGGCGACGCCAGGTGGAGCACCGCGTCCACATCACCATCAACCGACAGACCGGCGCACACGTCCAACTCGAGCAGCTCGAACGACGGGTGGCCCTCCAGATGACGGAGGTTGGCCCTCGCTCCCGTGAGGAAGCTGTCCACCGCGACCACCGCGTCCCCACGACCGAGCAGGACCTCGGCCACATGGGAACCGACCATCCCCGCTGCGCCGGTCAGCACGATCCGTCGTGGTCTGGTCTTCAGCGCATCCATAGCTGACAGGATGCCAGGATCGAAGCACGTTCGACACACTGACAGGCGCACAAGCGCGTTGGAGGCGGAGCCTGAGGCTGCGAAGGTGGCACCTGCAAGGTTCGATCAGTCGACAACGACAGAAGGCCGGGAGCGGAGGTCGATCCGTGCGGTGCGCAGCTGAGGATCGGCCTCGGCCGCTACCTCCGGACTCATGGCCGGAACATCGACCCAGCTGATCAGCGGGTGCTCTGACACCTCGGCCTGCTCGTCCGGAGCGAACAGCACCTCGTGCAGCTTCTCACCGGGTCGGAGTCCGGTGTAGACGACCTCGACCCGCTTGCCGGACTCCTTGACCAGGCGCTCGGCGATCTCGGCGATCTTCACCGGCTCGCCCATGTCGAGCACGAGCACCTTGCCGTCGTGCGAGTCGAGCGCTCCGGCTTGGATCACCAGCTCGCACGCCTCGGGGATCGTCATGAAGTAGCGGGTCACCTCGGGGTGCGTGACGGTGACCGGGCCGCCCTGGGCGATCTGCTCACGGAACAGCGGCAGGACCGAACCGCGGCTGCCCAGCACGTTGCCGAACCGCACGCTCAGGTAGGTGCCGTCCTGGGTCTTGCCCGCGAACGACGTGAGCTGCTCGGCGATGCGCTTGGTGTGACCGAGCACCGACGTGGAGTCGGCGGCCTTGTCGGTCGAGATGTTCACGAACCGTTCGACGTCGAACTTGCCCGACACGTCGAGCAGGTTCTGGGTGCCCCACACGTTGGTCTTCCAGCCCTCGCCCTCGTGCATCTGCAGCAGGGGCAGGTGCTTGAGCGCCGCGGCGTGGAAGACGACCTCGGGGCGGTGCTCATCGAACACCTCGATCATGCGGTCCGCATCGCGGATGCACGCGACGACCAGGTCGCGGCTGTCTAGCAGGCCGCGACCCTCGATCGAGACCTGCACCGCCTGGAGAGCGGACTCGTCACGGTCGAGCATTACCAGCGACGCCGGGGCGAAGCGGTTGATCTGCCGGCACAGCTCGGAGCCGATCGAACCTCCGGCTCCGGTGACCAGCACCCGCTTGCCGGTCAGGTACCCGGCGACGGAGTCGATGTCCAGGCTCAGCTCACGACGACCGAGCAGGTCGGCCTCGGTCAGCGGGCGGATGTCGGCGACGGTGACACCCGCTCCGAAGAGCTCGGCTACCGGTGGGAGGATCAGCGTGTCGAGTCCCAGCGCCTCAGCGCGCGACGCCAAGTCACGAACCGTCTCTCCGTCTGCCGACGGAATTGCGATGACGAACGCCTTCGCTCCCGTCCGCTCGACCACCGCGGCCAGCTGCGTGCGGTCGCCCATGACCGGCACGCCCTTGACACGCAGCTTCTGAAGGCCCGGATTGTCGTCGATCACGGCGACCGGGTGGTAGGGGCCGGCCTTCAGCATGGCTGTCACGATCTGCAGCCCACCCTCCCCAGCGCCCATCACGATGATCGGCTTGCGGCCGTCACCCTTCGCCCGAGTCCACCGCTCGAGCATCATGCGCCACACGAGGCGCCCGCCGCACATGAATGACATGGCGAGGAACCCGGCGACGATCGAAGCGCTGACCGGTACGGCGTGGTCGAGCACCGGCAAGACGTTCAACAAGGTCACGATGAAGGTGACAGAGGCCACCACCCGCAACGTGGCGGCGATCTCCTCGAAGGTGCCGTAGCGCCACCGGTGCACGTAGAGCCCCGCCATCGTCCCCAGACCGACCTGCAGGGCCGCCGCCACGCTGGCGACGAGCAGCACCCCGGAAATCTCGACCTGTGAGAACTCCAGCTCGAAGCGCAGGAAGGTCGCCATCCACAGGGCGACCAGCCATCCCATGGCGTCGAACGACGCCTGCACTACGAATCGGTAGCGCGAGAAATGTCGAGTCATGCGGTCCCCATCGAGCTGCGGCCCGAGCTCCCGCGAGCTCCAGCCGTCGTTCCCAGCCCGAATAGTCAAACATCGTTCATAACTGTGAAACAAGAGCGAATGACGCGAATTCAGTGGGCGATACCACCCATTGAGCCTCCCCGACCACCCAACGTGGGGCGACGGTCAAGCCATCGTCACCGACCGGCCGCTCGCGGTCGCCTCGTTGACTCCACGTCGAACACCGCTCAAACTCGTCCGGTCCCCGGATCGCGGGGCGCAGTCACAGAACGGGGCACAGAACGGTGAGCGAGCAGACACGGCGCGCAGTGGTGATCGGACAGGGCTACGTCGGGCTGCCCGTCGCGGTCCGAGCGGTGCTCGCCGGCTACGACGTGATCGGTTTCGAGGTCGACCCCGCCAAGG
>WBZU01002696.1_pt1 | contig 12060 bp, 7 predicted proteins | sample 5204311 | NCBI WGS metagenome assembly WBZU01 (sample SAMN12344359, study PRJNA552823) | activated sludge metagenome | biome: Activated sludge suspended growth; feature: Nitrification reactor; material: Wastewater; isolation source: activated sludge from nitrification reactor of wastewater treatment... | reverse complement strand
CGCCGTGGTTCGCCGAGGCGGGGATCGCACCGGCGACCAGAAGGTTGAGCGAGACCGGCACCGCGCGCAGCCCGTTGGTGCCGAAGGCCGTCTCGAGCACGCCTGCCGCCGAGAGCCGGGTCACGTTCACCGACAAGGCGCCCTGGAGGTACGCGACCAGGCGCCCATCGCCCATCACCTCGAGCGAGAGCACCGCGTTCTGCTGTTGATCGTAGGCGAGCTCGGCCACTCCGCCGGTGCCGAAGGTCGCGTCGAGCTGTCCCGCCGAGGTGTAGCGCACGAGCTTGATGGCGAAGGTTGGCATTGCCGAGGTGCGCTTGAGGCCCGAGAGGAGCAGCGTGCCGTCGCTCAGCTGCCGGAAGGTGTTGGCGATGCCGTCGGCGCTCTTGGCAACGCCGTTGGTGCCGAAGGTCAGGTCGAGGGTGCCGTCGTCGTTGAAGCGAGCGACCGCGAAGTCGTCTCCACCGCCCACCAGCACGAAGCGGATGTCCGGGCGGTCGCGAAGCAGCCATGCGGCGCGCAGCACCGTGTCGAGGGAGCTATAGGTGCCGTGGGCGCCGACGTACATGGCGACGAACGCTCCTTCGGGCACCGGCGCGGCGGCGGGCGTCGACGGACCGACCTGGTGATCGACGCCGTTGGTGACGAGGGTGACGCGCGCCGGATCCACCCCCTTCGCGATGACACCGTCCCGAATGCCGTCCGTGAGAGCGATGACGTGGGCAGCGCGTCGGTAACAGAACCGCTCGAGCAGCGCGGCGACCTTGGCGAATGCGCTCGTTGGGCGCACCAGGCCCATGGCGATGGCGGACTCGGGCCACAGGTCGCGCACCTCGAAGACGAACGGTGCGCGCTTGAGGAGGGCGACGACGGCGGTCGCCGCCGCAGATGGCAGCGAGGGCGATGACGCGAGCACCACGTTCGGCCGGGGCGCGCGCAGGCCGGCGACGGCGGACCACGTTGCGAAGCTCAGGTAGTTGGACAGTCGCGAGCGCAGGTCGCGGCCATATCCGGGCGTCGAGTAGGTGAACCACATGGTCACGCCGTCCTCACGCTCGCGCACGACCTTCTTGCCGCGGTAGCGCTCGGGAATGGTGCGTTCCTTGTGCTGAACGTATGACGTGACGATGTGCACGTCGTGCCCGCGATCACGAAGGGCTCTGGTGTGGTGCCAGTGGCGCACCCCTCCCGGTTGATCACCGCGGACGAAGTATTGCGAGACGTAGAGAACGCGCATCGGGTCAGGTGATCCGTTTGACGGGTCGGCCGTAGAGGGCGGTGAGTTTCGCAGATTCCTCGGCCGGGTCTCCGATGGCCACGGCGTCGCCGCCGCGCGCGGCGAAGTTCACCGCGGCCAGTTTGGTGTCCGTCAGGATCCCGGACACCCGGGCGGCGAGGAGGTTCTCGATGCGCCCGACGATCCGTCCGATGGGACGCCGACCCGGTCTCGGCAGCCACGTGCGGCGGGGAATCGACGTGCGCAGGTCGTCCCGCGCTTCGTAGACCACGACGCACCGGCGACGGACGGCGACGAACGCGCCCGCCGGAAGCAACTCCGCGTCATGGATGTGGATGACGTCGGGCCGCTCGCGGGCGGCCGAGAGGACCAGTCGCCACCCCGACTGGGCCCGACGCCACCTGGTCGCTCCCTCCGCGACGGTCAGAACGCTCACCGTCGCTCCGGCGGCCCGGATGACGGACACGGTTTCGGCCAGACGCTCGTCGCCGATCGTCGTCGGGTGACTCGCCACGTGCACCGCGCGCACCCCGTCCAGGCTCGTCGGTGGATGCACCGGTCGAGCCCCGACCGGGCCGAGCTCCACACCCGCCGACAGCGCGACGGCCACCTGTTCGACGTCCGTGCCGTCGATCGCCGAGCCGACGCGACCGTCGGGATACAGCACGTGCCAGCGACTTCCGTCGCCGGCGGGGACGACGAGCGCCTGCGACCCGACAAAACCGCGACGTGGTGGCCCTGCCGGACACAGCACAACGGGCAGATGGGCGTCCGGGCTGATCGCGCCAAGTTCCGCGTCGACCGCGGCCGCCAGGCGTTTGGCCCGATGGTCCTGGGAACCGGCGAAGATCGTGATGTCGATGCGTCGAACCGCGATGTCTCGCAGTCGAGCCACCATGCGCCCATCGTCGGCGCGCACGAAGATCGCGGTGTGGGGTTGTGTCACGTGGTGCGGCTCGATTTCGGTTCGCGGCGTCTCGCGCTGCGCTGCGTGTGGCGCGGGCGTATGACGCCAGTGGTCGCATGGAACGCGATCGACGTGCCGAGACTAGCAGCGGCCCTTCGCACATCGATTTGGTCAAATGGGAACGATCGGCGAAAATGCGGGTTGATGCAGGTAGAATCCGCGTTCGGCCTCGTGGCCGACCCCCATCGCTTGCGAGGATCGTGACGGCAGGTTCGAAAGAGCAGTCGAAGGCACGCCATCGTCGGCTGCAACGGTTGCAGCTGACGGCCGTCGTCGTGCCCACCATCGCTATCCTCGTCGCCTCCATCTTCATGGCGCGGGGCGTCGTGAACGCCGGCGACGACCGCCGGTCGCTTCAGGACGCAAACAGGAAGCTCGTCGCAAGCAGACATGCGACGCAGCTCTTGGTGTCCCGGTACTGGCAGGACCGGGCGGTAAACGGCGCATCTCCCGGGGTGCCGTCCGACATCCAGCAGCGCTTCATGCGCGATGTCGGACCCTTCCAGGAGCTCGTCAAGAGTCGCCGTGACTTCGCCGACGAACGACCGCTTATCGACCGCGTCCAGAAGTCGCTGTCGGATCTGAGTGCCCTGGTGCTGTCGGGAATCATCGCCGACGCTCCGGGCAAGACCCAGCAGACCGCCGAGATCCGTCGTGCCCAGACGCTGGTCAACGAGCTCGATCTGGAGCTCACAGAATGGGTCGGCGTCATCGATAACAAGTTGGATCGTGAGAGCCGTGCTGCGGATCAGCTCATCGCAAAGCTCCTGGTCGGTCTGGGCATCCTCATCGCGCTCCTGGTCGGTGTGGCGACGGCCATGTGGGTGGCGATCGATCGCAAACGACGGGCCGCGATCGCTGAGGTGCAGACCGAGCGCGACGCCAACGCCGCGGTGATGGCATCGGTGCAGGACGGCCTTGCCGTGCTGGACGATGGCGGCGCGATCCTCCAGGCCAACGATCGTGTCGTGGAGCTCACCGGGGTGCCCATCGCGCAGCTCGAGGGACGCATGGCACCCTGGCTCGGTGATGTTCCCGAGCACTTCCAGGGCGAGACCGACATCGTGGTGAGCACGCCGGGTGGGGAGGAGCGCCACCTGCTGCTCAGCGCATCGCCGCTTGCGCAGGGTCGCGGCGTCCTTCACGTCCTCAAGGACGTGACATCGCGGCGCAACGCCGAGGTGGAGCTGCACAACCTGTCGGTGGAGCGCGAGGTCCTTCGGCGGGTCGCGACGTTCGTCGCCGGTGGCGCGGACCCCTCCGCGGTGTTCGACCTCGTCGCGTGCGAAACGGCCACGCTGCTCGGCGCCGACGCCGCGGTGGTGACGCGATTCGAGCTGCAGACCGACCGGACCGTGGACGTGGGCGTGTGGGTCGACCCCGGCCGATCGGGTGAACGCCCGCCGTCGCGCATCCCGTTGGACGGTGGCTCGCCCACCGCGCTCGTGTTCCAAACCGGTCGCACAGCGCGCGTGGACGACTTCACGAAGGTCGATCGCATCACGGGCGACCTGCTGATCGCGCGTGGATTTCGCTCCGGCGCAGCGGCCCCCGTCCAGGTGGGAAGTGTGCGCTGGGGCGCCGTGGCCGTCCTGTCACACGAACGTCATGGCTTCGCGGACGGCGTCGAAGATCGCCTTGCCCGATTCGCGGAGCTCGTCGGATTGACCGTTGCGAACGCCGACGCCCGGGCGCGCCTTGCCAGTCAGGCGGCCACCGACCCGCTGACGGGTCTTGCCAACCATCGAAGCTTCCACGAGCGGTTGGAATCCGAGGTGGCCAAGGCCCGCCACGACCAGACGGACCTTTCGCTCGTGATGATCGACCTGGACAACTTCAAGGAGGTCAACGACACCTTCGGCCACCACGTGGGTGACGAGGTGCTGTCGGAAGCTGCGCGGCGCCTGGCGGGCGAGGCGCGTTTTGGTGAGATCGTCGCGCGTGTGGGCGGCGAGGAGTTCGCCTGGATCCTTCCGGGAAGCGACGGCCTGAACGCCTGGAGGGCGGCCGAGCGCGCACGCAAAGCGGTCGCGGAACTGCCGTTCGGCGACGGTGTCGGGAGCATCACGGCGTCGGCGGGCGTGGCCGACCTGAATCAGGCGAGCGATGCCACGACCCTCATGCGACTGGCCGACGGCGCGCTGTACTGGGCGAAGGCGAGTGGGCGCGACGCGACGTTCCGCTACTCGCCGGACGTCGTCCGTGAGCTGTCGGCCTCCGAGCGCGCGGAACGGCTTGCCCGCACCCAAGCGGTCACGGCGCTTCGCGCACTGGCGCGCGCGGTGGACGCGAAGGATCCGTCGACGGCTCGTCATGCCGAGCGCGTGGCGGCCGTGTCCGTGCGCGTCGGTCGCCGACTGGGCTGGGATCCTGTGCGCCTCGAGCTGCTGCGCGAGGCCGCGCTGCTGCACGACGTGGGCAAGATCGGCGTTGCGGACAGCCTGCTGTTCAAACCGGATCGTCTGACCGGCGCGGAGAAGCGGCAGGTGGAAGCGCACGCGGCCCTTGGTGCGGAGATCGTGTCCGACGTCCTCTCCCCGGAGCAGGTCACGTGGGTGCGCGGGCACCACGAACGGTGGGATGGTCTTGGGTATCCGGACCGCCTGCGCGGCGAGAACCTGGCGGTCGGAGCGCGCATCATCGCCGTGGCCGACGCGTGGGATGCGATGACGAGTGTTCGCACCTACGGGCGCACCAGGGACGGCGCCGAGGCAGTCGTCGAGATCGAACAGGAGATCGGCCAACAGTTTTGCCCCCTTGCGGCAGGCGCGCTGATCGAGCTGTGGCGCGAAGGCGTCCTGGAGGCGGACCCGGTGGCGGACTGGGACCCGTCCCCGTCCACCTCGCAGTGAGGTCAGTCCGCGGCTGAGCCGGATGCGTGGCGGTCGACGGCTGCCGCGAGCACGTTCAGCACCTTTCGCGCCTGCCGATCGACTCCGTGGCCGGCCGCGGCCGTGCGGCACTCGGCCACAGACGGCGGGGCGGCGAGTGTGGCGGCGACCGCGTCGGCGATGGAGCGCGGGTCGGTGGGATCGATCAGCATCCCGGCGCGTCCCACGACCTCGGCAGTTCCGCCCACACGGGTGGCGACAACCGGTCGCCCGCTGGCGAGGGCCTCGAGCGCCACCACACCGAGCGGCTCGACCAGGCTCGGCAGGACGAGCATGTCACAGGCGGCCATCCATCCGGCCACCTCGACGCTCGGCACCGCGCCGGTCAGTGTGACGGCGCCGTCGAGTCCCTCCATGTGGACACCCTCGCGGATGGCGCCCTCGAGTGGCCCGGCTCCCACATAGACCAGGTGGGCGCGCGGATGGCGCGCGCGGACGAGGCGAAACGCCTGCAGCAGTCTGAGTGGGTTCTTGCGCGCGTTCAAGCCGCCGACGGCCAGCAGGAGAGGGGCGTCGTCCGGCAGGCCTCGAGCGCGCCGGGCCGCACCCCGATCACCGGGCTGGAAGCGCTCCATGTCGACGCCCATGTCGATCACGTGCATCACGGGAAGCCGCAGGTTCGCGCCACGCAGCTCGTCGGCCAGGAAGCGACTCACGGCGATGATCGCGGATGCTCCGCTCACACCCGGGGCGCTCATACGCTTGATGGCAGGGTTCGCCAGGTTGCGGACGTCGCCGCCGTGCGCCGTCAGCACCCACGGTCGGTGTGCGATACGACCGGCAGCCGCAGCGATCGCTCCGGTCGGGAAGAGGTAGTGGGCGTAGATCACGTCGACATGCTTGGCCACCGGCACCGCGTGGCGTGCGAGACTCAGGTACTTGCGTGGCGTCGCGACCCTGCCGTGGGCTCGCGAGTCGATCACGACGCGGTCCACCTCGTGGCCCTGCCGTTCCATCGCGTCGCACATGGTGGCGACGAACGCGCCGTAGTCCGGCTCGGTGGGGCCGGGATACATGTTGCTCAGGCAGAGGATCCGGATGCGATCACCCCGACCGTCGTGAGATCGAAACGCACGGACACGTCGTGACCGGTGTCATTCCTGTCGGGACCATGACGGCGCGGGCCACTATGGCGTGGCGGAAGCGGTGAGATCCTGGGGCGCCGGGACCGCCGGACGCGAGGTCAGGACGCCGGCGCACAGCGCGGCGCCGGCCGCCAGGAGCACCCAGACGTACGGATCCTCGAAGAATGCCGACCAGGAGCGCCAGGATGGTGATCAGCGACATCGCCGTTCGGGGGCCGCGGCGAATCGCGAGGATCAGTCCGATGACCGTGCCGAGGAGCAGGAGCGCGAACAGGCCGATGCCGACGACGCCGAGCTCCGCCAGCACCGTGATGGGCGCCGTGTGAGAGATCACCACGCGGGTGCGCCGTCGCTCACGCGCCGGCAGCGTCTCCGCATACCGCTTCGCGAACGACCCCACCCCGACGCCCAGGATCGGCTCGGATTTCCACAGGTCCACGCCACCCTTCACCAACCGTGCGCGTCCCTCACTGGCCTTGGCAAGTCCCACGAGCGATGTCGTCTTGTGGCGCAGGCTGCTGCTGAGCGCGAGCGACGGGCCGCCGATCAGCACGAGCGCGGCGAGCGACACGGTGACGGTGCGTTTGGCGCCGAAGATGCGCACACCCAGAATCGCGATCCCGACGAGCAGCATCAGGGCGCTGGAGCGTGAGAACGTCACAACCAGACCGGCGGCGGTGACGACGATGGCCCCGCCCACGATCCAGGTCTGCATGCGGTCGTCCGTGAGGGCCAGATAGGCCAGGGCGATCACGATCGTAAGCGCGAGGAACCGTCCGAGGATGTTCGGATCGAAGAAGATCCCGTTCGTCCGGAAGAAGCGGTTGTAGTTGTTACCCTGCTTCAGTGTGGCGTTCCACCAGATGGTGCGTGTCGAGAACTGAAACAGCGCGACGAGGGCCGTGGCGACACCGATCGCCACCGTCGTGGCGGCGACGGCTCGCAGCGGTTGTTGGACCATGCCCCACCACGCCACGACCAGGTGAAACAGCAGGACGAACGGCAGGTAGAAGAACACGACCTTTGCCGTCGCCTCCGTCCAGTCACTCGTCCACATGAGCGATGCGAGCGTGAAGACCACGAACAGCCCGAGCGGCACTCCGATCCACCATGACGAGCGCCACGGTGGGTTTGCCTGACGGCGTGATCGGCTGATGATGGCGAACACGCCCACGACGACCACCCCGTAGAGGGGAAGCAGGAGGTTCGCGCTCTGGGAGCCGATGTTGAGGGGCAGTCGAATCGGCAGCGCGATGGCGAGCAGGACGAACCACACCGTGGGGAAGCGGTTGACGATCACCACGGCGACCCATGCGGCGATCACCAGGACCGCGATGATGATTCCCACCGAGGTGATGTGACTGGTCAGACGATCCACGTCGCCGCGAGGGATGAGGCTCCCCCCGAGCAGGGCCCAGGACGCCGTCAGGAGTCCGAGCAGCGCGCTTCGCCGCGGCGAATTGGCGTCGCCGTCGGGGAGCAGGAGCCCCAGGATGGCGAGCGCCGCCGCGGCCGCTGCGATCAGTCGGAAGGATTCGAGGGTGCTCATGGGCGAAGCGGGATGACCACCCGCCGGCCTGCCGTCGTCGCGACGAGCCAGAGATTGTCCAGCGCGAGCTTGCGCGGAAGGATGAGCTTGGTCTGTGACATGGGTCCCCGTGCCGTTCCGCCGACCGAGCCGCCGACGACGTCCAGGGCGGACGTGCCGAGGTCCCCGTTTCGGCGTGCGAGTGTCAGCGTCACCGGGGTGGACGGTCCCAGCACGGCGCCGTCGTCACCTGTCAGTTGCACGCGCACGGCGTCGCCGCGTTTGGGCGACGACGGAATGATCGCCCCGCCGCCGTGCGAGACCCAGCAGGTGCCGATGGCGTGCGCGGCGTTCGCCAGCTTGTCCGACAGCGTGGTGCGGATCACATAGAGGCCCGGCGGCGCGGGCGAGCCCTTCGCGATGCCGTCCCAACTCCACTTGGCCGTCGCGTTCTTGCCGACCGGGGCAGGAGCGCGGGTGGCGAGCGCCCGGCCGCTGCCGGGGGCGGGAATGGCTTCGATCATCAACGTCCCCGCCTCGGCGGCTGTCGCCTGTACCTGGCAGGCGCCCTTGGCGCCCGTCGCGATGGCGGATTGCACGCGAAGCTGCGCGAGCTTTGGCGGAGTGGTGTCGACGAGAATCGCGCGGTTGCTGTTCCACGAGCGCTGCTTGCCGCTCCATGACCGGGTGTTCGCGCGTGCCTTGATGTTGACGATGTACCGCCCATCCGGCAGGAGGGTGCCCGCGTCGTCTTTGCCGTCCCACTTGAGCGTCAAGCGCCCCTGCTTCACGGCGCCCTGTTTGACGGTTGCGCGCACCTTGCCACCACGATCCGACGGATCCACGATCGCGACCGTGATGGTGGCCGGTTCGTTCATCTTGAACGAGATGCGTGCGGTGCCGCCACCGGCCGCCGCGGTGGGGCTGAAGGCAACGGTGGAACGGATGCCCTGCACCACCGGCGGGTGGATGGGGAATGCGAACGGGGCGATGAAGACACCCAGACCGACCAGCGCCAGAAGGAGCGTCAGGATGGTGACGATCCGCCGCGGGCGCCGCTTCGCATCGGCACGCGCGTCCCCGGTCTCGTCGATCGGCAGCGGAGCGGTGTGGGGCGATGCGTCTGGTTCGTCAGTCAATGAGTGGCATGTGCGATCGAGGTGTCATCCGCGTCGGCGTTCGGTGGGATCATTCCGCACCCGTTCGATTTCGCGCACCACCTTGGTCATCCTGCCCGGTCGGTGCGGGGGATGCCCAGGTGGTTCGGCATGCGAACCACCCGTCGGATGTCATCGGGCCGGACCGGATCGAATGGTCTGGACGACCTCGGCCAGCAGGCTCTCGCTGACCGGGCCCAAGCCCGGATCAACGAGCGGCGTCATGTTCGTGACCTGGATGTGGCGGACACCGACAGCGATGAAGGACTCGAGTTGATCGCAGATGTCGTCCGGGGTCCCGGCGAGTACGGTCTCGCGCACCACCTCGGATGGCACCCGACGCGCCAGGTCAAGCGCTTGCTCACGTCCGTAGCCGGTGGGAAGCAGCGATGTGAGGCCGAACACCCCATGGCCGAGTGGATGTTCGACGCCGTGACGCTCGAACGCCTCGGCCGGGCGCGTAAGCGCGATGAATCGCAGAAGCAGCGAGTCGTCGATCGCCCGCTGTGCGATCTCGGCCGATTCCGCGACGACGATGCGTGCGTACAGGGCCGGGGTGATCGCGCCCGCGTCACGGCCCGCGGCGACCGCACCCGCGCGGACCGCCGCGTGCATCCGCTCGTAGTCGGCCGGGTCGGTGGCGATCGGCATCCATCCGTCGGCCGTCGCGCCGGCGAGGGCGAGGCTTTTGGGCCGATGCGCTGCGAGCCAGATGGGTGGCGGGGCGGCGCCGACGGGTCGCACGCCGAGCGACATGTCGCGCAACGTGAAGAACTCGCCGTCGAAGCTCACCGGGTCGGAGGTGTCGAACAGTCTGCGGATGATCGTGAGCGCCTCGTCGAGCCGCCGAACGGGACTATCATTGCTCAGGCCGATGGGTGTGATGTTCAACGATTCGCCGGTCCCCACCCCGAGGATGAACCTGCCACCGGTGATGTGGTCGAGCGTCAGTGCGGTCTGGGCAAGTTGGACCGGGTGGCGACGCACGACGTCGGTGACCCCGACGCCAAGGCGCACATGTTCCGTGGCGCCGGCCACCGCGGCGATCACCGGGAAGGGATCGAACCACACGTGCGGGGTCGCCTGACTTGCCGCCTGCGGGACGAACTGCGACGTCCAGATCGACAGCGGGAACCAGTGCAACAGGTGGTCGGCCCACCAGATCGCCGAGAAGCCCTGGTTCTCACGTTGTCGAGCCGCTGCGAGCGCATTCGCCATCGGTGGGCGCACTGCGCCCATCGCCGACAGTTCGATCTCGGGACGCGGCGACTGCATGGGTGGCTCCTGGGCGAGGTTCACTGGTCGCAGAGGCGACGCGGTGCCCGGACGATAGCGCTCGCGCGGCACCCGGTCCGAGGTTCAAATATGAGAGGCCCGGTCGTGTTCGACCGGGCCTCTCGGAACACATCGATGAACCTGACGGCTACGGGGTGCCGGTCGCCGAGCCCATGTTTGCAAGGATGACGCCCATCAGGGCGTTCTGCAGCTCCTGGCTCGACAGGGCGCCGCTCGGAGCGGTGACGCTCACGGAGCTGAGCGGCGTGGACTGCACGGTGAACGCGACCTGAGCGCCTGTGACGCCCATGGCCTGCTGCTGCGCCTCGGCCGGGATGGCGACGTCCATGTCGACCTTGATGCGGTGAACCTGCTTGTCGTCCTTGCCGACCCACACGTCGACCTTGCCGCTCTTGAGCGCCTTCTTGACCTGGGCGACGGCCGAGGCCTGCTTCGCCGGGTCGGCCGTGGAGTTGGAGATGCGCTGCAGCGCCTCGACCATCTTGTCGATGTTCATGTCGCCCGTCACGTGATCGGTGGCGATTCCCTCGATCGTCTCACCGCCCACGACCTTGGCGTTGTCGAGCAGGTCGGCGGGGTTGCCGAGCGCCTCGAGGGTCTTCGCCGGATCGGCCGCAGCCTGGGTGGTGGAACTCTGAAGGCTACTGCTCGGAACCGAGTACCACTTGTCCTGAAGGCCGACGAATGCGGTCTTGCCGTCCAGGATCCGGAGCTTGCCCGGCAGGGCGATCTTGCCCGCGTTGACGTCGAACACGAGATCCATCGACTTGGCCTTCGGGTCGACCGGACCGGAAAGCGACAGCTTGATGGGACCGTCACCGAGGAACGCTGCGGCCTGCGGGTTGGTGAGCTGGCCGGCCAGCGTGACCGAAAGATCCATTCCGATCTTGGCCGGATTCGTCTGATCGCCAGGCTTGACCGCGCCAAGGATGGCTGCAGGATCGTTGGACGACGCCGACGAGCCAACGGACGTGCTGGACGATTTACCGCCGCCGCAGCCGGCGCCGATCAGGCTGACGGCAGCAAGCGGTGTGAGGAACATGAGGGCGGTGCGTCGACGCACGGTGGGTCTCCTTGGGTTCGGTGAATGCCGAGGGATGTTCAATGGTAGATCGGCATCGGGACGAAAACTGTGAGCTTCTGGCCAAGATCACGGTAGTTTCCCCTCCTCACGCCGAACGTCTGTGGTGAGTGGTCGCCGGTTTCGTCATCGTTGGCGACGACTACCGAGTCCACGCCCGACGGCGTGATACCACCTCCGTGCGCCAATGCGTGCGATCGTCAATTTCACCCTTGCTCAACGGACGCCTCTACCTCCAAGCCTGGTTCATCGCGACGCTCGCGCTGCTCGCCGCGTTCTTGACCCTGCGTGCCCCGGAAACCGTGCCGGCATCCACGCAGCCGGTGCAGTTCGCCGGTTCGGCGACCCGCGATCTTGCGGTCGCGTTCCGTGAGGCGGCTCCGCTCCGGGTGCCCGGCACCATCGGTGCCAAGGCCGGCGAGAACTGGATCATCGACCAGTTCAAGAAGATTCCGGGCGGCGAAAAGACGCTGCAGGTGCAGCGCGCCGTGATCCGCCGAAACGGTCAGGACGTTCCCATCACCAACGTGCTGTTCCCGGTGCCCGCCCAGGCGAAGAACAAGGTGCCGCGCAGGATCCTGGTGGTCGCGGCCCGCGACGCTCCGCGCCAGGTCAGCTGGGGCACCTCGGGGACCGCGCTCCTGGTCGAGCTCGCGCGCTTGTCCGCACAGCAGAAGTACCACCACCCGCTCATCTTCCTGTCGGTCGACGGCGATACGTTCGGCAACGCCGGACTGCGGTGGTTTCTGTCAAAGGAGACCGCATCCAAATACGCCGGCGTCATCGTCTTGGACGCGCCGGGCGAGGGCCTTGACGAA
>WBZU01002695.1_pt1 | contig 12060 bp, 8 predicted proteins | sample 5204311 | NCBI WGS metagenome assembly WBZU01 (sample SAMN12344359, study PRJNA552823) | activated sludge metagenome | biome: Activated sludge suspended growth; feature: Nitrification reactor; material: Wastewater; isolation source: activated sludge from nitrification reactor of wastewater treatment... | reverse complement strand
TCGGGGATATTTCGGTATCGTTGGAACGATGACAAATACCGACGCCATCACCGCGCTCGCCGCGCTGGCCCAGGAAAGCCGCCTCGCCATCTTTCGCCTGCTGGTGCAGAACGCGCCTGCGGGCCTGACCGTAGGCCTGATTGCCGAACAACTGCAATTACCGGCACCCACACTGTCTTTTCACCTGAAGACCCTGACGCACGCAGGTCTGGTGAATACCACGCAGGAAGGCCGCTTCGTTCGCTGTCATGCCGTGCTGGACAGAATCGACGACCTGCTTGGTTTCCTGACTGACAATTGCTGCGGCGGACATCCCGAGATTTGCCAGCCACAGCAGTAGCCAGGCTGCACGTACCACCGGGCTGGCTCCGGAGACCACCCAGTGGCCGTCAGGCGAAAACGGCATCACGGCCATCCTGGAACATTTCGAAGCGCTGCCGATCCATGGTTTGCTCGTCAGTATCGCTCACCCCGATTGACCTCAGCCGGCAACCCGCAGCAACCACACGACCGACCATGGCGGCAATTGGCCCTGGTTGAGCGCATGCTCGGCTTCACCGGGTTCGGCCCACAAAAGCACGCCTTCAGGCCGTTGCAGTCCCGTTAGCGAAAAGTCGCCGTAATTGCCCAGCAGGGTCAGCACCGAGTCGTCTCCGAGCGTCCACCGGATCGATAGCCCGCGGTCGCCTGGCAGGATCAGCACCGCTTTCTCATGCATCCCGACCAGGCGGGGAGTGATTTGCCGGTGGCGAACCGCCAGCAGGCGGCGATAGAAATAAAGCCAGTCCGCGTGCGGTGCGTGATTCACGCTGTTCCAGTCCAGTTGGCAACGCTTGAAGGTGGCCGGACTGGTAGGGTCGGGAATGCGGGCCCGCGCTTTGGGCGTGCGAAATCCCGGCAGATGGGCAAAGGACTTGCGCCGGTTGATGGCGACCTTCTTGATCAGATCCGGGTTGAAATCGCAAAAATACAGAAACGGCTGGGTGGCGGCGAACTCTTCGCCCATGAACAGCGCTGGCGGCATCGGTGCCAGGAGAATGGTCGCCACCATGGCCCCCAGCGGTCGCGGCGACACCCACTGGTGAAGACGCTCGCCCAGGGCGCGATTGCCAATGCAGGCATGATCCTGCAGAAAGGTCACGAAAGCGTTGGGCAACAGGGAATCTGGCCCGCCAGCGGTGCTCCCCCGGATCAAACTCGTTCCCAACTGTTCGATTGGCCGATCGACAGCGGCCACGCCCGCACCGGTCAGTACCTCCTGTATGGCCTGCCGAGCGGTGTCATTCCAGACCGCTTCGTAGCGGCGTGGCGCGCTGTGATCATGCCAATGGATATAGTGCGCGGCACGCTGGTCATGACCGAGCAACAGATAGCAATGACGGTCCCTGCCAGGACCCTCGCGGACGGCGCGAGCCAGTGCCTCCAACAGTTCCGACTGCCCCGCCTGCTCCTGCAGCAGCGCCGCATTCAGGCGCAGGCCGTCGAGATGGAACTCCTCCAGCCAGTACAGCGCATTGTGGATGATGAACTCGCGCACGACCGGGTTCGCTGCGTCGATACTGCGGCCGGCCAGGCCGGTCACGCCGGTTGCTAAGAACGCCGGCGCGTAAAGATGCAGATAATTGCCTTCGGGACCGAAGTAGTGACAGGCAAGGTCCAGCAATACCATCATTCCCTTGTGGTGAGCCGTCTGAATCAGATCCTTCAGTTCGTCCGGATGGCCATAGCCAGCGGCGGGGGCAAACGGCAACACGCCGTCGTAACCCCAGTTGCGTGCCCCGGCAAAGGCGGCGACCGGCAGCAACTGGATGGCGGTCACGCCCAGTTCCCGCAGGTAATCGAGCCGCTCCCGAACCGCCGCAAAAGTGCCCTGCGGGGTAAAGGTGCCGACGTGCAGTTCGTAGAGGACCGCCTCTTCCCAGGGCCGGCCCCGCCAGTTGCGGTCGTTCCAGACGAACTGACCAGGGTCGAGTAGCTGGCTGGGACCGTGTACACCCTGGGGGTTGTAACGCGAAGCCGGATCCGGGAATTCTCCGACACCGTTCATCCGGAACCGATAAAGATCGCCCACTCTGGCCCGATCGGTGGTCAATTCGTACCAGCCTGCTTCCTTCGCTTCCATCGGCAGGCGAACACTGCCACCCGGCTCTTCCAGCGACACCTCCACCTGCTCCGCCAGCGGCGCCCACAGGCGAAACCGAATCCGGCCACCTTCCAGTAGCTGTGCGCCGGCAGGCATGAAATAACGCCGCCGCAACAGTGGCACCGCCACCTGACCGGTCTGCCGCCGCTGCGTCAACAGCACCAGCGAACGGCCCTGCAAGAGATAGGACGGATCCATGCACGGTTGACCGTTACCGCTCTCTGGTAGAGCGCTATCCAGCACCAGCTCACTGTTCCCCTTCCACGGCAACGTAAACCGGATCGCCTCGTAATGGCCGTTGAGCAACAACAGAAAATCATCGTCCTTGACCCATTGGCCGCGCTCGTTCTGTTCTTCCAGGGCATCGCCGATCAGGTACACGCCGAAGCAACGGGCAAAATGATGGTCCCAGTCCTCATCACTAATCTCGTTTCCGGCCGGATGCAGCCAGATGATGTCCCTGACGCCCGCGCCGCGAATGCGCTGCCCCTGAAAGAAATGTCGCCGGCGTAACGCCGGGTGGGTCTTGCGTAGATTGATCAGGCGGCGGGTAAATTCGAACAGTTCACGATTCGCGGGCAGCCAGGCCAGTTCCCAGTTGAGCCAGCTCAGTTCATTGTCCTGACAATAGGCATTGTTGTTGCCACCTTGCGTCCGGCTCATTTCATCACCGGCGAGCAGCATTGGTACGCCTTGCGAAAGCAGTAGCGTCGCCAGCAGATTGCGTCGCTGCCGATCCCGCAGCCGCAGCACTTCCGGATCGTCGGTGTCGCCTTCGACACCGCAGTTCCAGCTACGGTTGTGCGAGTCGCCGTCGCGGTTGTCTTCGCCATTGGCAGCGTTGTGCTTTTCGTTATGGCTGACCAGATCGTACAGCGTAAAGCCATCATGGGCGGTAATGAAGTTGATGCTGGCGTAAGGCCGGCGACCGCTGTGCTGATACAGATCGCTCGAACCGGTCAGCCGGTGCGCCAACTGGCCCATCAGGCCCCCCTCGCCCCGCCAGTAATCGCGCACTACGTCGCGGTATCGGCCATTCCACTCGGTCCAGCCGACCGGAAAGTTGCCCACCTGATAGCCGCCTTCGCCGAGATCCCAGGGCTCGGCAATCAGCTTCACCTGTGACAGGACCGGGTCCTGGTGAATGATGTCCATGAATGCGCCGAGTTGATCGACCTCGTGCAGTTCCCTGGCCAGTGCTGCCGCCAGGTCGAAGCGAAAACCATCGACATGCATCTCGATCACCCAGTAGCGCAAGCTGTCCATGATCAGTTGCAATACCCGCGGATGCATCATGTTCAGGGTATTGCCACAGCCGGTGTAATCCATGTAGTAACGGAGCTTGCCTGCTACCAGGCGATAATAGGCGGCATTGTCGATCCCTCGGAAGCATAGTGTCGGTCCCAGGTGGTTGCCTTCGGCGGTGTGGTTGTAGACCACATCCATGATGACTTCGATGCCGGCGGCGTGCAGCGTCTTGACCAGGTGCTTGAATTCGTTGATCCGACCGCTGGCGGAATAGCGTAATTCGGGAGCAAAATAGCCGATCGAATTGTATCCCCAGTAATTCTTCAGCCCTTTCTCCAGCAGATGACGGTCGTCGATGAAGGTCTGTATCGGCAGGAACTCCACGGCCGTCACACCCAGGCGCTTGAGGTGGTCGATGACCGGCCCGGCACTCAGTCCGGCATAGGTCCCGCGTAATTCGGGTGGAACGTGCGGATGCAGTCGGGTGAAACCTTTGACATGCAGTTCATAGATCACGGTTTGATGCCAGGGGATGTTGGGGCGCTGGTCACCTTCCCAGTCGAAATCCGGATCGATGACCTGACACCTGGGCATCCCGGGCGCACTGTCGCGGCGGCTGAAGCTCAAATCCTCCTGTGGACTGCCGATGCGGTAAGCGAATTGAGCGTTGCTCCACTCGATCCCACCGACGATGGCTTTGGCGTAAGGGTCGAGCAACAGCTTGTGCGGGTTGAAACGGTGCCCCTGGTCGGGCCGGTAAGGCCCATGCACCCGGTAGCCATACAACTGGCCGGGACGGACTTCGGGCAGATAGGCATGCCAGATCTGATCGGTTTGCTCGGAAATCCCGATTCGCTGCTGTTCCAGCCGCCCGCTGGCGTCGAACAGGCACAATTCGACTTTCTCCGCGTGTTCGGAAAACAAAGCGAAATTGACCCCGGCACCGTCCCAGGTAGCACCCAAAGGATAAGGTTTTCCGGGCCAGACGGCTGTTACCAGTGCAGACATGGAAGATCTTCCTGTTTCATAGAATAAGCCATGGTAGGCAGATGGTTTTTACCCCGCGCATTCTATCGCACCTGGCGCCTGCTGCGGGCTGCGCCGGGGTGTGAATGAAAGGGCTGGTTGAAGTCCTTTGTTCGATAGCGAGGCGTTGACATCGGTGATCACCCTCCCCTTTGTGGAGGGAGGGGCATATCAGGACCTCCTAACACGTTCATTCGCACCCTGCGCGCCGCCAATGAGGGTGATTCAACCATTCAACGAGGCGTGAAAACCGGTACGATAGCGCGATGGAAATCTGGACACGCCCCGATGGCCGCTTCTATTGCTTTGAGCTGGACCATGACCTGTTCGGCCTCGCCGTTGTCGTCTATTACGGCGGTTATCGCCGATCGAGGGTCAGAATCGTTGCGGTCGACAGCACCGCGGACGGTGAAAAATTGATGGCCATGATGGCGACCCGGCGAGCCAGGCACGGCTATCAGCGCGTCGGCGAGTCAACCCCGGCATAGGCAATGAACAGGCCCCCTCTTGACATGCCCCCTGTTCGTACCCTGCGGCTCTTCTGGCCACTACTGTTCCTTTCCGCCTGTACCGGTGTGCCTGAAGGGGTCATCCCGGTCAGCCCATTTCAGCTCGATCGCTACCTCGGCAAGTGGTACGAGATTGCCCGCCTCGATCACTCTTTCGAACGCGGGCTCAGCGATGTTTCAGCACAGTACCGTCTGCAGCCCGACGGCAGCGTCGAAGTGATCAATTGCGGCTACAGCGCAGAAAAAGCTGCCTGGAAGGAAGCCATCGGCAAGGCACGGTTCATCGGCGAGCCGACGCTCGCTTCGCTGCAGGTATCCTTCTTCGGCCCTTTCTACGGTGGCTACCATATCGCCGCACTGGATGAGCACGCCTACCGCTGGTCGCTGGTCGTCGGCCCGACCCGTGACTACCTGTGGATTCTGTCGCGCGAGCGCCGCCTGCCTGCAGAAGTTCGCGAGCCGTTACTGGCAAAAGCGCGACAACTCGGTTTCGATACCAACCGCCTGATCTGGGTTGGGCAGGATCGGACGGATGATTGTCCAGTATCTCGTTTCCCCACCCCCTGATCGAGAGGATTAAATCATGCCCCACCATCTGTTTCGCCATCTCCTAGCCGCTGCACTGATGGTAGGCAGCCCGCTGATTACTGCCGCGCCAGCCGTCGGTACGCTCGAAACCGTGGCCGAATTGCCGATTCGGCCGGGCAATGTCAGCGCCACTGCCAATGCCCGTGTCTTTGCCACGGTCCACCCCCTGGACGTGCCGTCCGGTCTGCAACTGATCGAGATTACCGGGCCAGCATCCTACCGTCCATGGCCGTCGGCCGATCTGCAAAGCGATGCGAGCACACGCGGGGATAGCCGCATCGATGCGCCGCTGGGGATCACGCAAGACGGCCGGGGCCGCCTGTGGATTACCGACATGGGCCTGAACATCGGCAAGACCCGGCTGTGGGGATTTGATATCGCGACCGGAAAACTGGCCAGGCGCATCGACCTGCCCAGCGATGTCGCCCCCAAGGACAGCTTCATCCAGGATCTGGTGGTGGATGCCGAGTGCGGCTGGATCTATCTGGCGGACATCAATCATCCTGCCCTGCTGGCCGTGCGCATCGAGGACGGCAAGGTCCGGCGCTTTCAGGGGCACGCCAGCCTGCAAGCCGAGGAAGGTGCCGAGATGCGGGTTGGCGGACAACCCACCTTCTTCGGCGGGAAACCGGCGAAAGGCGGAGTCAATCCCTTGGGCCTGTCTGTTGACGGCGAAACCCTCTTCTTTGGCGCGATGACCGGAACCCGCTGGTATTCGGTACCCACGCGGTTATTGCGCGAAGGGAGCGATGCCGATATCGCGGCGGCCATTCGTGTCGCCGGACGCAAGCCGGTTTCCGATGGTGCCACGACCGATGCCGCGGGGAACCACTTCTTCACCAATCTGAACGAGAATGGCATCGATCGGCTGGATACCCTGGGCGAATTGCAACCACTGGTTCGCAACCCCCTCCTGAACTGGCCGGATAGCGTGCAGTTCGGCGACGATAGCTGGCTTTATATCTCGGTCAACCAGTTGCATACGACCCGGGCCTTCACGGGGGCCAGTGATCAGGGAACGCCGCCCTACCGCATCCTGCGGGTCTGGACCGGTACGGCGGGTGCCGTACGCCGCTGATCCTGGCGTAATCATTCACGCCCCTGCCGGCAAGGCGGGCAAGGGCGGCATGGTCAGGCGCTGACGGCCGGCGGTGATGGCGGCGGTCAGGTAGTCCCAGGCGGAAGCGTTGCGGGCACGGCAGGTATCGATGACGCTGGCGAAAAACGCCAGCGCGTGGCTGCCCTGCTGGCCCGAATGGATTCCAGAATCGGGATTACCTTGCCACCCCGAAATCCTTGAGATGTTGTATCGCGTTGGCATCTCCCTGCTCGGCAGCCTTGCGATACCACACCACGGCTTCGGCATCGCTCTTGGCAACGCCTTTGCCGTTTTGGTACATCGTACCGAGATTGGTTTGAGCGCCCGCAAGCCCCTGCTCTGCTGCCTTGCGATACCATGCCACGGCTTCGGCATCGCTCTTCGCAACGCCGTCGCCGTTTTGGTACAGCCAACCGAGGTTGGTTTGAGCGACCGCATCTCCCTGCTCGGCAGCCTTGCGATACCACACTACGGCTTCGGTATCGCTCTTCGCAACGCCGTCGCCCTTTCGGTACATCTGACCGAGTGCGGTTTGACCGCGTGCATGTCCCTGCTCGGCGGCCTTGCGAAACCACGCGACGGCTTCGGTATCGCTCTTCACAACACCGTCGCCGTGTAGGTATTTCACACCGAGGTTGTATTGAGCGACCGCAAATCCCTGCTCAGCGGCCTTGCGATACCACGTCACGGCTGCGGTATCACTCTTCGTAACACCGTGTCCAAGATGGTACAAATAACCGAGGCTGTTCTGGCCGGCCGCATTTCCCTGTTCGGCGGCTTTGCGCGCCCACTTCAGACCCTCGGTGTAATTCCTTGCCAGCCCCCAGCCATTGACATACATCCGAGCCAGGTCTCCTTGCGCATCGGCGCTGCCCTTGCGGGCGGCTGCCTGGAGTTCCTCGATCTTGGCAGGGTGTCTATCAAGATAGGAGCGGACAGCCGCTCCGGAAAATGTCCCGCTGGAATGGTCCAGCGCGCGTTTCCACTCAAGGTGCTCGACCCGCTGTGCTTCCTGCCGTTGCCGCGCGGCGGCCTGCAAATTCTCGGCGCCATTACTGGCCTGCTGCGCCTTGTCGCGGTCTTCGACTTTTTGCAGTTCGATCCTTGCCAGTGCGCCATACTTTCCCTTGGGGTATTGCTTGAGGTAGGCTTCGAGGTATTCCCTGGCGCCACTGGCTTTCACTTCATTCCAGAACTGGGTTTCCTGGTCATCAGGCGCAGGGATGGTTGGCAGCGTCGGCGCAGCCGCCACGGGCGAGTAGTCGGGCGCTACGGGCGCTTGCTTCGCGCCCTTTACCGATCGGCAGTCCTGCAGTCGCAATTTCGCCAGATCAGCAAACCGCCCCTGTGGGTATTGGTCGAGGTAAACCTGATATTCGCAGGGACGAGTAGGGTCGAGCGCGGCCCAGAGGCTTTCCTCGAGGCTGGCGGTCGTCTGAAGGGTGACACTCCCGGCGTCAGGGATCAAGTAAAAACGATCGGCCTGGATGTAGATCGCCGGCGTCTGCTCGTGTTTCACCTTTGCCGCCTGGTCCCTGACCCGTTGTCTGACATTCCTCACCACTTCGGCGACTTCGAGCCCAGGCTTGCGGATCTCGCGGATAAATTCGCGAGTGAACAGGCCATTGGGATCGCGGTCATCCTTGTCCAGACGGTCGAGCGCCTGCTGGCCAACGCCAGCGGAATAAACGACCACCATGCCATCCGGTGTGCCGGGCATGGCCAGGCCGCGCGTGCCGCCGACGCCGCGGCCGGCTCTGCGGGGAAAGGGATTGTCCCGACAGGCATCAATCACCAGCAGGCTGAACTTGGCTCCGCTCTGACCGATGCGCGCCATGATATCAGCATTGAGTTCGATGGCCTCGTCCGACAGCGCTGCGGGATCGGTGAGCGCGCCGATGTCGACGGGCAGCAGGTAGTTGTTGCCACCTTCCTGAACACCATGGCCAGCAAAGAAAAAAGCACCAACGCCACCATTGGCGATCCGCTGCACGAACTCGCGGACGGCGGCCTTCATGCCGCGCAGATCGACATCAAGTTTCTCGATGACATCGAAACCAAGCGAACGGTATTCCCGTGCCATAGTCCGGGCATCACCGACGGCGTTGTCGAGTCGATTGACGTGCTGATAGGCGTTGTTTCCCATCACCAAGGCAACACGGCGCTCTTGCACGGGCGCGGCAACAGTGCGCGTGGGGGTCGGGGTGGACTCGGCAAGCAAAGCAGGCTCGAGGGGAGTGGCCGATTTCAGGAACTCGCCAAGGGCATCAAAGGACTCAGGTTCGCCGGACTCGGCGTGCACGACGGGCATGCCGACGGAGAGAAACAGCACCGCCACCATCGTCCAGCGCACCAGGAGAGGGGGAAGAAGGGCGTACGGCATGTCTGGCAGATCCTTCTTGGCTTCGGCTGATGTTAATGTGAAAGTCGCGCCAGTGACTCACGAACCTCCCCCCGCCCGCAAGCGGGAGAGGAAAAGGGTCATGGCTTGCATGATCGGGGCTGCCTGCAACCGCCATGACCCTTGGGCGATGCGAGGTCGAACGCTGCCGAGCGGATGCAACAGACTCAGCCGCTCGTCCTGGCGCCGCATTCGGGGCAGAACTTCGCACCCGCTGGAATCCTCGTTCCGCAGGCACACACACCAGGGACACCAAGGCGCTGACCGCAGTCGGGGCAGAACTTCGCAGCGTGCGTTTCTGCTCCGCAGGCCGGACAGACGAGTTGCCGACTGCGCCCGACTTCGCGCTGACTGCCGCGGCGGACACCTTCGGCGACCGCGTTCTCCGTCGCACCCTGGACCTCGCCCTGATTGCGCGCAGCCTCGATCTCTACCTCGACGTCCGGCGCGCAGTTGTAGCACAGGCCGCTACCGGAGTTGAAGCAACGGTCGCAGACGTAGGCGTGACACTTGCCACAGCGGTGAAAATGCGCCTTGGCCTGCTCGATCGCACGCCGGAGTTCGCCATCCCGGGCTTCGCCGAAGCCATGCTGCGCAAGTCCATCGATCGCCGAACCGACGCTGCCGAGGACTCCGCCGAAAATGCTCGCCGCCTTGCCGACCCAGCCTGAAGCCTGACCGCTGCGATAGGGAGCAAACTCCGAGCGCCAGGTATCAGCGCAGCGCTCGCAGTAGAACTCGAACTGGAAACCTGCATCGACCCCCTGCGCGTGCGACAGGTCGTTGAAGTTTCTGGCGAACTGAATTTCGGCCATGTGTCTGTCCTCAAAATGTCGGTGCTCCGGTGTCTTGTACCGTCAGTGTTGCGATTTCACACCGGAATCAGCGTCCGTATCTTGATCCAGCGCAAAACTTGCACTGGCAGCACTGCTGGCAGTACGAGCACAAGCCTGGAAATGCATGTCGTCATGGTGTCGAATCGGTGGATCTTTCCCTGGATCGCTTGCTTCTGCCCTGTTCCGACGGATCGAAGCCATCGTCGCCCGTCGCCTTGGCGAAATCGGTGTCGTAGACCAGCCTTTCGCCGCCGGACAGGACGATGAAGCGCTGTCCCCTGGCACGCCCGATCAGCGTCAGTCCAGCGCGCCGGGCAAGGTCCACGCCCCAGGCCGTGAAACCCGAGCGCGACACCAGGATCGGGATCTCCATCTGAACCGTCTTGATCACCATTTCGCTGGTCAGGCGTCCGGTGGTGTAGAAGATCTTGTCGCGGCCGCCGAGACCGTGGCGGTGCATGTAGCCAGCGATCTTGTCGACGGCGTTGTGCCGTCCGACATCCTCCATATAGACGAGTGGGCGGTCACGCTCGCAGAGGACGCAACCGTGAATCGCGCCGGCCTTCTGGTACAGGCTCGGTTGCCGGCCAATCTGCAGGAACAGGCTCTGCAGCCATGAGCAGCGTACCTCGGCGGCAGTGTCGAGGCGGATGTCGTCGAAGCGCTCCATGATGTCGCCAAAGATCGTCCCTTGCGCGCAGCCCGAGGTGCGAATCTTGCGCTGCAGCTTCCGCTCGTAGCTCGATTCGCTGCGCGTGCGAACGACCACCACGTCCAGTTCACCGTCATAATCCACGGCGGTGACCGCATCGTCGCCGGCAAGCATGTTCTGGTTGAGCAGAAAGCCCAGGGCCAGTAGCTCGGGGTGGTCGCCGATGGTCATCAGCGTGACCACCTCGGTACCGTTCAGATACAGGGTCAGCGGTCGCTCGACGACGACACTCAGCGCCACCGCCTGGCCGCGGTGGTCGCAGCCTTCGACGTGGCGTGTGAGTTCCGGATCGTCGGGGTCGGGCGCCAGCGCGAAGGTACTCATTCAGGCTCGCTCCAGGCGTACTGCACAGTACTTGAATTCGGGAATTTTGCCGAAGGGGTCGAGTACCGGGTTGGTCAGGCGGTTGGCGGCGGCTTCGTGGAAGCAGAATGGCAGCCACAATGATCCGGGCGCGACGGCGGGATCGGCGCGAGCCGTGGCTTCGATTGCACCGCGCCGGGTACTCAGGCGGACACGCTCGCCGTCGGCAATGCCCAGCCGACGCAGGTCCTCGTCACTGACGGTCACCACTGCTTCGGGTTCGAGGGCGTCAAGCGTGGCGCTGCGTCTGCTCATCGCGCCGGTATGCCAATGCTCCAGCAGGCGCCCGGTTGACAGGATCAGCGGATACTCCTCGGACGGCTGTTCGTCGGGCGGCAGCAGGGCGGCGGGAACGAAGCCGGCACGACCACTGGGCGTCGGGAAACCGTCCTCGAACACGACGTCGGCACCCGGCACGTCGTCACCGGCGCAGGGGTAGCTCACCGAACCCTCGCGCAAGAGGCGTTCGTGGCTGATGTTGGCCAGCGAGGGCATCGCCATGCGCATCTCGGAATAGATCGCTTGCGGGCTGTCGTAGCGCCAGTCGAGGTCGAGCCGGCGCGCCAGCTCCTGGATGATCCACCAATCGGGCCGGGTATCGCCGGGCAAGGGCAGAGCCTGCCGACCGAGCTGCACCTGGCGATTGGTGTTGGTCACGCTGCCCTCCTTCTCCGGCCAGGCCGACGCCGGCAGGACGACGTCGGCGTAGATTGCGGTTTCGGTGAGAAACAGGTCCTGCACCACCAGATGTTCGAGGGACGCCAGCGCTTGCCGCGCATGCCCGAGGTCCGGGTCGGACATCGCCGGATTTTCTCCAAGGATGTACATGCCGCGGATGTCGCCGGCGGCTACGGCGTTGATGATCTCGACCACGGTCAGCCCCGGCCGCGGATCGAGAGTCGTGTTCCAGAGTCGTTCGAAACGTCGGCGATTGGCGGCCACCGAGATCGGCAGGTAGTCCGGCAGGACCATCGGAATCAGACCGGCGTCCGATGCGCCCTGGACGTTATTCTGCCCGCGCAGCGGATGCAGACCGGTGCCGGGACGGCCGATGTGTCCGGTCATCAGCGCCAGAGCGATCAGGCAACGCGCGTTGTCGGTGCCATGCGCGTGCTGTGAAATCCCCATTCCCCAG
>WBZU01002694.1_pt1 | contig 12061 bp, 8 predicted proteins | sample 5204311 | NCBI WGS metagenome assembly WBZU01 (sample SAMN12344359, study PRJNA552823) | activated sludge metagenome | biome: Activated sludge suspended growth; feature: Nitrification reactor; material: Wastewater; isolation source: activated sludge from nitrification reactor of wastewater treatment... | reverse complement strand
GGATGCCATCAGCTCGCTGACCATCGAAGGGCTGGTGCAGGTCGACAACCAGGGCAACTATGTGCCCGTGTTGGCCGAGGCGCTGCCCGAAGTGTCCGAGGATGGCTTGCAGTTGACCTACAAGATCAAGCCGGGTGTGCTCTTCTCCAACGGCGATCCCTTCACCTGCGCCGACGTGCAGTTCACGGTCGATGCGATCCTGTCCGATCTCTCCGGCGCCAGCACGTCGGGCTACAATCGCATCGACAGCGTCGAGTGCCCTGATGATCTGACGGTCGAAGTCTTCCTGTCCGAGGTCTACGCCCCCTACTTGCGCCTCTTCTCGTACATCATCCCGCGCGGGGCCGGCGACCTGGCCGCGCTCGATTCGTGGGACTTCAACCGCAATCCCATCGGCACCGGCCCGTGGATTGTCAAGCAGTGGATGGCCGGCGACTTTATCGAGTTCGTGCCGAATCCCAACTATCGCGAGGAAGGCAAGCCTTACTTGGACGGCGTGATCGTCAAGATTTTGCCCAGCCGCGAGGTCGGCATGCAGTTGCTCGGCACGGGCGAAATCTCGGCGCTGTGGGACATCACCGAAGCTGATTTCCCGGCGCTGGACAGCATGAAGGACAAGGGCGTCACCTACGCCGGCGCGCAGACCGGCGAGAACGAATTGCTGCTCTTCAACTTCGCCGATCCCGCGATCGATGCCCCGTCCGACGCGTCTGCCAATCCGCATCCCGTGCTTTATGACGTCAAGGTGCGCGAGGCGATCCAACTCGCCATCGACAAGCAGGAGATCGTCGACACGCTGCTCTACGGCAATGTCAACGTCGGCACGACCGTGCTGCCCAACGGCACCTTTGCCTGCCCGCAGCCGCCCAGCGAGTTCAACGTTGAGAAGGCCGCTGCGCTGCTCGACGAGGCCGGCTGGACGGTGGGCGCCGACGGCATCCGCGAGAAGGATGGCGTCAAGATGGACCTGAAGATCACGACGACCTCCGGCAATCTGCTGCGCGAACAGACCCAGCAGGTGCTCGTCGAAATGCTCAAAGTCATCGGCGTCAACTTGATCATCGAGAACGTGCCGTCCGACGTGCTCTTTGCCGGCTGGGACAGCAACGGCCTGCGCAAGCACGGCCAGTTCGACATCCTGCTCTACACGACCGGCCCGTTCCTGGACCCGGACAGCCATCTCTACCAGAACTACCATTCGGCCAATATCCCGACCACCGAGAATGAGGGCTCCGGCTCCAACTACTCGCGCTACAACAATGCCGACGTGGATGGCTGGATCGACGAAGCGGCGTCGATCACCGACGTCGAGCAGCGCAAGGCGCTCTACTGCCAGGTTGCCGAGCAGATCAACAAGGATCTGCCGCGTGCCTTCCTGTACGAACGCCTGTTGCTCACCGGTTATCGCACCGAAGTACAGAACTTCACCGTCTCGCCCGGCCCCTCCGACTTCACGTGGGACGCGGCGAGCTGGTGGTTGATGCAGTAGGACTTGAGACTGGAGAATAGAGATGGGAGATTGGTTGAGTGCCAATCTCCCATCTCCAATCTCCAATCTCTATTCTCCTTCTACTCTACGCCATGCTCGAATACCTTATCCGCCGCTTTCTGCTCGGGATCTTGACGCTCGTCGTCATCAGCATGATCGTCTTCGGGCTTGCCAGTGCCTATCCCGGCGGCATCATGAACGCCTATGAAGAAAACCCCGACGTCACGGCCGAGGACTATGCCCGGTTGCGCGCCAAGTACGGGCTGGACGACCCCGTGCCGGTGCGTTACGCCAAGTGGCTGGGCGCCGTCGCCACCGGCGACTGGGGCACCTCCTTCGTGTCGCGCCGCCCGGTGACGGAGGAGATCGGCGATCGGCTCGGCAACACGCTCCTGCTGATGGGCGTCGCGCTGATCGTCACGCTGCTCATCGCGGTGCCGCTGGGCGTCATCTCGGCGCTGCGGCAGTATTCGGCGATGGATACCGGCTTGACGGCGCTGGCCTTTGCCGGCAACTCGCTGCCTGTCTTCTGGTTCGGCCTGCTGCTCATCATGATCTTCAGCGTCTGGCTGGGCTGGTTCCCCGGCTCCGGCATGACGACGCTGGGCAAGCCCTTCTCCGTGGGCGACGTCATCTGGCACATGGTGCTGCCGGTGACCATGCTCTCGCTGGTGACCGCCGCGGGCTACATGCGCTACATGCGCTCCTCCATGCTCGACGTCATCGGCCAGGATTACATGCGCACCGCACGTTCCAAGGGATTGACCGAGGTCCAGGTCAACGTGCGCCACGGCCTGCGCAACGCCTTGATCCCGCTGGTGACCCTGCTTGCCTTCGAGATTCCGCTGCTCTTTGGCGGCGCACTCTACACCGAGACGATCTTTGCGTGGCCCGGCATGGGGCGCCTCTTCTACGAACGCGCGGTCAAGGGCGATATGCCGGTGGTCATGGCGCTGGTGATCATCTTCAGCGCACTGACGATCCTCGCCATGTTCCTGGCCGACATCGCCTACACCGTGCTCGACCCGCGTATCCAGCTTGGAAAGCGAAAAGCGGCATGACCAATTCGACGCTTGCCCTGCGCACCGAGACCTACTTGCAGCCCAAGCCACAGTCGCCGGCGCGCATCTTTTGGCGCCGCTTTCTGGCCAACTGGCGCGCCATCGTGGCGGCGGTGGTGCTGGGGCTGATCGTGCTGGGCGTGATCTTTGCCCCGCTGCTGACCCCGTACGACCGCGACACGCAGGATCTGCGTAATCGTTTCCAGCCGCCCTCCGTCGAACACTGGATGGGCACCGACGACCTGGGCCGCGACCTCTTCACGCGCGTGCTCTATGCCGGCCGCGCCTCGCTGACCGTGGGCGGGCTGGCCGTGCTGGTGTCGCTCGTTGTCGGCGTCTCCATCGGCCTCGTCTCCGGCTATTTCGGCGGTTGGACTGACAACATCCTCAGCCGCATCACCGAAATCTTCCTGTCGGTGCCGCGCCTTTTTGTGCTGATCCTGCTCTCGGTCTACCTGCGCGCGCTCGACGCGCCGTGGGCGCAGCCGGGCACCATCGGCCCGATCGCCGTCGTTATCGGCTTCTTTGCGTGGATGGGGATGGCGCGCCTGGTGCGCGCCTCGACGCTGGAGATGCGCGAGCGCGAGTTTGTCACCGCAGCCTATGGCGTCGGCGCCACGTCACGGCGCATCATGCTCACGCACGTATTGCCCAACGTGGCCTCGCCGATAATCGTGGCTGTCTCGTTGGGTCTGGCCGCGGCGATTCTCACCGAGTCGGGACTCTCGTATCTCGGCCTTGGCGTGCAGTTGCCGACGCCGACCTGGGGCAACATGCTCAGCCAGACGCAGACCTATCTCACCACGGCCCCGTGGCTCGCCATGTTTCCCGGCCTGATGATCTTCCTTGTCGTGCTCTGCATCAACTATCTCGGCGATGCGTTGCGCGACGCACTGGACCCGCGCACCATCATCGGGAAGAAATGAGCGCATGAAACGCCTGTTGCTGATTGCCTTGATTATGCTGACCACACTCTTGACCGGCGTCACCGCCCGTGCCCAACCGGACGGCGGCCTGCTCGTGCCCGTCGGCGGCGGCTATGCCGATGTCTATCCCGGCATCGTGGCCGCGTTTCTGGAAGCAGCCGTCGATGGCACAGTCAATATCACTGTCCTGCCCACGACCTACGCCACCAACGCCGAGTCCATCACCGCGGCCGAGCGTGAGGTGAACCTGCGCGATGCGGAACGCCGGCGCTTTGAGATCGAGGAGGCGTGCAAGCGTGCGGCCGGCGATGACGTCACCTGTACGGCGCGCATCGCCCCCATTTTCACGCGCGCCGATGCCGAAGATCCCGAAAATCTCGATTTCTTCGACGCATCGACGAGCGCCGTTTTCATCCTCGGCGGCGACCAGGGCGCGGCCATGCAAGCCCTGGCCAATACGCCGGTCGAGGAGGCGCTGGCTGCGGTGCACGCGCGCGGCGGTGTCATCGCCGGCACGTCGGCGGGCGGTGCGGTGCAATCGATCGCGATGATTGCCGACTACAGCCGCAACTTCGCCGCCGGCAACGCGCTCGATCGCGGCGCCGCCGACCTGTGGAACGACGATGAGCGTCGCGGCCTCAGTGTGGGTGTCGAAGGCGCCATCCTCGACCAGCATTTCTTCCAGCGCGGCCGCCTGGGCCGGCTGGCCGAAGCCATCCTGCGTCCCGATGCGCCCCACCTGGGCATCGGCGTCGACGCCTACACCGGCCTGCGCATTGAAAATGGGGCGACGCTGACCGGCGTCTTTGGGCTTTACACGGTGGCTGTGCTCGATGCAGCAACCTATGGCGCTGCCGATGCGGTGCACTACGTAGGTGATCGGGAAACGGTCAGCGCACGCAACCTGCTCGTGCATCTGCTCGCGCCGGGCGACTTCAGCTATGACCTGGCGACGCGCCGGCCATCGCTGGCCGCGCCCGCCGCGGTCGTCACGCGCACGCTCGATGCACTGGCGCTGCCCGCAGGCGCCGGGCCGCTGTTGCTCACGGGCGGGCTCGCCGCCGACAGCGCCGTGTGGGAGCACTTCCTGACGCTGACCGGCGAGGACGACGCGCCGCTGCTGATCGTGGCGGCCGGCTATCCCAACGATCGACCGGCGCAGCGCGCGGCCGACAAGGTGGGCGCGCACCTGGGCGGCGCATACGACAGCGTGGTCGTCAGCAAGCGCGGCGCGGCGCCGCTTGCGATCGACAAGAGCTACCGGGGGATCGTGGTGTTGGCGCGCGACCAGTCGTTGCTCCAGCCCGCGCGCCTGGCGGCGATCAAGGCCGCATGGCTCGACGGCGTCCCGCTGCTGCTGGACGGCGCGGCCGCGGCGCTGGCCGGGCCGGTTTTCTCCGCGCACGGCCCCACGCCCGAGGAAGCCGATGCCGCCGAGATCGCGACGCAGCGATCCTTCCTGGAGGGGCGCACCGTGATCACGGACGGGCTGACGCTGCTCGATATCATGGTGGAGCCGGCGTTCCTGGCCGACAACCGGTGGGGGCGTCTCTTCTCGCTCGCCTACACCAATCCGGCGCGCGTGGCGTTTGGCGTTGCGGACGACAGCGCCCTGGCCATCACCGGGGATGGGGCGTCAGTGATCGGGGACAATGTCGTGGTCAGCCTCGATTTGCGCGATGCCGCACTCGACTATGGCGACAATCGCGCCTTTGCGATCGCCAACGGCATCGTCGACATCTTTGCCCCTGGCGATGACGTGCGCTTCACGACGGCGCGGCGTGAGCCGGCCGAAGTCGCAGCCGTGACGCCATAGCGACGTCCCGGACGCTCGACGAAGTGCGACCCACGCCACGGTATAGCCGCGGCGTGCTGGCGCTGCGGCACATGTGCTGGTAGGATGACGGGGAACGCAACCATCCGCTCACCAACCCGACGAGGCCGCCATGCCCGCACAAAACCAGATCCCGCTCGACAGCTATCGAGAATACCCGCCCGCTGAAATGCAGCAGCGCGCCGACGATTTCTACGCCGAGCTTCGCGGCCGGCGCAGCGTGCGCGATTTTTCCGACCGGCCTGTGCCGCGCGGGGTGATCGAAACATGCCTGCGTACGGCGGGGACCGCACCGAACGGCGCCAACTTGCAGCCGTGGCATTTTGTCGTCATCGCCGATCCGGCTGTCAAGCAGCGCATTCGTGAGGCTGCCGAGGCGGAAGAGCGCGAGTTCTACAGCGGTCGCGCGCCGCAGGATTGGCTGGATGCACTGGCGCCGCTGGGCACCGACGCCGACAAGCCTTTTCTAGAGACTGCGCCCTATCTTATCGCCATCTTTGCGCAGTCCTACGGCATCGGCCCCGATGGCAAGAAGGTCAAGCACTACTACGTCACCGAATCGGTGGGAATCGCCACGGGTTTTCTTATTGCGGCGTTGCATCATGCCGGCCTGGCTACGCTCACGCACACACCCAGCCCGATGGGCTTCCTCAGCAAGCTGTTGGGCCGACCCGAGCACGAGCGCCCCTTTCTGCTCCTCGTGGTGGGCTATCCGGCCGACGGTGCCACGGTGCCGGCCATCACCAAGAAAGCTCCAGACGAGATTGCTACGTTTGTCGGCTGAGCTATGAAGAAGATCACCTGGCGCGACCGGCTGCGCTACGAATTCGACAATACCCTGACCGGCGGGACCGCGGCGATCATCGGCTGGCTGGCGCTGCTGTCGGCCGTCGTTGTGCTGGTAGTCGCCCTGGTCGTGTGGCTGGCGCGCATTGGCCCGGCCGGCGAGGAGCCCATGTCGCTGGGTGAGGCGATGTGGGCAAGCCTCATGCGCACACTCGACCCCGGCACCATGGGTGGCGACACCGGCTGGAACTTTCGCTTTGCCATGCTTGCCGTGACGCTGGGTGGCATCTTCATCATCAGCACCTTCATCGGCGTGCTCACCAACAGCATCGACAACAAGCTCGACGAGTTGCTCAAAGGCCGCTCGCGCGTCGTCGAGACGGGTCACATCGTGATCCTCAACTGGTCGGAGCATATCTTCACGGTGCTCTACGAGCTGAGGCTGGCGGCCGGCAGCAAGCGCGATTGCGTCGTCATCATGGGCGACCGCGACAAGGTGGCGATGGAGGATGCCATCCGCGAGCGGCTGGGCGGCAACGGCGCGCTGCGTGTCGTCTGCCGCAGCGGCGACGCGATTGAGCCCACCGATCTCGACATCGTCAGCCTGGACACGGCGCGCGCGATCATCGTACTCTCGCCCGACATTGCCGACCTCGATCGCGATGCCCAGGTCATCAAGACGCTGCTGGCGATCATCAACAGCCCGGGGCGGCGCCCGGAGCCCTACCATATCGTGGCGGAACTGCGCGACCCGCGCAATGTGGCGGTGACGCGACTCATCTCTATGAAAGAAGTCGAACTGGTCGTCGCTGGCGATCTCATCGCCCGCATCATCGCCCAGACCAGCCGTCACGCCGGGCTGTCGACGGTCTACACGGAATTGCTGTCGTACGAAGGCAGCGAGATCTACCTGGCCGAGCGGCCTGAGTTGGTCGGCAAATCGTATCGGGAGGCGCTCTTCATCTACGCCCAGGCGACCGTGATCGGCATCGCCAGCCCGGACGGGCCGCCGCGGCTCAACCCGCCGGCCGCGACCATTTTTGCGCCCGGCGATCGGCTGATCGCGATTGCCGGCGAGGCCACCGACCTGCACGTGACCGGCGAGCTGGGATCTGTCGACGAGGCGGCCATTGATGTGCAGCCCGTGACGCCGCCGCGGCCCGACCACACGCTCATCATCGGCTGGAACTGGCGCGTGCCCGGCATTCTGGAACAACTGAACAACTACGTCGCACCGGGCTCGACGGCGACGATCTTTGCCGACGTTGGCGTGCCGTCGACGGTCGAAGAGCAATTGCCGGCCACGCTCGCCAACCTGAGCGTGCGTATCCAGATCGGCAACACGACCGATCGCCGCCTGCTCGATGCGTTGGGCATCGAGCGCTACGAGCAGGTGATCCTCATGTGCTACGATGGTATCCCGCCACAGCAGGCGGACTCGCGCACGATGGTGACACTGCTGCACTTGCGCGACATCGCCACGAGGCACGGGCATAGCTTCTCCATCGTCTCCGAGATGCTCGACGTGCGCAATCGCCGCTTGGCCGAGATTACGCGCCCCGACGATTTCATCGTGAGCGACCAACTGGTGAGCTTGGTGCTGACGCAACTGGCCGAGGTGCACGAGTTGAACGCGATCTTTGGCGAACTGTTCGATGCCCAGGGCATGGAGATCTACATCAAGCCGGCGGAGGAGTATGTAAAGCCGGGCGTGCCCCTGGCCTTTGCGACGGTGGTCGAAGCGGCGCAGCGGCGCAGGGAGACGGCGATCGGCTACCGCCGCCGGCTTCAAAGCAGCGAGCCAGGCCAGCAGCGGGGTGTCGTGCTCAACCCGCGCAAGGCGGATGTAATCACCTTTGCCGCTGGCGATCGCGTGATCGTCATCGCCGACAGTTGATGGGGCAAGCTGCTGGCCTCCGGTCGTTCCTGAGAAAGGAGAAAGCGCATGTTGCCGCGCGAGCGGGTCATGGCAGCGCTGCGGCGCGAAGTGCCAGACCGCGTTCCCCGTTTCGAAGTGTGGATCGACGCGTTTGTCGACGAGTTCGGCCTGCCTGACACGGCTGCTGCCCATGTCGCTTTTGGCCAGGATGGCGTGCTGCTGCCCAGCCGGCCGTTGCCCGGCAGCCGTGCCTGGCAGAGCGGGGTCGACGAGTTCGGCCGCGTCTGGCGCGACGGGCAGTATGCGGATGGTGTCGTCGACACGCTGGATGACCTGGCACGCTACTCACCTGCCCCGGAACGCGCGACCGAGTGCTTCGCTGCTGCCGCCACGGAAGCTGTCCGCCGCCGCTATCCCGACCACTGCCACTTCTTCGGCACGCACGTCGGTCCCTTTCAGGCCGCCTATCTCGCCATGGGCATGGCGAGCTTCATGCTGCGCCTGGCCGACGATCCGGATTTCGTCTCGGCACTGCTCGACGCCCGCACCGAGTGGGCGATCGCACTCTTCCGCTACGCCGTACTGCTCGGCGCCGAGGTCATCGTGGTGGGCGACGATGCCGGCCACCGCGGCGGCCCGCTCATTGGTCCGGCTGCGTGGCGGCGTTTCGTCCTGCCCTGTCACCGGCGCATCGTCGAGGCGCTACCGGTGCCTGTCATCTGGCACAGCGATGGCAACATCCTGCCGCTGCTACCGCTGGCGATCGAGGCGGGCTTTGCCGGCGTGCACGGGCTGGAACCGGGTGCGGGCATCGACCTGGCCGCGGTCAAGCAGCAGTACGGCGACCGGCTGGCGCTGCTGGGCAACGTCGACGTGCGCCTGTTCTGTGCGGACGATGCCGGGGCGGTGCGTGCCGACGTTGCACGCTGCCTCGCGCAAGGCGCGCCGGGCGGCGGCTTCCTGCTGTCCACCTGCAACAGTGTTTTCTCTGGGATGAATCCGGCGATGGTGCAGGCATTTTTCGCCGCGCAGGGCGGGTTGATTGTGCAGTAAAGCTGAAGTACACTTGCGAAAAGCCATAGTCTGTGGAGGAGCACTGCCATGTCGCTCGAAATCGAACAAGTCGTGTTGCCGGAACACGCTGATGTCAGAATTCAGCTTTCCGTCTCCGCGCGTATCAATATCACGGATGTTGTCGCGCAACGCAAGGTCAGCAAGCTGGTATTGGATCTTGTGGGGACACAGCTTTATGGGGAAAAGCCAAGTCTTGTTGTCGGCAGGCGCCTGGTGTGGCGCGTACCGGTCTGGCTTGGTCTACCTCCACGCGGCCCCATCGCCCAGGTTGGTGTGATTGACGTTGATGCCCAGTCCGGCGAGATCTTGTACACGCAGTCACTTCTAGATGAATTAGCGGAGCACGGCGATGCGTTGGCTAGACGTGCCACATGAGCTTCAACACTCTCCCGGCTGGTGTCTTCCTGCGTGTATCGCTATGGTCAGCGCGTTTTGGGAAGAGCCTCTCATCCAGGAAGACATCGCACGATGGCTGGGCACGCGTGAGATCGGAACGCCGGCTAGTCGCGTCACACAGCTAGAGCGACGTGGCTTCGCTGTACTCTATACAACCGGAGCACTCGAACAACTACGAGAACTCGTCGCACAAGGAATACCACCGATCCTTTTTGTGCAAACCGGCGACCTTGTTCCGCACTGGCAGGTCAACGTACCACATGCCGTTGTTCTGGCAGGTGTTGAGGGTGACTCAGTTGCCCTGTTCGATCCCGGACTTGACACCGCCCCAGTCGAGGTACTGCTCGACAATTTGGTGTTGGCATGGTCACACACCGACTACACATTTGCCGTCCTACGACCGAGAAAGCAGTAGATCGACGGCCACGGCCCTGAAGCTCACAAGGTTTCGCCATGTTTCCGTACCCCATCCACTTCTACGGCGAAGATCATCCCTACGGATTCTGCTCTAACTTCTACCCGGCGTCCATTGAGATCGACGGCCAGACGTGGCCGACCACCGAACACTATTTCCAGGCGCAGAAGAGCACGGACACTGTCCAGCAGGACACGATTCGCCTGGCTTCTGGGCCGGGTAAGGCAAAGCGGCTGGGGCGCAAGGTGCAGCCGCTACGCCCTGACTGGGAGGATGTGCGCGACGGCGTGATGCTGACCGCGTTGCGTGCCAAGTTTGCGCAGCACGAGGCCCTGGCCGCGGCGCTGCTGGCAACCGGCGCTGCCCTGCTCGTAGAGCACACCGAACATGACAGCTACTGGGGCGATGGCGGCGACGGCACGGGCCGCAACCGGCTGGGCGAATTGCTCGTGCAGGTGCGTGCCGAAGTGGCAGTTCAATCGCCGATCGCCGCCAACCGCCGCATCTACGACTGGCTGCTCGGTTCCGGCCGGCTCGATTTGAGGCCAAACGACTTCGTGAATCGCTCGCCGCCGTCTCACAATGCGCCGGTGTCGTGGGCGCGTGTCGCAGGCATGGCGCTCGGGCTTGCCATCGGCGACGCGCTGGGGAACACGACCGAGTCGATGAATCCGGATGAACGGCGCCAGCGCGATCACGGCGATATCCGTGACTACCTGCCAAACCAGTACGCTGACAACGAAGCGCGCGGCCTGCCTTCAGACGACAGCCAGATGGCCTTCTGGACGCTCGACCAGCTTAACCGCGATGGCGGCCTGGTCGTCGAGCACGTGGCGCAGCGCTTCTGTGCCGACCAGATCTTTGGCATCGGCAGCACGGTGCGCGGCTTTATTCGGGCATACAAAGATCAGGGGCTGCCCTGGTACGCAAGCGGCCCGCCCAGCGCGGGCAACGGCGCGATCATGCGGATCGCTCCGCTGCTCGTGCCGTACGTCCGCCGGCCCAGCGCTGAGTTGTGGATCGACACGGTCCTGGCTGCTGCGCTGACGCACAACGATAGCGCATCGACCGCGGCCTGTCTTGCCTTCGTCGCTATGTTGTGGGAACTGCTGGATCGTGACACGCCGCCCGCGCCCGAGTGGTGGTTGGAGCGCTATGTGTCGTTCGCGCGTGCGTTGGAATCAGGAAACCGAGCGTACGAGCCCAGATCGCCGATGGTGAGCGGCTACAGCGGCCCCATGTGGCAGTTCGTGGAGAAGGTCGTTACCGAGGCGGCCGCCCAGGATCTGAGCACGCTCGACGCCTGCAACGGCTGGTACTCCGGCGCCTATCTCATGGAGACGCTGCCCTCGACGCTCTTCATCCTTATGCGCTACGCTCACGACCCAGAGGAAGCCATCGTGCGCGCGGTCAACGACACGCGCGACAACGACAGCGTGGCGGCGCTGGTCGGTGCGGCCGTGGGCGCGCTACACGGCGTCGATGCTTTACCGGCACGCTGGCGGACCGGTCTGCTGGGCCGGCTCGGCGCCGCCGACGATGGGCGGCTCTTTGTGCTGCTGGAAGAAACCCGCCGGCACTGGGGCGACTGAGCAAGCCAGTTTGACGCAGAGTCGCAGAGGCGCAAAGAAAGCGGAGAGACTCAAGACTTCGCCTCTCTCGTCTCCCACGCACATCCTTGCGGCGATTGCTCTGTGAAACTCGGCGCCTTCGCCCCTCTGCATCAGAATTCTTGGCTGATATACACGCGTAGTGAGGAGCCTGCCGGGATAGATACACCTTCGTGCAGGCGAATCGCTTCCCTAGCCTGCGCAAACGCCACCGGCTTCGCGTCCAGATGCACTGATGTGACAGCCTGCGCGCCGGTAAGCGGCAGCGCCAGCGAGCGCACGTCGAGTTGCCCGTGCAGCACGCGCAACTCGGCCCCATCCGGCGCGATCACGACCTCCCCCCATCCACTATCCAGCGACCAGAAACACCGGAAGCGTCTATCTTGCATGCGCACGGGCCGGAAGCCGACGTGCCCGCGCACCATGTCGAACTCAAAGCCGGAGAAGGCGTTGAGCAGCGCATAGGCCGCCATCGATCGGGCGTAGTTGCTGCCGCACTCGAACTCGTTCCACGGGTTGCGCCGCTCGCCATCGTAACGCCGGCGCAGCGCGGTCACGCAGGTCATGCCTTCGTCGACCAGCCCATCCATG
>WBZU01002693.1_pt1 | contig 12068 bp, 10 predicted proteins | sample 5204311 | NCBI WGS metagenome assembly WBZU01 (sample SAMN12344359, study PRJNA552823) | activated sludge metagenome | biome: Activated sludge suspended growth; feature: Nitrification reactor; material: Wastewater; isolation source: activated sludge from nitrification reactor of wastewater... | reverse complement strand
AGGAAAAGGCCAAGGCGCAGGCCAGCCTCGAGGAAACCCACAGGCTTCTGCAGGATGAACAGGACCGTTCCGAGCGTCTGCTGCTCAACATCCTGCCCGGACCCATCGCCGAACGGCTGAAATACGATAAACAGACCATAGCCGACGGTTTTGCCGACGTCAGCGTGATGTTCGTCGACATCGTCAATTTCACGAGAATCGCGGAGGGGATGTCGCCGCAGCAGGTGTTCGCCATGCTGAACCGCATCTTCTCCTCGTTCGACGAACTGGCCGAGAAATTCGGCATCGAGAAGATCAAGACCATCGGCGACGCCTACATGGTCGCCGGCGGTCTCAACAATGAGCAGGGCAACTATTCGCAAGCCATCTGTGAACTGGCGCTGGCCATGCGTGACCTGTTGCGCACCGACTTCGAGGTCAACAGCCTGCATCTGGAAGTCCGGATCGGCATCGGTACCGGACCGGTGGTCGCCGGGGTGGTCGGCAAGAAGAAGTTCATCTATGACGTCTGGGGCGATACCGTCAATCTGGCCAGTCGCATCACCAGCGAAGGCGTGCCGGGAATGGTGCATGTTGACGAGACGACCTATCGGCGCCTAGCGGACCGCTTCGAGTTCCGCGAACCGCAGATCATCCACCTCAAGGGCAAGGGAAACACGCCGGTCTACCGGCTGGTCGGTCCGTTGTCGGGTCAGCCTGTGGAAGCGCCGGCGGTCACGTCCGGGGCGCCAGCGTGAAGACAACCGAACCGGGCCGGTTTTCGGCAAGGTCAAGGCGGTAGCCGGTTTCATCGGCCTGTCTGGCCGCATGGTAGAGACCGATGCCCAGTCCGGATGCCGACTGGACCGGCGCCCGAAACAGCGAGTCGGCAACCGATAGCGAAATGGCTTCCCCGGTGTCGCGCACGGTAAGAACCGTGTTGTCACGGTCGACCGTCAGTTTGGCCGATATTTCGATTCCGCTTTCGTGTTGGCGCTTGGTCAATGCGTTCTGCAACAGATTTTCGGCAATGCTGTCGAACAGCGCGCTTGGCACCTCTGCCTCTCCAGTCGGGCCGTTCCACTCGATGTGATCGGCGGTGTGGCGATCCTGCAGATGTGCCCACCACTCGGAAGTGGAAATGTTGCCGCTGTCGTCGGCCTGTGGGCGCTGTAACTTGTCCAGGGTTGACTTGAGACGTTCCGCAATCTGCGGCAACTGGCGGGCCAGCAGTTGTGCCAGGGCTTCCGGGTCGCCTGGCTGGGCTGCGGCATAACAGAGGGTGTGCAATGACTGCAGCAGATTCTTGACGTCATGGGTCACGCGGGCGCCGGTTTCATAGACCGCCTGCAGATAACTCATGCGCTGCAATTCGTGGGTCTGGAACTTCACAAGGTAAAACTCGGTGGCCAGGCGCAGCACCCATTCGACATGCCAGCGCATTGCCGGCGATGGGGCATAGCGGAAATACACTGCAAGCAGGACCTTGTCCCGGCGATATTCCTGGGTGTGCGGCGATGTTTCGCCAAACTTGCCGGATTCCGAGTCCGCTTGCCAGCGGCAGCCGACCACCCAAGGCATGCGATCCAATTGTTCGGCGATGGTGGCGAGGAAGCGCACCGGGTGGCTTTCGCGCTCGCTGGTTTCGGCAAGCTGGATCAGCCATTGCTCAAGCGGCAGGCCGACCGAGAGCAGGTAGCGCGAGAGGGCCGAGCCAATCCCGGAAAAGCCGCCGCGCGGATTCCACGCCCAGGCCAGCACGAGCAGGGCAGCGGCAATCGCCAGCGAAGTCTGCACCAGCGCTTCGACGTAGCTAATCCCGGATACGAAAGTGACGGCCAGTGCGCCGAGCACGAAGACGGCAAGCGCCAGAAACACCAGCATTCCGTAGAAAAGGTCGAACGCATCACCCGCCCGGCGACGCAGCGGGTGGGCAGGAAAGGCGAGGAGCGCACCGAGCAGCAGCGGCATGTAATAGGCGATCGTATCCTTGGGCAAGGGATCGAGAACGACCGACGGGGAGATTTCCGGAACGACGCCGAAGATGGTCAGGCAAACGAGATAGCCGAAGGCGAAGAGATAGCCGGCGCGCTCGAGGCGGTCACTGGTCCATAGCACGCGCCCGCCGATCACTGCCGCCAGCGCGCCGCACCAGATCAGCATCAGCCACGGGCTGAGCAGCCAGGTCGACGCAAGCGCGGCGGCCAGCAAAATTCCGCCCTGGCGCCGGCTCATGCGCTGCTCGCCGGCGACGAAGGGCTGCCAGAGCAGGAACAGGCCGAACGCGACGAACCACAGGATGCGCACCGCCGGCAATTTCCACCCGCCAAAGGCCAGCGCATGGAGCAGCAGGAGGTGACCGGCCAGCAAAAGGTGCGGCTGGCGCAACCACCAAGGGATGATGCTTGAGGTTTCGGTGTTCATGTTTTCAACAACTGTCCAGTTTTCGACAGGGTAAATGTAAATTTAAGGCGCTGAAACCACTATATGACCGATTTTACCGTTGGCACGGCGCTTGCTCGAATGAGTGCATTGAGACTCAAGCGGAGAAAATAATGAAAAACAGCCAAGGCGGTTTCACCCTCGTCGAGATCGCCATCGTACTGGTCATCATCGGCCTGTTGCTGGGTGGCGTGCTGAAGGGTCAGGAGTTGATCACCCAGGCCAAGATCAGGAATGTTGCCAATGACCTCAACGGGATGTCGGCGGCAGTATACGGCTATCAGGATCGCTACAAGAAGTTCCCCGGCGACGACAACGATGCCGCGACCCGGTGGACCAACCCGGCGACGGTATCGGGCGACGGTAACGGGGCGGTTGGCGCTGCCGGCCAGGCCACCGTGATTGACTGTACGACGACCGACAACGAGAACTGCCGTTTCTGGCAGCATCTCCGCTTGTCCGGGTTCGTCGGCGGTGACTCGGCGAGCAAGCTTGCGCCGCAGAATGCTGCCGGCGGCATTCTGCAGGTGCAGAATGGGGCGCTCGGCCTTTCGGCACTGACCATTTGTTCGACCAACCTGTCGGGCAAGATCGCCAACGCGATCGATGCGCAGTTCGACGACGGCAAGCCCAATACCGGCACGGTTCGCGGAACGAGCAACGTCGCGGCGCTGAATGCAGCGCCGACGGACACTGCCTATGTGGATGATGGCAGCACCGTCTATGTCGTTTGCAAGACGCTGTAAGCGCCGAATGCCCTTTGAAGCCCGCTTCGGCGGGCTTTTTCATCTTCTGAGCAGCCGCTCCTCGGCGGCGGTGACTGCTTCCGAGTCGCCGAGAACGACAACGACATCGCCTTCCAGAAGGCGGGTTTCGGGGGCCGGCTCGACCGCGCGGATGCCGCGGCGGCGAATGGCGCTGACCTCGCAGCCCAGTTGAGCGAGATGCAATTGGTTCAGCGTCATGCCGATGGCTGCCGCGCCGCGGGTCAACCATACCGAGTGCAGGCGCGGCTGAATTTCCTCGTCGTCGTCACGGTCAGATCTGCCGTAGAAGAAGCCACGTAGCAGCCGGTAGCGTTCCGTACGGGTTTGCCGGATGCGCCGCAGGACACGGCTGAGCGGTATGCCCATCAGCACTAGGGCATGCGAGGCGAGCATCAGGCTGGCTTCCAGGGTTTCCGGCACGACTTCCGCGGCACCCGCGCTGGCCAGTCGCCCCATGTCACGTTCGTCAGCGGTGCGGACGACGACGGGCAAGTCCGGGCGCAACTCCTGAACGTGGTGCAGTACCTTTTCGGCAAGCGGCGTGTCGCTCATGGTGACGATAACCACGCTGGCCCGCATCAGACCGGCGGCAATCAGCGATTCCTTGCGTCCGGCATCGCCGAAGACAACGCTTTCGCCGCCGGCCGCCGCCTCGCGGACACGATCCGGATCGAGATCGAGCGCAAAGTAATTGATCCCTTCCTGGCCGAGAAAGCGCGCCAGATACTGACCGTTGCGGCCGAAGCCGCAAAGGATCGCATGCTTTTCGGTGCTCATCGACTCGGCGGCGATCTTCGTCAGCTGCATCGAGCGCATCATCCACTCGCTGGCGACGAAGCGCATGACCAGCTTTTCGCTGTATTGAATGATGAAGGGCGCAATCAGCATGGACAAAACGAGAACCGTCAGCGCAAGTTGTTCGACGGCCTTGGGCATGTTGGCGATTTCGCCGAGAAGCACGAAGCCGAATTCGCCGCCGGCGCAAAGCCAGAGCGCCGAGCGAATGGAATTGCCCGGCGTCGATCCGAGGCGCCACGAGAGAAGTCCGACGACCGCGGTCTTGATCACGAGCAAAATGACCAGAACCAGCAGGACCTGCCACCACAACCCGACGACGATCTGCATATCGAGCTTGACGCCGATGGTCACGAAGAACAGACCCATGAGCACGTCACGGAACGGCTTGATGTCCTCCTCCATTTGCAGGCGATATTCGGTCTCGGAAATCAGCATGCCGGCGACGAAGGCGCCGAGGGCCAGCGACAGGCCGGCCACCTCGGTCAGCGTGGCGAGGCCCAGGGTAATCAGTAGCACGTTGAGGACGAAAACCTCGGAAGACTTGGCCCGGGCGACGAAGTGGAACCACCTGCGCATCAGCTTCTGGCCAAACACCAGAATCACGGCGAGCACGACGACAGCCTTGAGCAGCGCGATGCCGAGCAGCATCGCGAGCTTTTCCGGCGGCTGCGTCAGCGACGGAATGACCACCAGCAACGGCACCACCGCAAGATCCTGGAACAGCAGCACGCCCAGGATTTCGCGGCCGTGCGCCGTGTCGAACTGCATGCGTTCGGCGAGCAGCTTGGTCAGCACGGCGGTCGAGGACATCGCGAAGACGCCGCCGAGAGCGATCCCGAGTTGCCAGCTGATGCCGGCAAGCATGACCAGGCCGGCGATCAGCAGCATGCTGACCACGACCTGCAGCAGGCCAAGGCCGAAGACGATGCGCTTCATCGCGTAGAGCTTGGGCAGCGAGAACTCGAGACCGATCGAGAACATCAGGAAGACGACGCCGAATTCGGCGAGATATTCGACGCGATGCACGTCGTCCATCAGGTTGAGCGCGTGCGGGCCGATGATGCTGCCGACCAGCAGATAGCCGAGAACCGGCGGCAGGTTGACGCGGCGGCAGATCACCACCGCCAGTACCGAGGCACCAAGAAGGAGAAGGGCAAGGGAGAGCGCGCTCAAGTGCATTTCGCCAAGTCAGGTATACTTGCACGATCATAACCGCAGCACGGCCATGAACCCAAGCCTGAAGCCCGATCAACATTTTTCGCCGGAGCGCGCCCTGGATCTCGGGCGCCAGACGCTGAGCATCGAAGCTGCCGCGGTCAACGCGCTGGCGGGCAGGATAGCCGGCGAGTTCGCGCGCGCGGTCGAGTTGATTCTCGGCTGTCACGGGCGCGTCATCGTCAGCGGCATGGGCAAGTCCGGACACGTCGCGCGCAAGATCGCGTCGACCATGGCCAGTACCGGGACGCCGGCTTACTTCGTGCATCCGGCGGAGGCGAGCCATGGCGACCTCGGGATGATCACCCGCGACGACGTCCTGCTGGCACTGTCGAATTCCGGCGAGTCCGAGGAACTGCTGCGTATCGTTCCGCTGGTCAAGCGCCAGGGCGCGCGCCTGATCGCCATGACCGGCGTGCCGACCTCGGCACTCGCCCGCGAAGCCGATGTTCATCTCGATGCCGGCGTCGAGCAGGAGGCCTGTCCGCACAACCTGGCGCCGACGGCGAGCACGACGGCAGCGCTGGCGCTTGGCGATGCGCTGGCAGTGGCGCTGCTCGACGCGCGCGGCTTCGGGCCGGACGACTTTGCCCGTTCCCATCCCGGCGGCTCGCTCGGGCGCCGTCTGCTGACCCATGTCCGCGACGTGATGCGCACGGGTGACAGCGTGCCGACCGTGGGCCCGCAGACCCGTGTCACCGATGCCATCCTCGCCATGTCGCGCGCTGGCCTCGGACTGGTCGTCGTTCTCGATGACGAAGGACGGACGCTGGGTATCTTCACCGACGGCGACCTGCGCCGCGCCTTCGAAAAGCGGATCGATCTGCGGTCGGCGCGCATCGACAGCGTCATGCATGCCGGTCCGCGGACCATCGGCCCCGACCGTCTTGCCGTCGAGGCAGTCGAGATGATGGAGCGTTACCGGATCAACGCCCTGCTGGTGGCCGATACGGATGGCCGTCTGCTGGGGGCGCTCAACATGCATGACCTGTTTACGGCCAAGGTGATCTGATGGATGCCGGGTCCCGTGCCAGCCGCGTCAGGCTGATCGCCTTCGACATCGACGGCGTGATGACCGACGGTGGTCTCTGTTACACCGACGACGGCCATGAACTCAAGACCTTCGACGTCCAGGACGGTCTCGGCCTGAAACTCCTGCAGCGTGGCGGCATCGAACTGGCCATCGTTACCGGTCGCAGCTCGGGAGTGGTGGCTGCGCGTGCCGCAGATCTCGGCATCGAACATGTCTTCCAGGGGGTTGCCGACAAGCGCGCGACGGTTGCCGAACTGCTCGCACGGCTCGGTCTCCACTGGCCGGAATGCGCCTTCATGGGCGACGATCTGATCGACCTGCCGGTCATGATGCAGTGCGGCCTGGCAATCGCGCCGGCCAACGCGCGATCCGTCGTTCGTGAGCGCGCGCATGCGGTGACCGACAGCGCCGGTGGCCATGGCGCGGTGCGCGAGGCCGCAGAATTCATTCTCGACGCCCAAGGCAAGCTCGAAAACCTTTTTGTCGCCTACCTCGACCCGCAATGAAATTCGCCTCCGGACAGATCTTCGCGCTCGTGCTGCTGGCGTTGCTGGCCGGTGTCACGTTCTGGTTGCAGAAGGTGACGGCGCCCGTCGAGACGGTCAGGGACGGAAAATTCCGCCATGACCCGGATGTCTTCGCGGAAAACTTCATTGTCCGGACTTTTGATGAAGGGGGGCGGGTCAAATACCGTCTGACGGCACCGTACATGGAGCATTTCCCCGATGACGACAGTTCGGAACTGAAATCGCCGGTCCTGACTCAATACCGGCCGGATGCGGTAACGGTCACGACCTCCGGCAACAACGCGCGGGTGACGAGCCAGGGGGAGACCGTGTTTCTCTGGGATGACGTCAAGGCGGTTCGTTCAGCGACGAGGGACAGGCCGGCAATGGTCGCACGCATGCCCGACCTGACCGTCGAACCCGATACCGGCATCGCGTTTACCAACAGCGCGGTCGAGATTACCGAAGACCGGTCCTGGGTCAAGGGGGTGGGCATGCATGTGGACAACAATGCCTCCACCTTTGTCCTGCAATCGCAGGTCACCGGATTGTCCTATCCAAGTCGAGCAAAAAAATGAGCCGAATAACCGTCACCCTCCTGATCCTTGCCTTCCTGTCGCACCCTGTTTTCGCCGAGCGTGCCGATCGCGACAAGCCCATTCAGATCGAAGCCAGCCGCATGTCGATCGATGATGCCAAGAAGATCCAGATTCTCGAAGGCGACGTCGTGGTGATCAAGGGGACCATGGTGCTGCGCGCCGATCGCGTCGTCATTACCGAGGACCAGTACGGCTTCCAGAAGGGAACGGCGTTCGGCGGCAAGGACGGACTGGCGCGCATGCGGCAGAAGCGCGAGGGCATGGATGAATATACCGATGGCGAAGCCGAGCGCATCGAGTACAACACCAATAGCGAAATCGCCGAATTCTTTCATCGCGCCTGGGTCAAGAGCGGCCCGGATCAGGTTCGCGGGGACTACATCTGGTATGACTCGATCAGTGAAAAATATCTGGTGACGGCGGGTGAGAACCGTGACCCGAAAGCGCCACCGGCGCGGGTGCGCGCGGTTATCCAGCCCAAAAACAAGAGTGCGCAGGCGGAGCAGCCGGCCGCTTCGGGTCAGCGCCTGGAACTGAAGGGATCCAACGCGCTGGGGTCGCCGCCGGCGCGGAACTGAGCGCCTTGTCGCTGCCACAGCGCGGAATCCGGCATCGGGCGGGGAGTTCTTCCAGCAACGGCAAGTCCCTGTTTTGATACACCTCAAAATAATTTGTTGCAGTGCACCAAATTTGTTGACATCCGGCGAATCATCTCTATAATCAAGTCCATGGTGCAGTGCAGCAAACAAATTTAGATGTGCTGCGCTGCTTGTCCCCGACCTTTCGTCAATTCTTGATACAGGAGATCCCACAATGTTCACCACCCCCGAGCAATTTGCCGCCGCCAACAAGGCCACCGTCGATTCCCTGCTGTCCGTGGCCAACACCGCGCTGGCTTCCGCCGAGCGCATCGCCGCCTTGAACCTCAACACAGCCCGTTCCGTGATGGAAGATTCGGTCTCCGGCGCCAAGGCGCTGATGGGTGCCAAGGACGTTCAGGAAGCCCTGTCGATCCAGGCTTCGCTGGCCCAGCCGAATGTCGAGAAGGCCGTCGCCTACTCGCGCAGCGTCTACGAAATCTCTGCGCAGACCCAGGAAGAACTGTCGAAGATGATCGAAGCCCAGTTCGCCGACTTCCAGAAGACCGTCGCCGGCCTGCTCGACAAGGCTGCCAAGTCCGCACCGGCTGGTTCCGACGTTGCTGTCGCTGCCGTCAAGAGCGCGATTGCCGCCGCCAATTCCGCTTTCGACAACATGAACAAGGCTGCCAAGCAGGTCGCCGAGATCGCCGAAGCCAATGTTGCCGCCGCGACCAACGCCACCGTCAAGGCTGTCGGCGCTGCCGCCCGCGCAAAGAAGTAAGCTGCTGCAACTGACCCCCGGCGCCCGGCGCGGGGGTCTGTTTCGTCCACACCGATACCACCACACTGGAGAAGATGATGAACAAACCGAACATGGAACAACTTGCCGCCGCTCAGAAGGCCAACGCTGAAGTGATGATGGCGCTCCTGCGCACCGCTTTCAATGGCGTCGAGCGTTTGACCGCCCTCAACATGGCTGCCTCGCGCGAATTCTTCAACAACACCGTCAGCAACGCCCAGCAGCTTCTCGGCGCCAAGGACGCCGGCGAAGTCGCCAAGCTCAACAGCGAGCTGGCCAAGCCGAACGTCGACAAGTGGGTTGACTATTCGCGCAGCGTCTATGACTTGGTGAGCAGCATGCAGAAGGAAGTCACCGCCGTCATGGAAAGCCAGTACAGCAGCTTCGCCAAGAACGCCAGCAGCGCCGTTGAAAAGGCTACTGCCAGCGCACCGGTCGGCGGCGATGTTTTCGCAGCCACGATGAAGACGATGCTGAACGCCTCGACCAAGGCTTTCGACAACATGACAGCGATGGCCAAACAGTTCTCCGACGTCGCCGAAGCCAACATGAAGGCTGCCTCGACGGCGACCACCAAGGCCGTCACCGCAACCGCTGCTGCCCGCAAGACCGCCGCCAAGTAATACCGGCGCCCCGGCCATTCCCGAAAAGCCCGCGAATTCCGCGGGTTTTTTTACGTCGACCGCAATATGCTCATTGGCGGTTCCTTGTCGCTTACGGGCGCCAGGTCCAGGAAATTCCGCGCTGCTCGACTTCGCTGCGGATCTCGTCCATCGCCTTGTCGACCAGCCCCGGCTCGCCTTCGACCCCGAGTTCGAGATGCCGGCGCGCGTTGCCAGTCAGCGAGGGCAGCGAGAACAGGCGCAAGGTCGGGTAGGCGCTGACGATGCGTTCCATCAGATCGAGCAGGGCACTCTCGTAAGCCTTCGGTCCGGTCAGCAGAAAGGCCTTTTCCACCGTGCCCGCCACGGGGCGGAACTCGTCACGGTAAAAGGTTTCGAGCGCCCACTCGATCATCGGGTGGGCCATCTGCGGAAAGCCCGGAACGAAATAATGCTCGTTCGCCATGAAGCCGGGAATGCGGTTGAAAGGATTGGGGATGATCCCGACACCCGCCGGGAAGGTGACCAGTTGCAGGCGTTGCGGCGTCATGTCGTCGGCGAAGCGCAGCTTCGCCTCCTCCAGTCCTTCAGGGTGGATTTCCAGACCTACGCCGAGCGCCGCCGCCGCCGCCTGCCGTGTGTGGTCGTCCGGCGTGTTGCCGATGCCGCCGCAGGAAAACACGACGTCGCCGGCGGCCATCGTGCGCCGGAAAGTGGCGGTCAGGCGCGCGCGATCGTCGCCCAGGTATTCGACCCAGGACAGGCGCAGGCCACGCTCGCCGAGCATCTCGGCGATCTTCGCGAAGTGCTTGTCCTGGCGCTTTCCGGAAAGGATCTCGTCGCCGATGATGACGGCGCCAAAGCTGCGGCTCATGTGCGCTCACCTCCAATAGTGACCAATGCGCCGCCGCGCGAGCGGCGCAAGGCCTCGAGCCCGAAATGGACGAATGACAGCGCCGCCAGCGCCGGGACCAGCAGGCCGACGAACGGAACATGCGCGAACAGCGCCATGGTCAGGCCGAGCATGAAGAACTGCGCCTTGCTGCCCTTGCGCAACGCCGTCCATTCGTCGGCGGTGGCGTGCAGCGACAGCGCGTCGTAAGCAAAGGTCCGGCGGTTCAGCCAACCCATCAGCAGCAGCGGAATGAGCAGCGAGAAGCCGGGGATCAGCCACAGCGGAATCGTCGCCACCCAGGCGATGACGAACACAACCGATGCCCCGACGCTGTTGACCGCGGCAGCGAAAAAACTGTCCTTGCCCATCGCCGCGACGTCGCGGTACTCCGTTTGCCCCAGGTGCTTCACCATCAGCGGCATGATGAGGACGGCCGCCAGCAGCGAGGCGGTCAGGTAGGCGATGGCGAAGATCGCCATCCAGCCGCCCAGGTAAGCTAGGCTGTGCGCCAGCCAGACCAGCCCCCAGCCGACGAGCAGGGTCATCGGCGGGTAGTCCATCATCTGCCCGACGACGGCGCCGAGCGCCCAGATCGCCAGCCCGGCCGCGAGCAGCAGCGAGACGACGGCCGGCACCAGCACATAGCCCCAGACCCTGCCCTGTTTCAGGCTGGCGAGGGTTCTCGCCAGCGCCAGCATCACGTCACCCATGGTTCACCCATTTTTGATTCCTTCCCATTGTTTCTGCAGTCGCCTGGCGGAGACCGGCACCGGCGTCCGCAGTTCCTGCGCATAGAGGCCGACGCGCAATTCTTCCATAAGCCAGCGGAATTGTTCGATCTGCGGATCGACCGTCCCCAGCTTGGCCAACTGGATGGCGCGGCGCTCATAGTTGGTCCACAGCGGGCCGTATTCGGCCATCAGTTGCGCATCGCGCGCCGGGTTGGCCTTGAGCTTGTCGAGGCGGACGACGATCGCCTTCAGGTAGCGCGGATAGTGCTGCAGGCGCTCGAAGGGCGTGGCGACGACGAAGTGCTTGCCGAGAAGACGCTTCAGTTGTGCCTCGATGTCGGCCACCGTTGCCGCGTGCGCCTTGAATGCCGGCAGTTTCTTCGTCACCGCCTGCCACTCGGTCAGCACGGCGCCGACCAGCCGGCTGACTTCCTGCATGATCAGCCCCAGCCGCGCCTTGGCCTCGCCACAGCGGGCCTTGAAGGCATCCGGTGTGGTCGGCAACGGCTCGCTCAGGCAGGCGCGCTCGAATGTCAGGTCCACAATCTGCCGCTTCAGTTCGTCGGTCGTGCCCAGTGCCATGTACTGCATGCCCATCGCGGTCAGGCCCGGCACGTTCTTGTCGAAATACTTAACCTGCTCCCGGAACTGCAGCATGAACAGCCGGGCCATGCCCTTGCGGTGCGTTTCGGCTGCCTCCTCGGTAGAATCGAAGACCTTGAGGCTGACCGTCTCGCCGTCGTCGACCAGCGCCGGGTAGCCGATTACCGTCTGCTTGCCGACCGGAACTTCCATCAACTCCGGCAGCTCGCCGAAGGTCCAGTCGGTGAGTTGCGTGTATTCGGACGGAGTTTCGTGCAGTTCGGCGAACTCTTCCTTCGCTTCCTTGCCCCACTCGCCACGCAGCGCGACGAGGCTGCGGTTCATGTCCAGCTGGCGACCGTGTTCGTCGATCAGCTTGTAGTTCATCGAGAAGTGCGGCGGCAGCGCATCGGGCCGGAAGGCGTCCGGCGTCACCGCCCAACCGCGGGCATTGAGGCCGCGCGCTTCGAGGATATGGTCGATCAGCGGCGGGATAATGCCCTGATTCATCTTCCTGTCGTTGCCTGCCACGGTCGACA
>WBZU01002531.1_pt1 | contig 12071 bp, 9 predicted proteins | sample 5204311 | NCBI WGS metagenome assembly WBZU01 (sample SAMN12344359, study PRJNA552823) | activated sludge metagenome | biome: Activated sludge suspended growth; feature: Nitrification reactor; material: Wastewater; isolation source: activated sludge from nitrification reactor of wastewater treatment... | reverse complement strand
GCCTTCGAACTGGAAGAGGCAATGGCTCCTTTCGAATTGGCGTCAGAGACCGAACGACGCACGTTCGCGGACGTGATCGCTGCGCTGGTGAAACGAATTCTCGGACGAAAACGCGCCGAACGCGGGCAGCAGAAGATCGAAGGGGAGGTGCTCGCGCGCTTGAAGGGGATGGTCCGAGAGGTCGAAGAGGACGCCGCCGCGAAGGCCGGGAATAGCCGCCCGGGCCCCGCGGTTGCTCCGGCATGACCGCACTCAGCGTTCGTTCCAGAAGGCTGCGCTCCCCCAGCGCTCTCCTCGCGTTCCTCGGCATGTCCGCCGCCGGCAGCGCGGCGTTCGCCTTCGGCTGCGTCGGCTCCGCCGAGGCCGCCGGCGACAAGATGTGGCGCGACGGCACCGGCACCCCCGTCGTCCAGGGCGACTTCGACCCGCGCCGCTCGCTCGCGCCGCTCGTCAAGGAGCTCTCGCCGGCCGTCGTCAACATCCGCGCCTACGGCAAGAAGGCCCGCGTCGAGCTCGACGGCATCGACCCGCGCATGATCCCCTTCTTCGAGTTCGGCCCCATGGACCCGCAGCCGCAGCAGGGCATCGGCTCCGGCTTCGTCCTCTCGCCGGACGGCCTCGTCGTCACCAACCACCACGTCGTCGACAACGCCGACCGCCTCGAGGTCAAGCTGCACGACGGCCGCATGTACGCCGCCAAGGTCCTCGGCACCGACCCGTACACCGACCTCGCGCTGATCCAGCTCGAGGGCGCGAAGGGCCTCAAGACCGCGACGCTCGGCAACTCGACGGCGCTCTCGGTCGGCGACTGGGTCATGGCGATCGGCTCGCCGATGGGCCTCGAGCAGACCGCCACCGCCGGCATCGTCTCGGCCAAGGGTCGCGGCAGCCTCGGCCTCTACGCCAACAGCTACATCGACTTCCTGCAGACCGACGCCTCGATCGCCCCCGGCAGCAGCGGCGGCCCGCTGTTCAACATGAACGGCGAGGTCGTCGGCATCAACACCGCCGTCGGCGGGATCGGCCGCGGCCTCGGCTTCGCCGTCCCGATCGACCAGGCCAAGACCGTGCTCCCGCAGCTCAAGAACGGCGGCAAGGTCGTGCGCGGCTGGCTCGGGATCTCCGGCCGCGAGATCGAGCCCGCGGTCGGCCGCGCGCCCGAGGCCGGCGCCGTCGTCGGCGAGGTCCACGACGGCACCCCGGCCGCCGCCGCCGGCCTGCGCGCCGGCGACCGCGTCGTCGCCATCGCCGGCCGCCCCGTCGAGAACTTCATGGACCTCCGCGGCCGGATCGCCGACACCGCGCCCGGCACCGTCGTCGCGCTCACCGTCGAGCGCGGCGGCAAGAAGCTCGACCTCAAGGCGACCGTCGGCAAGCTCCCCGGCGAGGACGAGCTGCGCAACGTCGGCAAGCGCAAGGTCAGCGGCGGCAAGCTGTTCCCCGACGGCCCGCGGCTCGGCGCCCAGGTCGAGGTCAAGGACGGTCGCGTCACGATCCGCGGCGTCGCCCCCGGCTCCGTCGCCGACGAGCTCGGACTGCGCGAGGGCGACACCCTCAAGTCGATCAACGGCGAGCCGGTGAAGCGCGTCGAGGACGTCGCCCGCGCCCTCTCGAAGGACGCCGGCCGCGTCGCCGTCGAGGTCGACCGCGGCGGCTCCACGCACTCGGCGATGATCGAGCGCCGCTGACCGAAAGGACAGCCCGAACGGCGAGTGAGCTGTCCCGCGGGACAGCTCACTCGTCGTCGTCGCCCGCGCCCTCTTCGCCCTCGAGCTCGAGGTCGGCCGCGGCGTCCGCCCGGATCTTCGGCGGCGCCGCGACCACCGGCTGCAACCGCGCGCGCGCCGGCGGCGGCGCGGCGATCGCCGCCAGCTCCCCGCCGAACGGCTGGATCGCCGCCGCCAGCCCGTCGATCGCCGCCACGACCAGCTCCGGATCGCCCGCCGCCAGCACCGCCCGCGCGTCGCGCAGCGCCGCCTCCACCGCCCCGCGCGTCTCGGCCGCCAGCTTCTCCTGCTCGACCAGCACGCGCTCGCAGCGGTGGATCATCCCCTCGAGCCGTTGCCGCCGCTCGCGGACCTCTCGCTCGGCGCGCAGCTCCGCCTCGCGGGCGCGCGCCGCCTCGACCATCCCCGCGAGCTGCTCCTCGCCGATCCCCACGCGGTCGCGCGTGTGCAGCTTCGCCTCCTTGCCGCGCAGCAGCTCACGCACCGACAGCTCGATCAACTGATTGTCGTCGACGCGCAGCTTGACCTCGACCTCGGGCCGCCCGGTCACGTGGAACGCGACCACCAGCTCGTCCTCGTCGGCCCCGCGCTCGCCCTCGAACAGCCGCGCCTCGACCGACGGCCGCCCGTCGCCCGGCGTCTCGAGCGTCACCACCCCGTCGGCCGGCACCGGCGCCCGCGCCGTGAACACCGCCTCCGGCGCCGCCTGCCCGACCTGCGCCGTGATCGTCCGCGTCAGCACCTCGTGCACGCGCACCTCCGGGTGCCGCGACGCCAGCAGCCCGGCGAGGATCGCCGCCCCGCGCGCGACCGTGTCGATCGCGTCGAGCCGCGCCGACGGGATCCGCTTGAAGATCGCCTCGACGCGCTCGTGCAACGCCGGGATCCGCGTCGTGCCGCCGACCAGCAGCACCTCGCGCACGTCCTCCGGCGCGCGCCCCGACGCCTCGAGCACCTTCGCCACCATCCCCGCGATCCGCTGCAGCACGTCGCCCGCGAGCTTCTCGAGCCGCGCCTGCGTCAACTTCGCCGCCAGGTGGCGCGGCCCCGCCTCGTCGGCGCCGAGGAACGGCAGGTGGACCTCGACCTCCTTGCGCTCCGACAGCGCGTGCTTGGCCTTCTGCGCCGCGTCGCGGATCCGCGCGCGGACCAGCGCCTCGCTCGCCCCGCCCCAGCCCTCGCGCTGCTCGCGGAACTCGGCCAGCAGCCACTCCGCGATCCGACCGTCGATCTCCTCGCCGCCGAGCGGCAGGCCGCGCTGCGCCAGCACGGTCACCTCCCGCTCCTTCACCTCGATCACCGCGCAGCTCGCCCCGCCCGCCCCGACGTCGAGCACCGCGATCACCTCGTCCTCGACGCCTGTCCGTTCGGCCAGGTACACCAGCGCCGCCGCGGTCGTCGGGTGGACCAGCCGCCGGACCTCGAGCCCGCCGAGTCGGCACGCGTGGATCAGCGCGCGCCGCTGCGCGTCGCCGAGGTGGACCGGCGCGACCACGACGGCCTGCGCCACCGACTCGCCCATCTGCTCCTCGACGATCGAGCGCGCCTCGCCGACGATCGCCGCCACCAGCGCCTCCGGCGACAGCGCGTGGTCGCCGACCTGCACCGCCGCGTCGCCGCGCTCCGAGCGGGTCCGCGGCGGCGGCGTCCACACGCCCGGCGTCAGCGCCTCGAACCGCCGCCCGAGCAGCCGCGGCGTGTGCAGCAGCATCGTCTCCGGGTGCAGCAGCGCGAGCCGGCGCGCGCGGTCGCCGACGATCACGCGCCCCTCCGGATCGATCCCCACCGCCGCGGGCAGCACCATCGGCCCCTTGCCCTGCAGCAGCGTCGCCGCGCGCCCACCCTCGAAGATCGCCGCCGTGCAGCGCGTCGTGCCGAGGTCGATGCCGATCGGAGTGCTCATGCGCGCGGCACTCTACAACGCCGCCCCCCGCTGTCAACCGCGAACCGGACCTGTCCGATCCGCCATGTCGCAAGGGCCCGGTCCGAGACGCGCGCTCAGGCCGCCGGGTGGTCGAGGCGACGGCCGAGCTCGGCGAGGATCGCCTCCGCCGCGGTCGTCAGCACCGTGCCCGGGCCGAACACCGCCGACACGCCCATCCCGAGCAGCGTCGCGTGATCTTGCGGAGGGATCACCCCGCCGACCACTACCATCATGTCGTCGCGCCCGAGCTTCGCCAGCGCCGCGCGGAGCTGCGGCACCAGCGTCAGGTGTCCGGCCGCCAGCGACGACACGCCGACCACGTGGACGTCGTTCTCGACGGCCTGCATCGCCGTCTCTTCCGGCGTCTGAAACAGCGGACCTACGTCGACGTCGAAGCCCATGTCGGCGAACGCGGTGGCGATCACCTTCGCGCCGCGGTCGTGCCCGTCCTGGCCCATCTTCGCAACCAACAGACGCGGCCGGCGGCCCTCCGCGCAGGCGAACGCGTCGGCCCGGGCCTGCACGCGCGCGACGCTGGCGGAGTCGTCCACGGCGGCACTGTACACCCCGCGGATCGTCCGCGTCACCGCCTGATGGCGGCCCCACACCTGCTCGAGCGCGGCGCTCACCTCGCCGACGGTCGCCCGGGCGCGCACGGCCTCGATCGCCAGCGCCAACAAGTTGCCCTCTGCACCGCCGGCGCAGCGCGTCAGCGCCGCGAGCGTCGCCTGCGTCGCCGCCTCGTCGCGCCCGGCCTTCAATTCCTTGAGCCTGGCGATCTGCGCCTCGCGCACCGCCGTGTTGTCGACCTTGAGGACCTCGACCTCCTCCTCCCGGTCCGGGCGGAAGCGGTTGACCCCGATGACCGCCTGCGCGCCGCTGTCGATGCGGCCCTGCGTGCGCGCGGCGGCCTCCTCGATGCGCAGCTTCGGCAGCCCTTGCACGATCGCCGCCGCCATCCCGCCGAGCTCTTCGACCTCCTGAATCGACGCCCACGCCTTGTCGGCCAGCTCGTTCGTCAGCCGCTCGACGTAGCGGCTGCCGCCGAGCGGGTCGATCGCACGGCAGATCCCCGACTCCTCTTGCAGCACGATCTGCGTGTTGCGGGCGATCCGCGCCGAGAAGTCGGTCGGCAGCGCGAGCGCCTCGTCGAACGAGTTGGTGTGCAGCGACTGCGTCCCGCCGAGCGCCGCCGCGAGCGCCTCGACGCACGTGCGCGCGACGTTGTTGTAGGGGTCCTGCGCGGCCAGGCTCCAGCCCGACGTCTGGCAGTGCGTGCGCAGGGCCAGGCTCTTGGCGCTCTTGGCCCCGAAGCCGCGGACGATCCGCGCCCACAGCAGCCGCGCCGCCCGCAGCTTGGCGACCTCCATCATCAGGTTCATGCCGATGCCGAAGAAGAACGACAGCCGCGGCGCGAACGCGTCGACGTCGAGCCCCGCGCGCACCCCCGTGCGCACGTACTCGAGCCCGTCGGCGAGCGTGTACGCCAGCTCGAGGTCCGCCGTCGCCCCCGCCTCCTGCATGTGATAGCCGGAGATGCTGATGCTGTTGAACCGCGGCATGTGCCGCGCCGTGTACGCGAAGATGTCCGCCACGATCCGCATGGAGGGCCCAGGCGGATAGATGTACGTGTTGCGGACCATGAACTCCTTGAGGATGTCGTTCTGGATGGTCCCGCTGAGCTGCTCGGGCTTCACGCCCTGCTCCTCGGCCGCGACCACGTAGAGCGCCAGGATCGGCAGCACCGCGCCGTTCATGGTCATCGACACCGACATCTGGTCCAGCGGGATCCCGCGGAACAGCACCCGCATGTCGAGGATCGAGTCGATCGCCACGCCGGCCATCCCGACGTCGCCGACCACGCGCGGGTGGTCCGAGTCGTAGCCGCGGTGGGTCGCCAGGTCGAACGCGATCGACAGCCCCTTCTGCCCCGCCGCCAGGTTGCGCCGGTAGAACGCGTTGCTCTCCTCCGCCGTCGAGAACCCGGCGTACTGCCGGATCGTCCACGGCCGCTGCGTGTACATCGACGCGTAGGGCCCGCGCGTGAACGGCGGCAGCCCCGGCACCGTCTGCAGGCGCGCCGGGTCGATCCCGGCCAGCGCGTCCGGCCCGTACACCGGCGGCACCGCGATGCCCTCGGGCGTCATCCACGGCTGTCCTTCGGGACCTGTCCCCGCGGACATAGCCCGCGGGAGCGCGTCGAACTCGACGTCGGCGAAGTTCGGGATCGTCGTCACGCCACCACCTCCAGGCGCCGCTGCAGCGCGCCGAGCACCTCGAGGGCGTCCCCCCCGAGCGAGATGAACAGGTCCACGCCGGCCGCGGTCAACGCCTCGACCTGGTCCTTCGGCCGCCCGGCGAGCACCACCGCCCGCGCGCCCGCGGCCCGCAGCTTCGGCACCAGCGCCGGCACCACCTCGGGGTAGCTCGCGTCGGCCCCGCAGATCACCGCCGCCGCCGCGCCGCTCGCCGCGAACGCCGCCGCCGCCGCGTCCAGGTCCTCCGTCGGCTCGCCCTCGACCACCGTGAACCCGCCCACCGGGAAGTACGTCCGCGAGAACTCGATCCGCGGCCGCACCGCCGCCGCCGCGCCCACCGGCACCAGCGCCACCCGCGGCCGCCCGGCGCTCGTCGCGGCCCGCAGCCGCTCGAACGGCGCCGCCAGCCGCCCGCGCGCGATCGCCGTCACCCGCTCGCCCGGCCCCGGCCGCGCGAACCCGGCGAGCCCGTGCGCTGTGTCGCCGGGGACATGCTCCTTCGGCCCTGTCCCGTGCGACATGGCCGCCGCGACAGCCGCCGCGCGGTCGCTCTGGATCGCCCCGGTGGCGCGCTCCTCGGCCGCCGCGAACCGGCTCGCGCCGACGATCGGCAGGCGCAGCGTCGCCGCCGCCTTCTCCTGCGCCGCCGCGGCCGCCGCCACCCGGCCCTGGATCGCCCCGGCGCGCAGCGACGCGAGCAACCCGCCCTCGCCCTCGATCGCCCGCAGCCGCCGCCACGCCTCGCGGGCCAGCGCGTCGGTCAGCCGCTCGACCGTGTAGCTGCCGCCTGCCGGGTCGCGCACGGCCCCGAGGTGCGACTCCTCGCGCAGCAGCAGTTGCACGTTGCGCGCCATCCGTCGCCCGAGCGGCCCGGGCTCGCCGAGCGCCTCGTCGAGCGCCGCGACCGCGACCGTGTCGGCCCCGCCGACCGCCGCGGCGACGCCCTCGACCGTCGTCCGCACCAGGTTCACCCACGGGTCGAGCCCGCTGAGCTCGCGCCGCGACGCCCGGGCGTGCAGGTGCATCGCCTGCCCCGCCGGCCCCACGCCGCACGCCGCGGCGACGCGCGCCCACAAGAGCCGCGCCGCGCGCAGCTTGGCCAGCTCGAGCAGCAGGTCGCGCCCGACCGCGGACACGAACACCAGCGCCCCGGCCGCCGCGTCCGGCGCGATCCCGCGCCCGGTGAGCGCCCGCAGGTGCTCCAGCGCCGCCGCCAGCCCGATCGCCAGCTCGTCGGCCGCCGTCGCCCCGGCCTCGTGCCACGGCGTCGCGTCGACCAGCGCGGTGCGCAGCCCCGGCGCCGCGCCCGCGGCCCAACGTGTCAGTTCGGCCATGTCCTGATGGGCATGTTCGATCGACCAGCCGAGCTCGCCGACCGCCGCGAGCAGCGCCAGCGGGTCGCCGGCCACGGCGCCGCGCAGGCTGGCCGCCGCGACCCCGCGCCGCGCGGCCTCCGCGACCAGCAGCGCGGCCGCCGCCGGCGCGCGCAGCCCGGCGTCGATCGTCACCGGCGCGCGCGCGAGGTCGATCCCCGCCAGCATCGCCGCCATGTCGTCGGCGCCGCCGAGCGCGACCCCGCCGCGCCCCGCGAGCCCGGCGACCCCCGCGGCGATCGCCTCGTCGATCACGAACCACGCCGCATCTGCCCCTTGAGACAGGTCCTCGGCCGCCGCGGACCCGGCGTCCCGGGGGCGCGACTGGCGGTACTCCTGGCAGATCGCCCACGCGCGTCCGGGGCGGGCCGTGAGCGCGCCCGAGGGCGTGTCGCCCCCGATGTCGTCGGCCGTCGACAGCGGCGGCAGCTCGAGGCCCTCGGGCGTGCGCGAAGTCAGCCGCTCGAGCGGCGCCCCCTTGAGCTCGCGGGTCGCCAGCTCGCGCCACGCGGCCGGCGTCGCCGGGGGAAAGTCGCTCCGTGCCGAGTCGTCCGTGGTGCTTGCCACGGCCGGGATGATACGCCGCTCGCCGCCCGTACAGCTATAGTCGCCCGACCCGCGCCGGCCATGACCCAGCCCTCGTCCGTGCCCCCGCCCTCGCCGCTCCCCCCCGTTCCCCGCCCGCAGCGCGGCCCGATCTTGCGCCTGATCCTGTGGTTCACCGAGCCCTCGATGATCAAGGGCATGGCGGTCGGCATCGTCCTCGCGCTGCTCGGCGCCGTCGCGCTCAAGCTGAACGCCGCCTGGTACATCGCGATGGGCATGTTGCTGGTGATCGCCGCGCTGATCTTCGGCGCGGTGATCGGCCACTACGTCTTCGAGGCCAAGCGCAAGAAGCTCCAGCGCCACGGCCTCGAGATGCTGCGGCAGGCCGGCAGCGAGCTGCCCGGACTCGGCGACGACCTCGCGGTGGTCGTCCTCAACCGCGACACCAGCCACCTGCCCGGCGTGTGGGAGCGGCTGCGCCGAATGCGGCCGATGGTCGAGGAGGTCGCCGGCCTCGGCATCGCCGCGTTCTTCCGCATCTCCGCCCTGTCGGCGCTGTTCGCCGTTCTCGGCAGCGCGATCAGCTTCGCCGTGTTCCTCACCTCGTACATGCAGGTCGAGCGGATGACCGAGCAGAACGAGCTCATCAACGCCCAGACCCGGCTGACCGAGGACCAGCTCAAGTTCGAGAAGCAGCGCCAGGCCGTCGAGATCGCGCTCAGCATCGCCGACCGCCGGCAGCTCACCGCGCGCGAGCTGTTCGTCACGATCTCCGGCGACCCCGAGCGTCGCAGCGGCAAGCTGTCCGAGAGCACCCGGCTGTTCGTCTCGGCCTCGGTCGCCCAGCTCGAGCCGTACCACGGCGTCGACCCGCTCAACGACAACAAGATCAGCGACAAGCTCAAGAGCCCCGAGCAGGAGCAGCTCCTGCGCTACCTCGCCGCGATCAGGGTCGACATCAGCGAGATCAACCTCGACCGCGCCTACCTCGACTACGTCGCGCTGCACAACGTCGAGCTGCCGCAGATCCAGCTCCGCGGCGTGAAGGCCCGGTCGGCGGCGTTCTACGACTCCAAGCTCGCGGGCGCCGACCTCGCTTTGGCCGATCTCTCCGGCAGCCAGTTCACGCGCTCCGACCTCGGCGGCGCCAACCTCTCCGACGCCAAGCTACGCGGCGCGATCCTCTACGACGCGATCCTCACCGACGCCAACCTCGTCCGCGCCGACCTCACCGGCGCGAACCTCAAGGAGGCCGTGCTCGGTCAGACCCAGCTCGGCAGCGCGATCCTCCACGGCGTCGACTTCACGCAGTGCGACCTCACCACGACCGACCTGACCGACGCCGACATCACGCTCGCCGACCTCAGCGCCCTGGCGAAGACCCCGACCGTGCCGAAGGTCCGCGCCGCCGCCTCGTGGTGGCTCGCCGTCTACGCCGACGACTACGCCGGCAAGCTCGGCGTCAGCCCCGACCAGCTCGCCAAGAACCGCGAGGCCCTCGGCCGCCTTCGCGTCGCGCCCACACCCGAGGCCGCCGCCGCGATCGTCGCCGAGCTCAAGGCCGCGTCGCCGAAGGCGCCGGGCTGACCGCCATCTTCGCGAACACCCGCCGCGCGTTGGCCGTCGTCGCCGCCGCCAGCGCCGCGGGCGCCTCTCCGCGGCACTCCGCGACCACCCGTGCGATGTGCGGCAGGTGGCGCGGCTCGTTGCGCTCGATCCGCGGCTTCACGTCGCGCGGCGCGAGGAACGGCGCGTCTGTCTCGAGGAGCAGGCGGTCCAGCGGGATCTCGCGCACCAGCTGCCGCAGGTGCTTGCCCCGCCGCTCGTCGCAGATCCACCCGGTGATGCCGATGGTGTAGCCGCGCCGCAGGTACTCGCGCAGCGCCGGCGCCTCGCCGGTGAAGCAGTGCACCACCACCCGCTCCGGCGGCGGCGCGCACGCGTCGAGCACCGCCAGGAACGCGCCCGCCGCGTCGCGCTCGTGCAGGAACAGCGGCATGCGCAGCTCGATCGCCAGCTCCACCTGTCTCTTGAACCATGTCTCCTGGACCGGCCGCGGCGAGAAGTCGCGGTTGTGGTCGAGCCCGCACTCGCCGATCGCCACCACCTCGGGCGCCGCCGCCAGCCCGCGCAGCGCCTCGATCGTGCCCGCGTCGCAGCGCGCCGCGTCGTGCGGGTGGACCCCCGCCGTCGCCCACAGCACGCCCGGGTGCCGCCGCGCCAGCTCGAGCGCCGCGCGGCTCCCCGCCACGCTCGTGCCGGTGACGATCATCTCCGTCACCCCCGCCGCGACCGCGCTCGCGATCACCGCCTCGCGGTCCTCGCCGAACGACCGGTGTCCGAGGTTCACCCCGATGTCCACGAGCTGCATGACCGCGCCACTCTACCAGCGCCCCGCCCCGCGCGGATCTGCGCGCACGATCCCGCCTTGACGGCCCCCCGCGACCGACTATCCTTTAGACCACTCGGTCGAACCACTCTGTTCGACCTCCCAGTCTCATGCCGCTCCCCCGCTTCGCCGCCCTCGACCCGAGCCGCCGCGCCGCGATCCTCGCCGCCGCCGCCGAGGAGTTCGCGCGCGCCGGCCTCGAGGGCGCCAGCTACAACCGCATCATCGCGCGCGCCGGCGTCAGCAAGGGCGCGATGTACTACTACTTCGACAACAAAGAGGACCTGTTCCTCACCATCGTCGCCGACCTCGCCGAGCGCTCCGTCGCCGCGATCGCCGGCCCGGGCCCGTTCACCGACGCCGCCGGCTTCTGGCGCGAGATGCGGTCCCTGTGCGCCCGCGCGATGGCCTTCTTCTTCACCGACCCGCACGTCGCCGGCCTCGGCAAGCGGCTCGTCAGCGCCACGCCGGACTCGCCGCTCGGGCGCGCCGTCGCCGACTACACCCGGCGGATGGAGGCGTTCACCGCCGACCTCCTGCGCCGCGGCCAGGCGGTGGGCGCCGTGCGGACCGACCTCCCGCTCGAGTTCCTCGCCCACCTGCTCACCGGCGTGGGCGAGGCGATCGACCGCTGGACGCTGACGCGCATCGACCAATTCGCGCCGTCAGACCTCGACGCGCTGCCGGACCAGTACGTCGACCTGTTCGCGCGCCTCGCGGCCCCCGCGGCCCCACATGTCTCTCCGACCAGGAAGCAAGAGCCATGACCGAAACGACACGTCCCCGCTACCTCGACCCCGACTGCCCGCTGACGCTCGGCGAGGGCCTCGCCGAGTTCACCGCCAGCAACCCGGGCCTGATCCCGGACGACGACCCCGCGATCCGCGAGCTCGTCCGCGCCCACGACGCGTGCCACGTCCTGTTCGGCCTCACCACCTCGATCGAGGACGAGGCGCTCGCCGACACCTGGACGGTCTTCGGCACCAGCGTCACCCTGCGGCAGTACAGCGAGTACCTCAAGCACGAGCAGTTCAGCGGCCTGATCAAGGAGATCGGCTGGCGCCGCATGCTCACGGGCTCGCTGCGCGCGATCCCGCGGGCGCTGCGGGCGATCCGCCGCGCCCGCAAGATGCCGGAGAAGTGGCCGTTCTACGACTACGCGCGCTTCCTCGACACCCCGATCGCCGCGCTGCGCCAGCGCTTCGGCGTGCAGCCGGTGTGACCGGCGAGAGAGAAAAAAGCGGCCGCGACGAGATTCGGTGAGATCGTATCAACCAGAGATGGAATCCCACCGGCATTCGCGGCCAAAAAAGGCGGACCTCGACGAGAGTTGAAGAGACTTTTTCCGTGCTCTACCGCTGAGCTACCGCCCCATGGAGTGGAGCGGGCCGGATTCGAACCGGCGACCCCGTCGTCCAAAGCGATGGAGTCCCTCCGAGCATTCGAGGTCCAAAAATTAGGTGGCCGCGACGAGGGTTCGGACGAGACGATCATTTCGAAGATGGAGTCCCGCCGGCATTCGCGGCCGAAGTTGTCAGGGAGCGGCGATCACACGGTGATCGCCTCGATCACCCGGGCCCAGTGGCGACCCGTCAGCCCGCCGCGCGCGAAAGTCGCCGACGCGATTTCCTCGACACTGACCTCCTTGGGGAAGCCACCCGTGTAGCGGGCCCCTCGTGCGTCGGTCGACATCTCCCCATGCCGCGCGACGCCCGAAGCGTTGCAACCCACCGCCACCCACCCGAGCGCAGCAGGCCGAACGCGCCGCCATCGCCGCGCGGCGCGTCCACGGGCCGGCCGGCCCGGCCGCCGACGCGCAGGTCGAGATGTCGCGTCGACGCGCCGGAGGCGGTT
>WBZU01002691.1_pt1 | contig 12072 bp, 11 predicted proteins | sample 5204311 | NCBI WGS metagenome assembly WBZU01 (sample SAMN12344359, study PRJNA552823) | activated sludge metagenome | biome: Activated sludge suspended growth; feature: Nitrification reactor; material: Wastewater; isolation source: activated sludge from nitrification reactor of wastewater... | reverse complement strand
CAGATGTATACAGTTTACGCACTATACTCTAAAGAGTTTGACAAAATTTATATTGGATTTACCTCCAATATGGAAGTTAGATTTTATTCACATAATGTTGCAGCAACAAAGGGTTATACAATAAAATATAGACCTTGGATAATTCTTTACACCGAAGAAACAGAAAGCAAAGCAGCAGCAATGAAGCGTGAAAAGGAACTAAAATCATCAAAAGGCAGGTTGTTTATTCGATCTTTAATACACTAGCTCGTTGGGCTCATATCCGCCGGCTGGCGGACGTCCGTTCGAGTCGGGCCCCCGCTACTAGAAAATCCTGAGTTTCACGACTCGGGATTTTTCTTTTTATAGACTTGGTACAACATAGGTACAACAATTTTACCCTTCCTATCCCATTACAATCATACGTTACTTAACCCTTCCTTGAATAAATTAGATTCCCAAGCATCGGATAAACAGATTCTATAAGTTTTTTTTCATTCTCGCGCCAGTCTTCAGACTGGTGTGTTATAATCGGTAATAGTTTTAATCGGAGACAATACATTCTTTTTCAATTTAGTAATTCAATTGAAGACTGGCCTTTACTCCAATTGAAAAGATTGCTTCGGAAGCTCCACAACCTCGCAATGACTTTGTGTGAATAACCCGTGATTGCGAGCGCAGAGAAGCAATCTTTTTCTATGGAAAGCAAAATTATTTGTAAAGAATGCGCGAGTGACTGTAATTAATCAGAGTTAAATTAATTTACTTTATTAATAAATTGAAATAATACATTTGGATGAATTTTCACTTTCCCCTTTATAAATTGATAATAAAGTCAGTGAATTATGGTGTCAGAGGATGCTTTTTAATGGATAAAACCTTGAACATAGCATCTTTTTTAATAATTAAAACACACCAGTCTGAAGACTGGCGCGAGTGACGTTTCACAAGGTGTTCAAATTGCGATGAAAAAGCTAATCATCATTAATTAATTCATGAAAAGGCAGGAATTCTTATTTATTCTTTTTATTACAGTTTTTAACTGGTTGCTAGGATTTTCTCAAGGAATTTCAAACAAATGGGTACTTGGTTACTACGGTGGCGGTGGTAATATTATTATGAATTTTAAAAATGATAGTTTACAAATAAGCAATTTCGTTTGGAAAATGAATTTTGATGATTTAAATGCCAGTATTTGTGACTCACACGGAAATTTCTTGTTCTATACTAATGGTGGATGGATTGCTAATGCTCACAACGATACCATGCAAAATGGGAACAATCTTGCCCCGGGAACTTATGCATCCCAATGGAAAGGAGATGGTTTTAGAATTGTGCAAGGAGGCTTGATAATTCCATTTTCAGATGACTCTTCTAAATTCTATTTGTTTCATGAAACTGTTTATTTTGACAGCTTTAGCAATATTATTCCCTGTGAGAATTTGCTTTATTCAACCATTGACATGTCTTTGGATAGTACTTTAGGTGGGGTTGTTATAAAGAATGCAGTTGCATTAAATGATTCACTAATCTACGGGGAACTAACTGCGTGCAAACATGCAAATGGAAGGGACTGGTGGATATTTACTCACCAGCAGAATACTGATTTATTCTTTAAGTTTCTTATCACACCAACAGGTATAACAGGTCCTTTTACACAAAACATAGGAGCTAATCAGACTCAGGCATGGCCTGGGCAAACATGTATATCACCAGATGGGAAAAAATATGCTCGCTACACTCCTAACGATGATTTGGATATTTATGATTTTGACCGATGTTCAGGATTACTTAGTAATCCAATTCACATTCAAATTAACGATACCGCCTATGCTGGAGGAGTTGCCTTTTCTCCAAATTCCCAATATCTCTATGTTTCATCATACAGATTTGTTTATCAATTTGATGTCACTAATTCTAATGTTGAATTAACCAAAGACACAGTAGCAATTTTTGATGGTTTTTCATCACCCAATCCTCCTTTTTATACGAAGTTTTATTTATCACAGCTTGCCCCTGATGGCAAAATTTATATTAATACAACCAACAGCACTCAGCATGTGCATGTAATAAATTCTCCTGATAGTAGCGGCAGTGGCTGTAATTTAGTTCAACATGGAATATTTCTGAATGCTTTTAATTCCTTTACAATACCTAATCATCCAAATTATTTTTTAAGAGCTGATAGTGGAAGTGTTTGCGATACTTTACAACTAAGTATTAAACAATCTTCAAGCCTTGCTCCTTTCAAACTTACATGCTTTCCTAATCCAACTGAAGAAGATTTGAACCTTTCATTCGAGCCTAGAAGTAAAGCTAGGGTAATCGAGATATTCGATATTTATGGTCAGCTTATTTTAAAACAAAATATTTCCCCTTGGAGTCAGATGAGTAGAATTGATGTTTCGAAACTAAAAAGCGGAGTATATCTCTGCAAACTAAGCGAAGGTTCAAATTCAAAGAGTATAAAGTTTATCAAAGCTAATATTTCAGAGTAATTAATTAGATTCTTAATTCTAAAACTAAATATAGAGAAAACTCAATATGATTTAAGAACTTTTGCAAAAGCTTCGCTAATAAAAGATGCCCCCTCTCGCGCAAGTCTGAATACTTGCGTGTTTCAATCATTAAAGTAGGTCATTAAAAAAAGTAATTGAAACTATCACAAACAACTTCCTAAATACATTCCATCAATTCCTCCTATCGATTCCCCACATAAGTTTTTTGCGTAAGGTGTCATGAAAATGCTGGTTTTGTAATCTTACCAAATTAACTTTAAATGGAGCGCGCTGCACCGTCATTTCAATGGAAGAATCAATGTTTTCGGAATGGGAATCCAATGAAACCAAAAAGTTTTTGTGGCGCCCTTCAACCTTTAGGGTTAATATATCTTTATCTGAAATAATAATGGGGCGTACATTTAAGTTATGCGGCGCTATAGGAGTTACAACAAAATTTTCAGAATCAGGAACCACAATGGGGCCACCACAACTTAAGGAATAGGCCGTAGAACCGGTAGGTGTACTTACAATTAAACCATCGGCCCAGTATGAGTTCAAGAACAATCCGTTTAAATAGGAATGTATGGTAATCATACTGGAAGTATCTTTTTTTAACAATGTAAATTCATTTAAAGCAAAATTTAATTCACCAAATAAATTATTGGATGTAGTTAATTTTACCAAGGTGCGACTGTCCAAGGAATAATTATCAGTACACAACGAATCTATTGCATAGGCAATTTCACTTTCTGATACACTTGATAAAAAACCTAATCGACCGGTATTAATTCCCAGTATTGGAATTCCCGACCCTTTTACTAATGCCAATGTTTCCAATAAGGTTCCGTCTCCACCAAGACTAAATAAAAAATCAATTTTATTTACAATGTGTCGGCTAGCCGAAAATAGGCTCACTTCCTTACTAAGTTTAATCTTAGTTTTTATTAAGTCGTAAAAAGGCTCATAAATTGCAATTTCAATAGAGGCTTGTTCCAACCTCGAAATCAGCTCTACAACTGCATTCTCATTGAGCTTGTCAAATTTTTTACCGTATATACCTACTTTCATGTGTACTTAAATTGGAGCTACTAAATGTAAAAATATTCCTGATTTATTTTGAGCATTTATGGTTGCTTCTATCCGAAATACCAAATCGTAGTAAGTTACCAAATCGAGCCCAAGTCCTGTTGAATAAATTAATTTATTCGCAAGCTTATTTTGACTTTCGTAACTGCTGTCGACAACATAGCCAGCATCGGCAAACAAATTTACATAAAAGGCATAATGAAATTTGCTAAATTTTTCGGAGGGTACCCAAGCCAATTTTTGTGTATGTGGTTTTACCAACTGATATTTAACATTGGTCTTAAGTAGCCCGTAATTTTGCCCATCAATTACATACAATTCATATCCTCTAACAAAGTCTGAAAAGCCAAGTCCTCGTTGAACAAAATAAGGTTGTTGTGCATTGGGCGATAGTTTAAGTTTGATACCTTCTGCTAAGTAAAATCGTTTAAATAAATGGTCGTATCGGTTGTACTGCAACTCGGTTCTAAAAATTGAAAAATCTTCCTCTTTCAAAATTCCAAATCCAACCTGCGTAAGATCTAAAACAGCCACAAACCCTTGCAAGGGATAAGGTTTATAATCGCGTTGGTCTTCGCGTAATTGAAAATTAATGGAAAAAAATTGAGTTTTAGTTGCTCCCTTGCCCAAATAATTTGGAGCTAAAATTCGAATGGTATCGGCAATTGTAGCCTCATTGTAGCGCAATTCACCACTGTGCGAACCGTAAATTCCAATACGGTAGTTGAGCCGAATACGAGCACCTAACTCTTGCCGCACATAGCTGTCGGGGTTTTTATAAAATACTTGTTTGTTATCTAATGAGGCATATTGTATTTCGTGGTTGCGTGAATAGGCAAAGGAAAAGCCAAGTCCGAGGTTTTGCTTTTGTGTCAAATAGGGTATATTATAGGCAAATCCATATTGTTCGGCGTATCCTAAGCGAATTCTGAATTGTATGTTTTCTTTTCGGCCGCGGAAGTTATTTTTTACCAAGTAAAAACCATAACTCACACGATAAAAATTAGGATTTTCGAGCCATGTATTAAAATTTCGTTCCGCTATTTCAAAAATGGGGTTGGGCCACAAATACCAGCGCTCAACTACTTTTACATTTACTTGCAAATGCATCGAGTCAATTTGCACTGTATCAACCGTCGCAAAATTAAACAGGGAGGTATTCATAATATTTTGCTGCGATTTTTTCAGAAATTCAGCAAGCGCATTGCTGTTTATGGAATCTCCCTGTTGCAAGGGAATTTCGCGATAAATAATTTTATCTTTAGTTTTTTTGTTTCCTTCGAGGTGAATCGATTTGATGCTGTACCATTTGTTTGATATACTATCTTTATCGGTTTGAGCATACGAATGAGCGATGCTAAAAATCCATATAAAAAATACTCGTGCATGAAGACGATTCATCAGCAATGCCGCTTACACATTAAGGTAGCTTAAAAAGGAATCGAAACGGTTTTTTAATTCGTTGTCGGCTTCACTTTCGTGGATGGTATTTTTTACAGAATAATTAAATCTGTAAAAGGTTTGAAGTATAGAGGATAAATCAGTGCGGTTAATTTTTAAGGTTACTTCTAATTTAGTTGAATCAGTAGGAGAGGAGATATATAAACTTAAAATTTTAGCATCGTTGCTTTCTACAATTTTCGCTATTTCGGTTAAATAATAATCGTTGGTATTTAATTCCAAAACGATTACTCCACCTGGTTCCTTTAGAGAGGCCATATCGGCAAACTTTTCGAGCAAAGTCGATAGTTTTATACTTCCCAAAAAGTGTTCGTTTTTATCAAGCACCGGAATCAACGAAAGTTTGTGTTGTGAAAGCATTCGCAACACTTCATAAAAATGCTGATCGCTGAATACAAAAGGTCGCACCAACGATAAAGTATGATTTCCAATAGGATCGTTGGGTGCATTTAAATCAAGAATGTCGTTTTCTGAAATTAATCCTAAAAAGGCAACATTATTTACAATAGGTAAATGCGATACACGCAACTCATCCATCCAGGCAAGCGCTCTTACTCCGGTATCCGAAGTTTTGAGCGGAGGAATGTCATCGGTCATTAATTCGTGTGCAAGCATAGTAGTATATTGGTCTTACAAACCTAACGAATTAAATAGAAAGCACAAAGTGCTGCCTTTCTTTACTTGTGAAACTTTTTAGTGCCAATCAAAATTTTATTTTTGCAAACAAATTTATGCGCTACTACTTAATTTTTAGTTTTCTTTTCCTTTTTCTGCAAAGTCAGGCACAATTTTTTCAAACCCCTATTCGCTTTTCGGCATTTTATCAAAACGAATTTAATCCCGAGTTTATTCATCAAAACAATATTAAGCAAGTCAAAATTACATATTCTAGTAAGGCCGATAATGAGCGAATTAAAGAAAGCCAGAAGCAAGAAATAACATATTTTGACAAAAGTGGATTGCCCGAAAAAAAAATTTCTATCCATTCCAACGACAGCATTGAAACGTTTTACTACTATACTGCAAATCACTTAACCATACTGCGTGAGTTTAATTCTGGCGGTATAAATACCTTTTATTTTAGTTACGACTCTGCGGCTAATCTTACTAAAGTTGTGCAATGCAAAGAGGAGAATGCAACAGATAGCAAACACTATTTCAGATTAAAAAAACAAGAAGTACAATGGCTCGAAACCTATACTTATGAGCAAATTAGCCCAAAGCAGATTCGAAAAAAAATATCCAACGATGTGGGAGCCGTGTATAAGGAGGCGTTTTTATACCTCAACGAAAAGGGCAAAACACTTGAAGAAAATGAGCGCTTTGTAGTTACAGGGGTTAGTCAAAATTTTCTTTATAGCTATAGCGAAGAAGGTGCTATTAAAAGCATCGACTTTGCTACTGATGTGGTTGGAAAATTGGAAGAAAATTATACTTTTACATACGATAGCAAGGGAAATCGTGCGAGTGAAACTTTTTTTAGAAATCATGAACAACGCTGGCAAAAAACGTATTTTTACGATGCAAAGCAACAGTTTCTTGAAGCTATAATTTTAAAGTATCCCAACCAAAGTACCTTCTATCTGCAAACTTTTAAAGTTGAATTTTACTAAAAAAAATATGACAACAGATTTTATCAGCCACCTCACTACCGAACTTCAAGCAATTAACGATGCAGGATTGTTTAAAAACGAACGCATTATTGTAAGCCCTCAGGGAGCCGATATTAAAGTAAACAGTGGAGCAGAGGTCATTAATTTTTGTGCAAATAATTACCTGGGTTTATCTTCCCATCCCAAGGTAATTGCTGCGGCCAAAGCAGCACTCGATACCCATGGATTTGGAATGAGTAGTGTTCGCTTTATTTGTGGAACACAGGATATTCATAAAACTCTTGAACAAAAAATTTCAGCTTTTTTAGGTACAGAAGATACGATTTTATATGCGGCAGCCTTTGATGCAAACGGTGGAGTTTTTGAACCATTGTTTTCTGAAGAGGACGCCATTATTTCTGATGCACTCAATCATGCTTCCATAATTGATGGTGTGCGTTTGTGTAAAGCAAAACGTTACCGTTATGCTAACAGCGATATGAACGACTTGGAAGAACAATTAAAGCTTGCTCAGGCACAGCGCTATCGAATAATTGTTACCGATGGAGTGTTTAGTATGGATGGTTACATTGCTAAGCTAGATGAAATTTGCAAGCTCGCCGAAAAGTACAATGCCATGGTTATGGTTGATGAATGCCATGCGTCTGGATTTATTGGTAAAACTGGTCGTGGTACGCACGAGCACAATGGCGTAATGGGAAAAATTGATATCATTACCGGAACACTTGGAAAAGCATTAGGTGGCGCAATGGGTGGTTTTACTTCCGGTAAAAAGGAGGTAATTGCTATGTTGCGTCAGCGTTCTAGACCTTATCTATTTTCTAACTCATTAGCCCCTTCAATTGTTGGGGCGTCCATTGCTGTTATGGATTTATTGAGTGAAACAACTGCTTTACGTGATAAGGTAATGAGCAATGCTCTTTATTTCAGAGAAGGTATGACTAAAGCCGGATTTGATATAAAGCCTGGAATACATCCTATTACTCCTGTAATGTTGTATGATGCAAAACTAGCACAAGTCTTTGCTGAGAAATTATTGGCTGAAGGTATTTATGTAATTGGATTTTTCTATCCGGTTGTTCCGAAAGATCTCGCTCGTATACGGGTACAGATTTCAGCAGCACATGAAATACATCATCTTGACAAAGCCATTGCTGCATTTACTAAAGTTGGTAAGGAATTAGGAGTACTCAAATAAAACAGTGTACTTAAGATTTCTTTTTAAAAAGTTCTGATTTATCAACCTTTTTCACCGGAGTATTATTTTTTAGAAGCTTTGAAACTGCACTGTAAGGTGAATAAATTATTTCGTCACCGGTGCTTATACCGTTTTTTATTTCAATAAAATTATTGTCTTGAATACCTGTGACAACTTCGGTTAAACGTGCTTTTTCGTTAACCAATACAAACACATACTCTTTAGTTTTTTCTTGTTTCTTAGCAACAGTGGAAGAAGAATTTGATTGATTATTTTCAGTTTCTTGAGCTGGCATATCAACTTCGTTGTTAGTTGGTACTTTTGCACCAAATGAACTAGTGTCCTCTCGAGTTGTAACAGCTTGTATTGGAAGCGAAATAACATTGTCAACAGTTTGAGTATGTATGTCAACAGTTGCCGACATACCCGGTCGAAAAGGCGAATAGTTTTTTTTGTCTGAAGGAATCAACTCTTTGTAGCTCTCTTGTAGAATACGAATCTTCACTGTAAAATTAGTTACTTGATCAGCCGACGAACCTGTGATATTTGCTGAGTTTGCTACTTCTGTAACCAATCCGCTAAATTTTTTATCCAAATAGGCATCCACTTCTATATCGGCTGTATCTCCTAAGCTTATACGAACAATATCATTTTCGTTTACTTCCACATTTACTTCCATTTCATTTAAATCGGCAATGCGCATTATTTCGGTACCGGCCATTTGAGAAGTTCCAACAACACGTTCGCCCAACTCTACATTTAATTTCGAAACCTTTCCGTTTACCGGCGATAAAATAGTGGTACGTTGCAAATTATCGCTTGCTTCTTTTTGAGAGGCGCTTGCATTTTTTACATTAAACTCACTTGCTGCAACTGTTTGTTTTGCTGCTTCCACATCGGCTTTTGCACTTTCATAAGCAGCTTTGGCTGCCTCAAAATCAGCTTGCGATACAGCATTTTGATCGAACAATTTTTTAGTGCGGTTAAATACCAGTTCGGTATTTGTAAAGGATGATTCAACTTGTGCTTGACGAGCTTTTGAATTTGCTAAATTTGCTTTCGAACTATTTACAGCTGCCTGCATTTTTTCGAGGTTCGATAAGTAAATATCCGGATTAATTTTACACAATATGGTTCCCTTTTTTACTTCATCGCCTTCTTTTACATTTAATTCAACTATTTGCCCCGACACATCCGGACTAATTTTAACTTCTACTTCAGGCTGTACCTTACCACTTGCTGAAACCGTTTCAATAATTTTACGCAATGCGGCTTTTTCAGTAACAACTTCGGTTTTATCGACACTTCCAATCCAACCAACTTTTTTGGCAATTATTAGCGCAATAATTAAAACAACTGTGCCGATAAAAAGGTGCTTTAATTTTATTTTTTTCATGATTAATGATTCCGTTAATGGAGGTGCAAGCTAATTAAAAAGCAATTGGTTTTCCCTGATAAAAATTAAGAACATTGAGTTTAAAAATAAAATCATATTTCGACTGAGCAAGTTCCGACTCAGCCTTTGTTAATTTATTTTTCGCATCGTTGTATTCAACCGGATTCAACATTCCAAGATTGTAACGTTGTTCGCTGTACGAAAATGATTCACGAAATGCAGTTACTGCTTTTTGTGTAGCTACATTTTTTTTAAATGCAGCTTGCGCATCTGAATATGCCTGCTGTATCGATTTGTACAAAGTTTTTTGAGCAGTTTCTAAACTTAATTCGGCACTTAGTTTATTTATTTTAGCCCTATTTATTGAATTTCGAACCTGAAATCCATTGAAAATAGGAATGCTCAAATTAAATCCAAACGATTTGTTAAGGTTGTCATTTATTTGTTTGGAGAAAGGAGTTTTTTCATAATTGTTCAGTAAAACCGGCCCTAATACTTGCTCATTAGAAGAAGTAATATAGGGAGTAGCTGCTAATCCATACATCGGTTCTCCCACCATACGCTGACTAAGCCCCGAATAACCGGTACCGTAAGAACCACTCATGGTTAATTGTGGACTCAGACTTCCTTTTGCAATGGAGATTCCTTTTTCAGCGCTCTTAATCTTTAAATTGGCACTCTTAATTTCAGGTCGGTTGGCTAATGCATTTTGATAAATTGCTCCTACATCCGAAAGGGCCTCGGCACTAATATTTTCGGGAAGCGTAGGGCGTGCAATTTTAAAATTTTTTACATCTTGCAACTCCAACAACTGCGCTAAATTTAAATAAGATAAATCCAAATTGTTTTGTGCTGTAACTACCTGTACTTCTTCATTGGCAGCCTGCGATTCAATGCTTAGTAAATTTCCTTTGGCACTGCTTCCGGCTTCAACCAATTTTTTTGTGCGCTCAACTTGACTTTTAGTAAGCAACAATTGTTTTTGCGCTAGCTCTAAGATTTCACTATCAAATAAAATTTGCAAATAGGCAGAAGCAACGTACAATGAAACATCGGATAAAATTTTTTCAGTATCAAATTTACCTGCAGCCAACAAAAGTTGATTTTGCTTAATAGTATTATAAGCTTGCAATCCGTTAAATAAATTTACATTGGCTTGCAGGCTATATCGGTCGGACCGTACTTTTTCGGTTGCAAAATTATTGGTGAAAGGGTCAATCGTTTTACCATAGTTGTAATAATTTGAAGCGCCAGCATTGATTGAGGGCAAAAGCGCGGCTTCACTTTGTAGTAAATTTCCTTTGGTTAAATCGTTTGATAAAACGCTTTGCTTTATTTGAATATTGTGCTTTAATGCATACTCAATACATTGCTGCAAAGTCCATGATTCTTCTGCCTTAGAAGAGAAAGCAAAAAAAGGAAATAGAAGCAAAAGCAATACTATTTTTCGAAAACTGTGTTGCATAGTGTTTTTTAATGAATAGCAAATTTATAATAATCCTTGTACACCATTCGTTAATTATGTGTAAATTGTTTTCTGAAATAGGTTACATTTGAAAAAAAATCCCGATCAAAAATTAGAACACAATCGATGAAAAAATTAATCCTTGAGGAAGATACTGATTTTCCCGGAATTATTTTAGACAAGGAAGCTGGAATTTTTAAAATTACCGGACGCTCTATTCCTCATGATACATCCAAATTTTATATACCGGTAATTGAGTGGTTTCGTGAGTATTCGCTCAACCCAAACGAACAAACTGCTTTTGAGTTTAAGCTTGAGTATTTTAATACATCTTCTCAAAAATACATCGCTGATTTATTTAAATTGCTTGATAAGATGTTTAAAAACGGTTACAAAACAAAAGTAGTTTGGATTTATCAACACGACGACGACGATATGCGCGACATCGGTAAAGAGTTTGATTATATTTTTGAATTACCTTTTGAGTTTAAAGAATACTAAAGCGAAAGCTCTTTTCGCGGATCCCAAAAGTGTTTGGTGAAATTCAGAATCTGATCATCTTTTACTTTTACACCTTCTTTCTCGAGTAAATGCTGCATGGCATCTGAAGTAGCAAAATGATGTTTTCCCGATAACATCCCGTTTCTATTAACTACTCTGTGCGCAGGAACTTTTGGTTTTTGTTGATGTGCAGCATTCATCGCCCAGCCAACCATTCGTGCTGATTTTGCACTCCCTAAATAAGCAGCAATTGCACCATAACTTGTTACTTTTCCTTTGGGAATTAAACGTGCTACTTGATATACTAAATCAAAAAAACCAGGCTCCTGTTGCATAGCTCTAATTTCGAAATAAATTAAATAACAACAATGTCGTAATTCAACAATAATCCGGCAAGGCCGTTGTGCGAAAATTTTGCCTTCTTAATTTTATTTTCAACCGGATGAATTCTGTAATTATAACTAGTGCTAAAATCAGCTTTTTCAAGAATTGTTTCAAAAAATGTTGCATCCAAAAAATCACAATTTCCAAATACCGAACTACTTAAGTCAGCTTGTGTAAAATCGCTTTCATGTAAGTTACAATTTGCAAAAGTTGTTTGTTTCAATTTCAGCTTATAAAACGATACTAAGTTGAGCAAGCATCCGCTAAAATTTAGGGCTAACAAAAAGGGATTGCAATTGCTAAAATCACAACCGGTTAATTTGCAATTAACAAATCGTGCAGTTTTTAAACCGGTATTTTTGAACTTAACCAAACTCAAATCACAATCTTGGAAGCTGCAATCACTAAAGGTGTAAGCGCCTACTTGTACTCCCGAAAAATTACAATTAACAAAGCTGCAATTTTCAAATTCGCAAAGCGATTTTAGT
>WBZU01002689.1_pt1 | contig 12079 bp, 12 predicted proteins | sample 5204311 | NCBI WGS metagenome assembly WBZU01 (sample SAMN12344359, study PRJNA552823) | activated sludge metagenome | biome: Activated sludge suspended growth; feature: Nitrification reactor; material: Wastewater; isolation source: activated sludge from nitrification reactor of wastewater... | reverse complement strand
GCCGCCACAAACCGGGCCGTGCCCTCGAACGCACCGACTACCGCTTCGACGTGGTGTCGGACTACGGCGCGTTCCGCGACCTGCAACGACACCGCCTGATGACGATCGAGTGGCAGGACCTGACGCCGGCCCACGGCTTCACCCGCCCGGCCGCCATCGACGAGGCCGGGATGACCGCTCGCTTCGACGAGGCCATGGATCGCTCCGCCGGGCTCTGGGCGGTCCTCGCCGAGCGGTTCCCCGAGCGAGCGTCCTACGCGGTGTCCCTCGCGTACCGGATCCGCTACGTCATGCAGTTCAACGCCCGCGAGGCCATGCACCTGATCGAGCTGCGCACCTCGGTGCAGGGGCATCCGAGCTATCGGGCGATCGGCCAGCGCATGCACCACCTGATCGCGGAGCGGGCCGGGCACCGCGCCGTGGCCGAGATGATGCGGTTCGTGGATCACTCCGGCGAGGCCGAGCTCGAGCGCCTGGGAGCCGAACGCCGGGCCGAGGCACGACGCAGCGAATCGGCCTGATCCGACGCTCCTGGTGGCCCGACGGCCGATCCGGTACTCCTGAGCGGGGCGCCGTGTCTATGATGCGCCCCGACCTCGACCCGAACCGGGCTCGACGGTCACCACGAGGCCGCGGAGAGGCGGACCTGGAGGGCACCCGACAACCGGGTTCCACCCCACGAGCCCCCACAGAGAAGCCCGCAGCCACAGGCCAGCAGGAACAAGGCCAGAAGGACACGGTCACAGCGACATGGACGACGACGAACTCCTGGAAGAGGAACTCGACGAGGAGGAGGGTCTCGAGGACGAGGACGCCCTCGACGACGAGATCGACGACGAGATCGACGACGTCGACCTCGACGGCGAAGAGGACGTAGCCGAAGTCGACGACGACGAAGAGGACGACGTCCCGGCAGCCAAGGCCAAGCGCCCCTCGTCGGCCGATGACGACGACGAGGACGACGAGGACGTCGATCCCGACGACGTCGAGGCCGATCTCGACACCATCCTCAAGGACCGGATCGCGGCGGGTGCCGACGAGGACGACGAGGACGAGCTCGAGGAGCCCGGCACCGAGAGCACCGAGCGGGTGGCGGCCAAGACCGCGGACGAGTTCACCTGCCCCACGTGCTTCCTGATCGTGCACCCCCGCCAGTTCGGGCGCAGCGGGGCGCTGAGCTGTCCCGAGGGCTACGACCCGTGCGGCGCCATCGAGATCCTCACCCGAGGCACCAAGGCTCCGGCCCGGGCCAAGAAGGGCTGACGCCGCGCTGTGAACCCCCTCCAGATCCCCGAGCTGCTGGCACGAGAGGTGTCCGAGGCGGTCCCGGCCCTCGTCGAACGCACCCGGGCCCAGGTCGAGCTGACCCAACGGCTGGTGGGGCAGCTCCCGTGCCTGTCCAACCTGTGGGGACAACAGAGCTCCCCGGCCGGTGACCGATCCGCTCGCACCCCTGAGGACTCCGACGGGGGCGACCGTGAGGGCGCCGACGGGGCGGATCACCCCGATCCCGCTCCGACCGCCGTAGAGGCCGACGACAACGACCAGATCCCGACCGTCGCCGTGCAGGACCTGGCCATCCCCGACTACGACAGCCTGGCAGCGTCACAGGTCGTGCCCCGTCTGGCGTCGCTCGACCCCGCGGAGCTCGCCCTCGTGCTCACCTACGAGCAGAGCCACCGGTCCCGCCAGACGATCCTGAACCGGGTGCGGCAGCTGCAGGCCGCGACGAACGGCTCCTGATCCGATGGGCGAGGAGCCCTCTGGTCCCGCCCCGTTCGAGCCGGGCGTCCGGCGGGCCCGGCCTGCCGACCGCGGCGAGCTGGTGCGCCTCGGTGATGCGGCCAGAGCCCACCTGGGACTCCACCGCGGCGGAGACGTCTACCAGGAGCGGGAGGGCCGCACCGAACCGCTCCGGGCGTCCCTCGACGCCGACCTCGCAGCCGCCGACGCGGGTTCCGCCCTCGTGCTCGTCGGCGGTCTGGGCCCGGTCGCGGTCGGCTACGCCGTGGTCCGCCTTGAGGAGACCGGGATCGGTCGACTGGCGGTCGTCTCCGACCTGTTCGTCGAGCCCGACGCCCGGTGCGTCGGCGTCGGACGGGCCCTGATGGAAGCGGTCGTGGAGTGGGCCACCGACTCCGGGTGCCACGGTGTCGACGCCGAGGTCCTGCCGGGCGACCGCTCCACGAAGAACTTCTTCGAGGGATTCGGACTGGTCGCCCGCAAGATCACCGTGCACCGGTCGTTGGGGGAGCGGAGCCCCGACGACGACCGTGGCTGAGGACCCACCACCGGTCCTGCGGGCCGCGGCCGTGGTCGCCCACGGCAACGACCTGCTCATGGTCCGCTCGGCCGACGGGGGGGCGGACAGGGGCTGGTCGGTGCCGAGCGCCCCGGTGCGGGGCGGCGAGACCATGGTCGAGGCGGTGGTGCGCGCCGTGCGCTCCCTCACGGGGCTCGACGCGCTGTGCGGCACGTTTCTCGGCTGGTACGAGGTCATGCCCGTAGGGTCGGACCGGGGCACCCCCCACGAGGTCGTGGCGTGCTTCCGGGCCGTGTCGCTCGATCCCGATGAGCCGACCCCGGGGTCGGGAGTGATCGAGGCCCGGTGGATGGCGGCGTGGGACGTCTCGGAGCTGCCTCTGGCCGACGGCCTGGCCGAACTTCTGGCCGAGCACGGCTTCATCGACACTCTGGCCTGAACAACACCCTGGCCTGAACGACGCTCTGGCCTGAACCGCGGGTCACCCCTGGGCGTCGAGTGACCCCGGGGTGACCCGCGCTCAGCGGGCGTGGATCAGCGACCCTTCCAGTTGGGCTTGCGCTTCTCGGCGAAGGCGGTGAGGCCCTCGGAGAAGTCCTCGGTGCCGAACATCTTGATGATGCCCTCGCCGGAGAGCTTCCAACCCACCTCGTCGGGCTGGTCGGTGGCCTCGATCATGATCCGTCGGCTCTCGGCGACCGCCAACGGAGCGTTCTCAGTGATCTCCGCGGCCAGACCCAGCGCCGTCTCGAGCGCCTGACCCTCGTCGCAGAGTCGGTTGACCATCCCGAAGTCGTAGGCGCGCTCGGCGGGGAAGTCGAGGCGGCCGGTCAGGGCCAGCTCCATGGCGACGTTGCGGGGGATCTTGCGGGGCAGGCGGAAGAGCCCGCCGGCGGCAGCGACCAGATTGCGCTTCACCTCGGGGATGCCGAACACAGCGGTCCGCGACGCCACCACCATGTCGGCGGCGAGCACGATCTCGGTGCCGCCGGCCAGGGCCGGGCCGTCGACCGCGGCGATGATCGGGGTGTTGCGTTCACGGGTGACGAAGCCGGCGAAGCCGCCCCGGGCGGTCTGCATGCCGCCCGGATCGACCGCCATCTGCTTGAGGTCGGCGCCAGCGCAGAAGATGTAGCCCTTGTCGGTCTTGGCCCCGGTCAGGACGCCGACCCACACCTCGTCGTCGGCCTCGATCTGGTCGATGGCGTCCTCGATGCCCTGGGCGACGTCGCTGTTGACGGCGTTGCGGGCATCGGGCCGGTTGATCGTGATGATCCCGACGTTGCCCTGCTTGGTGTACTCGATGGTCATGGTCCGCCACGTTACCGCCCGGCCGGACTCCCCCTTGACCGACCGGTCTACTCCGAGCAGCGGGAACCGCCCGGGGGTCTCCGGGTCAGCGCGGGTGATCGCTAGGGTGCGCCGCTGATGACCGCCATCGACGCCCTCGTGTTCGACTTCGACGGGACGCTTGTCGACTCCGACGACGCCCTGATCCGACCGCTGCTGGCATTGGGCGTACCCACCGAGGAGATCACCTTCGGACACGCCGTGGCCGAAGAGTGCGAGCGACTCGGGATCCCGATGGAGTCCTACGTCGGCCTCTACGACGACTCCGCCGCACAGCCGTTCCCCGGCGTCGACGACGTCATCGGACAGCTCGGCCGGTGGGCGTTGTGCTCGAACAAGCACCCCCGACCGGCCCGCTCCGAGTTGGCTCGCCTGGGCTGGAATCCCGAGGTGGCGCTGTTCGCCGACAGCTTCGACTGGGCCCACAAGGAGCTCGGCCCGGTCCTCGACGCCCTGGCTCTCACACCCGACCGGGTGGTGATGGTCGGTGACAGCGCCGGAGACGTCCGGGTCGCCGAGGCGGTCGGCTGCCGGTACGTGTGGGCGGGGTGGAACCCCCGGGTCCGGGCGGCCCGCCCCCACGGACGGGTGCTCGACCGGCCCGAACAGCTGCTCGACCTCTACGGCTGACCGACGTCAGTCCTCGGAGCTCGCCGATCCGGCCTGGTCCGACTCGGATGCAACCGACTCGGACGGAACCGGCTCGGTGGGGGCAGACTCTGCCTCGACGACCTCGACGACCGCTTCGGCCTCAGCGGTCACCGCGGATGCTGCGTCGTCCGATGCTGCGTTGTCCGCTGTCTTGTCGTCCGATGCGGCGTCGTCCGTCGTCTTGCCGGAACCGGTCGATGCCTTGTCACCGGGCTTCGCGCCCCGACCGGCACCGGAACGGCCGCGGGGCGGGCGACGACGCTTGGCCGCGGCGGCTTCGGAGGGATCGACACCGAACAGAGCGGCGATGGCGGGGACCCGGTCCGCAACCCGACGAACAGCCTCGAGGAGGTCGTCGGTGGGGGTCTCGGGTCGCCCGGCCGGAGTCACCTGCTGGCGTACGGGAGAGAAGGCCAGGGCGTCGAGCGCCGCGGCCCACAGCTCCTGGTTGGTGCCGGGGGTCAGGCCCTCGGACACCGCTGTGACCAGTCGGGCCGACAGCTCGGTCGGGACCGGCGTGCCGGCCTTGGGTGGACGGGAGCTGAGCCTCAGGGCCCGCACGAATCGTCCCGCGTCGAGGTTGGCGGCGATGTCGGCCACCCAGTTGGCGTGCTCCTCGTCGACACGGCGGGTCAGACCGGTCCGCAGCTCCTCGAGCATGGCGCGGGCCTCGTCGTCGTGGGAGGCCCCGTCACCGGCCACCACCACCGAGCGGAGGTCGCGCAGGTCGAGCTCGTCGAGATCCGCGATCGCGGCGGCGGCCCGGTCCTTCCACTCGGCGTCGCGCAGCCGGGGGTACAGGCTCTCGGCCATGGCCACGACCTGATCGACGGGCTGCTCGGGCCGGTTCTCGGTCCTGGCCTGCTCGTTCTGGGCCACCACGGCCTCGCGCACGGCGGGGACCCCGCCACGGAGCACCTGCTCGGCGATGGCGCGCTGCTCCTCGGGAACGGCGGCGATCACCGCGTTGCGGTGCGCTCGACCCGGCCGCAGCCGCTTGGGCTTGGGTCGCTCGGGGACCTCGGGACGCGGCCCCCGCGGCCGGTCGGGCCGGTCGCCACGGTCACGGCGCTCCCGACGGGGTCCGTCACCGTCGCGATCGCGTCGACGGCCCCGGCCCTCACCGCGACCGCGCGACACCAGCTGGGTGGTGACCAGCGGCTCCTCGCGGCCCGAACCCATGATCTCGAGCAGCTCCGGCTGCTTGCGCGTCCCCTTCGGTGCCAGCACCTCGACGATGTCTATGCCGTCGATGAGGAACTCGGCCTCGGCCCGCAGCACGTCGCCGACCTTGGAGCCTCCCGGCAGCAACGAGCCGCTCAGGTCGCCCTTGGGCAGCTTGGCTCCGGCGGCGCGCCAGGTCCAGGTTCCATCGGGGCGTTCGGAGGTCAGCTCGATCTCGAGTCGGCGGGACATGGCGGCCACGCTAACGGACGCCCCGGCGACCCACGTAGCCCGATCCGCCGTTCTGTAGTGCGAGATCCAGCCGTTCGCCTGGATCTCGCACTACAGAACAGGGCGTGCCCCTGCTGCTGTGCGACCTCGACGAGACGATCCTCGAACGACGAGAGGCGCTCGAGCGCTGGGCCACCGGGTTCGCCCGCGATCGCGGCCTGCCCTCCGGTGCGGTCCGGGCGATCCTCGACGAGGACCACCACGGGGCCCGGACGCGCCCCCAGTTCGTCGAGGCGGTCAACCACCGCCTGGGGCTGGAGCCGCCGCTGACGCTCGACTACCTGCGCGACTACGTCGCCTGCTTCACGCTGGAACCCGACAACGCGGAGGCGCTCAGGCGTGCCCGCCTCGCCGGCTGGACGATCGCCATCGCCAGCAACGGGGAGCAGCCCCAGCTCGACAAGATCGCCGTGGTCGGCCTCTCGGCCTACGTCGACGCCGTCGCGGTGTCGGCGATCGACGGGGTCCGCAAGCCCGACCCGGGGTTGCTGCGCATCGCCGCCGAGCGGGCCGGGGCCGCACTCGAGGGATCGTGGATGATCGGCGACGACCCGCTCAACGACGTCCAGGCCGCCCGGTCTGCCGGGATCCGCAGCGTCTGGCTCCGCCGGGGCCGCACCTGGCCCGATGGTCTCGAGCCGCCGACGGAACAGGCCGACTCGTTCGCCGCGGCCGTGGATCTGGTGCTCGACTCAGCCCCCTGATCCGGCCGCCTCCAAGGCGTCGAGGAGGGCGTTCTCCAGCACTTCGGGCAGACCCGGGTGGTTCCAGATCTGCTCGCGGGCGACCTGTTCGGCGGTCAGGCCGAAGGTCATGGCCTGGGCGATCTGCTGCATGAGCGTGGCGGCCTGCGGACCGATCACGTGACCGCCGAGGATCCGGCCGCTCTCGGGGTCCACCAGCACCTTGGCGAACCCGGTGAGGTCCTCGAGCGCCCAGCCGTAGGCGACGTCGCCGTAGTCACGGCGCCCGACGACGAACCGGCGACCGGCCTGGGCCAGCGTGGCCTCGGTCTCGCCGACCGAGCCGATCTCCGGGTGGGAGAACACGGCGTGGGGCACGACGCGCTCGTCGAGTCGGATCGGGTCCTCGGGGTGCGCCACGTTGTGGAACGCCACGCGGGCCTCGCGGTTGGCCAGGTGCTTGAGCTGGTTCGGGTTGCGGATGTCGCCGAGCGCCCACACGTTGGGGGCGGTGGTCGCCAGAGTGTCGTCGGTGACGACGTAGCCACGATCGTCGAGGGCGACTCCGGCCGCCTCGACGCCCAGCTCCGCGCCGTTGGGCCGCCGCCCGGTGGTCACCAGGAGGGTGTCGCCGACCACGACCGTCGGCTCGGAGGGACGAGCGCCATCGTCAGGGGAGCAGCCGTCGACGGGGGAGAGGTGCAACCGGAACTCGCCGGCCCGGTGCTCGACCGAGTCGACCCGGACCCCGACCCGCAGGTCGACGTAGCGACCGAACTCGGCGGTGAAGCGCTCCGAGACCTCCGGGTCCTCGTGGCGCAACATGAGGGCGCCGCGGTGCAGCACGGTCACCTGGCTGCCGTAGGCCGAGAAGACGTGACCGAGCTCCGCGGCGATGAACCCGCCGCCCAGGATCAGCAACCGTCGAGGCACCTCCTCGACGCGCATGATCGTGTCGGAGGTGTGGAACGGAGTGCCGGCCAGACCCGGGATGTCCGGGATCACCGGCGACGCCCCCGCCGCCAGCACCACGTGGTCCGCGGTGATGTCGATGACCGAGCCGTCCGCAGCAGTCACCCGCAGCGCCCGCTCACCGGTGAAGCGGCCGTCGCCGACGAACAGCCGGACGTTCGACTGAGATCGCCGGTAGACCTCGCCCCCGCTCGAGATCGGATCGATCCGCCCGAAGGTCCGATCCCGGATGGCGGGCCAGTCGATGCGGGGCGGCTCGAAATGCACCCCGAGAGCGGCCGCGTCAGCGGCCTCACGAACCCGATGGGCGGGCAGCACCAGCATCTTGGAAGGGATGCAGCCCCGGTTCAGGCAGGTCCCGCCGAACACTCCGCGCTCGACCATCCCGATCGACCATCCGTCGAAGTCGCCGGCGGGGATCGAATTGCCCGACCCCGTCCCGACGATCAGCAGGTCCACGTGGGTCGACTCGTTGGGCATCGGCCGAGACTACGGCCGGGACGGAGCCGACCCGGACCGGAACTGCAACGCGTTACAGTTCCGAACCGGCCGGTCGCGACACCACGCGACCCACCGACGTCGAGCACACCCGGCCCATCGGGGGAGAGATCCCATGCACATCGCCTACACGGAGGACCAGCAGCGCCTCCGCGACGAGCTGCGCGCCTACTACGACGACCTGCTGACCGACGAGGTCAAGGAGCTCCTGCACCAGGAGGCGGGGGTCGGCCCCACCCACCGTCGCATCGTCAAGCAGATGGCCACCGACGGCTGGCTCGGCATCGGCTGGCCCACCGAGTACGGCGGCCAGGGCCGCAGCCAGATGGAGCAGTTCATCTTCTTCGACGAGTCGATGCGCATGGGCGCCCCGGTCCCGATGCTGACCATCAACACGGTCGGGCCGACGATCATGCAGTACGGCACCGATGAGCAGAAGGACTTCTTCCTGCCCAAGATCCTGGCCGGGGACCTGCACTTCTGCATCGGCTACTCCGAGCCGGGTGCGGGCACCGACCTGGCCGCCCTGCGCACCAAGGCCGTCCGCGACGGCGACGAGTTCATCATCAACGGCCAGAAGATGTGGACGTCACTGGCCTCGGACGCGGACTACTGCTGGCTGGCGGTGCGCACCGACCCCGACGCACCCAAGCACAAGGGCATCTCGATGATCATCGTCGACATGCGCTCGCCGGGCATCACCGTCGACCCGCTGCACCTGCTGTCCAGCCACGACATCAACGCCACCTACTTCGACGACGTCCGGGCCCGGGCCGACTGGCTGGTCGGCGGCGAGAACAACGGCTGGAGCCTGATCGTCAACCAGCTCAACCACGAGCGCGTGACGTTGTGCTCGCCCGGTCTGCTCGAGCAGTCCTACATGGAGGTGCGGGAGTGGGCGCAGAACACCACCAACGCCGACGGCTCCCGGGTGATCGACCGTGAGTGGGTGCAGCTCAACCTGGCCCGTGTGCACGCCGGGCTCGAGTTCCTCCGCCTGATCAACTGGAAGGTCGCCTGGACCGCCACCGAGGGCCGCCTCGACGTGGCCGACGCGTCGGTCATCAAGACCTTCGGCACCGAGTTCTACCTGGAGGCGTTCCGCCTGCTGATGGAGATCCTCGGCCCGTCGGCCTACCTGGAGCGCCACTCGGTCGGCTCGGTGCTCAAGGGCCGCCTGGAGGGCAACTACCGCAGCCTGCTGATCCTCACCTTCGGCGGCGGCACCAACGAGATCCAACGGGACCTGATCGGCATGTTCGGCATGGGCCTGCCGCGGGCGATCCGCAGCTGAGCATCCGGGACGGGACGAGAGGACGACACGACATGGACTTCACCTTCAGCGAGGAGCAGCAGGCGATCGGCGACCTGGCCGGTCAGGTGCTCGGCGACCGATCCACCCACGAGCGCCTGCGCGAGCTCGAACGGTCCGACGGCCCGCGATTCGACGCGGACCTGTGGGCCGAGCTCGCAGAGCTCGGCGTTCTCGGCGCCACCGTGCCCGAGGAGCACGGGGGAGCGGGGCTCGACCTGGTCGCCCTCGGCGCTGTGCTCGAAGCCGCCGGACGGACCGCGGCCGCGGTCCCGCTGTGGGAGACGCTCGGCCTCGGCGTCCCCGCCATCGCCCGCTTCGCCCCGGCATCGCTGGCCGCCGAGGTGCTGGCTGCAGTGGCCGCGGGCACGACGGTGTTGACCGCGGCGTGGCACGAGACCGGCGCCGAGCCGCTGGTGCCGACCACGATCGCGTCACGCTCCGGTGACGGCTGGACCGTGACGGGCACCAGGGTCTGCGTCCCCGCCGGCGCGATCGCCGACGCGGTGCTGGTTCCCGCGGCGCTCGAGGACGCCGGGTCGGTCGGCCTGTTCCTGGTTCGCTCGGATCGGGGCCGTGCCGACGGCGTGGGCATGGAGCCTCTCGTCACCACTCTCGGCGACCCCCAGGCCGCCCTGCTGTTCGCCGAGGCACCGGCCACGCTCGTCGCCGAGGGGGCCGAGGCCCTGCGCTGGGCCTACGAGCGGGCCGTGGCCACCCAGTGCGCGGTCGCCACCGGAGTGTGCGCCGAGGCGCTGCGCCTGACCGCCGACTACACCAAGGAGCGCAAGCAGTTCGACGTGCCGATCGCGTCGTTCCAGGCCGTGGCTCACCGGGCGGCCGACGCCTACATCGACACCGAGGCGGTGCGGCTGACCACGCACCAGGCGCTGTGGCGCCTGGGCAACGACCAGCCGGCCACCGCCGAGGTCGCCACCGCCAAGTTCTGGGCCGCCTGGGGTGGTCAGCGGGTCGTGCACGCGGCCCAGCACCTCCACGGCGGCGTGGGCGTGGACCGCGACTACCCGCTGCACCGCTGCTTCCTGCAGGCCAAGGAGCTGGAGCTGCAGCTCGGCGGGTCCACGCAGCAGCTGCTGGCGTTGGGCGACTTCATCGCCCACGAACCGGTCTGAATTCCGCCGGGGTTCCCGACGATCGGCGCTGCCCGCCGCGGGTCCTGCTCCCGTGCCGACTCAGGCAACCAGCCGGTCGAGAACCCGGTCGAGGGCGTCGGACCCCTCCGATGGGACATCGAGAGCCGTCCGGGCGTCCTCGGCCACCGGGACGTAGTGGTAGGGCAGGCCCTTGGACACCGCGAGGTAGTACATCGACGGATCGAGGGTCGGCGGGTCGAACAGCTCGACCACGTGGGCGGACCGGCTGATCAGCGCCACGGCCAGGGCGTCGCGACCCCGACCGACGATCATCTCCGCATCGCGCAGGACCGCCAGCCGTTCGGCCACCGACCCCCCGACCCGGTCCAGATCGACGATGCCGTGGAGGTCGAGGACCTGCTGCAGCTCCTCTCGGTCGGGCACGTCGGCGTCGGTCGCAGCCGAGACGTACACGCGTCGAGGTGCATCGGATGCTTCGGGCAGGGGTACGCGATCGCTCCATCGGCGATACCAGCTCGGCACAGCACCCGCGCCCGGACGGGTCACGAAGTTGGGGATGACGACCCGGGCCGCCCGGACCGGCTGACCGGGTTCGACCTCCCGGAGTCTGACCCGGTGCCCTCCGAGGCTCCCCAACAGGGTCGCCTCCAGCTCACTCAGGGCCCCACCGTGGAGCAAGGTGATCGGACCGAGCCGCCCGAGCGCGGGATGGGCCACCAGCCCCGCCCGGGGAAGGTCGTCGACCAGCGTGTGGTAGTCGGAGCGCAGGGGAGAGCGGAACACCGCCACCGTGCCGTCGAGGTCGAGCGGCGGGGTTCGCAACTCCTTGCCGTCGAGCGGGACTCGCCCGATCATCGGCGAGGTGACGCTCTCGGCGACCACCCGGCCGTCACTGGTGCAGACCACACCGCTGCCCGGCATCACAACGGCGTCGGGGATCACGTGCAACCGAGCGGGGGGCAGCGCAAGCCTCGATGTGCCCAGTCCCATGTTGCGGACCTCGGGCGACAGAGGGAGCGAGTCGATGCCCGGGCATGGCAGCGACTCGCCACCACCGAGGTGGATGAGCTCGGCGCCGCCCAGCATCGACGCCGGGACGGTACGGGGCCAGGCATGACCACGGCGAGCGCTGAGCCGGCCACGACCGGAGGGAGGCAACCACCTCGTCATCAGCTCCACCATCCTTCCCATCGTCACGGAACTGTAACCGAACGGAGACCGGCCGGCGATGACCGACCTCGGGGATATTCGGGCCCCCCGGACCGAGGCGCGACGGCCGCTCCGACCCTCCGGTACCCTCACGTCGTCAGAGCGATCGTCGCCCTGACGACAGGTCGACCGGAAGGGGACCCACCCGTGAAGATCCTCGTCGCCACCGATGGCTCTCCGCACGCCATCGACGCCGCGGCAAGGGGGCTGGCCGTCCTCGGTGCGGCCGAGTCGGTCACCCTGCTGTGCGTCGTGCACACACCCGCGGTCGTGTCGTCGGGCATGGAGTCCGGCTTCGCCGGTGGCATGGCGACGCCGGAGGTGGTCGACGCCGCGTGGGTCGGCGCCAAGGAGGAGGCCGACGCCAGCATCGACCGCACGATCGCGGCCCTGCCCGGAGATCTTCCTTACGAACGGCGCGTCGAGACCGGCGAGCCCGGCCTCGCCATCGTCGCCGCCGCGGAGGAGATCGGGGCCGACGTCATCGTGATCGGGTCGCGGGGGAGAGGGGCGATCAAGCGCGCCCTGCTCGGCTCGGTGAGCAGCCACGTGGTGCACAACGCCCCGTGCC
>WBZU01002687.1_pt1 | contig 12081 bp, 9 predicted proteins | sample 5204311 | NCBI WGS metagenome assembly WBZU01 (sample SAMN12344359, study PRJNA552823) | activated sludge metagenome | biome: Activated sludge suspended growth; feature: Nitrification reactor; material: Wastewater; isolation source: activated sludge from nitrification reactor of wastewater treatment... | reverse complement strand
TCTTTGAGTGAGGACGCCTTATTTGCTGTCCCCAAGTCTTTGAGAGAAGCTTCCTACGGATTAGGCGCGACAAAATTTCAGACTTCATTCAAAGTATTGCTTCCCGCAGCATCATCAGGCATCATCATGTCAGTGATACTAGCCATTTCTCGAGCCGTGGGAGAAACCATGATAGTGGCCATTGCTGCAGGTCAGCAACCCAGACTGACAGCAAACCCTCTGGTACCTATTGAGACCATTACCACGTTCATCGTTCAGGTGAGTCTTGGGGATGTCGTTCAGGGTTCTCTGGAATATCAAACCATATTTGCAGCCGGGATAGCGCTTTTTGTTTTGACATTCGCGTTGAACAATCTCAGTTTTTGGATGAAAAAAAGATTGCAGGAAAAGTATGAGTAAAATGTCTAAATCGAACAGTTCGACATCTATGATGATGGATAAAATGTTCCGCTACTTTGGTTTGGCTTGCACGTTTTTTGCATTGATGATACTCGCTTTTTTTCTCATCAAATTATTGAGCGAAGGGGCATCAAGAATAGATTGGACTTTCCTAAGTTCATTTCCTTCAAGATCCCCTGAAAAAGCCGGAATCATCGTACCTCTTGTTGGATCCTTTTACATACTTGCCTTGACCTTGGTCATTGCTATTCCTCTTGGTGTATTTTCAGGAGTATATCTGGAAGAATATGGACGAAAATCAAAGCTCAACGCATTGATAGAAATCAATATCGCCAATCTGGCAGGTGTCCCATCGATCATTTACGGACTACTTGCATTGGAAATTTTTGTGAGGTGGCTCGGATTAGGAAAAAGCTTACTGGCCGGTGCACTTACGCTTTCTCTCCTCATTCTGCCTGTCATCATTGTGGCTACAAGAGAAGCCTTGAAAGCTGTGCCAAAGACCATTCGGGAAGCATCTTACGCACTTGGAGGAACAAAATGGCAGACCATACTGCATCAGGTTTTGCCAGCAGCCTCAGGAGGAATTCTGACGGGTGTGATCCTTGCGATGTCCAGAGCAATTGGCGAGTCAGCTCCACTCATTGTCATCGGAGCAATGCTTTATATATCTTCACTACCGAGTACACCACTTGACGATTTTTCGGTGTTGCCCATTCAAATATTCAACTGGTTGTCCAGACCACAACCGGGCTTTATTATCAATGCATCTGCTACAATCATTATTCTTTTGGTCATTATTTTGATCTTGAATGGATTAGCAATTTATCTGCGTAACAGATGGCAAAAAAAAGTTAACTGGTAATGATTTTATATGACAAAACTGACCGCTGAAAATATTGACGTTTACTACGGCTCTAAAAGGGTGATCCATGATGCCAGTCTTTCGATAGAGAGCAACACTGTCACTGCATTTATCGGGCCTTCCGGATGTGGGAAATCTACTTTTTTAAGATGTATCAACAGAATGAATGATTATATCGAAGATTTCCGAAAAACAGGTGTCATCCGGATCGATGGGAAGAACATTTATGATAAAGATGTCATAGTAGAAGATTTGAGGAAAAGAGTTGGGATGGTTTTTCAAAAACCAAATCCCTTTCCAAAATCGATATATGAAAATGTCGTTTATGGGTTGAAAATCCAGGGAGTTCGCCAAAAAAGTCAACTGGACGAAATTGCCGAAAAATCTCTCATTCAAGCAGCACTTTGGAATGAGGTCAAAGATGAATTAAGTAAATCCGCTCTCTCACTTTCAGGAGGACAACAACAAAGATTATGCATAGCGCGTGCACTGGCTGTGGATCCGACGATCCTGCTAATGGATGAACCAGCGTCTGCCCTCGACCCGATATCCACTGCAAAAATTGAAGAACTCATATACCAACTCAAAGAAAATCTTACGATCATCATTGTGACGCACAATATGCAACAAGCAGCCAGAGTAAGTGATAAGACGGCATTTTTTTATTTAGGAGATCTGATCGAATTCGACCAAACAAAAAAAATATTTACCAATCCCAACAAAGAGCTCACCCAAAACTATATCACCGGCCGCTTTGGTTAAATGCATTATCATTGAATACAAAAAGAAAGGAATATGAATCATCTCGAAACTGAATTGCAGGAACTCAGACAGACCACTGTGCAAATGTGGAATCTTGTCATTTCTCAAATTAAAAAAACCAGGATGGCATTGCAACAATTCGATTCGGATATTGCCAGAGAAGTAAATGCTACAGAGAAAAGAGTTAATGCCATGGAACTGAAAATAGATCAGGATTGTGAAAATATTATAGCATTATTCAATCCTGTTGCAATAGATTTGAGATTTGTTCTGGCTATATTAAAAATAAATAATAATCTCGAAAGAACAGGTGATATCGCGCAGGGGATTGCCAAACTCGTCATCCAATCCAACGCTGCTTTTGAACCTAATTTAGTAACACAGAGCGAAATTTATCGCATGATGGACGAATCCATTGGGATGTTGGAGTCATTGTTAAAATCCTTTGAACAAGAGGATTCACAGCTTGCAAGAACAATTTTTGCAAGAGATGAAATACTTGATGTTATTAACCGCAATGCGAATGAAAAAATTGCAGAATACATTCGACAAAATCCTGAGAACATTGAACAATCTTTGAATTGTCTTTCCTCTATCCGAAAGTTGGAACGAGTAGGAGATCAGTGCAAAAACATCGCAGAAGAAATCATTTTCTATCTGGAAGCCAAGGTGCTCAAACATTTGAAGAAAAAATATAAAATAAATCCTGAATAAAAATAATTGAGTGTGCTCATTATAGGGGCAAATATTCTTTTACTCCATCTCAGCGAGTTCCATCCATCTCATCTCATTCGTATCGATAATACGTTGAATTTCTATGAGTCTCTTATTAAGATCGCTAATGCGATCATTACTCATTGTTTCTTCTGAAAATAACAGAACCAATGCATCTCTTTCTTTCATTAGTTTTTCATTCTCAGCTTCTATTTTGTTCATTTCTTTTTTAAACTGATTGCTGAGCTTGTTATTGCGTGGCCTCTCGACTTTAGGTTGATCCACAGGAGGGTCAGAACTTGATCCAAGAGCTGAAATTTCTGCTTTTAAAGACTCTCTATATCGGGAATAATTTCCGGGAAAATCTCGTAGTTGACCATCTTTTTCCAAAACAAAAAGATGCTCCACAATCTTGTCCATAAAATACCTGTCATGGGAAACAATCACTACTACACCAGGAAAATCAAGCAAAAATTCTTCCAATACATTGAGTGTGATGATATCCAGATCATTTGTAGGTTCGTCGAGGATGAGAAAATTAGGATTACTGATCAGCACTGTGAGCAGATAAAGTCTCCTTCTCTCCCCTCCGCTGAGTTGGGAAACAAAAACTTGCTGTTGAGGTCTTGGAAATAAAAATTTTTCCAACAATGATTCGGCTGAAAGTTTGTGTGATTTTTTTAATGGAATATAGTCAGCGATTGACCTGACGACGTCTATTACTTTCTTGTCTTCATCCAGGATCAATCCATCTTGCTCATAATATCCGAAATGGACTGTTTCACCGATAATAATTTTGCCCTGATCCGTTTTAATTTGTCCAGTAAATAATTTGAGTAAAGTTGTTTTTCCCGCACCGTTGGGACCAACTATACCCACACGATCCTTAGGTTTAAATTTGTAAGAAAAACCATTGATGATTTTTCGATCGGAATAGGACTTGATAACCTGATGCAACTCAAGCACTTTTGTGCCTAGTCTTGGGGTCTCGATTTCAAATTCTATTTCGCCAGGTTCCTTTGGCCCTTGTAAACTTTCTTTGACATCATAAAACTGATCTACTCTGGATTTGGACTTGGTCGTTCTGGCCTTTGGCATTCTTTGCACCCATTGCAGTTCTTTTTTAAGCCATTTTTCTGTTTTGTCTTTTTCAACTGCTTCATTGAGTTGCCTCAGCGCTTTCTTTTCAAGGTAACTTTCATAATCACCGATATACTTGTAAAGTTGGCCACGATCCAACTCGAGAATGACATTGCAAACTCTATTTAAAAAATATCTGTCATGTGTCACCATGAGCAAAGTAATCTGCGATTGATCCAGGTATTTTTCCAACCACTCTATCATTTCAAGGTCGAGATGATTGGTGGGCTCGTCCAGAATCAGAAAATCGGGTTGGTGACAGAGAGCATGAACAAGTGCTAGTCGTTTTCTCTGACCTCCTGAAAGTTGTCTCACAGGAAAGTTAACATCCGGAAGTTTGCACCTACTGAGTAGCTCGTTGATATTCGTTTCAATCTCCCAAGCCTTACTTTCCTCCATGAGGTGTAAAGCTTGCTCTATTCTTTGAGGATCATTGGATGCTTGTGCTTCATGGAGTGCTTTAAGCGGTTTTAACCAATGTTCGTCAGAATGCAGCAAAGATTCCAATATGTTGCCTTCATCCTGGAGATTGGGCTCCTGAGCCAAATATACTGCTTTGATATCCTTATTGATCCAATAGTCAGCTTTTTCACCTTCAGGGGCGTCTATCCCGGCAGCTATACGGAGTAAGCTTGATTTTCCACTTCCATTGCGAGCAATGATTGCAACTTTATCACCCTGATTGATCAATAGATCGATCCGATTGAAAAGCAGCTTTTCACCGTAAGACTTACTTATTCCTTCGAGCTTGAGATAATTCATTCAGCAGACTATGAGTGCTCAAAGATAGCGGAGTATTTGTAAGATTTGCGGACCTTCAAAGCGATTCAACTCCTGTGACTATGATTCACTCAGGTCTCGCTTCGATTTTGTAGCGACGGTAGGTTTTTTTCATCTTGTCTGCAAGCAACTTATCCTTATCTGTAATGATACCTCCTGCACTATGTGTGCTCAATTGAACATCCACTATATTCCAACTATTTGACCAATCGGGATGATGATTGGTTCTCTCACAAAACATAGCGACTTCTGTCATAAAGGCAAAGGCTTCAGTGAAATCTTTGAATCGAAAACTTGCACAGAGTTTGTTGTCTTTTTCAACCCACATGATACTTGATTGATTTTTAATAAGACTGATAACTGAATTAGAACGAAAAATCATAGCTGTCTATTTTTATCATCGCTTCGAGGCAAAGGTCAATAGTATGTCTGACGTCATTGCGATTTACCATTTCTATGACTTGGTGAATATGTCTTGTAGGAATTGAAATGGCTCCTGCAATACATCCTCCGGCCGCTTGTTGCACTACGCTGGTATCTGTTCCCCCTGCAGGAAGTAATTCGGGTTGCCAAGGTATCCCTTTTGCGACAGCACAAGATTTGAGAAATCGGATTAGCCTTTGGTCACAAAGTACACTGGAGTCCATCCACTTAATAGCGGTACCCTGTCCAAGCCTGGTGACTATTTCATAAGATTGTGAGCCCGGCACGTCAAAAGCAATTGTAGTATCCAAATTGATCGCATAATCTGCCTGGACCCTGTGAGCTGCTACCTTCGCACCACGCAATCCGACCTCTTCCTGCACACTAAACACTGCATAGGTGTCCAGGGAGGGTTCTGAAATTTCGAGAATTGCCTGGAGCAGAGCATACACAGAAATTCGATTGTCCAGAGACTTTGCATTGATACAATCTCCCATTTCAATCAGCTCTCGTTCTCTGGTGATCGGATCTCCCACTGAAATGAAATCTTCAAGTTCTGTCTTCGTCAAACCGGTATCAATAAAATAATCCTTGATGGCAGGGACTTTATTGCGCTCCTCGGGAGACATCAGGTGTATGGGCTTGCTACCCATGACTCCGATAATGTTTTTCTTACCCTGGATAATAACTCTTTGTGCGGTAAGCGTCTTCGGGTCAAAGCCGCCTAGTGGAAGAAATTTGATGAATCCATCATCATCTATATGCTGAACAATAAATCCGATTTCGTCCATATGAGCGGAAAACAAGAGCTTCTTTCTACTGCGACCTCGTTTCATCGCAATAATATTTCCCATAGGATCCACTTCAAGATGATCTACTTTACCTTCGAGCTGAGATAAAATCAGATTTCGGATCTCATTTTCATATCCGGGAGCACCCGGGGCTCTGCAGATATCTGAAAGCAATTGAATGTTGATCATTGCCCAAAGCTAAACAATATCTGATTATTTCATCTAAAGTCTATAATGCACCGAGATTTCAGGCAATTGTTCAGGTAACCGGAAAAGCTGAACATTGTTAAATTTCTTCAGGTGGTACTGATTGAAAACCAAAATTTGGAGCTTACATTTTAATCCATTCAAATGATCTGCACTACTAGAAGTAAACAGTGGCTTCTAAATGGTTTTTACATTTTGTCCAGCAGTGAATGAATATGATAATGCTGGAGCGAAATCACCTTACATCCGTTCCTTAGTTCGACAGGCAAAGAAAAAAATTGTAGGTTTGCGCCGCCATTTCTATTTCTATGGATCTGATCAAAAGACTGCAGGCTGTGTACGAGCGATACCAATACCTTGAAGAAAGGATGTCAGATCCTTCCATTGTATCCGATGTGAAAGAATATACGAAGATCAGCAAAGACTACAAAGACCTGCTACCGATCATCAAACATTATGAAGAATTCAAAAAACTCGAAAATGACGTCCTTGGCGCTAGAGAAATGATGGATTCAGGAGATCCGGAGATGGCAGATTTAGGTCAAGCTGTTCTACTTGAAGCCAAAGATCGACAGAGCGTATTGGAAGATGAGTTAAAACTCATGCTCGTGCCCAGAGATCCCGAAGATAGTAAAGATGTCATTTTCGAAATACGATCGGGCACCGGAGGTAACGAAGCAAGTTTGTTTGCAGGAGACCTGATGCGGATGTACAGCAGGTATTTTGATATGCAAGGCTGGACTTATGAGGTGCTATACGAAAATCCTGGAAGTGTAGGAGGGTATAATAAAATCGTTCTGGACATTTCTGGTCAAGATGTATATGGAAAACTTAAATTTGAATCCGGAGCTCATCGAGTCCAACGCGTTCCGGATACTGAGTCTTCAGGTAGGGTACATACCTCTGCAGCAACTGTCGTAGTCATGCCAAAACTGGAAATGGAAGACGTAAACATCAATAAAGCTGATCTCAGAGTTGATACATTTCGCTCCAGTGGAGCAGGTGGTCAACACGTTAATAAAACGGAGTCAGGCGTTCGTTTTACGCATATCCCAACAGGAGTGGTGGCTGAAAGCATGGACAGCAGGAGCCAACACAAAAATCGTGAAATCGCTTTTGGCCGATTACTTCAAAAAATCAAAGATGCTCAGGTAGAAAAATATGAAAATACCGTGGCAGCAGCCAGAAAATCACTGGTTGGATCAGGGGACCGCTCTGATAAAATCAGGACATATAATTTTCCTCAAAACAGATTAACTGATCACCGTATAGGTCTAACGCTTTATAATCTGTCAGACATCATGGAAGGCAATATTGAAGAAATTATTGAGGCATTGCGCGTGGCAGAAAATATGGAAAAACTCAAAGGTGAGGATCTGGATTAATCCTCATCAAAAGTCTCATCCAATTCCGAATCATTTTCATCAATAATTTTTGCATCCCCCAATTCTATGTACTGACACCACCTGCATTCCGGCTTACCGCAACCTGGATTGAAAACTTTATTCTTTATTTTTTCGTAAACGTCCACAACCATAGCTCCTACTATTTCTTTTTCCGAAGATGTCAACATGATTTCTGCTTTCACAAATTCGTCTTCCTTATTTTTATTGACAAAGTAAAATGCTGAAGAAAGGTATTTTCCAGAAAACTCTTTGAATTGGTCGAGCAATAATCCATAAAAAATCATTTGCCGCCAATATTCTCCTCCATGTGGAAGATTATTCTTGATCGGACTGGTTTTCTCTTTTACTTTTGAAGAATTACCCGTTTTGTAATCCACGACCTGACACTTATCCCCTAATATATCTATTCGATCTAGTTTTCCACTGACGGGAACACCCTGGTAATAAGCTGCACTAATTGGCTTCTCAAAAAAACGCTCTTCCTGTTGACTCCACTCCTCAATATAATATGCTACAAATGGGAATAATGTTCGTTTGCCCTCGTCAAGATAATGATCCCATTCTTTAGGTGAAAAATGTGAACGATACTTTTCCATACCAATGACAAAAAATGAATGCAGCTGATCTTCATCCAAAACACCTTCTTTGAAGTATTTCTTTCCATAAATTTCCAAGGCATAATGTACTGCATTACCATAACCCAATACAGCTGTTCTGGCTGCAGGTATTTTCAACACCTTTTCATAATAAAATGATACCGGACATCTAATATAGCTATTGAATGATGTTGGACTGAGTCTGAAATTTTCAAGGAATGAATTGTATTTTACTTCATCAGAAAGGTCTATTTTCTTGAGATCTTCGGACAATTTAGAAATGACCAATTGTCCCAATTTGAACTCAGTAGTCTGGTCTACATGACTTCTGTTAAGATGATCCGAGGCATTCAAATCCACCAAAAGTTCTGACATCTGGGATTTGGATTTTGATTCATGATCTTGGTGATATGAAATGTAAAGTTCCTTTTTGGCACGTGTCATCCCCACATAAAATAGTCTCCGGTTTTCTTCTCTAACTTCAGATTTTTCATCTTCGGTTGATTCCTTGACTGAAGCTGATTGCTGCGAAGACCAAGCGCTTGGAAGTTTGAATTTTTTGTCAGGCCCTTTATCCCAACTTGAAGTGACGACATCCGGAATAAATACCTGCTCATATTCGAGACCCTTGGACTTGTGCACTGTAAACAACTGCACTCCTGTCCGATTACCAATTACTAACTGCAATGGCAGTGTGATATTGTGTTGCACCATCAACTCCACCATTTGCAAAAAAGCTGCCAAATCAAGTTCTGGATTCTTTGCAGATTCATTTTTTACCATTTCAAAATAGCTCTGCATTATATCCAATCTCAGGTATTTATCTTCACTTTTTATGGTGTGAGAAAGAATATGACAACTGTGAAATATTTTTTCAATCAACATCTGCAAGGTGAGGTCAAATGATGACTTTACAAGCTCCTGCATGATTTGTACAAAGCTCACAAACTCTGATATACTCTCAATACTCAAGCTTTCCTTGAGTGTAGAATCAGTGACTAACATACTCTGCAGATCTGATGGAGATTTGTTTTCTGATCCTTGTAATGATTTTCTAAAGCTCTGATGATGCCATGCCAACTTCGAAATGGAATATTGGTTGATATTAAAGTAGGGAAAATGCATCATCTCATAAAGCAAATCATCATTCTGTAGTGGATTTCGTCTTTCTTCTAAAATGAATTTTAAAACTAGCTGTATATGTTTGATCAGGGATGTTTTCAAAACATTCAGCTCCTTGCTTACTGAACAAGGAATTTCCCTGCTTTGCATGTAAGAAGCATATTTTTCTGCACCTATATTTTTACGGAATAGAACGGCAATTTCTGAAGGAGTGGTTCCGGCTTCTATCAATCGTTCTATCCTTTCTACAACTTCCACCATTTCAATATCTGGTGTGGAATAAGAAGTCAAATTGACCCAGGGCCCTTCTGCCAATCCTTCACCCCTGGATTTTAAGTTTTTACTAAGGTGAGGGATTTGGTTGATTAACCTTTTCCTGTTAGGTGTTATGAGCAACTTTGCAGCATCCAAGACAGCTTGAGTCGATCGATAATTGTCTTCGAGGACGATCAGCTTAGGATGGAATTTATCTTTAAATTCCAGCATATTGTCCATTTTGGCTCCCTGAAACCTAAAGATCGCCTGATCATCATCACCCACTACAAAAATGTTGGGTTGTTGATCGAATGACAATAATGAATAGAGTAAATCATTCTGACTTCCATTCGTATCCTGATACTCATCTACCAAAATGTAGAGAAACTGTTCCTGATAACTTGCCAAAAAAGCATCATCCCTTTTAAATTTATCCAGAACCCATCTGATCATGTCGTAGTAGTCATAGAGTGATCTTTCAGCCATTTTTTCATCTATGCGCAGGGACAATCGGCAGAATGATCTGGTTCTTTCCCAGGAAGCTCTGGCTTTATTGAGTTTATTTACATTGAGATCTCCTATTTTGAAGGGCTTACGATTGATCTGATACTGAAACTGTGGATCGTCGGGAGCATTTTTTTCTTCCTCATCCAGTAATGCAATGATGTCATTTGGATCCCAGTTTTCTTTTTTTCTCAGTTCGTGAAACTGCTTTAATCTGTATATATTATTTTGATTGAATTGCTGCGAATGATAGAGTATATCTTCCGGAGACAATTCATCGAAAATTTCTTCGAGCAGTTCAGCATATTCCAGGTCTGAGACTTTCTCCTGACCATCTCGGATTCTAAACTCATCGGGATGATCTTTGATGATTTTATTGCAAAAGCTGTGAAAAGTAAAAATACCCACTGAATATGCATCACTTCCAATAAACTCGAGCAAGCGTTGTCTCATATTCATCGCTCCTGAATCTGTGTATGTGAGACACAATATACTTCTTGGATCAGTATCCGTCTTTCTGAGAATATTTCCAATACGCACCGAAAGAATCTGTGTCTTACCGGTACCGGGACCCGCTATTACCATAACAGGACCCTCAATACTTTCTACAGCTTCACGCTGCCTAGGGTTTAGTCTTGTATACGCTTTATCAAATTTTACTTTGTTTAAAGCACGATCAGATACTGAGAAGAGATCCATAATAATCAAATAGTCTTACAAGTTGAAATAAAATAGGCAATCACATCTATAAACGTTAAAGGATCAATGAAGTTTGTGCAGTAAATCCCTACCCGACATATTATTTTAAAAAATATATTAAATATTTATTGGCAATTCGTTGTATTTTTCTTAACTTTGGAAATTAGAATACTAAAAAGTACTGCCTATGGTTCAAAAAGAATAAAGCAACACAGTCGATTCCCAAACACCGGAATTTTTTTTATTAACCCATAAATTTATTATGATGAAACACATTGTATTAAAGCAAAATTTAATTTTAACTACATCCCACATCCCACATCCCAGTATCTTTCTGCGAAAAACCCTATTTCTGATTCTTTCATCCATATTTTTGTTCACTCAGTCAAATGCACAAGTGGATACATTCATTTGCGATAATGGAGGATTCGAGAATGGGTTTCAGTATTATACAGGATCATCCGGTTTTTTTGAGGCAGGTAGCAAAACCTGCACACCAACGCAAAACGGTTATCCGATAGTTTGGATTCCAAGAAGTTTGCCTACGGCAAATAGATTTGAAATCGTATATGGAGGCACAGATCCTCTCGTTGGAATACCAAGGACTAAGTTTGGATCAAGCTCGTTAATACTGAACAACAGGTATGGTCATTTAGATCTTTGTGATGGAGATAAAGATGCGAACAGGATTCAAAAAAGATTTAGAGTGACAGAGGAGAATCGTCATTTTGCAGTTTGGTTTGCTGCGATATTGGAGAATCCTGATGGTCATGGAGATAGCCAACCCTGGTTCAGTATATCTTGCGATTTAGTACCAGAACAAACTCTTTGTTTTGATGCGGATATGTTAGAATGTGATAATATAAGAACAGATCCTTTGTGTAATTTTGAGAAGATGGATACAGTCGATTGGGCATGTCATAAGTTCAACATTCCGTCAAGTAAAATTGGACAGATAGCGACATTGAGTATTATAGCCTCTGATTGTGGCTGTGGACAACATTTTGGATATGCCTATATTGACGGCATTTGTGAGGATTGTAATAATAGTGCTTTTGGTAATGGTACACTTTTCGATCAGCCGATGAATAATCTTGTCTATGGTATTGAATATAATTCATGCGATGGTGAGAATATCAGGATTTGTGGTAAATATGATTTGCCAAGTGTTTGTGGGAATTGGATATTGGAATCGTTGACAGCTCCAGGCTTTAATATTTTTAATGTTTCTATAGACCCTGCATCAAAACGATATTGTTTTGACCTTCCTAAGCCAAATTTTTCAATTGGTCAATGTAGAGAACTTTTTACTACCTTAATATTTAAGTCAAATGGAGTAAGTTTACCTCCTGTAAATAGCAATACTATTGAGATATGCTATGATGATTACAAAATAATCAATACCCAAAGCCAAACGG